>JAEAMF010001087.1_pt1 | contig 22852 bp, 21 predicted proteins | sample 8958721 | NCBI WGS metagenome assembly JAEAMF01 (sample SAMN16933255, study PRJNA681124) | bioreactor sludge metagenome | isolation source: anaerobic bioreactor treating anionic surfactant - SDBS | place: India: Bengaluru | collected 2019-02-28
ACACGCTGGAGGGTGTCCAGAACCACATATGCGACTTGGGGGCGCAGGGCTGGGAGCTGGTTACGGTCATCAACGGCTCGAACAGCGACGGCATCATCTCCAAGGCAGTGATGTTCTTCAGGCGGCCGCTTGCCGGCGACACGGCTCAGGCGGCCGACGTCAAGCAGAAGTGAGAGACCGACGGCTCGGGTCGATGCGGGAGTCAGACGATGTCGATGAACTGGGTTGACTTGTCATCACTGCTGGTTGTTGCGGTCGCTGCCAGTGTTCAATTCCTGCGGTCTACGCGCGATTTCTCTGCGGTGCTGTACGAGACGGTATTCCTGGTCGGTGCCATCTGGCTTACCTACCGGCTGTACGAGCTGGTCAGTACGGCAATCGGGCTGTCGCCGGTCGTATGCTTCGTCGGCCTGTCCCTGCTTCTCGGGGCCGCTGCTTTCGTCCTCGGCTGGCTGCTCAACCGGTTCGTAGCATGGGGGATGGGAGCGTTCAACTACATCCTGGGGCTGGTCCTGGGACTGGCCTCCGGCTGGGCGATCGGCCATGTCTACATTCGGTCGCTGCATATCGCGCTATATGACAAGAGCGAGGCGTTCGCGGCTGTTGTCCACAGGTCCTGGGTCGCCAGCCAGTTGTTGTACTTCGGTGCTGCCAAGGAGCTCCTGGTCATCCTCAGAATCGCACGGTACCACAACATACCCAGTCCCTGAGCCGGGCCGCCGTTCTGCCTGTACTCCGTCCACAATTGGATGGCTGCAGTCTGTCAAGTCACTGCATTACCGGAGCTTGGGCATAACCGACAAAACGAGAGGGTCGGTGTTACCCGACCCTCTGTGCAGCAAGGGAGGCAGAGATGCTTTGGAGCATCACCCTTGTCGATATGTTAGACGCCTCCCTGACTCCGAGGGTTCGTTTGCTGCCGGCTTTGACAGCTAGCCGGCAACCTGTAAGATATGCCAATGATTCGTGTTAGTGTTAGCGGAACTGACCGGGATGTCGAGCCCGGCTTGACCGCCGGTGAACTGCTCGCCGACCCGCAGGCGGTCGCGGCCAAGGTTGATGGTCGTCTGGTTGACTTGACGGCGCCGGTTGACCGTGAGGCGACAGTCGAAGCGGTACACTTCGATACGGATGAAGGCCGCGACGTCTTCTGGCATTCGTCATCGCACCTCATGGCCCAGGCAGTCAGGCAGCTGTATCCTGATGCCAAGGTTACCATCGGGCCGGCCGTGCCCGAGGGCTTCTACTATGACTTTGATGTCTCTAAGCCGTTCACCGAAGAGGACTTGCCGAAGATCGAGGCGCGGATGCGGGAGTTGGTCAAGGCGCGCATCCCGGTGGTTCACCGCTGGTTCGACAGGTCCGAGGCAATAGAGTTCTTTGAGCGGCGCGGTGAGGTCTATAAGGTCGAACTAATCAGGAGCCTGCCGGATGAGCGAATATCGGTATACGAACAGGGTGACTTCGTGGACCTTTGTCGCGGGCCGCACGTTCCGAACACCGGCGTGCTCAAGGCAGTCAAGCTACTAAGCGTGGCCGGAGCCTACTGGCACGGCGATGAGAAGAACCGGATGTTGTCCCGGCTCTATGGCGTCGCTTTCCCGGACGACGCTCAACTTAAGGTGCACCTCACAATGCTTGAGCAGGCGCGCGCCCGGGACCATCGCAAGCTTGGGCCGGCACTCGACCTGTTTTCGTTTCACGAGGACGCCGGGCCCGGTCTGCTGTTCTGGCATCCCAAGGGCGCGACCGTGCGCCGGGTTCTTCAGCAGTACTGGGACCAGGAGCACCTTGCTGCCGGTTACCAGTTGGTTGTCACACCTCACATTGGCCGGGAACGGCTCTGGCAGCGTTCCGGCCACCTTGAATACTACAAGGATGACATGTTCCTGATTCCCCAGGAGCACGAGCAGTACGTGCTGAAGCCGATGAACTGCCCGGGGCACATTCTTATATACAAGAGCAAGTTACGGTCCTACAGGGACTTGCCGATACGGATGGGCGAGTGGGGGACGGTCTACCGCAACGAAAGGTCGGGAGTCCTGCACGGTGCGATGCGAGTCCGGGGTTTCACCCAGGACGATGCCCACATATTCTGTGCGCCCGAGCAGATTGAGGACGAGGTGTTTGGGGTAGTGTCGCTCTCTCTCAAGATGCTGCGTGCCATCGGGTTTGACAAGTTCAAGATTGACCTGTCGGTTCGAGACCCGAACCGGAAGGACAAGTACCTCGGCACGGATGAGCAGTGGGAGCTGGCCGAGCGGTCGCTGGTTTCAGCTCTCGGTCGGGTCGGTATTGACTATCGCCGGGCCGAAGGCGAGGCGGTGTTCTACGGTCCGAAGATCGATATCAAGCTGCTGGATTCGCTGGGCCGTGAATGGCAGTGTTCGACCTGCCAGTTCGACTTCAACGAAGGCAAGCGGTTCGACCTCGAGTACATGGGAGCGGACGGCCAACACCACCCGGTGTACATGGTGCACCGCACGGTGCTGGGCGGTATCGAGCGGTTCTTCGGGATTCTCATCGAGCACTACGGTGGTGCGTTGCCGACCTGGCTGGCGCCGGTCCAGGCGCGGATACTGACCGTCACGGACAAGGAGGCAGGCTATGCCGCCGAGGTCCGGGACCTGTTGTCTGCCCGGAAAATAAGAGTTGAAATAGACGCGGGAAACGATAAGATTGGCTACAAAATCCGAGAAGCCGAACGTTCGAAGATACCATTCATGCTTGTCACAGGAGCGCGCGAAGCGTCCGGGCGGACCGTAGCGGTGCGCCGGCACGGCCAAGGAGACTTGGGCGCGATGCCGGTCGAGGCCGCGCTTGAACGCATTCTGAATGAATCCAGCATTCCGGGGTAGGGTCCCTCGCGAGGGCTTCGAGGGCCGGCCTCGAGTGAATGAGCAGATCCGGGTGCCCTTCGTGATGGTCATCGGGCAGGACAAGAAGCCCTTGGGCGTCATGCCGACGCGTGAGGCGGTAGGCCTGGCCCAACGGCAGAGCCTGGACCTGGTGATGCTCGCGCCCCAGAACGACCCGCCGGTGTGCGGCATCATGGACTTCGGAAAGTACCTGTATGAGCAGAAGGCCAAGCTCAAGGAGTCGAAGAAGAAACAGCATTCGGCTGAGGTCCGCGAGATGCGGATGAAGATGAAGATCGATACGCACGACTACGACGTGAAAGTCAAGAAGATGCGGGAGTTCATCGTGCAGAAGGATCGCATCCGGGTCAACCTGATGATCCGTGGTCGCGAGGCGCTGCACACCGACCTGGCATTCAAGCTGCTCGAGCGGCTGAAGGCGGACCTGGCCGATGTCGCCCGGATGGACGGCGCACCCCGCGTAATAATGGAAGGCAGGAAGTCAATCCAGATGATGTTGGTGCCAAAATGAGCAAACTCAAGAACGTCAGTTCATTCAAGAAGCGGTTCAAGAAGACCGCGCGCGGCAAGTTCGTGCACAGCCCGTGCGGGTCGAGCCACAACAACGCCCACAAGTCGAAGTCGCGCAAGCGCCGGCTTCACTCGGCGGATACGCTGAGCAAGGTTGCCGGCCGCCGGGTCAGTACGGTGCTGCCCTACGCCTGAGGAGTAACGATGCCGCGAGTCAAGACCGGACCATACACCAAGCAGCGCCGTCGCAAGTGGCTGACCGACGCAAAGGGCTACTGGGGCGGCCGTTCGAAGCTGTACAAGACCGCGCGGCTCCAGGTCATCCATGCCTGGATGAGCGCATACAAGGAACGGCGTCGCAAGAAGCGCGTGTTCCGGGCGCTGACAATCACCCGGATCAACGCCGGCCTCGAGCCGCACGACCTGGCTTACAGCCAGTTCATCCACGGGCTCAAGCTCGCCGGGGTCGAAGTGGACCGCACGGCCCTGTCCGAGTTGGCGATCGAGTCGCCCGAGGATTTCGGGCAGCTCGTCGGACTGGCCAAAGAGACACTCGCAGCCAAGGCCAAGGCGAGCTAGCAGGAAGACAACTCGGAAAGGCCGCTGCAACCGCAGCGGCCTTTCTTCTGTGCAGCTGAGCCTTCTGCCCGGAGAAACCGGCACGCGGGGCAGGCGCCTCAGGCCAGTGGGCAGACGGAGCAGTCCGGGCTGGCGCGGCAGCAGAACTTGGCGAGTCTCACGAGGAGCGCGTGGTACTCATTGAATAGCGCGGCCCGGCGAGGCAGGGAAGCATGGAACACAGCCTGGAGTTCATCGTAAGTTTCGCTCCCACCTGTCAGTCCGTGCCGGCAGAGGATGCGGCGGGTATAGGTATCGATGACAAACACCGGTCGTCCCAGAGCGTACAGGAGAATCGAGTCCGCTGTCTCCAAACCGATGCCCGGAAGCGCCACGAGCTGCTTGCGGAGCCGGGTTGTCGGGGTGTTTTCGAGCGCACTGACACCGCCCTCGGAGTCGATCCACTCCAGCAACGACAGCAGACGACGAGCCTTGGTGTTGTGGAACCCTGCCGAGCGGATGACCGGGGCCAGTTCCTCGGGTCGGAGCTCGACGAGCCGATGCAAGCTGAGAAGCTGGCGATGCTTCAGCGCAGTCATGGCCTTCTCCACGTTCGTCCACGCGGTATTCTGGGTGAGTACCGCGCCGACGATGACCTCGAGCGGTGACTCAGCCGGCCACCAGTGTTGAGGACCGAACGCCAAGTAGAGGTCAGAGTACAGGCTGCGGATCCGAAGCATCAGACTCCGTGACGGAGAAGGCGACTCGTGTACTCGTCCGGCGCGTAAGGCCCGGCGGTCCCCGAAAACGCGGGACGCGGGGTCAGCGGCCTTGAGCACGCGTGAAGGAGTCCGGCCCGGCCCCGGGCTTCTGAGGCGCGTGAATCGGGCAGTAGACGGTCGGTTCGGTGTTCTTGACGAATACCTCGTAGCGGACGCGCGGGCAGTTGGCGGTCGCCAGTTTGCCCGTTTGCTCGCAGATGGGCGCGGTCACGATCGAGTCCGGGACTGGAAATGAACGATAGAGCGTGTCGGCGGGAACCTGCTGCATGATCCGTCCCCATACCGGCGCGCAGATGCCGCCACCGGTCGCGCCTGAGAAGATGGTTTTCTTCTTGTCGTAGCCGACCCACACACCGCAGCAGAGCGAGGGCGTGTAGCCCACGAACCAGGCGTCGGCGTGTTCGTCCGTCGTGCCGGTCTTGCCGGCTGCCGGGCCTGAATACCCGACCGCGCGTATTGCCGTCGCGGTGCCCTCGTCGACAACACTCTGCATCATGCTGGTCAGGATGTAGGCAGTGGTCGGTGCGACAACAGGTTGCGTCTTGGGCGTGTGTTCCTCGACAATCGAGCCGTTGCTGTCCTCGATTCGCTCGACAAGCATCGGCTGAACCCGTACGCCGGCACCGGCGAACGTGCAGAAGGCGGTAGTCATCTCGATCAGTGTCACCTCGGCGGCGCCCAGGGCGAGCGAGTAGTAGGCCGGCAGCTTCTGCTCGATGCCGGCCAGGTTGGCGTAGCGGACCATCAGTTCCGGCCCGATGCGCTGGATGAGTCGCACCGAAACCAGGTTGCGCGACAGCGCCAGCGCCCGGCGCAGAGTCACGTTACCCAGCAGCTTGCCGTCGTAGTTCCTTGGTTCGTAGCGCGGCTGGTTCGGAAGGTCGATTGCGAGAGCCGAGTCGGCGACAATGTCGGCAGGAGTGAAGCCGTTGTCGAGCGCGGCGGCATAGAGGAACGGTTTGAAGGACGAGCCGGCCTGGCGCTTCGCCTGGGTGGCGCGGTTGAACTCGCTGGCTCTGAAGTCGCGGCCGCCGACTATTGCCCGGACGTAGCCGGAGTGGACATCCATGACCACGACCGCACCCTGCAGGTACTGCGGCGGGCCGATTCCGGAGTCGACCGCGCTGGCCGAATCGTACCAGACCCGCGAACGGCGCAGCCGATAGCCCGACTCGAGTTCGGCCAGTTGCCGTTCGAGCTCGTTGTTGGCGGCACGCTGGACGTCAAGGTCGAGGGTCGTGTAGATAGCCGCGCCCGACCGATAGACGAAGTCGGGCCCATAGCGGTCGACCAGGTCCCGGCGGATCTCCTCCACGAAGTACGGCGCTTCGCTGCCGGTGTCCGTCCCGGCCTTCACCAGCAGGGGGCGGGCCTTGGCATCGTTGTACTCCGTGTTGGTGATCTTGCGCGCCTGCAGCAGCTTGGCGAGGAAGAAGTCGCGGCGCTTGACCAGCCGGTCAGCGTGCTGGTATGGTGAATAGGCGCTCGGGTTGGCGAGCATCGCCGCCAGGGTGGCGCACTCGGCCAGGTCGAGTTTGGAGACGTGCTTGCCGAAGTAGCGCCAGGCGGCGGACTGGACCCCGTAGACCGAGCCACCGAACCAGATCTGGTTCAGGTACATTTCGAGTATCTCGCTCTTGGAGTAGTGGCGTTCGATTTCGACCGCCAGGATTGCTTCCTTGACTTTGCGGTCGATGCTGCGCCGGTAGCTCAGGAACATCGACCGGGCGAGTTGCTGGGTGATCGTTGATGTGCCGCGGACCTGTCCCGGGTTCCTGATGAAGCCCCAGACGACGCCGGGTATGCGCGCAAGGTCGATGCCCCAGTGCGAGTAGAAACGCTTGTCCTCGACAACGATGACTGCATCCTTCAGGTACTGCGGAATGGTTTCGAGCGGCACGGGACTGCGCCTCTCCTGGTAGAACTCGTGGACCAGCCGGTCCTTGCAGTCGTAGACCCGGGTGCTCGCCGGTGCGCGGAATGATGCGATCTCCTCGGGGGCGGGAAGGCCGGCACGCAGCCGGAGCAACCCGGTCAGGCCGCCGGCCAGGCAGACGGCAACGACCACGAGTGCGACAGCCAGCCGGGACTTGCTCATGAAACCGGATCGGGACTCGGCAAGCAGCAACGCTGCACGATCGTGTCGGGGCAGTGTCCCGACCAGGTGGCTTCAGGTTTCAGCGAGCGGACCACGGAGTCGGCGGGACGGCGCTGCTCTCCTGGGAGTACGGGCCGGTCGGTCACTTCGGCTCGACCAGGTCGGCCAGAATCTCGGCCAGGTCGCGGACCCGCAGCTTGTCTTCGACGTTCGTCGTCTTGGCCGCATCAGTGAGTGTCAGGGTGCAGAATGGGCACGCGGTTGCGATGGTCGTGGCGTTCATGTCGATGGCATCGCGGACGCGCGTCTCGGCCAGCCGACCCTTGCTTTCGGATTCGACCCACATCCTTCCGCCGCCACCCTCGCAACACAGACTGGTTTCGCGGCGCCGGTCGAACTCGACGAAATGATCCGGGCAGGCGCTGGACAACAGGCGGCGGGGTTCATCGTAGATTCTGTTCTGCTTGCCCAGGAAGCACGGGTCATGGTAGGTGACAGTCTCATCGAGTCGGGCGTTGAGCTTCAGCCGGCCGGCGTCGAGCAGTTCGGCGAGCAGTTGTGTGTAGTGCAGGACCGGGGCGGCAACGCCCGAGTAGTCGTTTCTGAGGGCGTTGAAGCAGTGCGGCGAGATGGCGACAATCCGCCGTGCCGGGCGCGAGTTGAGGGCCCGGACATTGGACGCCGCGAGTTCCTCGAACAACCCCTGTTCGCCCAGCCGGCACTGCTCTGAGCAGCAGCAGGTCTCTTCTTCGCCGATGACCCCGAACTGGACCTCGGCGGCGCGGAGCAGCTTGACAAGAGCGCGGGCCGTCTGCTGGCAGCGTTCGTCGTAGCAGTTGGTACAGCAGACGAACAGCAGCACGTCGGTCGGGTCGCCGGCAGCCAGCTGCCGGACGTCGAGTCCGGCGGTCCAGTCGAGCCGCTTCTCCCGGGCCCGTGACCACGGGTTGCCCTGAAGGTATGTGCTTTCGAGTGCCTGCTGGACGCTTGTCGCCATCCGGCCACCTTCTACCAGCTGGGCGCGCAGCCGGGTTATCAGCCGCGCCGGGTTGACGTCCTTGGGGCAGCGTTCGTTGCAGGTCGTGCAGCTGGTGCATTCCCAGACCCCGAGCCCGGGAAGGTCGGCCGTCCTCAGTGATTTGTCAAGCGAGGCGTACACCAGCCGCCTGGGGTTCAGGGGGGACTTCATTGACACCGGGCAGCCGCCGGCGCAGCGGCCGCACTGAATGCAGTTCTGGATGCTGGCTTCCGCTAGGCAGCCTGCGGGCCGTGCGACTTCAAGCAAGGGCGCTTATTGTATGAGCAGGGCTGCGCCAGTCAAGGCGGACGATTGGCTTAGCGCATCATCGGGGGCAGGAGCAGGCGAGCGGTCCCATCACCCGTGTTGGGCGATTCGAAGAAGAGCATGTCGAGTTCCAGCGCGATGCCGACAAAAACCCGGCCAATGGAACGCTGCGGGAATGCAAGCTGCCGGAAACCGGTCGAATCATCCAGCGTGGCCCTGACGGCCGGTATGAGGAAGTGCTCGTAGCCGGCTCGGAGGGTGACCAGCGAGGAGGACAGCGAGACCGAGGCGTTGAGCATCTGGCCGCGCGCGGTCGAGAAGTGATCCAGTCGGTCGGTCTGGCAGTTGAGCCTGACTTCCGTCCAGCCGCAATAACGGAGTTCGATGTTGACGCAGGCAGGCGAGAATCCGTCGTTTCGGACTACCGCGGCAGGAATGAACCTGATCCCGATTGGCAGCCAGTTGTTGAAGCCTGGCCGAGCTTCGCCGGGCTGCCAGGCGCCTCCGGCAGTCTGCAGCGAGCAGGGTAGAGGAGCCGTGAGCCAGTTGCCGGTCCAGACGGATGCAGTCGGCCCGAGCCAGAGCGGCGGCACCAGGGCACTGACAGTCCCGAACTCCCACTGCCGGCCCGACCCGGACCATTCGTGGCCGGCATAGGTGATGCCGAAGCCCCAATCGGTGGCCACGGCCAAGGTCGCGGGCGCCACCGTGAGCAGGACGACGGTCCGAAGTCGATGCAGCACGGATGTCAATCTACGCTGACCGCAAGACGTGTCAAACTCGACAGACGAGAAACGAGGCGGCGGCGCCGCGCGCCGCCGCCGTCCGTCCGGACTCTCAGCCGATAAGACTGCGGGCGATGACGATCTTCTGGATTTCGGACGTGCCTTCGTAGATCTCCATGCACTTGGCATCGCGGAAGTAGCGCTCGACCGGGTAGTCCTTGGTGTAGCCGTAGCCGCCGTAGATCTGGACGGCCTCCTTGGTGACATAGACGGCGGTTTCAGCCGCGAATAGCTTGCACATGGCTGACTCGAGCGAGAAGCGCTTCCGGCCGGTGACCTTCTGGAAGGCGGCGTTGTAGACCAACAGCCGGGCAGCGGTGATGCGGGAGTGCATCTGGGCGAACTTGTCCTGGATCATCTCGAAGTCGCAGATCGGCCTGCCAAACTGCTTGCGCTCCTTCGAGTAGGCAAGTGACTTGTCGAGTGCCGCTTGGGCGATACCGACGGCCTGGGCGCCAATGTCGATGCGCGAGACGTCGAGAGTGCCCATGGCAACTCTGAATCCGCCGTTCACTTCGCCGAGCACGTTGTTCTTGGGCACCTGGCAGTCCTCGAAAATCAGCTCGCAGTTCGATGTTGCCCGCAGGCCCAGCAGGTCTTCGTGTTTCCCGACCGAGAAGCCGGGATGGGTCTTCTCGACGATGAAGCAGGTGACACCCTTGTTGCCGGCCTTGAGGTCTGTCTTGGCGAAGACGATGAAAACGTCGGCGGCACCGCCGTTGGTGATGAATCGCTTCGAGCCGTTCAGCACGTAGTTGTCGCCCTTGAGTTCGGCCGTCGTTTCCATGCCGGCCGGGTCCGAGCCGCAGTTGGCCTCAGTCAGCCCGAACGCGCCGAGCAGTTCGCCGCTGGCCATGCGCGGCAGGTAGCGCTGCTTCTGCTCGTCGGTGCCCCAGTTCGATATCGGCCACGAGGCCAGTGAGTTGTGGACGGCGGTGATGACACCGGTGGAGCCGCAGGCGCGGGAGATCTCCTCGATGGCGACGGCCAGGCTGATGAAGTCGAACCCGGCACCGCCGTACTGCTCGGGAACGATCATACCAAGCAGTCCCAGCTCGGCCATCTTCTTCAGCGATTCCTTGGGGAATTCCCCCGTCTTGTCGAGCTCCGCCGCCCTGGGTTCGAGTTCGTTGGTGGCGAAGTCGCGAGCCATATCCTGGATCATCTTCTGTTCTTCGGTCAGGTTGAAATCCATAGCTACTCCTTTGTCGCTTCCTTAAGGACTTCTTTGGCAATGATCATCCGCATCACCTCGGACGTGCCCTCGCCGATCTCGCCAAGCTTGGCGTCGCGGTAGACGCGGCTGACCGCCAGTTCATTGGAGAGAGCCGGGCAGCCGATGGCGTCGATGGTCACGCCGGCAGCCCAGACCGCGGTCTCGGACGCGAAGAGCTTGGCGAAGGCGCACTCCTTGTCGGCCCGGATGTCGGCATCCTTGGTAACGGCCGCGTGGTACACCAACTGGCGTGCGGCCTCGACGCGCATCGCGACGTCCGAGATGACGGCCGACTGCATCTGGCTGGTCGTCTTCATCCGGCCGAACCAGCCGATCAGCGTGTCGAGGGCTGTCTGAGCCATGCCGAGGCATAAGGCGCCGATCGAGATCCGGCCGCCATCCAAAGTCTCCATGAAGATCCGATAGCCGTTGTACTCCTCACCCAGCACGGAGTCGAGCGGGACGAGCATGTCCTCGAACGCCAGTTCGACCGTGTTGGATCCCTTGAGCCCGAGTTTGTGTTCCTCGGAGGCGACCGAGAAGCCCGGGGTACCGGTTTCGACGATGAAGCAGGTGACGCCCTTGCGTCCCAGACTGCGGTCCAGCGACGCGGCGACGATGACCGTGCCGGCGTAGGCGGCAGAGGTGATGAATCGTTTTGAGCCGTTGATGACGTAGCCCTTGTCGGTCTTCCGGGCAGTAGTTTCGACACCGGCGGCATCGGAGCCGGCGTTGGGCTCCGTCAGGCCAAAGGCGCCAAGCTGGTTGCCGCGCGCCAGGCGCGGGATGTACTTCTCTTTCTGTTCTTTGGTCCCGAACTTGTAGATCGGATAGGTGCCCAGCGACGTGTGAGCGGCGATGGTTATGCCGGTCGAGGCGCAGACACGGGAGATCTCCTCGACCGCAATGGCGTAGGAAAGGTAGTCCAGTCCCATGCCGCCAAGGTCGCGGGGCCACGGGATGCCCAGGTACCCGCGGGCGGCCATGGCGTCGACGTTGGATTTGACGAACTCGCCCGACAGGTCACAGGAACAGGCTTTGGGTTCGACGACCTCGCGGGCGAAGCAACGCAGTTCCTCACGGAACTTCAGGTGTTTGGCGGATAGCAGCAAATCTCCTCCAGGCTAGATGTAGTAGCGGTCCGGGTCGATCTTCTCGCGCAAGAGGCGCAGTTCACGCTTGGTCGGCTTGCGGTTGGTCGTTACTTTGTCGGCGACCAGCAACTCGAAGCCCGTAGCCGCCTTGACTTGCTCGACGGATACTCCGGGGTGGACGGCAATGAGCCGCATTCGCTTGGTCTCGGGCTCGAAGTCGAGGAGCGCCAGGTTGGTGACGACCCGGAAGGGCCCGGTGTCGGGCGGCAAGCCCGCGGCCTCACGTGAACCCGGGCCGGACAGGTAGCCGGGGGTCGTCAGGAAGTCGGTCTTCGGCACAAACGAGCGAGTGTCGTGCTTGCGCATGATGACGATGGTCTTCCAGCAGAACGAGGCCACGTCGTTGGCACCGCCGGAACCAGGCAGGCGGACCTTGGGCGGCCAATACTGGCCGATGACGGTCGTGTTGAGATTGCCGTACATGTCGATCTGCGCCCCGCCCAGGAACCCGTAGTCGACAAAGCCCCGGGCCGCGGTCTCCATGATGTCGCAGATACCCGATGCGGCGACAGCCTTGTGGAAGGTCCGCGAATCGCCCACGCCGAGCGGCAGCTGTTTCAGCGAGGCGCCGGTGCCGCCGAACTCGAAGATTGCCTGCAGGTTCGGGGCGTGGGTGCGCTTGGCCAGGGCGGCGGCCAGCATCGGGATGCCGGTACCGACAAAGGCGGTCGAGCTGTCTTCCATCAGGTGCGAGGCCAGGCAGATCAGGAACTCGGTCTCGTTGTAGGGAGCCGGGGCCTTGGTTTCGTCCATCACCTGCCTCCTATCTGGGATTCGAGTACTCGCAGCCGGTCCATGCCGACCAGTCCGACATACTCCTGGTGGTTCTTGGGGCCGTAGACCCACCTGTCAAGATAGGTCCTGGTTTTGGCCGGGTCGGCGGAGTCGCGCAGGAAACTCTGCAGGTGCTCGCCATCCCGCCAGTATCGGTAGCACATCTCGCCCGGGTGCGAGCCGTACTTGGCCTCAACCACTGCGTCCACCAGGTAGTAGGGGATGATCGTCTGCTCCGGGTGCTTGCGGATCTTGTCGGTCGAGATGATCTCCTCTGCCGAGACGATGAGCTTCTTCGAGGCGCGCGCCATCTCGGCCGCGAAACCGGAGATGCCATCGACCTGGCAGTTGCCGTAGCGGTCGGCCCGGTGGACGTGAATCAGGCCAACGTCCAGGTGCAGCGCCGGCACAAGGCAAACCGGTCTGCCAGTGAACGGGTCCTGGACTGCCTTTGCTGCCGAGTACCGAAGTGTGTCGGTGCCGAGCATCGACCGGACCGGGAGGAAGGGGAGCCCCATGGCCGCTGCCTTGAAGCGCCAGGTGATGCCGCCATTGGACCAGTCCGTCGTCCGGACCCGGCCGGACTCGACAGCGCGACGAAGGCATGAGGAGATGCCATAAACTTCCCAGGCAATGTAGGTTATGTCCAGGGTGTCAACCAGGTCGGCTGCCAGCAGCAGGTCGATCTCGTGGATGCCCTGGCCCGCAACGCGCAGGTGCTTCTTGCCCTGGCGGATTACCTCCCGGACCAGCGACATCGGTCCGCGGACCGTGCCGTACAACTCAGTGCCCAGGTAGTCGCCGTCGGACACGAAGCGGCTGACTGCTTCCTGTTCGGTCATGACCTTGTCGGTCATGGCCTTGCTCTTCCTGGTTCTTACCCACTCGCGGAAACCGTCGGGGTCGGGCGGCTGGAACAGCTCGCCCCGGCCGGATTCAATCACTTCCATTCGGGCCTCCTGATGAGAGGATGGTGGTTCGGTGTTTGCATTGAGACAGGAACTGGATGTTAGAAATCCGGCAGGGAAAGTCAACCTCTTGGCGGGAGGCCATGTCTCTTGACTTCATAGGTTCGCTCATTATCTTAGCGTTCGTGCAAGATCGTCCTTCCCCGGTTCTCTCAGCGCGAAGGTCAAGAGCGACTGATGCAGCCTGACCTTTCTGTTGTTTTCGTAAACTATCACTCCGCAGAGTACCTCTTGAGGGCGGTTGAGACATTGCAGCGCCATCCCCCGGCAGCTTCGACCGAGCTGCTGGTTGTTGACAACGCTTCAGGCGACAGAACCGCGTTATCGGTGCTTTGCGAGTCGGCCCGCATGCGTCTACTTATGCTGCGCCGCAACAGGGGTTACGGCGCAGCCGCGAACCGCGGGTTCAGGCGCGCCCGGGGACGCTATCTGGCGGTGGCCAATCCTGATATTGCGGTGTGGCCCGGCACTATTGACAGGCTACTGAGTTTCATGGATCAATCGCCAGATGTGGGAGTCGTTTCTCCGCAGTTGCTGTATAGCGACGGTTCCCCGCAGCCTTCTGCTCGACGCTTTCCCCGTTTTCGCTACGTTCTTGCCGGCCGGCGGTCGCCGTTGCTGAAGCTCCTGCCGGGCTTTCGGCCGGCACGGGAGTTCCTGTATTCCGGCAGCGAAAACCAGGCCGAACCGATGGACGTCGACGCGGTGATCGGTACTTTCATGTTGTTTCGGCGGGCAGCCTTCGATGAGGTCGGCGGATTCGATGAGGGCTACTTCTTCATTGCGGAGGACCTCGATATCTGCCGTCGGTTACATGCGCTGAACTGGCGTGTGTGCCTTCTCCCGAGTGCTCGGATCACCCACGCGAGTGGAGGCGTGCGCAGAAAGTACTTCGCGTTCACCGAGTATCACCGACTTAGAGCATTGCTGAGGTTCTTCTCTGCTGGCAGGTCACTACCAGCGCGCTTCCTGCTGCTGTTCAGTTTCGTAAGCTACCTGGCAGTGCAGGAGTGGCTGCTCGCATTGGGTCTGTGCGGGGTTGAGCATTCCTGGCGAGGGCGGGGCGGTGAGCGGAGGCAGCCATGAGAGGTTCCCGCAATGCTCTGGCGGTCGGCCTTATGGTCGTCGGTGACATCGTGATCGTGGGTCTCTGTTATGTTCTTGCCTATGCGTTGCGGGATATCGTTCTCGGACAGCCGCCCGGTGCGTGGCTACCCTCGGTCCTGGTCGAACGGTTCTACCTGTTGGCTGTCTACCCGCTGGTGTTCGCCTATGAGGGGCTCTACACCAAGCGACTGGCGGGCTGGGAAGAAGTCCGACGTTGCCTGCGGGGTCTCTTCGTCGCGGCCGCCGCCGTTACCATCACCCTTTTCGCATTTCGGCTATGGCTGGTTTCGCGCGCCGCGGTCGTGATCGCGCTGGGTCTGGGCGTGCTGGTCGTGCCGGTCGCGCGCGCTGCGCTGCGTCGGCTGCTCGTATTGACTGGGCTATGGACTAGGCAGTTGGTGTTGGTCGGTCGCGTCCGCGAGACTGGGCTACTACGACGCGAACTGGCCAAGCATCGAGGACTAGGCTATACGGTAACCGGCGTCGTCGAGCCGGACGGGGACGTCATCCGACTGCTCGACGAAGCCCATCTCCCAACGGATGTGACGATCGTTGTTTTCTCGGATTCGTTCGATACTCAGAACCTGGCCACCATCTTCAGATATGCCGAGTCTCGCTACGCCGACTTCATGGTCGTGCCGAACGTCGGCTTGCTCGAATCATCGCCTGCCGAAGTCAACCCGGTCGGCAACATCCTAGTTATGAAATACCGCTATAACCTGCTGAGGCCAGTCAACACGGTCACCAAGCGGGTCGTCGAAGTGCTGGCATCGGTACTGCTGCTGATTCTGCTTCTGCCTTTCATGGGAGTTGTCGGCCTACTGGTAGCTTTGACTTCGCCGGGACCGGTGCTTTTTCGTCAGGAGCGTATCGGACGCGGTCGGAACCCGTTTTGCTGTTTGAAGTTCCGAACCATGTACCGAGACGCTGAGCAACGGCTGGCCGGTCTGCTGGAGTCCAACGCCGCCATCCGGCAGGAGTGGCAGACGTATGCCCGCATCACCGATGACCCTCGTGTCACAGGGGTTGGCCGGTTCCTAAGGCGGTTCAGCCTGGACGAGTTGCCGCAGCTCTGGAATGTCCTTGTCGGCGATATGGCGCTCGTTGGACCCCGTCCCTACCTGCCGAGCGAAGCCGGCCAGATCGGCAGCTATCTTGAGAGCATCGTCCGGGTGCGGCCGGGCATGACCGGCCTCTGGCAGGTGTCGGGCCGAGCCGAGTTGCCATTCCGGGAACGGGTGCTGCTTGATGAGTACTACATCCGCAACTGGTCGCTCTGGTTGGATTTCTCAATCGTGATCAGGACAGCATGGGCCGTCGTCAGTGCGCGGGGGGCATACTGACGTTTCCCTCCGTCATTGACGTTGCGTGGCGGGCAGGTACTCTTTACGAATGATCGCCGCAGCGTTCGTGCTGTTGCTGACCGGTTCTGCCGCTACTGGTTGGCAGACCTACGTCAACGCCAACCATGTGAATGCGATATCTGGCTCAGACTCGCTTCTCTTCGTAGGCACTAATGGCGGTCTAGTTCTGGTCGACCCGGTCAGTATCAGGACGGTGGCGCACTATGTGAACACCGACGGGCTGCCGTCAAACCGCTGCCTGGCGGTCGCGCTGGATACTGCGGGCAGTTGCTGGGTAGGGACAGACGGCAGCGGTCTGGCCGTTCTCCGGCCGGACAGCGAGTGCCTGGAGAGCTACCGGCAGGCCGAAATGCCAGGTCGAGTCTACGCACTGGTATGGGACGCGGATCGTTGCCTGGTCGGCACGGACAGGGGTGTGTACGTGATAGACTCGCGTGGAACTCCGCTGGACTTCTCCGATGATTCGCTGATGCACTTCAATGTAACGGCACATCGTGAGTTGCTGAGTGACCGCGTTCTATCGCTCGGTGTCGGCGAGGACTACTGGATAGGCACGAGTCTCGGCGTGACTCGTGTCGCGCGCGATTTTGCCCATTGGCAGGGCTTCCGTCAGCCCTTTGGCGATTCCGTCAAGGCGATTGACTTCTGGCAGCACAGCCCGCTGATCGCCACGGAGCGCGGCGTGGCGGTGTTGGATTCATCTCAGTTTGTACCGGTGTTCAGTCTTGACACGGTCAGGAATGTATTCGATCTGCTGGTGAAGGGCACAAGCATCTACCTGGCCGCCGACACGGGCCTTTTCTGTGCCGATTCACTGGACTCAGCGAGTTTCCAGCTGATACTCAGCGCCGATTGCCATGCGGTCTGGATTGGCGAGAGCATCTGGGCCGGGCTGGGGGGACATCCGGAGTGCGGCGCGGGTATGAGGTACCGGGGGACCGGCCAGTCTTGGCTACCATTCTTCATCGAGGGACTCGCGTCAAGCCAGCTATCATCGTGTTCATACAATCGCGTTGATGGCAAGTTCTATGTCACCCACTACCTTACTTACTGGAGAATGCGGGAAGTGACGGACATTCTCGGCAACGGGTCGGTGTACAGCCGGACGGACGTTCTCTACAATCCTATCCAGGTCGACTGCGATTCGAAGGGTCGGGTGTGGTACGGCCACTTCACCAGCGAGGGAGGGTTGAGTGTCTATGATCCGGCGACGGGCGAATGGCGGACCATCCAGTGGGGTTCTTCGTCCGGTTGGAACGTCATCGACGCGCTGGCCATCGACCGGAACGACACCAAGTGGGTCTACAACGGCGAAGGCGTGGTCATCGCCATCGACTCGCTCGACCAACAGGTGCAGCTCGATGTCCCCGGCCTGGTGCCGCCGCCCAACGGCGGGTTCGACTTCGCCTTTGACAGCCGGGGCCGGACCTGGCTCGGGTTGACGGTCGGGCTGGTGAAGATCGACTACGCCGGGACGCTGCACGACGAAACCGACGACCGCTACGAGATCATCACCGCCGGTCTGCCGTCGACCGAAGTCCGGTCAGTGGCGACCGACCGTGAAGGCAAAGTGTGGGCAGCGACGCCGCAGGGCGCGGCATCCTGGTCCGAGGGCGACGTCCGGGTCTACTCGGTCCAGAACAGCGGCATCCTGTCCAACAACGTCTACCGGGTCCGGGTGGACGCGTCGAGCCGGGTCTGGTTCCTGTGCGACAACGGGCTGTCGATCTTTGACCAAGTCTCGGGCCGCTGGACCAGCTACACCTCGCAGAACAGCGGTCTGATTACCAACGACCAGTTGCTGACCAAGTTCTACGATGTCCTAGAAATCGACGACGAGCACGGGGTCGCGGTCATCGGCACGCAGCGCGGGCTGTCGGTCTTCGACTTCGGCGTGCCGCCGGACACGTCCGGCCAGCCGGCGGTGAATGTGTTTCCGAACCCGTGCGTGCTGGGCCTGCACGACTGGGTGGTGATCAGCGAGCTGCCCGAGCAGTCGACGGTCGAGATCAGGACGCTGACCGGCACCCTGGTGGCGGAACTTGAGGTGGACGAGGGCATGCGCCGGGCGGTGTGGCGGCCGGGGTCGGTAGCCGGCGGCGTCTACCTGGTTACCATCCATTGTCCCCAGGGGACGCGCATCGAGCGCGTCGCCATCATTTCCCGCTGACCGGGCGCCGTCGCGGCGGGCTAGCGTCCGGCCGCAGCCGCCATCGCGATTGCCAGTTCCCGCACCAGCTCGGCAACGACCGGTGAGAATGTAGCAGGGAATCCTGTCCGCGGGCAGAACTCGACGACGTCCGCGCCGACCAGGTTGAGGTCGGCCAGCAGCGCCAGGCTCTGTGCCAGATCCCGGAACGAACAGCCGCCGGGCTGCGGGGTCTGGACCTCGGGCAGCACGCCCGGGTCGAGCACATCGACATCGAGCGTCACATAGGCCGGCCGCCGGCCGATTTCCTCAACTATTCCGGGCACCGGTTCGAGCACCGCGAACGGGTGGACGTTGGGCCGGGCCATTTCGTCGGCCTGGCTGAACGACCGGATGCCAAGCTGGAACACCCGGTCGTGCGGTACGGAGTCGAGGACGCGGCGCATGGCGGTCGCGTGGCACCATTTCTCGCCGAGGAAGGCGTCACGCAGGTCGGAGTGGGCGTCGAACTGGATGACACAGAGGTCGGGGTAGGTCCGGGAGAGTGCCTGGATGATGGCGGGCGTGATCGTATGCTCGCCGCCGACCGCCAGTTGCCGGCGCCGGGCGGCGACGCTGTCGCGCGTCGCGGTCGCGATCAGCTCGAGGTGTCGGGACGGCGTATCGTACGACAGGTCGAGGTTGCCGGCGTCGTGGATGGCCAGCTCGGCGGCGTTGCGCTTCAGATAGGGGCTGAACGACTCGATGTTGGCTGAGCCGGCGCGGGCAGCGTCCGGGCCGAAGCGCGTGCCCGGGATGAACGAGCTGGTACGGTCGAGCGGCATGCCGAGGATGGCGACGGTCGCATCCGTTGCCCCGCATCTGGCGAAGTCGAACGTCATGGCGGCACAGTGTATGTTGTCCGGCTTGACAGTCAAGGGCCTGGTTCTAGCCTTGGGCGTGCTGGTCGCGGTATCCGCCGGCGAGCTGTCCGGCCGACTGCTGGCCGAGGCGGTGTGCCGGGAGTTCGGACAGAACGGCATCGAGCGGCTCGACCTGGTCGGGCCGGGCGGACCCGGGCCGGTGCTGGGGTTCTGGGAGGGCATCAGGGCAGCGCCGCAGGTGGGCCGGGCGCTCAAGAAGGCGCTGGATGCCATTCGCAGCCGCCGGCCGGACGTAGTGCTGCTGGTAGCCTTTCCGGGGCTGAACCTGCGGCTGGGCGCGGCGGCGCGGCGCGCGGGCATACCCGTCGTATACCTGGCGCCGCCGCAGGTCTGGGCATGGGGGGCAGGGCGAACCCGGGCGCTGCGCAACGCGGCCGACCGGGTCGTGTGCCTCTTCCCGTTTGAGCGGCCGGTACTGGAGAAGGCCGGGGTCAGGGCCGAGTTTCTAGGCTACCCGCTGCTCGACGCGCTCATGGCCGAGTCCGGTGCGGCGCGCGGCCCAGGCGGCGACCACGTGGCGTTCCTGCCCGGGTCCCGTCCGGCCGAAATCGCCTACCACCGCCCGTTGTTCGCCGCAGCGATGGCCGAGATGGCGAAGACAGGACCTGGTGTCCGGGCGCAATGGGTCGAGGCGCCGGAGAGTGAATCTGAAGGCGGCCTGCTGGCGGCGGCGCGGGAGCGGTACCGGCTGATGGCGGGGGCGCGGGCGGCGGCGGTGGTGTCGGGCACCGCGACGCTCGAAACGGCACTGCTGGGCGTGCCACAGGTCGCGAGCTATCACCTGAGCCCGGCGACAAGGCTCCTGGCGCGGGCGCTGGTCAGGACGCGGTTCTTCGCCCTGCCCAACATCCTGGCCGGCGAGCAGGTGGTGTCCGAGCTGCTCGAGCCGACTGCCGGGCAGGTCGCGGGCGAGCTCCGCCGGCAGCTCGCGCCGGGCGGCCGGGCGCGGGCGCGCGTGCTGGCCGGGCAGCTGGCCGCGCTGCTCGGGCCGGCGGGCGCGTGCCGCCGGATAGAGCGGTTCGTGCTCGACACCGCGCGCGCGGGCGTGCGGGTTTGACTTGCCGGGCGGTCAACCTATAATTCGCGTCGTGCCCCTGTAGCTCAGATGGATAGAGCGACGGTTTCCTAAACCGTAGGTCAGGCGTTCGAATCGCCTCAGGGGTAGAGTCTGCATAGGGACGGATTCCGGATGAGGAAGCAATAATGAGATTCCAGGGCAAGCACCGGGTCAGCAAAGAGGACCTGAAGGAAGACCGGTTCCAGAACGCGGTCGAGAAGTTCGTCGAGGCGTACTACCGGAACCGGCAGCGGTTCTGGATAGTGGGCGGCATCGTGCTGGTGGTGATCGTCGGCGCGATTGTCATGCTCCAGAACCGCAAGACGGGCGTGAACAGCGAGGCGCAACTGCGCTTCACCGAGGCGTTGGGCATCTACAGCCAGGGCAATGCCCAGCAGGCCGAAGAGGCGTTCAAGACGCTGGTGGCGCGGTTCGGCAAGGACTACGTCGGCCTCAAGGCGCACTACTACCTGGGCCACATCTACTATTCGACCCAGCGCTACGCCGAGGCCAAGGCCGAGTTCGCCACCTTCCTGGGCAAGTCCAAGTCCGACCCGGTCCTGAGCCCGGCGGCGATGATGGGCATCGCCGACTGCGAGAGCGAGCTGGGCAACCACCTCAAGGCCGCCCAGACCTACCAGTCGGTCGCCGAGAAATACGGCAAGTGGCCGCTGGCCAAGGACGCGTGGGCGGCGGCGGGCCGCGCGTACGTGCTGGCCGGCGCGCTCGACAAGGCCGAGGCGCTGTACCAGCAGCTGCTCGACAAGAAGCCGACCGGGGAAGAGGCCGAGAACCTCAAGTACCAGCTCTCCTACGTCAAGACCCTCAAGCAGAAGTTCTAAGATGCGTGCGGCGGCACTGGCGTTGTTCGTGGTCCTCTTGGCCGGCTGCCCGACGCGGTCCTCGGAACGGTCGCCGGTCCAGGGCCTCACGCGGCCGGACGGCACCGCGCTGGCCGCGGACGCGCGGCCGACGGTGCTGGCGTTCTGGACGGACTGGGCGCCACCCTGCTCATCGTTGCTCGCCGAGCTGCCCAAGGTCGGTGACAAGGCGCGGGTCGTTGCCGCGTTCTGCGGCCAGTACGAGCCTGGCGTCGAGGCGCGGGCGGGCAGCCTCGAGTTCGCGCTGGCGTCGGATTCGCTCACCGAGCGGCTGGGCGTGAACGCCCTGCCGACCGTCCTGGTGCTCGACCGGGCGGGCCGGACCGCGGCCCGGTTTGAAGGTTACAGCCCGCTGGTCTGCGCCGAGGTGGCGGTAGCGGTCGAGTCACTCGCCGCCGCCGCGCAGTAGCGCGGCGCGGCGGGCCGGCCGGGCCCGCAGCTTGACTTCCGGGCGCGCGCGCGTACAATCCTCCATGGTAGCTATCCTATTGGGCCGCCCCGGTTCCGGGGCGGTTGTCGTTTCCAGTCCAGGGAGGTGCCGATGAAGATCAGCGAGTCTCTGACATTCGACGACGTCCTGCTCGTGCCGCAGAGGTCGCGGGTCCTGCCGGCCGAGGTGGACGTCGCCAGCCGTTTCACCTGCGGTATCGCCCTGCGGTTGCCGCTGGTCAGCGCGGCGATGGACACCGTCACCGAGTCGAAAATGGCCATCGCGATGGCCCGGTCGGGCGGCATCGGCGTCATCCACAAGAACCTGTCGGTCGACGACCAGGCGGCGGAGGTGGCGCGGGTCAAGCGCGCCGAGAGTTCGATGATATCCGACCCGTTCGCCATCGCCCCGGACCGGACCATCGGTGAGGCCCGGGCGCTGATGCAGGAGCGCGGGGTGTCGGGCCTGCCGGTGGTGGACGCAAAGCGCCGGCTGGTGGGTATCCTGACCAAGCGCGACCTGCTGTTCGAAGACGACCCGCGCGTGCTAGTAAGGGACGTGATGACCGGGGAGGGCCTCGTGACCGCGCCGGTGGGCACGTCGCTCGCCCGGGCGCGCGAGATCCTCAGGAAGCACCGTGTCGAGAAGCTGCCCATAGTCGGGCCGGGCATGCGGCTCAAGGGCCTGATAACGACCAAGGACCTGTTGACCAAGGTCGAGCGGCCCAACGCGACGCTCGACCACAAGCGCCGGCTCCGGGTGGCGGCGGCCGTGGGCGTGGGCAAGGACGCGCAGGCAAGGGCCCTCGCGCTGGTCAACGCCGAGGCGGACGCGGTGGTCATCGACACCGCGCACGGCCACGCCGAGAAGGTCATCGAAACCGCCCGGCTGCTCAGGCGCAGGTTCCCGAAACTCCAGATCGTCGCCGGCAACGTCGGCACGGCCGAGGGCGCGCTGGCCCTGGCCCAGGCGGGCTGCGACGCGGTCAAGGTCGGGGTCGGGCCAGGCTCAATCTGCACAACCCGGGTCGTGGCCGGCGTGGGCGTGGCCCAGCTATCGGCGGTGCTCGAGACCGCGGCGGCCCTGCGCAGCCGTAAGATACCGGTTATCGCGGACGGCGGGGTGCGGTACTCCGGCGACGTGGCCAAGGCCCTGGCAGCTGGCGCGGGCGCGGTGATGATGGGCAACCTCCTGGCCGGGACCGACGAGAGCCCGGGCGAGGACGTGCTGCTTGAGGGCAGAAGGTACAAAGTGTACCGGGGCATGGGCTCGCTGGACGCGATGAAGAAGGGCTCGGCTGACCGGTACTTCCAGGAAGGCCACGCCAAGCTCGTGCCCGAAGGCATCGTCGGCCGCGTGCCCTACCGGGGCAGCGTCAAAGACGTGCTGTTCCAGCTCGAAGGCGGTCTGCGGGCCTCGATGGGCTTCTGCGGGGCAGGGTCAATCCAAGAGTTCCGGCGCACCGCCCGGTTCGTGCGCATCACCGGGTCCGGACTGCGCGAGAGCCACCCGCACGACGTCACCATCACCAAGGAAGCGCCCAACTACGAGGCGCCGCCCGAAGGCACCTGCGCGCAGTAGCCGGGGCCGGACGCCGATTCGGACAGCGTCACTGATTTACCGGCCAAGGTCCTCCTGACCAACTAGCCTAGCAGTTCACACTTCACCGGGGCGCTTTCCAGCGCCCCGGTGCTTTTCTGGCTAAGGGTTCAGGTCAGCGGTGGGAAAGGGGAGATGCCGGGGCGGAGAGCAGGGTGGAAACATGGGAGGTGTCACTCATGCCCTCATGCTCCTCATGCCTAGGGTTATGGCAAGACCTTGGCCAGCCAGAGGTCGAGGTCGTAGGGCCCGTACGGCTCACTGTATCCGGTGAGTACGCACCCACCGGCACTTGACTGGATGACGGAGTTCGCTCCCAGACCGTCGCTGCCG
>JAEAMF010001088.1_pt1 | contig 22851 bp, 15 predicted proteins | sample 8958721 | NCBI WGS metagenome assembly JAEAMF01 (sample SAMN16933255, study PRJNA681124) | bioreactor sludge metagenome | isolation source: anaerobic bioreactor treating anionic surfactant - SDBS | place: India: Bengaluru | collected 2019-02-28
GCGTGGGCGTTCGTAATTCCGGGCATTGCCCGAAATTACCCCGCCCACCCTACGGACTCCAGGCTCGCCGGCCGCACCTGCCGCCCCGCCTTTTCCACCCGCCGCGCCATGCTCTGCAGGTCGAGCGGCCGCGTGAGCCGGTGGCGCGCCAGCGCCGCGGCGCCGACCGCGACCGCATCCGCGCCGAAGAGCGAAGTGCGGATCTCCGGTGCATTCAGGAGCGCGGCATCGGCGTAGCCGGCCAGCACCCGGCGTGCCGGCGCGATCAGCGTGTCGCCCAGGCTGAGCGCCGGTCCGCCGATGACGATCGCCATCGGGTCGAACGCGGCCCACAGGTTGTTCAGCAGTACCCCGAGCTGTTCCCCGGCCGCGGTGACCGCCGCGCAGGTCTGCTGCTGTCCCTGTGCCACCTTCTCGAACAGCCGCTCGAGCGCCGCACGGCTCGGCTTCTCGGCGCCCAGCAATGAGCCCAGCCCGATCAGCGCGTCCGCGCAGCCGCGGCGCCCGCACGAGCAGCGCGGTCCGTTGGCCTGCAGGATCGCGTGCCCGACTTCGCCCGCGAAACCATTCAGGCCGGTGAGCAGGTTGTCGCCGACGATCACGCCGGCGCCCACGCCATAGCCGATCGACAGGTAAACCAGCGGGTCGGTGCCCGACTGCCCGGTGAATTCGAACTCGGCCAGCGCCGCGACGTTCGCCTCGTTCTGCATGTACAGCGGCAGCCCGTCCAGCGGCGTGCCGGCGAAATGCGCGCGCAGCTGGCTGTCCACGTCGACGTTGCGCCAGCCCAGGTGGGGCGCATAGCGCAGCATGCCGAGCGTCTCGTCCACCCCGCCGTGCAGGCCGACGCCGATGCCCAGCACCTGGCGTGCGCCGCTGGTGCCGGTCGAGCGCCCGAGCCGGCGCGCCAGCCGTACCAGCCCGCCAGCCACCAGCTTGATGCAGGACGCCGGGTCGGCGCTGTCGTCGTAGCTGACCACGCGCGTATCGAGCACTTCGCCGAGGAGGTTGGTGGCGAGCACGCGCGCTTCGTCCACGCCGATCTCCGCACCGAGCAGGGCTAGCCGGCCCGGGTCGAGGTGCAGCGGCGTCGCGCGCCGGCCCACTTCGCCGGTGGCGATCAGCTCGCGCTCGGTCAGCCAGCCTTCGTCCACCAGGTCGCGCACCAGCATGCTGATCGTCGACTTGGTCAGCCCCAGCACCTCGGCCAGCGAGGCACGCGACAGTCCGGGCTGGGTGCTGACCTGCCGCACCAGGGCCATCCGGTTGAGTTGCTTGAGTAATTGGTGGTCACCGGTGACGGGCATGGATCAATAAAGGTAAGTGAGTGTGAAGATTATGCAACACCAGCAGTAACACAAAAAAATTTTTACGCGCATGCATGGCCGGACGGAGCATGGCAAGTATAACCACCTCCTTGCAGAAATATCACTGATCCGGAAAAACGCGAAGTCCTTGATTTTGCTGTGAAATCGATTTCATAAATTGTCTCGAGCACACGGTCGGCAGCGCCAATTACCTCGCCCGGCGACCCTTAGATCGTATCCACAATGAATTTTTTGTATTGGGCCACGGTGTTTTGGCACGCAGTTCGTTTGTTCGACGAATTGACTAATTCAAACATCGCCTTTACTCTTTCGTCAATACAAAAAGTCCGAGCGGCAATTTATAAGCCAAGGCGATGCGGCAGTCGCACGAGGCACAACGGACACGGCCCCACTACAAAGTTCCAATCAGGTGTTTTCGATGACACCACCAGCGGCACGTTCCCACCCGGGCGCGGCCATATTTGTAGAAGAGAGGAGACACAGTGCTGCACACATCAAAAAAGGGTAATTCGCGCTACCCGGGTACCAAGCGTCGTTTGATCACCCTGGCCGTGGCGAGCGCCTGCGCCACCCTGGTCGCTCAGGCGCATGCGCAGGAAGCGAACACCGCCGCCGTCGCCAACGCGGCCGATCCGGCCAACACCGCGGCCCCCACCGCCGCCAACACCGTGGTCGTGACCGGCATCCGCGCCGCCATGCAGTCGACACTGAACCTGAAGCGCAATTCGGACGGCTTCGTCGACGGCATCGCGGCCGACGACATCGGCAAGTTCCCCGACACCAACCTGGCCGAAGCGCTGCAGCGCATCAGCGGCGTGTCGATCGACCGCAACCGCGGCGAAGGCGCCCTGGTCACCGTGCGCGGCGTCGGCCCGGACCTGAACCTGGTGCTGCTCAACGGCCGCCAGATGCCGACCGCGAACCTGGGCGACCAGTCCGGCCGCGCCTTCGACTTCAGCAACCTGGCGGCGGAAGCCGTGTCGCAGATCCAGGTGTACAAGAGCGTGCGCGCGGACGTCACCCCGGGCGGCATCGGCGCCACCCTGAACGTCATGACCGGCCGTCCGCTCGACCTCGGCAAGCAGGCCAGCTTCGGCGCCAAGGTGATGTACGACGAGTCGAACAACAACCTGCCCGACCAGAACAAGGCCAGGCGCTCGGCCACCCCGGAAATCTCCGGCCTGTACAGCAATACCTGGAACGACGGCATGTTCGGCCTGTCCGCCAGCGCCAGCTACCAGGAACGCAACATGGGCATCAACACGGCCGCCATCATCAACGGCTGGATGGGCCCGTTCAAGATGGGCGATACGAGCGACGGCGCGATCCCGCAGCCGAACAATCCGAACTTCGTCAACATCAAGAACCCGCCTGCTGGCTCCGACCTGTACCTGTCGCCACAGAACATGTCGTACAAGATGAACGGCTACCAGCGCCAGCGCACCAACGGCCAGCTGACCTTCCAGTTCCGCCCGGTCAAGGAACTGACCACCACCCTGGACTACACCTTCGCCGAGAACAAGCTCCAGCACCGCTACAGCGAGCTGTCGGCCTGGTTCGGCCACAACATGGACATCCAGGGCGCCCAGTTCAGCGGCGGCCCGCTGTCCTCGCCGCTGTACTACGAAGAGCGCTACACCAGCCCCCAGGACATCTCGATGAACGGCGGCGACTCCGCCCGCAAGTCGACCCTGAACTCGCTCGGCTTCAACACCCAGTGGCGCGCCACGCCGGACCTGACCCTGAGCTTCGACGCCCACCACTCGGTGGCCGAAGCGAAGTCGGACAGCCCCTACGGCTTCAACAACGACCTGGCCACCGCCAGCTTCAGCCGCGGCATCACGCGCGCCGATTTCACCAGCGAGATGCCGGTGCTGTCGATCCAGGGCGCCGACTTCGTCGGCAGGCCGCACCAGGTCGCGGGCTCGTGGTTCCAGGATGGCCGCAACGAAATGACGCTCGACCAGGCCCAGCTGGGCGGCAAGCTGAAACTGTTCGAAAGCTCGGGCCTGAATTTCGGCGCGGCCTTCACCAAGAACAAGAACGAGTCGATCTTCCAGCAGGTGCAGCGCGATACCTGGGGCGGCACGGTGCCGGTCACGTCGAACGCCTACGACCAGAACATGTGGCACGCGGATAACCTGCGCAACTACTTCAGCAAGCTGGGCGGCGCCGACAACCCGGCCCTGTTCACCCAGATCCACCCCTTCGATTTCGAAGCGGTGCGCAATGCCGCCATCGCCATCACCGGCGACCGCGCCGGCTACACCCCGAGCCTGGCCAACCCGGCCTACAACCGCACCACGATCGAGAAGACCAAGTCGATTTACTTCCAGTTCAACACCGACTGGGATACCGCGATGCCGATGCACACCGGGATCGGTTTCCGCTACGAGCAGACCCGGGTCGCCTCGACCGGCCTGACCAAGGTGCCGACCGGCATTCGCTGGATCTCGGAGAACGAGCTGCCGGTGGACTTCGGTTCGCAGCAATTCGAGACGCTGGAAGGCAAGTACAACAACTTCCTGCCGAGCATTGACTGGGACATCGAGCCGCGCTCCGACATGAAAGTGCGCGCCAGCTACGGCGTGTCGATCGGCCGTCCGCGCTACGACCAGATCGCCGGCGGCAGCACCTACGGCAGCACCGCCAGCGTCACCGGCGTGACGGTCAGCCGCGGCAACCCGGCGCTGGAACCGGTCAAGTCCAAGAACCTGGACCTGTCGGCCGAGTGGTACTACAACAAGCAGAGCATGCTCTCGCTGGGCCTGTTCCACAAGAAGCTCACCGACTACACGGGTTCGACCGTGATCACCGAGGGTTCGCCGAGCGCGACCACGCCGGTGGGCGGCGCCTACTGGAATGCGGCGGTGGCCTCCGGCTGCTCGGTCTCGAACCGGATCTGCATCCGCAACTACATCCTGCGCACTTACGCCGGCCAGCCAGGCGTGACCTACACCGGCGACAACTCGTCGGGCGTGGCCCAGGGCACGATCACCGGGATCCCGGGCAATCCGGCGCTGCCTTACCAGGTGTCCACCCTGGTCAACTCGCAGGGCGACACCCTGAAGGGCGCGGAGGTCAACTGGCAGCACATGTTCGCCAACGGCTTCGGCTTCCAGGCCAACTACACCTACGTGAAGTCGGGCCTGACCTATGACGACCTGGGCGTGGGCAACCAGTTCGCGCTGGTTGGTCTGTCGGACTCGGCCAACATCGTCGGCATCTACGAAGACACGAACTGGTCGGTGCGCGCAGCCTACAACTGGCGCGACCGTTTCCTGTCCTCGACCGCCGACAACGGCAAGCCCAACCCGAGCTATGTCGAGCCTTACGGCCAGCTGGACATCTCGGTCGGCTACAACCTCAGCAAGAACCTGAGCCTGTCCCTCGAGGCGATCAACGTCAACGACGCGACCCAGCGTGTCCATGGCCGCTCCGAGATGCAGGTGCTGCAGGTATCGACCGGCGGCCGCCGCTACATGGTGGGCGCCCGCTACAAGTTCTAAGTTCTTGGTGCCGGGCGGCACCCGCTGCCGCCTTTCCGACAGGCCGTGTTCGTGCCAATGCCAGTCATTCAGGAGGTTCTGTAGGGTGGGCGGGTTCCCCGCCCACGCGGTGATAGTTGCAGTAGTAGCAGTCGTACAGGCTGCAGTACCGTGATGTGACCGCGTGGGCGTTCGTAATTCCGGGCATTGCCCGAAATTACCCCGCCCACCCTACGAATGACAGATATTGGTTCTTCCTGCGGCCTGTTTTTTTTACATGCACGGCTTTGCCTGTGCGAAACTGAGACCATGAACCAATCCGTTTTGCTGCACAGCCTGGAACACAAGGACCTGCGCGTCATTCCCGAACGCAGCGCCGCCTATGGCGACGACGTGATGTTCAGCCTGACCTTCCCGCAGGAGTTCCGCCAGGTCCAGGCCCATTACCCGATCGTCTTTCGCGCCACCGGCGACGCCGCCGGCTACGAGGCGCTGGCGCTGTTCGGCTTCGAGAGCGGCGAGAACCTGTTCCTCGGCCCGCAAGGCTGGGACGCCCACTACATCCCGCTGAACATCGAACGCCGGCCCTTCCTGATCGGCCGCCACGGCGACGAGCTGAACATCCACATCGACATCGACCACCCGCGCGTGAGCCGGACCACGGGACAGGAACTGTTCCTGCCCTACGGCGGCACCAGCCCCTACCTGGAACGCATCCATTCGGTGCTGCTGACCCTGCACCAGGGCCTGCAAGCCATGCCGGCCTTCGTGGACGCGCTGGTAGAGCACGCGCTGCTCGAATCCTTCGTTGCCGACATCGAGTTGAACGACGGCTCGCAGCACCGCCTGATGGGCTTTTATACGATCAACGAGGAGCGCCTGCAGGCGCTGCCGGGCGCCGCGCTCGAGCGCCTGAGCCGCGCCGGCCACCTGGAGGCGATCTACATGGCGGTGGCCTCGCTCGTCAACTTCCGCGACCTGATCGCGCGCCGCGAGCGTCGAGAGAGCCGCCATGCTGCCTGAACCCGTGCCGATCCGCGAGCTCGACGGCAGCGTGCCGGGCGTGCTCAGCGACGCACTGCTGACCTCGACCGAACCGGTGGTGCTGCGCGGACTGGCGTCGAGCTGGCCGATGGTCGCCAGGGCGCGCGCCTCGCAGCAGGAGGCGGGCGCCTACCTGCGCCGCTTCTACCGCGGCGAACAGGTGCTGGCCTTCCTGGGCGCGCCCGAGATGGCGGGGCGCTACTTCTACAACGAGGACCTGAGCGGCTTCAATTACGCCGCCATCAAGGCGCCGCTCGACAAGGTGCTGGAAGAACTGGAAGACCACAAGGACGACGCGCGCCCGCCCTCGGTCTACGTCGGCTCGACGATGATCGACCACTACCTGCCGGGCTTCCGTTCCGAGAACGACCTCGACCTGGGCGAGCGCGTGCCGCTGGTGAGCATCTGGATCGGCAACCGTTCGCGCATCGCCGCCCACTACGACGTGCCGGACAACATCGCGGTCGTGGCCGCGGGCCGGCGCCGCTTCACGCTGTTCCCGCCGGAGCAGGTGTCGAACCTGTACATCGGGCCGCTCGACTTCACCCCGGCCGGGCAGGCGATCAGCCTGGTCGACTTCGCCAAGCCCGACCTAGAGCGCTTCCCGCGCTTCGCGCAGGCCATGGAGCAGGCCCGGTCGGCCGAACTGGGACCGGGCGACGCGCTCTTCATTCCCTCGATGTGGTGGCACCACATCGAAGCGCTCGAGCCCTTCAACGCGCTGGTGAATTACTGGTGGCGCCAGTCGGCGCCGCACATGGATTCGCCGGTAAGCAGCCTGATGCTGGCGCTGCTCACCATGCGCGAGCTCCCGCCCGCCCAGCGGCGCGCCTGGCAGGAGCTGTTCCGCCACTACGTCTTCGAAAGCGATGGCAGCGAGGCGGCCCATATTCCGCCACGGGCGCGCCGGATGCTGGCCCCCCTGGACGCGGATGGCGCCCGCGCGCTGCGCATCCAGCTGCTCAACAGGTTGAACCGGTAGGGTGGGCGGGTCCTCCCGCCCACGCGGTGATAGTTATCGTCACTGCTTTCGCGCCGGATGATCTTGCCGCTAACGATCACCGCGTGGGCGGACAAGCCGCCCACCCTACAAACGGTGCGCCATCATCCCGGGTTTTCCGCGACACTGCCGTTGACAAACCGTCATGTCATGGGCACGCTTGCCCCTGTCATTGCGTCCGTACAGCCGTTTCCGAAGAAAGCCCATGCATTTGAAGAAGATCCCCGCAGCCCTGTTGCCCGTCCTGCTCGCCACTCCAGCCTTCGCCCAACAGGCGACCCCAACGCTAACCCAGCAACTGGCCGACTGCACCAGGCTGGTCGACACCAGAGAGCGCCTGGCCTGCTTCGACAGCCTGGCCGCGGCCCATGGCGCCACGCCCGCCGCGCCCGCCGTCCTTGCCGCGCCGGCCCAGGGGGCGGAGGTCGCCGCCGTTCCCGGCCAGCAGCCGACCGCGTTCCCGGCCAAGCCGCAGCCGAACCCGGCCGCTTCGGTCGATCCGGCGGTCGAGGCGGCCGCCGAGTACACCATGGACTCGCACTGGGAACTGAACGAGAAGCACCGCCGCGGCATCTTCGTGTTCCGCCCGCACCGGCAGAACTACCTGATCGCGACCCGCACCCACCGCCCCAACGAGGCGCCCTACCAGCCTTTCCGCGCGGTCGACTTCACCGGCAAACTGTCGCACGCCGAACTGCAGTACCAGCTCGGCTTCAAGATGAAGGCGGTCGAGACGGCCTTCGAGCTGCCGATCGACGTCTGGTTCGGCTACACCCAGAACAGCTTCTGGCAGGCCGACAACAGCGAAGCTTCCAGCCCCTTCCGCGAGACCAACTACCAGCCCGAGGTGATGGTGGTGACGCCGCTGAACTTCAGCGCTTTCGGCGCCAACCTGAAATACCTGAACCTGGGCCTGGTCCACCAGTCGAACGGCCAGACCTCGACCCTGTCGCGCAGCTGGAACCGGGTCTATGCCCAGGTCGGCATCGAGCGCGGCCGCTTCTCGATGACGGCGCGCGTGTGGAAGCGCCTGAACGAGCGGTTCGAGGACGATGACAACCCCGACATCATCGACTACATGGGCCGCGCCGAACTGTCCGGCACCTACCGGATGGACGGTCACGAGTTCAGCGCCATGCTGCGCCGTAACCTCTCGACCAGCAAGGGCGCGACCCAGCTCGGCTGGGCCTTCCCGCTGGCCGGCCCGCTCAAGGGCTATGTGCACTGGTTCTCGGGTTATGGCCAGAGCCTGATCGACTACAACTACTTCCAGCGCACCATCGGCGCCGGCGTCGTCGTTCGATACTGATCTGACGCTACAATGGCGGGTTCCCAACAGAGCCCGCTATCACCATGAAACTCGCCACGCTCAAGGATGGCACCCGCGACGGGATGCTGGTGGTCGTCTCACGCGACCTGAAGACCGCCCATGTCGCCGACGGCATCGCGCCCACCCTGCAGGCCGCGCTCGACGACTGGGCTTTCATCGCGCCCCAGCTGGCCGAGCTGTCGCTGCTGCTCAATGATGGCCGCGCCCGCCGCCCCTTCGACTTCGACCCAAGCGCCTGCATGTCGCCGCTGCCGCGCGCCTATCAGTGGGCCGACGGCTCGGCCTACGTCAACCACGTCGAACTGGTGCGCAAGGCGCGCAAGGCCGAGATGCCGGCCTCGTTCTGGGAAGAACCGCTCATGTACCAGGGCGGCAGCGATGACTTCATCGGTCCGATGGACGACATCGTGCTGGCGCATGAAGAGTGGGGCATCGACTTCGAGGCCGAGGTGGCGGTGGTCACCGGCGACGTGCCCATGGGATCGACGCCCGACGAGGCGCACGGCCAGATCCGCCTGCTCATGCTGGCCAACGACGTCTCGCTGCGCAACCTGATTCCCGACGAACTGGCCAAGGGCTTCGGCTTCCTGCAGTCGAAGCCGGCAACCAGCTTCGCGCCGGTGGCGGTGACGCCGGACGAGCTGGGCGAGGCCTGGCGCGGCGGCAAGGTCCACCTGCCGCTGAGGTCGAGCTGGAACGGCAGGCTGGTCGGGCAGCCGGATGCCGGCACGGACATGGTCTTCAACTTCCCGCAGCTGATCGCGCACCTGGCCAAGAGCCGCAACGTGCGCGCCGGCAGCATCGTCGGCTCGGGCACGGTGTCGAACAAGGATACGTCGAAGGGCTACTCCTGCATCGCCGAGCAGCGCTGCCTGGAGAGCATCGAGTTCGGCGAGCCGGTTACGCAGTTCATGCGCTTCGGCGACACCATCCGGATCGAGATGCTGGATGAGAAGGGGAAGTCGATTTTTGGGGCGATCGAGCAAGCCGTAAAAAAGCTGGAACGCTGAAGGCTTGGTTTGGTAGGGTGGGCGGGGTAATTTCGGGCAATGCCCGGAATTACGAACGCCCACGCGTTCAACTAGCATTGGAATAGTCACGCGGGCTGCTTTACCGAAGTTTGAACGCGTGGGCGGCAAAGCCGCCCACCCTACGATAACCCTGCTATTCGCCCGACCAGAAACCGTCCGGTGCACCCTTACCACGCAGATCCACCTCCACCGGCCTGCTGATCCGCCGCAGCACCTCCGCCGCCAGCAGCCGCCCGTCCGGCTCGTGCAGCCGGTACCAGAGGAAGGCCACGCCCGACAGGCGCAGGTGCTGGCCGGTGAACAGGTTTTCCTTCACGATGCTCATGCCTTCCAGCCGCACGTCAAGATCGAGCACCAGGCTGCCGGCGGTGCGCTCGCTATAGCCGAGGAAGCGCGCGGCATTGAACAGCGGGCTCCTGTCGCTGGCTTCGCCGGCCTTGAGCGAGTCGACGAAGGCATCCACCACTTTCAGTTGCGCCAGCGCCGCCTGGCTGACTGCGGCCATTTCCTTCTTCTGCTCGCCCTTGGCGGCATCGAGCAGCACCTGCAGCTCGGCGATGCGCTGGGCGTAGGCGGCGCGGTGGACGGCGAGGGCATTCAGGCGCCCCAGCAGTTTTTCGTAGCGTACCCAGTCGAGTTCGCCCAGGTAGCCGGCCCCGAGTCCGCTGATGCGCTCGGGGCAGGTTTGCGCCAGGGCGCTGGCGAACAGGCTGCGCGCTCCTTCGCCATAGCCGATCCCGGTTGCGCTCACGTCGCTGCGCAGCAGGGCGGCGATGTCGGCGCCCGCGCGCACCGTGGCCGGCACGATGGTGAGCACGGCCAGCGGCAGCGCCGCCGCGCCGGAGCCCGGCGGGCGCTGGGTGTCGAGGTAGCGCTGCAAGGCCTTGTTGCGCTCGGCCATGTCGCTGGAAAAGCGGGTGAGGGCGCTGTCGACGCTGCGCGCCGCCACCATGCCCTGGCTCGTGGCCGGATCGTAGAGGGCGGCGCTGCGGCCGGCAGGCAGGCGGGCGCACAGGGTTGCCGCGAGTTCGCGCGCCAGGTCGAAGGCACGTACTAATCCGGCCGCGCCGAACTGGCGGGTGTCGATGCTGCCTGTCAGCGGCTTGGACTGGGCTGGCGGCAGGCGCGCCAGCAGTTCGGCGCGTTCGGCTTCGGCCAGGGCCTGGCGTGCCTCGGCCTCGAGTTGGCGGGTGCGGAGCTCGGCCAGGTCGGTGGCGGATTGGGCATGTGCGCGTCCTGCCGAGACGGCAAGTAACAGGCAAAACAGAAGAACAAGGAAGAAGAGCAGGGCTCGAGGGCGGTCGATGCTGCGGGTGAAGACCATGCCGGCTCCTGAATCCGTGGATTTATTCAAGAAGAATAATTGCCAAGGATAAAGATGTAATGAATTGTCGAGAATAGTAGAAGAAGTTTCAGGATGATTGATTGCGCGATATCAACCTCCTTAGAATCGAAAAATTGCCTCGAAAGATCAATGAGTTGCAGAGTCCGTCAAGGAAACAGTCTGTAACACTTTAGGCGTTAGTTAAATTGAAATGCGATAGAATTGACGAGTTAACAAAGTGGTTCTATGAGTATTATTAATTTGCCATTCACTGCCCTCGAGCTTGGCTTTGCCGTGTCGCTCGTCTGTTCGCTGCTGCTCGTCCTCACCACGCGCTGGCACGGACGCTATTCGCTGGACGCGACGCACGGCGTGCAGAAGTTCCACATCACTCCGACGCCCCGCATCGGTGGCGCCGCCATCATGCTGGGGCTGTGGCTGTCGCTCGGCGTGCTGCCCGAAGCGCAGCAGGAACTGCTGCTGCCAGTGCTGGTGGCCGCCATGCCGGCCTTCGTGTTCGGCCTGGCCGAAGACCTGACCCGTAAGGTCTCGGTGCGCGCGCGCCTGCTCGCCACCATTGCCAGCGGCGTGTGCTGCTGGAGCCTGACCGGCGTCACCCTCTTGCACATCGGCGTGGCCCCCCTCGACATGATGCTGACCTGGTTGCCGGCTTCGGTCCTGTTCACCGCCGTCGCGGTGGGTGGCGTCGCCAACGCGGTCAACATCATCGACGGCTTCAATGGCCTGGCCAGCGGCACCGTGCTGATCGGGATGGTGGCACTCGGCATCATCGCCCAGGATGCCGGCGACCCCAATCTGGCCCAGCTGTGCTTCGTGGTATGCGCCGTGACCGCCGGCTTCTTTGTCGTGAATTTCCCCTTCGGTAAACTGTTCCTCGGCGACGGCGGTGCCTACCTGCTCGGCTTCCTGCTGGCCTGGATGTCGGTGATGCTGGTCTATCGCAATCCGCTGGTATCGCCCTGGGCGCCCTTGCTGGCCTGTGGCTATCCGGTGTTCGAGACCGTGTTCACCATCCTGCGCCGCCTGTGGTGCCGCCGGCATCCGGGCCACCCGGACAGCTGGCACCTGCACAGCCTGGTCAAGACTGCGCTCGTGGCGCGCTTCCTGCATGCGCTGCCGGCGCCGCTGCGCAACTCTTGTGTGTCGCCGGTGTGTTGGGTAGTGGCGCTGGTGCCGGCCATGATGGCGGTGCGTTTTGCCGCCGTGCCGGAAGCGATGCTGCAGGGTGTGCTGGCCAGCTTCCTGCTGTACTTGTCGGTGTATTCCTTCGTGGTGTCGGCGTGGTGGGCGCGGCGGCGCCGAACCAGGCCGTCCGGTCCATTGTCCGACGACGTGATCGGCCAGCCCGACTCTTCTTTGATTCAACGCGGCCTCTGACTTCCCGGCGCGGGTCCAAACGCGCCATAATTCGGGTTGGCGGGCGCATGTCCGCATTCAACCAACCTGGTAACGTATGACCATCCTTGTGACCGGTGGCGCCGGCTTCATTGGTTCCAACTTCGTGCTCGACTGGCTGGCGCATCACAACGAGCCGGTCGTCAATCTCGACAAGCTGACCTATGCGGGCAACCTGAACAACCTTGCTGCCGTCCACGGCGACCCGCGCCACCATTTCGTGCGCGGCGATATTGGCGACACCAACCTCGTGACGCGTCTGCTGCACGAATACCAGGTGCGCGCTGTGCTGAACTTTGCAGCCGAGAGCCACGTGGACCGCTCGATCGCCGGTCCGGCAGCCTTTATCGACACCAATGTGGTTGGAACTTTCCACCTGCTGGAGGCGGTGCGCAGCTATTGGGGCACGCTGGCAGGGGAGGCGCTCGCCGGTTTCCGCTTCCTGCATGTGTCGACCGACGAGGTATACGGTTCTCTCACTCCGGATGCACCAGCCTTCGACGAGCAGCACTGCTACGCACCGAGCAGCCCTTATTCGGCCAGCAAGGCGGCATCGGACCACCTGGTGCATGCCTGGCACCATACGTACGGTCTGCCAGTGCTGACCACGAACTGTTCCAACAACTACGGTCCCTTCCATTTCCCGGAAAAGCTGATTCCGCTCGTGATCCACAATGCGCTCGCCGACAAACCGCTGCCGATCTATGGGGATGGACGGCAGGTGCGCGATTGGCTCTATGTGCTCGATCATTGCAGCGCCATCCGCCGCGTGCTGGAGGCCGGCACACCGGGGGAAACCTACAACATCGGCGGATACAGCGAGATGGCCAACGTCGAGGTCGTACACACGCTATGCGCGATCCTCGACGAATTGCGTCCGCGGCCCGATGGCGTGTCCTACGCCGTCCAAGTCAGCTTCGTCAAGGACCGGCCGGGACACGACCGCCGCTACGCCATCGACGCTAGCAAACTCGAGCGCGAACTCGGCTGGCGCCCGCAAGAGACCTTCCAGACGGGTATCCGCAAGACGGTCGAATGGTTCCTGACGCACCAGGACTGGGTGGAGGATGTGACCAGCGGCGCCTACCGCGACTGGGTCGAGCAGCAGTATGCCGATGGAAGGCAGCGTCCATGAGGATCCTGCTGTTCGGCAAAAATGGCCAGGTCGGCTGGGAGTTGCAGCGCTCGTTGTCGGCGCTCGGGGACCTGCGCGCATTCGGCCGGCCGGATGCCGACTTCGGTCATCCCGGGTTACTTCGCGCCATCGTGCGCGATCACTGCCCCGATATGATCGTCAACGCTGCCGCCTATACCGCGGTCGACCGTGCCGAAGCCGACGAGCGCACCGCGCATGACATCAATGCGGTGGCGCCCGGCGTGCTGGCCGAGGCAGCGCGCGAATGCGGCGCCTGGCTCGTGCATTACTCCACCGACTATGTCTTCGATGGCCGGAAGGAGACGCCCTATCGCGAGGACGATGCAGCCAACCCCTTGTCGGTCTATGGCCGGACCAAATTCGAAGGCGAGGAACGCATCCGCGCAAGCGGCGCGCGACACCTGATCCTGCGCACCAGCTGGGTGTTCGGGGCGCATGGCGCGAGTTTTCCGAAAACGATCCTGCGGCTGGCCAGGGAGCGCTCGCACATCGAGGTCGTCGCCGACCAGACCGGCGCGCCGACCAGCGCCGCGCTGCTGGCCGACCTCACGGCGCTGGCCATGCAGCAGATTGCCTTGCGCGGCGAGGGGGCAGGGGAGCTGGCGGGCACCTATCATGTCGCGGCGTCGGGGCAAACTAGCTGGCATGCCTATGCCTGCCACCTCGTGCGCGAAGCGCTGGCACAAGGCGCGCGGCTCCAGGCCGGCCCCGAACAGATCCAGCCCGTCAGCACAGCCGCATGGGGCGCAGCCGCGCCGCGCCCGGCCAACTCACTGCTCGATACCGCCAGGTTCCGCACGGCCTTCGGCCTGGCGCTGCCCGACTGGCGCCACCACGTCGGGCGCCTGATCGCCGAACTAACAGAAAGCGGAAACCTGTGAATCTACCCATGATGGAATCGACCAAGCGCAAAGGCATCATCCTGGCCGGCGGCAGCGGCACCCGCCTGTACCCCGCCACGCTGGCAGTGTCGAAGCAACTGATGCCGGTGTTCGACAAGCCGATGATCTATCATCCGCTCAGCACGCTCATGCTGTCCGGTATCCAGGACATCCTCGTCATCTCCACGCCGCAGGACACGCCGCGCTTCGCGCAGCTGCTGGGTAACGGCGCACGCTTCGGCCTGAACATCTCATATGCCGTGCAGCCCTCGCCCGGGGGCATCGCCCAGGCCTACCTGGTGGGCGCGGACTTCCTGGCAGGCAGCCCCTCCGCGCTGGTACTTGGCGATAACATTTTCTATGGCCATGACTTGCAGCAGATGCTGCGGCGGGCCTGCGCCCGCAGCGAGGCAAGCATCTTCGCCTACCATGTGCAGGATCCGGAGCGGTATGGCGTGGTGGAATTCGATGCCGAAGGCCGCGCCGTCAGCGTGGAAGAAAAGCCGCGCGTGCCGCGCTCGAACTATGCGGTCACGGGCCTGTATTTCTATGATGGCGAAGCGACCGCAATCGCCCGTTCGCTCAAGCGCTCGGCTCGCGGCGAACTCGAGATCACGGACATGAACCGCACCTACCTGGCGCTGGGCCGCCTGCAGGTTGAAATCCTGCGCCGCGGCTATGCCTGGCTCGATACTGGTACCCACGAGTCGCTGCTCGACGCCAGCCACTTCATCGCCACCATCGAACGGCGCCAGGGCCTGAAAGTGGCTTGCCCGGAAGAGATCGCTTACCGCATGGGCTGGATCAGCGCCGCGCAGCTTGCGGAACTGGCGGCGCCGATGCAAAACAATGGCTATGGACAGTACCTGATACGCGTGCTGAACGAAAAGGTATTCTGATGCGGATGACGCGCCTGTCTATTCCTGATGTCCTGCGGATCGAACCGCGCGTGTTTGCCGACGAGCGCGGCCTGGTGTACGAAAGCTTCCACCAGGCCCGCTTCGAAGAAGCCGTCGGACGCAGGGTCGGCTTCGTGCAGGACAACCATGCCACATCGGCAAGAAACGTCTTGCGCGGCCTGCACTACCAGGTGCGGCAGACCCAGGGCAAGCTGGTGCGGGTCGTGACGGGAAGCGTGTTCGACGTCGCCGTGGACCTGCGCCGTTCTTCACCCACCTTCGGCCGATGGGTAGGCGAATTCCTGAGCGCCGATAACAAGGCGCAGCTGTGGGTACCGGAAGGTTTCGCCCATGGCTTCGTGGTCCTGTCGGATGTGGCGGACGTGGTCTACAAGCTGACCGACTACTTTGCGCCCGAGCACGAGCGCTGCATCGTATGGAACGATCCGCAACTGGCGATCGTCTGGCCGATTACCGGCGCTCCTCTGGTGTCTCCTAAGGATGCCCTCGGTCTGCCATTCCAGAGTGCCGACTATTTTGCATGACTAATTGTGACGCAGATACCACAAGGCGGTACCCGTGGCGTAATGCCGTTCAGTTAAGCGGAGATTGGGGCAGTTGTAGCGTGGGCGGGTCTCCCGCCCACGCGGTGATAGGTAGGCTTTGAATGGCCGCACGGGCTGCATTACTTTAATCTGACCGCGTGGGCAAGGAACTTGCCCACCCTACGACCATCCTCACTGAACGGTAGCACTGCCCGTGTCGGCATCTTCCTGCCTGAGAGCAAGGAGCATCGACAGGGCCCTTTCCAAACGCCAATTTGGTATCATAGAAATTTTTCTTATCGTTTCCTTGCACATCTGCCAATACTGCGGACACCTCGATGCTTGAATGCCGCTAAGGCATAGCTGCATGTCGCAGGGGTATTTAGAAACGCTTATTTTCACCGACTAGCTCAGCCGTTCCCTTACTGATCCGGGCACGGGCTACTCCACCATTTTTAAAAAGTAGGTTGATGTGACATCGCAAGCTAAAGCATCTCTGGCATCTTTTCTGGTTCTATATGGGGTAGCCAATGCCTCGATCGCAGCCCCCGGCGTCCAGGGGCAAACAGGCTATATCAACATGCCAAGTGCCAGGATCGAGCGTGATGGGACCGTCAGCTTTGGCGTAAGCGTCGACAAGCCCTACAGCACATTCTGGGCCACTGCCTCTGTGCTGCCGTTCATGGAACTGACCGGACGCTACGTCGGCATCAGTGGTACACGAGCATTTACTGACGTAACCGACCCTTATTGGAAAGGTTACGGTCGTTACAAGGATAAGGTTGCTGATCTCAAGCTGCGCTTGCTGGAAGAATCTGAATGGCAACCGGCGGTAGCGATTGGCGCCACGGATCTTTTCGGCACAGAACTCTTCGACGGCCAGTATGTAGTGGCCACCAAAACCTTTGGCAAGCTCAAGAATATCGAAGCAAGTATCGGTTACGGCCAGAAGCGGACGGAAGGTGTATTTGGCGGATTGCGGTGGTATTCCCCCCAGGTGCCTGGCCTGGCGCTCGTCGCAGAATGGGACGCGAATAACTACAAGAACGATTACGATGCGGCGTTTACCGGCGCGGCTAAGCGACGTAGCGGACTGGCGACCGGCATTGAATATCGCTGGGGGTGGCTCGGTGCGCAGATCGCAAGAAATTCCCATAATTTCAGTGCCAACTTGTTCATGAGTATTCCTTTTTCGGAGAAGGAATTCATTCCGAAACTGTACGAGCCGGCGCCATTCGATGCCAAGAACGCGCCGGCGCGTGTCTCGGCTGAACAATGGTTGAGCAATGGCAGCCATGGCGCAGCTCTGGTCGATGCCTTAGTCAAACAGGACTTCCGTAACGTGCGTGTCGCTTTCGAAGACAGTACGCTCAAGCTTACCCTGACCAATAGACGCATTTCCGAGACCGGCCGGGCCGTAGGCCGTGCCGCACGCACTGCCTTGGCGTTTGCGCCAGCGGGAACCCGGTCAATCCAGATTTCCTACACCAGGCTCGAGCAGCCGATCGCAACGTATCAGTTCGTCGATCTTCCGCGTCTGAGCGACTATCTGACCGGCCTGGTCGATCGCGAATCCTTCCTGCAGACCGTTGTCGTGCGTTATGCCGATCCATCCGACAAAGTTGGCGAGAATCATCAAGCTTTGCTTGCCGCGATGCGCGAGGAGGAGGACGGTCCAGTTGTGCAGGTAGGCCAGGATGGCCAAATGGTGCAGGTCGTTTCGGAAGACCGTGAAGCGAGCCGCTACAAGATCGTCCCGAAAATATCGTTCTTCTTCAACGACCCGAGTGGCGCGCTGCGCTACGAAACCTCGGCCGTTGCAAACTACGATAAGCGGTTCGGTGAAGGCCTGTACTTCAACAGCGCTTTCAAGCTGAACTTGTTCGAAAACGTCTCGGATGTCACGCAGCCTTCGAACAGCCTCTTGCCGCATGTACGCAGCGATATTGCCGAATACAAGCGCGGCAGCCGCTTCAAGCTGAACCGTGCCCTGCTCAACAAGTACATGACCCTTGACGAGCGGGTATATGCGCGCGTTTCGGGCGGGCTGTATGAAGAGATGTTCCGCGGTGTCGGCGGCCAGATACTGTATCTTCCAAAAGACCGGCGCTGGGCGGCGGACCTGACCGTCGATGCGCTTCAGCAGCGCGACTTCAAGGGCTGGTTCGGCAAGCGCGACTACGATGTCGTCACCGCGTTGGGGGCATTGCACTACCAGCTCCCGTACAACATGACAGTCACCGGCCGGGCAGGGCGCTTCCTGGCCAAGGACGAGGGCGTACGGCTGGAATTCAAGCGGCGCTTCCGCTCCGGCGTGGAAATCGGCGCATGGTTTTCCAAGACCAACGGCAAGGACATCACCAGCCCCGGTTCGCCGTCCGATCCGTACAACGACAAGGGCGTCTTCCTGTCGATCCCGCTGAACATCATGCTGCCTTCGGATACCCAGGCCCAGGCCGGGTTCGCCATCTCGCCATGGACGCGCGACGTCGGCCAGATGGTGGCCAGCCCAGGCGACCTGTATGAACTGTTCGAGGATCCGCGCCGCAACATGCATGCCTATGATGGACTGGGCAATTTTGCGGAACGCAAGGATGAGCAGCATCTCGATGTCATCGCACAGCCGGTGCGTGGCCTCGACGCATGGCCGCGCTTCCGCTGGCGCGTCCAGCAGTCGGTGTCGACCACGCCGACCCTGCCGCAGTGGGCGCGAGGAAGCCTGCTGGCAGGCGGCGCCATCGCTGCCAGTGCGCTGCTCGACAAGCCGGCGGACCGCTTCATGCGTCCACGCCAGGACTCGCGTGCGCTCGATGCATGGAGCAATGTTGGCAAGGCCACGCCGGTCCTGCTGGCCGGCGCCGCCGGTGCTGCAGTCGCCTTCGGTGACGAGCGTATGCAGAACACGGGCATCATCTCGCTGCAGTCGATCGCCGGCGCAGCCGGGATGTCGATGGTCAGCAAGCGCATCGTAGGCCGCGCGCGTCCCGACGAAGAGCTGGGCACTTTCAGCCGTAGCGGCAAGCGTTCGGATGCATCGTTCCCTTCCAATCATGCGGCTGTCGCTTTTGCCGCCGTCACGCCGTTCGCGCAGGAATACGATGCACCATGGCTGTACGGACTGGCGGCAGTCGGTTCGATGGGCCGCGTCGCCGACCGCAAGCACTGGGTGTCCGACGTCGTTGCAGGCGGGGTAGTGGGCTATGCGATCGGCAGCTGGTTGTGGCAGGCCCAGCGGGATGACTCGAAGTCGAGCTTTGCCGTCGTACCAGGCACGAAGGAAATTGCTGTGAGCTGGAGCGGGACTTACTGACGAGCTTTGTGCCGAGCCGGGCGACCGGCGCTGGCGCGCTGAGCAAAAAAATTGGCCGCTGAAAAGCGGCCAATTTTTTGATGCTACCGGACGCATTGCGCCCACCAAATTAACGGTGGGAAGTGGCTGCGTGCGAGGTGCTCGTATCGCTGTCCGAAGCAGTAGCGCCGACGGCAGCAACAGCTGCGCCGATAGCGACCAGTGTGGTGGTCGACAGGCCAGCCAGGGCGGTGCCGCCCAGCAGGCCGCCGGTGCCAGCAGCGCCGGCGCCGGCAGCTGCGCCAGTACCTGCAGCGGTGCCGGTTGCAGTACCGGTGGCGGTTGCGGTGCCGGTCGCGGTGGTGCCGGTTGCGCCAGCTGCTGGAGCTGGTGCGGTTTGGGCCAGCACTTGGGTCGACAGCAGGCTCAGAATTGCGCTAGCAACGAGAAGCTTTTTCATGTGGGATCCTTGACGTGTTCAAATTACAGAATTGCAAGATGTATCAATTGCTAGATCATTATATTACCAAACATTTCTCTGCATTAAAAAAAAGGGGAACTAGCCGTTACATTGCAACAAATCATCCAACTTAGCGTAAGTTTTGCAACACTTTCATGCGTGTTGCATGTGTCAAGCTTGATCAGGTGCACGGCCAGATCCGCTTGTTCATGCTGGCCAACCAAGGCCGGCACTACCGCCATCCCCAGCGTCGAAAGGGTCGCGATATCAGTCCCGACACAATGATAGCGGTCGATCAATCGAAGGCATCGAGCAGCCCGACCGCACCAAACTTGGACATGTCCACGTTGCCTTCCAGCGGCTTGCTAGGGACGGGCGACGGGTGCCCAGCTCGGCCTCGACGAATTCCCTGCGAGCTTCGGCCTCACGTTGGGCAATCAGTGCCTTACTAGTAACCCGGCGGACCGCGCGTTCGAGCGCAGCCAGGATCGCTTTGGTGCGGGCAAGGCAGGAAAAGTAAGCAGGAGTAATGCAGGAAGCAGCGCGCGAAAGGAGCACGGGTGGACGTGAATTCGTGCTTGGCACACCGAAACAGTTTGTGCGAGCAAAAATATTGTCATTAAGAAATGAAATTGCAGTAGAGTATCGAAAAATTCTTCGAGTTCCTATAGAAAAAAACGACATTAAAAATACTCTTCATCCGAAACAGTTTCGTTACATTTAGCAACAATTATGATAATAACATGATGAATTTTTATCACATAGTTTTGAACAAAGCCTTTAGTCCATTGGTGCACTGCAAATTGTGACATCCGTGCACGACTTGCCTCTCCCTCAAAAGGCTGAGAAATCGCCTTGTCATAATCGTATTTACTGTTGCAATTGCCTCTGTCCACACCGACAAGACGCTGGCATACTGCTTGGTTCTAAGAAATTCGCTGTGTACAATACACGATTCGTTGGTGTTGTAGCGGTCCTTTTCCGGTCTCTTGCATAGCAATAGTAGCTGGTAAAGTTGCACCCAAACAAGAACAGACCAGCACCCATTTCACATTCTAGGCCTGTAGAGTCACCGGAAATCCTATGTCTGACACCCTCTCGAGGGCGATGAAGCTCGTCAGCTTTATTGCCGTGCTACCTATCGTCGCCACTGGCTGCGCCAACATGGAGCCGGGTATGCGCATCGACGTAGACCGTGTGCCTAGTACGCACGCGGCGCCGATGCCTGAACCTGTTATCAAGCTGATCACCCCAGACTTGATCCAGCAAGAGCGACTTGCAAAAGAACAGAATGCCGACAAGCGCGTGCAAGCCCTGTTTGGTGAAGCGCGTCCCTACGTCATCGGACCAGGCGACTTGCTGTCGATCTTGGTATGGAATCACCCGGAACTGAACATTGCGGCAACCGGCGCCCAAGCGCTGTCGAGCTCGGGCGCACAATCGCCGGCGGCCTTCGTGGTGGACAGCACCGGCATGATCCAGTTTCCCTACGTCGGCCCGATCAAGGTTGCCGGCATGACCGAACTGGAAGCGCGCAGCCTGCTGTCCAGGCGCCTGGTCGAATCGATCAAGAACCCTGATCTAACCCTGCGCGTGCTGGCTTATCGCAGCAAGAAGGTGTACATCGACGGCGATGTCAAGACGCCAGGCAGCCAAGCGATTGATGACGTGCCGATGACCCTGCTTGAAGCCGTCAGCCGTGCCGGCGGCTTCCTGCCGACCGCCGACCAGAGCCAGGTGACCGTGTCGCGTAAAGGTACTTCCTATCCCATCAATGTGCCGGAACTGGTGCGCCAGGGCGCCGACCTGTCGCGCTTGATGTTGGCCTCGGGCGACGTGGTCCGCGTGCCGAGCCGTGACGAGAGCAAGGTGTTTGTGCTGGGCGAGGTGACTCGTCCTGCGGCACTGCCTATGTACAACGGCAAGCTGACGCTGGCGGCGGCGTTGGGCGAGGTGGGTGGTTTGAACCAGTTGAGCAGCTCGGCGCGTCAGGTTTATGTGATCCGCGGCGCGAATCAGGCGGAGCCGGTTGTGTACAACCTGGATGCCCGTTCGCCAGTGGCGCTGGCGATGGCGGAAGGTTTTGAACTCAATCCAAAGGATGTAGTGTATGTGGATGCGGCCGGCTTGACGCGTTACAACCGTATTGTGAGTCAGATCCTGCCGACAGCGGCGACGGCGGCGACTTCTGTGGGACAGATTAACCGATGAGGAATATTCTTGTTGTCTGTATTGGGAATATTTGCAGAAGCCCGATGGCAGAAGGATTATTGCGAGCATCTTTGCCAAACCACATAATATATTCAGCAGGTATTGGCGCATTAGTTGGTCATAAAGCCGATCCAATTGCAGTTGAGCTCATGGATGCATGTGGCATAGATATCAGTCAACATGTCGCTCAGCAAATCAACTCCGCACTCGTATTGAAATCCGATCTTATTCTTGTGATGGACCGAGAGCAGAAACGATATATAGAAAGCCAATATGTCGCTGCGCGAGGAAAAGTGTTTCGTCTCGGCGAAACATCCAATGTAGATATTCCTGATCCTTACAGATTGGGTAAGGAAATATTTTTGAATTCCAAAAAATTAATTGTAGATACTGTAGATGTGTGGTCAAGAAAAATAGAAAAAATAGGCTAACCTTCTTCACAATATCTTCAAGTCTAGAATACAATGAATACACCTTCATCATCGCGTGCAATGACAACTCAAGCACTGGACAACGATGCCTCAATTGATATTGCAACGTATCTTGGGGTAATTATAGAAAATAAATGGTTGATCGCCATTATTACGAGTGTGATCGTAATCGCTGGAATTGCTTATTCGCAATTTGCTACTCCAATTTACCAAGCGAATATGATAGTGCAGGTCGAGGACAGTACTAGCGCAGCAGGCGGGGTTTTCGGTGATCTCGCCGGCGCATTCGAGATGAAATCGGCGTCAACGGCCGAAATAGAAATTATTCGTTCGCGGCTTGTAATTGGACGTGCAATTAAAAATGCCGCACTAAATATATCTATCGAGCCAAGACGCTTCCCTATTTTCGGTAGGTGGGTAGCGCGTACTCGCAAAGATATCACTACGCCAGGAATTATGGGATTTGGTGGGTATGCATGGGGTTCCGAAAATGCAACACTGCCTATTTTTGAGATTCCTGAGGCATTTGAAGGTAAAACCTTCGTGGTCACTGTTTTGTCAGACCAAACCTACGAACTTTCTTTAGATGATGAGGTACTGGCTACCAGAACGCGAGTCGGCGACGTCAGATCCATTAGCACAAATGAAGGAAATGTGCGAATCCAAATAGGGAAAATTGAAGCTAATCCCGGTACGCAATTTTTAGTTAATCGCGAGCCGATGTTGGATTCGATGCAACACCTTCAGAAAACCTTGATAATTGCTGAGAGAGGAAAGCAATCTGGCGTAATAGGACTTGCACTCGAAGGGGCAGATCCAAAACGTACAGCGTTGACTCTTAATGAAATTGGACGAGAGTACATTAAGCAAAACATTGATCGAAAGTCTGAAGAGGCGCAAAAGTCTCTTGAGTTTCTTGAGGGGCAACTACCTAAGTTGAAAGCAGATCTTGAGGAAGCAGAACAACGCTATAATGAGTTACGAAATCGCCGAGGAACGGTTGATCTTGGCGAGGAAG
>JAEAMF010001089.1_pt1 | contig 22848 bp, 8 predicted proteins | sample 8958721 | NCBI WGS metagenome assembly JAEAMF01 (sample SAMN16933255, study PRJNA681124) | bioreactor sludge metagenome | isolation source: anaerobic bioreactor treating anionic surfactant - SDBS | place: India: Bengaluru | collected 2019-02-28
GCGGCCAGCCCACGGAAACCCAGAATCCCATCAGCGGAAGTCCGAAAAGGGCCATGGTTATGGAACCAAAAAGCGACAGCAGGAGGGTAATGATTCCGCACGACATAAAAACAAGAAGGATCTTCCTGCTGTCGAACAGTTTCAGGAGAACGAGATTGACGCCACACCCGACGGTCATCGCGCCCCAGAATCCGGACACCGAGACCTGTGCGGCACGCGTCGGATCCACGTGATGGTATTGCTGAAGGAAAGAAGAAATCCAGTTGGAAACACCCTGTTCGGTTGCGACATAACAGAAGATGCCGACGAAATAAATCCATACACCGGGTTTTGTGAAAAGGAATCTGATGGTGTCCAGAGAACCCACTTTTTCAGTTTCATTCAATCTCAGCGGGGGAAGTCGGACCGCGGAAATCAGTATGATCATCAAAAGAACCATGGCGGAAAACACCCAGTAAAGCGATATCCACGGCATGCCCGGAGTCACCACTTTATCGAGCATTGTGATGACGAAGTTCCGCGGGAGGGCAGGATCCTTCAGGTGAGTCGTTAGATAGGCATACAGCTGAGGGCTTGCCGCTGAACCCGCGGCGAAGACGAGCTGTGCCAGGTTGCCGAAAAAGGCATAATGCTCTTCGCCTCCGGAAACACGAAGGAGCGGATTGATAATGACCTGCGCCATGGAAAAACCTATGCCGATGGCAAAGAGGGAAAAAAGCGCCATGGCGTAGGACGGCTTGAGCGCGAAAAGAAAACAGCCCAGAAAACCGCAGAGCAATGCGGCCACAAGCATCGGCTTGGCCGAAAACCGCTCCGCAAGCATGCCGACCGGAATCGACAGTCCGTATGCCAGAAAAAGGAAAGTCGGGATGAAGCCGACAAGTGCAAGGCTGAGGCTAAAGGACGCCTGGACGTCCGGGATCAGCGAACCCCAGATGTTCGTCACAAAGGAAATTGTGACAAAAACAAGTATGATCAATACGACGACGAAATAGTTGTGCTTCATTCCCAAGTTCCTTCCGGTGGACTACTCCCTGCTTTTCAGTCGCGATATGCCGACATTGGCAATGATGGAGGAATTCTCTCATTTCCATGTGAATATCACGGATGAAGGGTCGATAATAGCAATGTCTCAACCATTCATACAATTCCATCATGTGGCCTTTACCAATCATTCGGCCGCTATGCCCCCCTTTCGCGACCCGCCTGTTCATATGTCTGCGGAGTGATGCGGAATTGTTGGGGCGAATGGCGCCGGCAAAACCACCTTCGGAACATATCGCATACGTGCCCCGGGAAATCGATAGGACCCGGTCCGGCAGTATTTTAAGGGAGGCGCAAAACCTGCGGCACGAACAACCAGGGATGCCTATGACCCCGTATCAGCCGGCTCCGCTCGCGGCCGCAGCGATTACTGGAAAGCGGAGAGCCCAGTCCCGGTGAAACGTAGAAGCTCACGGACCGGTTGACCCACCTCCGCGATCTGTGATAGCAGGTATCCGCGGAGAGATGAGGTGAAAAACCTATCGGGTACGGATGCCGACGTCTTCGTGGTCGGCGGCGGGGCGGCGGGACTCATGGCCGCCGGCAGGGCGGCCGAGGCGGGCGCGCGGGTACTGCTGCTTGAGAAAACGGACTGCTGCGGCAAAAAGATACAGGTCAGCGGGAAACAGCGCTGCAACCTGACCAACGCTGCGGATATCAAGACTTTCATCTCCATGTATGGACCGAACGGCCGGTTCCTGCACGGCGTTTTTTCGCGCTTCTTCCGTCCCGAACTGCTGGCGTTTTTCGAGCGGTATGGCCTTGCGGCAAAACAGGAACGCGGCGGCAGGATTTTCCCCGTTACCGACGACGCGGGCGACGTCGTAAGGGCTTTTGGGACGTATCTGGCTGAAAACGGCGTCCGTACGCTGTTCCGTGCAGGGGTGCAGTCGATAATCCGCGCCGAGGATTCGCACTTCGTCGTTCGGACCGCGCGCGGTTCCTTTGCCTCCAGGTGCGTCATTCTCGCGACCGGCGGGGCTTCCTGGCCCGAAACCGGATCGGCCGGGGATGGCTACTCCCTCGGTGCCTCGCTCGGCCACACGATCGTCCGCCCCAGGCCGGCGCTGGTTCCTCTCGTCGTCCGCGAGCAGACGCTCGCCCGGTCGCTGGACGGCGTCCCACTGCGCAACGTGCGCGCCGCGGCCTTCCGCGGAGAGGCCTCGGGCGTGGATTCCTCGCTCATGCCGGTGCGCGATTACGGCCGGGGTGTGGAAAAGAAGCCCAGGGCGCCACTCCTGGAGAGCCGTTTCGGCGAGATGCAGTTCACGCGTTTCGGCCTCGGCGGATCCATCATCCTGCTGCTGAGCCTCGCCGTGGTGGATGCGCTATGCTCCGGGCCGGTCTCCGTATTGATCGATCTGAAGCCCGCCGTGACCCGGGAACAGCTGCGCAGGCGTCTGCAGGCCGACCTGAACGCCTCGGGGAAGCGGCACCTGGCGACACTCTTGAAAGACTACGTGCCGGCGAAGATGGTCGAACCGCTGATCGCGCTCTCCGTCCTGGACGGGGCCTTGCCGGCGCAACGGCTGGATGCCGCCGGGCGCGAAAGGTTGATCGGGACGCTCAAGTCGCTGCGGTTCAACGTCGAGGCGCCGCTGCCGTTGGCCAGGGCGATCGTGACGGCGGGCGGCATCGCGCTGGACGAGATTGACCCGCGCACGATGGCGTCCAGGAAACTGCCGGGGCTGTTCTTCTGCGGAGAGATGATGGACATCGACGCCGATACCGGCGGCTACAACCTTCAAGCCGCCTTTTCGACCGGCTATGTGGCCGGGGAAAGCGCCGCGCGCTTTTGCCTGCTCCCGTGAGTTCTTTCGCAGCCCGCACACAATCCCGAATCCCGGCTATCGCTCCGCGCCGCCCGGCGAAAAACAGTTAATCCCGGATCCCGGTTTTGGCTTGGAATCCGGGAAGACAAACGGCAGCTTATTTCGCCTATCCGTATGAAGACCCGGCGGGAGGTCATCGTCGATCCGGGCGCCGACACGGCCAATACACAAAGATCTGGGGCCAGACCAAGGCCGCGAGGCAGCGAATTTGCGGAGCATCGGCGCGGGAGCGGGAGTCGGGCCGCCCGCGCCGCCACAGTGGAGCCGCCGGATCAGGCGTCCGGCGGGCGGGTTTGCAGGGACCTTCGCAGCACCTGGGAGGCGATCATGCGGATGTCGTTGTAATCGTACCGGTCGCCCAAAGCGCTTCGGATGGCTCCCAGCGCCGTGGTCCCGGTCTGCTTCATATATGCGGTGACCGTCTCGATCATTTCCCTCGGCAGGACGTCGTACACGTCAATCTCTCCTTCCGAGATCCACCGGACGATGTGCGTTTGGATGGTGCTGACCGCAAGGTTCCGGATTTCCGCGATCTCCCGCACCGTCTTTCCCTGCCGGTGCAGATCGAGGGTATCCCTGAAGGTTCCTCCCTTTTCCTTCTTCGCGCGGGTCGCGGAACTTTCGATCCGTTTATGTTTCTCCCGGCTGTGCACGATGTCCCCGCGGTACAGTTTTTCGTCCAGATACGTCGCCCGATACAGCCGGTCGATGCGAATCCAGCAGGCTTCCTCGACGAGCTGCGCCTGCTGCAGGTATCGCTTCATCTTTTTCTTATACGCGAGGCCGTTGATATGTTCGCGCAGGGGCGCGGCGATCTGCCGGGCGATCTGATCGGTGAAATAGCAGATGGCCTTGTCGCAACGCTCCCGCAACAATGCGGCCTGCGCGGGATCGTTTCCCGCCGCCGCAATCAGGCGCTGCAGCTGGCGCCGGAATTTTTCGGCTGTCGCGTGGAGGGCGTCCAAGTCTCCGCGGATCCTCGCGAGGAGTGCACACGCCGCCTTTTTCCCTGCAAAGTCCCGCTTGTCGATTCCGTCTTTCCAGTCGTCGAGACGGGCCGACAATTCGGGGAAGGTGAACAGCCGCAGCAGCTGGAAGTCGGCATAGAGGGCCTTTTCGCGGACGAGGACCTCCTCGAGCGCCTGCGGGGAATGGTGTCCCTCGCTGAACTCGCCGATTCTCGGATAGCCGCGCAGCGCCGTCGGCGGGATGAGCGAATGCAGCACGATCCCTTCCAGCGAACGGCAGCGGCTCAGGGCGACATAGACCTGACCGGCAGCGAAAGACCGTCCGGCGTCCACGATCACCCGGTCGAAGGTCAGCCCCTGGCTCTTGTGAATGGTGACGGCCCAGGCGAGCCTTAACGGAAACTGACTGAATGCGCCAAGTTCCTCCCTGACGATTTCTCCCGTTTCCGCATCCAGGCGGTAGTCGATGTTTTCCCACTTCTCGCGGTGCAGCGTATATTGCTCTTTGCTGCCGCTGAACGTGACGGTGATGTCTTCCCCGTCGATGCTTGTCACCACGGCCAGCTTGCCGTTGTAATACCGGGCGTCTGCCGTGTCGTTTCGGATGAACATGACCTGTGCGCCCGGCTTCAGGAAGAGAACGCGGTCGCACGGAAATGCCGATTCGGGGAATTCCTCCTCGATCCGCGCCTCGAAGGAAAACAGCGGGCCGGGAAGCCGCTCGAGCGCCGAGGCGTTGACGCCGTCGGCCCTGGCGTTGTGGGTCGCGAGCAGGACGTAGCCTCCCTCCGCAGGCTTGAAATGGGGATTGTAGCGCTCGCGCAGGAGCGCGTAATCCTCTTCCCCCATCCTGCGCTCGCGGATGTTCTTGAGCAGATCCAGGAAACGGCCGTCGCTCTGCCGGTAGATGGTCTGCAACTCGATTTCCGCCGCGTTCAGCTGCGGCCAGACCAGCGAGTCGAAGAAGTAGGGGCTGCGGTAATAGGCCTTCAGGATGTCCCATTCGCGCTCTTTCACCACCGGCGGCAGTTGGTGCACGTCCCCGAACATCAGGACCTGCAAGTCGCCGAACGGCCGTTCGTTCCGTCTCACGGTTCTGAGGACGAAATCAACCGCGTCCAGCAGGTCGCTGCGCACCATGCTCACTTCGTCGATAATGAGCATGTCCATTTCCCGCAGCAGCTGCGTCTTTTCCTTGCGGTACCGCATGTGTTCCCGGTGCAGGCGGCGCCGGTTGGTGGCCGTGTTCAGGTCCACGAAATCGTCGCAGGGGACGAAGCAGGTGAGCGGCAGCCCGAACATCGAGTGGATGGTTACGCCGCCGGCGTTGATCGCGGCGACGCCCGTGGGGGCCACGACGACGACGTTTTTCCGCGTCCGCGACACGATATCCTTCAGCAGCGTGGTCTTGCCGGTGCCGGCTTTTCCCGTGACAAAGCAGTGCTTGCGCGTGAAGAGCGCGAATTGTTCCGCCAGTTTGAGTTCGGGATTGTTCATTTTCGGGCTGCCGTTTCGATCGGCGAAATACAATAATGCCCGACTTTCGACAATTCCTCAAGTCGCGCATCCGGGGTCGGATCTGGAAAATTCGATTCCCCGTCATCCCTAAGCACACGAGGATTTCCTTTCGCCCAGTGGATCGAAAAGACCGGAAAACAGGACGGCCGGCCCGCGGACTCAGTCCCCCGTGCGGATGATGTTTCCCGAGGAATTCCTGTTTAAGTTCAGGGAAGGATTGCCACGATAGTGGAGATCACCGCTGCTGTTCAGGTTGGCGTCCAGACGGTCGCGAACCCGGATCGACCCATCGCCGGAACTGTTGAGGGAGATTGCGGCTTCTCCGCTGTCCAAGTCCTGGGCGCTGTAATCGCCGGAACTGCTGAGGCTGACGTTCTGTTTTTCCACACTTCCCCCGGATATCCGGAGATCGCCGGAACTGTTGAGGGTTGCCTCCAGGCGATCGGCGGTCAGAAGTCCCATAAAAACATCACCGGAGCTGTTCAGGTCGACCTTGAGCAAGCCGGTCTTCAGATTACCCATTCTTAGATCGCCGCTGCTCGATACTGTGATAGAAAATTTTTCCGCCTCGAGGTCCGGCGCATCGACGTCGCCGCTCGAGAATATGTTGATGGTGTTCAAGTTCTTCACCGTCAGGTAATAGCGGGCAGGCTGCAAGGAATGCAGGTAGGCCGGTCTGCCGCTCTGAATGGTCAGCACGCCCCCCTGAACGAAGGTCTGCAGGTGGGGCAGGAGGTCATCATCGGCCTCGATGCGGAGTGATTCGACCTCGCCCTTCTCGATGAACAGCTTGCCGGATGTATTCAGAGTCACGGCGTCGACGCCCCGTATCGTGCGGTCCTCCGCAACGACCCTGCCCGAACCTCGCTCCGCGTTGATGCTCATGGGCCCGCAGGCATCGATGAAAAGGCCGGCAAGGCCGATTGCCAGGCAGTGGAACAATTTCATTTCTTGCCTCCTTCGAAATAAATGGGGAAAACATCCTGAGCCAAAGCGTTCCAAAACAGATGTACGAAAATCATGGCAGGATAGTTCCGCTGCAAAGCAGTCTGCGTATCCGTCTATCGCGCCTTCCCATTCCGGATCCAAGCATCCAGCGAAAGGAGGATCGAGATCCTTGGGATAAAGCATCGGCACCCAATCACGGTATTGAAAACCGCTCGTAGCAACCAGGATCATACCTGTAAATCAGGTGATGATTGGGTGAATATTAAGAATAATGGCCGGACCAAGGCAGACGCGGCGTCTGTCTCTTGGGTATATTGTCATATCGTCTTCTGACTTGCGAGAGCTGTTCGCGCGTATGATGGGCCACCGCACATTGTGTTTTGGCGCCAGGGCTGTCATGCGATTCCTTCCGGAGAGTTGAGCGTTTGCATTTCGGTGGAGCGGGGGTAAACCCAAAATCCGGCTCCTCGACCCGATTCCCCTCCAAAGTCCAGTTCGTGATGGCGAGTAAATCTTCAAGCCGTCGGCGGCGTGAAATCTGCAGGCCCAACCAAGTTCATGGTCATTGCGTACAAAGCATCGCGGATAGCCGGGATATAGCCGCCGAGAATCATCACCTGATGAATGCCGGGGACGTTTTGAAGATAGCGCTCGGCATCGGTTACTTTCACGTCTATGGTATTGGCACAGACATTTCGCATGAAGCCGATGCCGGAGGAAGCTTGATCGGTCTCCAACGCCTGGGTTTGAATTCGTCCCGGCCATAGCGAGAAGCTTTTCAAATCCTTGCTGAATCCGCCGGTGATCACCTCTTTGTGCAACGGGAATTCAACTTCGGGCACGACTCCTCTTTTCAAATTGTGATAGTCGTGAAGCTTGTATTTCATCGGAGCGGCGTTCGGACCGTTCAGCCGCAAGGGCGCGACACAATGGCTCAAAACAATTACGGAATTATGAACATCCGCACTCATCAAATTGCACATAAAAGAAGGCTTCCGGGTGACTTTTTCCAGAAAAAGCGATGACAGCATGCCGCATACATCCGCTTCACAGGCAGCCGTTATGCCTTCATCCCTCAGCCTGGCGAAGGCCAGGCAGGGATGAGGTAGTACCGGATTCGGGCTCATCGTAAAGGCCAGGCAATCGATCGAAACGGCACCGAGCCCTTCCTTCTCGATGATGGAACGCAAGAGACAATACAGCTTGCAGACCTCTAGAAAATCGTGATCCGGTACCCGGATGACGGCTGCCGCTTCCTTCCTCCAACGTTCCATTTCCTTTCTGGCGATTCCCTCGTCAACTGTTTTCATGAGCGACGCCAATTCATCGATGGGCTGGTACTGCATCCTTACCCCTGTGCGTTGATAAACCCTGTCTTCGGTCAGTTTATGGGCGGGCACACTGGTGGAATCAAATGGTTTTCCATAAATAACCGCCCGCTGATCTTGAAGAATCCCGGGAGAGGCCAAAAGCTTCACCAGTCTCAGCGCCTGCTCCTGCGACTGGGCGAAAGTGACATTGGCGCCGTTTCCTCGCAGCGATGCCACAAGATTGATGTCGATGTGGATCAATTGAGAATTCGTGGAAAGTACAATAACGGGAATATCCGAATCTGCCATTGAATCATAGAGGCTTCCGAAACTGAATGTGAAGCGCGACAGAATCATGAGCAGAATATCGGCTTCCTTTTCATGAATCGTCCGAATGATTTCGTCGGGCCTTTGATAGCTAACCTGGACTGAATAGGCATGGAGAGAGGCTCCCGGAAGCGAATTCAATCTCTCGATAAATCCTTCATATGCTTTCGGATTCTCGGTTAAACACAGCACGTTCTTCTTCGCCCCGTCTGGTTGCGGCGTGGTAAAGGCTGCGCTATTTTGGCTTGCAAGGCCTGTCCCCGGGAGCGCCATGGCCACACTTGCCAAAGTCGCGGTTTTAATGAAGTCGCGCCTCTCCACCTGGATTTCCCTGAAATCTATTCTGTGCACTTGGATCTCCTTTTTGTATTGGCCATCTGCCTGCAACTGCTTTGCGTTCAAAATGGGAATCCCATAGTCGAATAGTCCCACGCGGAGAGCCGGGATGGTCAAGCTGAGTCGGTCCCAAGGGTGCCCGCGCCCATTCATGTTTCTATCTACTGCCATGTATTTGATTTCGTTACAAAGGCTTAACATTTTTTGCAGGTAATTTCGGACGATTTAGCCTGGGTTATTCATGTATCTTTTGCTGCTGCGGCGGATTCCGGCATGTATAGCTTGATTCCAGATTCCAGATTCCAGATTCCAAATTCCGGATTCCGGATAAGCTTGTGGGTCACCGATTTGGGAAAGAGGGAGTCGGATTAGGAGGAAGGATTATTCGGGATTAGGACTAAGAAACCCGGTTTCAACACTGGATATGGATCAGATTATTTTTCTAGACAACTGTCTTATTTTTATGACATTTCGCTTGACATTGGCAAAAAAGGCAGGCGATACTCAAGCGTCCACATTTCTTGCCAATATATTTTGAAGGGGCGCTTCCCAATGCCTGCAACGCTTGGGAGGCGAGCATGGCCATTGCGGCGCACTCGACGGAGACGCCGCGGGCGGTACAATCGAATGCACGATGCGGACGGTTCACATTTCCTGAAACGGCCAATGTCTTTCATCGGTTCACAGGTGAAAGCGCCTGCGTTACTGATGAAAATCGGTTGGGATGCGCAAATGGGCGCGAGTGCGATGGGAGAGGAGTGTGCGTCGCAACGCAGATGCGTCCGGATGCCATTTGTTTATGACAATTCAAGAACGAGGATAAAAACATGAAGCGATTGATAGTTTTCACTGCATTGCTGGCGATCCTTGTTTTAACGCCGCAGGCTTTCAGTCAATCCAGTTTTGCCAGCTTAAGCGGAACCATCAACGATGATACGGGCGCAATCGTGCCGGGCGTAAAGATGACGGCAACGAATGTCGCAACCGGAATTGCAAACACGGCGATCAGCAACAACGCGGGAGTTTATAATTTCCCCAGCCTGCTGCCGGGCGCATACAAGGTTTCAGCAGAGAAAAGCGGATTTCAGACGCAGACCTTCACAGATGTCGCGCTTGGAAACGCGGCTCAGGTTCGTCTGAATTTCAAGCTGCAAGTGGCCGGCATCACCCAATCCGTTGAAGTCAGTGTTGCGGCGGAAAGGGTATTGCTGGAATCCGGCTCCTCCTCCGGCGAGGTGCTCGCTCAGAATTCCGTACAGGCCTTGCCCTTGGTGAACAGCAATGCGCTCGATCTGGTCAGGGTCACATCGGCGTACATCCCCACCGGCGATTTCATAAACAACGCCAACCAGGCGACCATCGCCGGCGTCTCCATTACAAATCTCAACATTCAGCGCGACGGCGTTAATGTCAGCGATGCGCGATACCCCGCCGGCATCCACGCGCCCACACAGATCAATCCCGACCTGGTCAGTGAATTCCGCATGGTCACGGCGCCGGTCGATGCCGAGATGGGTCGCGGCAATTCGCAGATTCAAATTCTGACAAAATCCGGCACCAATGCCTATCACGGCGGCGCGGTTTGGGAGATCCAGAATTCGGCGTTGGACTCCAACCAGTGGTCGCTTAATAGAACAATTCCCAAAACGAAAAACTGGAGAAATATCAATCAGTACACGTTGAACGCTGGCGGGCCGATCGTCAAGAACAAGACATTTTTCTTTGCGTTGTGGAACGGCCAAATTGCCCGCGGCCGAGACACCTCTACGCCGATGGTGTTGACGCCTTGTGCGCGAAAAGGCATCTTCAGGTACTATGACAATTGGAGCAACGGCCTCTATAATAGTGCAACAGCGCTTACCGGCAGCGCACCCAGTTATGCGTCCGTCGATGCCTTTGGAAACCCGGTGGCCCCGCCCGCGCTGCTGCCTTCCATGCTCAACGCAGACGGCTCACATAAAGACACCTGGGAGCCTCACAATGGCATTCTTCGTTATGCCAGCGTGTTTGGTATAGTCCAAAACGCCTCTACGATGGCGGAGGATTGTTCGAATGCGATCGTGGATACCGCGACGGGCGTAGCGGGCGGCGGATGGGATACCTATCGAAAAGCGGTTGACGGCGAAGGATTTGTAGGAGATTCGACCGGCTTTACAAGCGATTTCCTTAATCTTATGCCGCCTGCAAATAACTACGACAAAGCCGGAGACGGCCTGAACACTGCCGCCCATCTCTGGACTCGCAGCTTTCGTGGGAACGACAATATGTATAATGTCGGTGAATATAATCAGCGAAAGCAGTTCAACATCAAAATCGACCACAATTTTAACGACCGCCACAGAATCAATGGCTCCTGGAGCTATGAAAAGGGTTGGTCGGACAACAACCTCCGCGTTTGGCCCAACGGTTTTGGAGGATTTGCCGAGAGGCGTCCTCAGGTCTTGACAGTGAACTTCACCTCAACTCTGAGATCCAATCTGCTCAACGAAGCTCGTTTCGGAATGGCACGAACCGGAACGAACATGTTTGGACCATTGGATAATCCGGAAACCGGCAAGCAACTCCGCGAGTACCTGAACACCGTTAATGGACTCCCATTGGTGGTTAATGTCGGAACTGGAGGAACGGCCTTCAATCTTGGCAATAGCAATTTTATCGGAGGCCGGTGGAATGGTTTACTCACGACAACGAACCGCGATTCAAGTCCCAGGTGGACATATTCCGACACGCTTATATGGACCAAAGGCGCGCACTCCTTTAAGATGGGCGGAGAACTCCGCCTCACCAGATCGAAGGGCTCCGTCAATGGCACCACTGTGTTCAATTCCATACTTCCAATAGCCAGAGGCGGCGACCCAACGCAAGCGGCATTCCAGGTAACCGGGATCAACAGCACAAACATGCCCGGTCTGAATGGAACCCAAACGGGAAACCAATTGCGGATGCAAAATCTTTTATCTTTGCTTGCTGGATCGTTGGGCTCTGTAAACCAGAACTTTTTCATTAATTCCCCCGAAAACCTGGATTCGTGGAACGATCCGCTTACCGAAACCACGAAAATTCGGGACTTCCAGCAGAAAGAGTTCTCGTTTTTCTTCAAAGACGACTGGAAGGTGTCGAATATTCTCACGCTCAACCTCGGCTTGCGCTGGGAATATTACGGCGTGCCGTTCTATAAGGATGGAATGACAGTCGGATTGAAGGGAGGCCCTGGGGCTGCTTATGGAATTTCCGGACGAAGCTGGGATGAAGCCTTCTGGAAGCCCGGCGAGCGCGACGATTTGACCGAGTTGATCTTTGTCGGGCCGGAATCGCCTAATCCCGATAAGAGGCCCTATTCGCGCGACTTCAACAACTTTGGTCCCGCGGTCGGCTTCGCCCTGCAACTTCCCTGGTTGGGGGCGGGCAAAACCGTCTTGCGCGGCGGATATCAACTCAGCTACCTGGAAACGGGCCGGGCAGCCGCTGTCGAACCTATTATTGCGAATCCTCCGGGCAGCACGTATGCCGACACCTATACGATAAGCAATCAGTATATTGACTTGGCCAATGTATCCAGTCTCATCCCGGTGCCGCAAGCAGTCACTCCGATGAAACCGTTCCCTCTAACGGACCGGACCCAGAGCATCAGCGCATATGACAGCGATTACCAGTCTCCCTATATTCACAATCTGACAATGTCGCTGACGCGCAACATCGGCACCAAACTGACGGTAGACCTCAAGTACATCGGCACCTTGTCCCGAAAGAGCTCCAGCAACTTCGACATCAACACTCCTAATTTCCTGACGAATGGATTGCTCGAAGCGTTTAACGCCGCACGATATGGCGACGATGCCAATCCCGCAACCGCTCTGCTCGACGAAATTTTTGCGCCGGTCAGAGGCGCCAACAGCGGAGCAAAACACTTGAGGACTTCGACATATTCTGTTGCCGGCGTCCAGCTCAGAAGAATGCTTGCCAACGGGAATTATTCGGGTTTGGCCAGCGCCATAAGCTCGTATGCTAATCCCACCGCACCTAAGGGCACTACCGATAATGGATGGCTGCTCAGGACTGCCGGATTCGACGAGAACTTCATCGTTGCCAATCCGCAATTCAGCTCGGTGAGTATTTATGGCAACAGGGGCTATACAAACTACCACTCCATGCAGGCGCAGGTCACCCTGCGGCCGACGGCCGGATTCAGCATGACGTCGTCCTACACCCTCAGCAAAAGTCTCGGCATCAGCGGAAGCGGCCCAACCGATCCACGGGATTTTGATGCTGATTACACAGTCACGTCGAACGACCGCCGGCATGTATTTACGTCCTATGGAACATTTGAATTGCCATTTGGACCCAAAGGAATGTTTCTGAAGAGCAATCATGGGTTTGTTTCCCGCCTCCTCGAAAGCTGGCAGATGAGCTGGGTTGCGAGCGCGAGCAGCGGAACCCCGATCAACTGGACGTCGACGGTGTCAATGCTTTATGGCACCGGCGTACCCGATCTGGTTGGGGATTTCCCATGGGATAAGGTGGGATACTATTGGCCGGAGGGGGAGGCTCGGGGGAATATCCTCCATAATTCCATCAAGTTCGTCAACGATCCCCAAAGGAATCCGGGTAATAATACGGGCTTCGGATATGTCACCTCCCTGGATAATCTCAATGCACAATGCACCCTTTTTGCAGCCGCAGATGAAAACGACAACATCATACTGCAGAATCCTCTTCCCGGGACTCGCGGCAACTTCGGGTTCAACAAGATCTACGGTCTTGGCAGTTGGAACATTGATATGGCTCTCAGCAAAGCCATCAGAATTACCGAAGGCAAGAACCTGCAGTTCCGCGTGGATGTAACGAACATCTTCAACCATCCGACTCCGGGAGGAAGCGCTACTGCAACGACTCCGGGAGCAATCACCTATTATGCAAGCAACCCAACCTTGAATCTTGCAGGCAACACAACTTACGTCGGCGATCTGAACGCCAAAGCCGGTCAACGCTCCTTCCAGGCGCGAATTAGGATCGACTTCTGATTTTCCTATCCTTCCAGCCCGCATTCCAGCCTATGCAGTGAATGCGGGCTTTTTTATGCCTTCCCGTATTACCTTCCGGAATTGTTCAGGCGCCCGCCGTATGAGCGATTCAAGATGCCTATAAAAGAGAATGACGAAGCTTGTCTATGACTTCTTTGCGTTTTACAGAGAAGTTTTCTTCCCTTTTGGATAGGGGCGGAAGGGAGTACGCGGCTCCTGCCCGATCCAGCCGCTCTTCTTATCGAGACAAGCCGTGGATCGCATGAGGTCGAACGTCAGCCAGCGAGAGACCTGAGGCCGACGGCTGTATTCCCACAAGCCATATTTTCCCCGCAGCGATAGCAGGTAGGACATCAGATCAGCCACCCGCGGATCCTCTTTCGAGATCTCCACGCGCGCGAACAAATCGAGTATCAGCGCCAGATCGAAGCGGGCGAAATATGTCAGAAAGCCGCGCGGCGCTTCAGCGCCGGCAAGGCGAGCCACTTCGTAACCGACTGCATGCGCATCATGCGTTTCGCGCCCCAATAGGTGATCGATAGCCCGGCGGGCGGGTTCACTCATGCGGCGTTCGCGGTGCAGCGCAAGACAAATCAGCGCCCCGGTGGTGTTGGCACGGCAGCCCCAACGGGAATGAGCCAGCCGCCGGTAGCCGCCCACGCCTCCATAAACGCCGGCAGAAATGCCTGTAGGCCAGGCGCCGTCCGGCAGGCGCCGTGCCAGCAACCACTCGTAGGCCCGCTCGACGCGCGGATCGCGCTCGTAGCCGCAGGCCGCCAAAGCGCGCAAGGGAAAGGCCGTTTGCAGCGGGATCATTGAATAATGCTCCTTGCCGGAGAACTCACGATCGCCATCCTCTTTGGCATCGAATTTTCCCAGCGGCCAGGAGCCGTCGCGCAATTGCTTGTCGAACAGAAATTCCGCAGCGCGAGCGATTGAGGGATGAGTGCCGTCGAATCCCAGATAGCCCAGGCGCGCCAGTGCGAAGGCTGTCGTCCGTATAAGCTCGCTTCCGGCTTGCCAGGAACCGTCGTCGCGCTGCAATGCCAGAAGCTCTGCGGCAATCGGATCGGACTCCCGTTGCGGAGCCAGCTCTTTAAGCTCGGGATCATGGGCCGGGCGGTGAAATAGGTCGCGCAGTACCAGCCAGCGCAGGCAGGGAGATGGATCGGCAAGCAGCAGTGGGAGCCAGGTCATACGCCTATCCTATGCGACAATGTATCTTTCAAAAAGGCTGCGGTGGGGCTTTTGCCCGCCGCCACTTTCTCAGGAGCGCCGGCTGCAACAACATGGCCGCCATCCGCGCCGCCCCGGGGACCAAGCTCCATCAGCCAATCGCAGGATGCCAGCATATGAAGATGGTGTTCTACAACAATCACCGAGCCTCCCTCGTCGACCAGCCGGTGGAGAACGCCGATCAAGCGCCGCACATCTTCTACATGCTGGCCGATTGTCGGCTCATCCAGAATATACAGGGCGCCCGCCGTTGTTTTCCTGCACAACTCGGCGGCAATCTTAAGACGCTGGGCTTCACCGCCCGAAAGCGCATAACCCGGCTGGCGCAACACAAGATAACCCAGCCCCACGTCCCGCGCCGCCTGCAATGGCCGCATCAGCCGCTCTTCATCCCGGAAGAGATCGTAGGCTTCATCCAGCGTCAGGCCGAAGACCTCCGGGAGTGCCAGCCCTTTCAGGCGTACCTCCCAGGCTTCGGCGATATACCCCGTGCCGCGGCAGGTCTCGCAGGGCACATGCACATCCGGCAGAAAGGTCATGTCCATCGAGATCGTGCCGCGCCCGCCGCAAGCGGAGCAACGCGCCGCAAGCTGCTCTTCGCCCAAACCGAGAGCAAGCGCATCCGGACTAGCCGCATACAACGACTGCAATGGCCGGACTAAATCCAGAAACGTTGCCGGACTGCGCAGCCCGGCTTTGGACTGATCGACCACGAGGGCGCGGAACGGAGCCCCCTCGATTGAGTCATGTTCTCCTGGATCTATAGGCTCGTGGGCCACAGAAGTTGTATGTTTCCTGGGCGCCAGCGCCCGCCCGATGGTATCGGTCACCAGCGTAGACTTGCCGGATCCCGACACACCGCATACGCCGACCAGTACGCCAAGGGGGATATCAATCCTTTCACCTTTCAGATTATTGGCGCGCGCTCCCCGGATGGTGAACCAGTTCTGCGGTTGCCGGCGCTCGCGCAACTCCAGCCTCCATTCGCCGCGCAGCCAGCGTCCGGTGCAGGTTCCGGCCCGGGCAACCTTTTCAGGAGTTCCTCGAGCAACGACCTGGCCGCCGCTCCGGCCGGCTCCCGGCCCCATATCGATCAAATAATCCGCCGCCCTCATTACCTGGGGATCGTGCTCCACCACCACCACCGTATTTCCGTCATCACGCAGCATCTTCAACGCTCTCAGCAGTGCATCCACCTCCGAGGGATGCAATCCTCGAGTGGGTTCATCCAACAGCAAAGTCAGTGATGTCAGCCCGCTGCCCAGAACGCCTGCCAGCCGGATGCGCTGAGCCTCGCCCGCCGATAGTGTTCCGGCAATGCGACCCAGGTGCAAATAATCCAGGCCAACCTGTGTAAGAAAATCCAGGCGACGACGAACCGTCAGCAGCGAGAAATCCCGGGGAGTTGATTTAACGGCTGCCATCACCCGCTTCAACTCCCCCAGCGTCATCCCGGAGAGCTCGTGTACATTGAAGCCATTCAGTCTCACCGCCAGATATTCCGGCCGTAGCCGGGCACCGTGGCACGCCGGACAAGGAGTATTGCCGGTATACGTTCCGCCCACATCCCAATCGCGGATAAAGCCGTAAAAGCCCGGGAATTTCGACGGGTAAATACGAGACTGGCCCTTGCGGTTCCGGTAGTGCACGGTCAGGGTGACATCAGAGCCGAACAGAAAATCGTGCCGGGCTGCCTCCGACATTTCATTCCAGGGAGTTTTGTGCGGATCGAATCCATGGTGATCGCCCAGTGCCTGCAGCAGGTAGTAGCCGCCATTAAAGGGCTTGCCCAAATAGCCGTTTGGGAAAAAGCCCGGCGAATGCATAGCCCCCTCAACCAGCGGTTTTTCCGGGTGAATGATTAGCTTGCTCGGATTGGGTATTTGCACCGACCCGATCCCGTTGCACTTCACGCAGGCCGCCGAGTAAGTCGTGGACGTAAAATGCCTGGGAGCTGCCAGCGGAGCTTGCGTCCCACACTCAGGACAGATCCATTCCATGCGTCGCTTCATTTCAGAACCGCATTCCAGGCATTTGCGCCGGCCAATGGTGGCCAGCAATACGGCCAGGTGATGGCTGATCTCTGTTGCGGTTCCGACAGTCGCCCGCCGCGAATACACCAATCGCTCAGCACCGATCGTCAAAGCCACGCCGAGTCCCGACACCGATTCGACCTCTGCTTCCGGTCCTTCGTGGATGCCCTGCCGCTCGTACAAACTCAATGTCTCCAGAAACCGCCGCCGCGCTTCGCTCTCCAGAACATCATGCACCAGGCTGGATTTCCCCGATCCGGACACCCCGGTCACAACGGTGAGTTTCCCTTTTGGAATATCTGCCGAGACATCTTGCAGATTGTGGACACGCGCCCGTCGAATCGATATGGATTTTTGCACCGCCCGCTTTTTCGGGCGCGGAACAGGAACTGGGGGTAGAGAGCTTTCAGCCTGAAGCATTCGGGAGGTTTGCGATTCCGATGCTTTCAGCAAGCCTTCCGGCTCGCCTGCATAGAGCAATCGTCCGCCTCGCGGACCCGCGCCCGGTCCCAGGTCAACGATCCAGTCGGCAGCGCGCATGATGTCGGTGTTGTGTTCCACTATGACGATGGTAGCTCCTGCGTCCACAAGGCGGTTGAGAACGATGATCAGTCCGGCGAGATCCTGAGGGTGCAAGCCCGTGGTGGGCTCGTCGAGCACCAGCAGCTCTTTGCCGAGCGATTTTTTCCCAAGATAGCGCGCCAGCTTCACGCGTTGCGCCTCCCCGCCGGAGAGCGTTGGAGAGGGCTGTCCCAGTGAAAGGTACCCCAGGCCGATATCACAAAGCGCATCCAGAATATTCAGTGCCGTCTGCCGTTTTGCCGATGCAAGCGAAGAGGTGGAAACAAAAAATTTGCGCACCTCGACGATTGAAAGCTCATAGAAGTCGGCAATCGATAATTCCGGTCCGGCAACCTGTATTTTTGCAGCCAACACTTCGTCAGTAAAACGCCGCCCCTCGCACTCCGCGCAGCGAATCCACGCGGCCGGAAGATATCGCATGGCTACTTCTATGGATCCCAGCCCGCCGCAGGTCGGGCAGGCACCCTCGGGACGGTTGAATGAGAAATGGGATGGCGACAATCCCGTCGCTGCTGCGAACAAATCCCGGACGACATCCGACAGCCTGGTGTAGGTAGCAGGATTGGAGCGCGGATTCAGGCCGATCGGAGACTGGTCGACCATCACCGGCTTCGGGCGAGGGCCTTCAATTTCGACGCAACCGATAGATCGGCCCTCAATCAGGGAGGAAACCAGCACGTCCTCGACCAGCGTGCTTTTGCCGGACCCGGAAACTCCTGTAACCACGGTCAGCCTCTGGAAAGGGATGGGCACGTCGATGCCCTTCAGGTTGCGCAGATTTGCGCCTTTGATGGTGATAAATCCGACCGGCGCAGTCCGCTTAACGCGGAACGGAATGCGATCTCGCAGGCTGAAATAGCGGCCGGTAGCCGTTTCCGCATGCCAGAGCTCCTTCGGAGTGCCGCAGAAAACGATTTGCCCGCCCTGGCGCCCTGCGCCCGGGCCGATGTCAATGGCGCGATCGGCTCCTGCCGTTGCGGTCCGCTCGTGTTCCACAAAAACAACCGGGCCGGGCAATTCTCGAAAGGCCGGCAGCAGACGTTTTACATCGGCCGGATGCTGGCCGACGGTGGGCTCGTCCAGAATGTGCAGCATATCTTCCAGCCGGCTGATGAGGGTTGTTGCCAGACGCACACGCTGGGCTTCGCCGCGCGAGAGCGAAGGCGAGGGGCGATCGAGCGCAATATACCCAAGCCCGACGCGCTGCAGCGCCTCCAACCGGAGAGTGATTTCGCTCCGAAGCCTGGGAGTTGCGGCTGAACTGTCGGAATTTATAAACAGCGGCTGCACTTCATCCACGGACAGTTTCATTAATTCAGGAAACGACAGATTCGACCAGCGTACCGCAGCAGCATGGGGCGGCAATCCTGTTGCGCAACATTTGCTGCAACCCGCGCCCCGACAGTAGGGACAGGTGGAGTGGAAATCCGCCGGCCGCAAGTCGCCGAACCAGGCGCCGCAGGAAGCGCAAACGGGTGCGCCGGAAAGCGTGCGCATGCCGCCGTTCCAACGGGCGACAATAGACGCAATTCCCAGTGCTCCGGCCTGCTGCACCAACTCGCGCAAATGAGCCGCAGACGCGTGTTGTTTAACTTCCGCGGTCTGAAGCTCAATATCGTGGGGACGCGAGCCTTCGAGCTTTTTCCCTCGCCAGAGATGGCCGTCCACCCAAATCTGCGGTCTGCCGAATTTTGCGGCTAAAGCCGCCAGCAGGGTGCGATGGCTGCCGGCAACGTTACGCAGAAGCGGGACCGAGATTCTGAGCCGAGCGCTCCCCGCCAGTTCTTCAAGGCATTCAACGATCTCATCTTCCGTATATACCGATAATGGATTGCCGCAACGGGTGCAGGTGCGCACACCAAAGTGAGCGTAAAGCAGCCTCAGGAATGGATGAAGACCGGAGGCCGAGGCCAACGTGGACGCGGGATTGCGGTTAAGCAGGTTCTGCCCGACGGCTACCGCCGGTCCCAGACCGGAGATTGAATCCACCTCGGCCGGGGACAGGCGCCCTCCGGGGGAGCCCAGCTCGAAGACTTCCAGAAATCTCCGGCGGGCTTCATGATAGAGAGTATCGAACACCAGAGACGTCTTGCCCGAACCTGAAACTCCTGTAACGACAGTCAATCCCCCACCGAATTCAACATGAATGCCCTTCAGGTTATGTTCGCGAGCGCCCTCTATAAGAATTCTCATATATTCCCGGCTGATCGGATCATGGGACATTGTACACAAGAGCGGCGAATAAATACATTGACTGGCAGGACGGGCATCGATAGTATTACGATTTGTCAATTCGTGTTACCACAACAGGAGGAGTTGAAAAATGAGCTATCTGGCGATCTTGCTGTTCCTGCTGCAGATTCCGGCGACGATGGATTCATCGCCGGCGCCTTCCCCGGATCCAGAAGGCGCGGCCATCCCACAAAAGCCTTTCCAGATCCAGACAACGATTGTGGTAACCGGAACACGCACCGGGATTGATCTTGAAAAATCGCCGGCCTCGGCGAGCGTTATTACCCGGCAAGATCTTGAAAACGCCGATTCATGGATGGTGGATCAAAGTCTGAGGTTCCTGTCGGGGCTTCATGCTTTCCGGACAAAGGGGCCACAGGATACGTCTATGGGCGTAAGCATGCGCGGTTTTAACGGCCGTGGAGTAGACGGAGCCCGGGTTCTAGTGCTGCTGGACGGCCAGCCTATGAACAGCGCCTATGACGGCGCGGTGCAATGGGGCACGATCCCGGTGGATGAGGTTGATCGTATCGAAGTCGTTCGAGGACCGTTTTCATCTTTGTATGGCGGCAACGCGATGGGTGGCGTGGTAAACATCATGACCCGGCCGGTGGAACATCGGCAGGCAGATATTGCCGCAAAATATGGGTCCAACAGGTCTGTCCTTTATTCCGCTTCATTCAGCGATCGATGGTGGAACCGTTTGGGCATACGCGCCGGGTATCAAAGGCTTCAGAGCGGCGGCTATCCGGTTCAGGGTGTCTATGCAACCGCATCTGCGGCGGCTGCCATCGCGGGCCCATTGGTCACAGGCGCAATTCCCGTTCTCAGCACAACGGGGGCGCGGCGCTATGCCGTGGGAGAACAGGGAGACAACTGGTACAACCAGCACGCGCTATGGATGCGCGGCGAATATGCGCCGGCTAAAGATTCCACGATCTCCTTTCAATATTTGCGTCGACGCTATGGCTACGGATACAAAGCGTATCGGAGCCTGCTAAGGGATGCGGCGGGCAATCCGATCGATAAAGGAACGGTCTTCTTTAATGACAACGGCCTGTATAGGGCCGCCCTCTCAACGGGCAGTTTTCTGGGCGGTCCCGGAGGCGGTGAATCCAGTCTCTTCAGCGCCCAGTTGCTCCATGCGCTTTCTTCCCGCAGCCATCTGCGATTGACAGCAGGAATGAGCGACCAGCCTTTGGAGTATTTCAGCACCCCCTCTGCTTCGGCCACCGTGGCGGGCGGTTCAGGATCGACTGCCGATCGTCCAAGCCGTTCCTGGCATGGTGAAGCCCAATGGAACTGGATACCGTCCAGCCGCCATAACATCGTGGCAGGCGTCGGCATGCGGCGCAACAGCAGCGCTTCGTCGGAATATTCGGTTTCCAACTACTCTGATCGCAACAGTCACCTGCTTCAGACGGCATTCAGTTCCGGGAAGGATTCCAGCCAGGCGGTTTTCATCCAGGACCAGATAAGTGTCCTCAAACGCCTTCTATTGATTGCAGGCGGACGCTATGATCGTTGGTCGAGCATGGACGGCAAAGCAACGCCCTATTCCGGTGCGGCGCCGATTTCCTACGCATCCCGAAGCACCGATTCAATCTCCGGCAAGCTGTCCGCTCTCTACGAAGGTCCCGGGCGGTGGGTATTGCGCGCAGGTGTCGGCAATTCCTTCAGGAACCCTTCCGTTTATGAATTATTCCGCACCTGGCGCTCCAGTTCCGGCATCGTTTACCTCTCCAACCCGGAGCTAAAAACGGAGACTCTGATTAGCTGGGAAGCCGGGGTCCGCAAAAAGTTCGGCACTCTCGCGGACCTGGATGCCGGTTATTTCGAAAACCATGTGCGCGGACTCATCTATAGATCCACCGATCTGCAGCTTGATCCCACCGGCAAAACGCGCGTCTTCCTGAATGCAGGCAAAAGCCGCACCCGCGGAGTGGAAATCGACCTGCAGCAGAACGCCTTGTCCTGGCTGCAACTAAAGCAGACCTACACCTGGAACGACGCCATCATCGTGCGCAATGATTTCGCGCCGCTGACCGTCGGGAAACAGGTTCCCTACATACCCCGTCACATGGCCTCTTTCACAGCAATCGGATCGCGCAAGCAGTGGACGGGAGCGCTGACCGGACGCTATGTGGGAAAGCTTTTCAGCAGCGACACCAATAGCGACATCGTCAAAGGAGTGCCGGGCGCCTATGATCCGTTTTTTGAATTGGGAGGATCGGTGAGTTACACATTTGAGAGCCGCCTGACGCTGAGCTGCAGCGCCGACAACCTTCTCGATCGCCGCTATTACCAGTATTACCGCACACCGGGTCGAACGATCACGGCCGGATTGCGCTTCAAACTGAAATAGTCAATATCTTCGTCATCGCAATCGGCTTTTTCTCTTTAAACGGAATAAGCCGCCGCATTGCGATCTCGTTGGCGATACCGATAGCGATTTCGGGACCATTCTGCTAATAATCGGTGCGATTAAGGATATCCGCGCCGATCAGAGTCGTGATACGGTCGCGCACCGATTCGAAATCATCCTCGATGGACGGCTGGTTTTGAAATATCTCCGCAAGGATCCTCAGACCCGCGCGATCATCCTCCGGCACAACAAACACCGTTGAGCCGGGCGTGAAGCGCGTATCTCCGAGGAGAGAATCGCGATCTCCATCCGTAATGCCGATCAAGGGGATTTGCGAGCGATAGAGGATATCGCCGACAATGGCTGTGGTATCATCGCCCACCGTCACAACGCCTTCCCGGCCCTGCACCCTGTCATAGATATGCATGCCCGCATGATCGACAAACTCGATCCCCTTTCCAAATGTTTGGGCCGTCTTCGGTGAAACCACGGTGCGCCGGAGGCTGGAGGCAGAGGCCAGCTTGGCCGTTCTCAGATCAATGCCGCCGAGGCGCTGCAGTTTTTCAATTCCATGCGCCTTGATCTCGGCATTCTGTACACCGACAATCTGCCGCCCGGATGCTTCAATGATCACGTCTCCGCCGAGGGCTTTGCCGATTACGATTCCATCGACCAGCAGGAACTCCCCGGCGGATGCCGTCGAAAGTCTGCGAAAAATCCGGCCGTCTCTCTCCCATAGGGCCGATTGATACTCGATGCGATTCTTCCTCTGAAGCCCAAGCTTTTCCAAAACTGCCAATACTGCCGCGTTCATACCTTCATTCCACTCAACATAGCAGCGTCCGGAACACTCCACCTGCAGCAGCGGGATTTTTATACCGGATTTCTCCGTTATTATTGCGCCGTGCAGAAGACCGGCAGCTTCCGATTTGCCAAAGTTGGCAAATACAAAGGCGTCCACCTCGCCCTGCCGTTCTCGGAGAATCTGGCTTGGTTGCATACCCCGATATTCAATCCCGCCCAGCCCGCTGTCAACGGCCGCAGTTCTGCCCATCGTTCCGGCGAGCATACAACGAATGCTGTCCGTACCGGCCAG
>JAEAMF010001093.1_pt1 | contig 22700 bp, 16 predicted proteins | sample 8958721 | NCBI WGS metagenome assembly JAEAMF01 (sample SAMN16933255, study PRJNA681124) | bioreactor sludge metagenome | isolation source: anaerobic bioreactor treating anionic surfactant - SDBS | place: India: Bengaluru | collected 2019-02-28
CGATCAGGTCGACCAGCTTGCGGGACGCGACGGTCTCGAAAAAGAGCTCTTCGCCTGATTCCAACACGATGACCCCTCCCCATGCCAAAAGTTAGCACGGGGAGGGACCCTTGTCAACAACCGGCCGCGGCGGGCCGGTTATTTCTTCTTCATCGGGCAGTCTTCGCCGCAGTCCCCGGCGCACTCCTTGGCCGGAGCGGCCAGGGGGGCCTTGGCCTCCATCATCTTCTTCATCATGGCCATGTGTTCGGCCATGTGGACCTGGATGGCCTTGACGACCTCGGGGTCCTTGGAAGTGATCTTGAGGACGGCGCCGTCCTTGGTGTTCTCGACGGCCGTCTCGACCTTGTCGCCATAGAGCATGAACATCCGGCCCATGCCGGGGGCCATCATCCGCCGTCCCATCATCCGCCCTGGCCCGCCGTGCATCATGCCCATGCGCCCGGCCATGGGCATGCTCTGGCCCATCCGGCCGCACATCGGGCAAGCGGCCATGCCTTCGTGCTTCATGGCGCCCATCTGGCCGGCCATCGGCGCGGCCTGGCCCATGTGGCTCATCATGCCGGTCTTGGCCTCGCCGGCCTTGGCCTGCTGGGCTTTGAGGTACTTCTCGGGCTCCTTGGCGAAGGCCTCTTTGCAGCCCGTGCTGCAGAAATAGTAGGTCGTGCCCTCGTAGTCGAACGTGGCCTTGGCATTGGCCTTGACGACGGTCATGCCGCAAACGGGATCGATGGCCTTGTCGGCGGCCTGCTGTTGGGCGAAAACGCCGAGAACGAGAACGGCCGCCAGCGCGGCCAAGATGATGATCGAACGGTATTTCTTGATCATTGCGGTCCTCCTATTCTTTACCGCTATTATAGCGGAAGGACCGCGTTCGCGCCAAAGCGGCCTGCGGCTCCTACTTGCCCTTGACGATGGCGATCAGGGCCTCGAGGGCCCGGGGATCGTCGGTCTCCCCCAGCCAGAAAACGGCCTTCTTGCGGATGCGGGCGTCGCGATGGGTCTTGGCCAGCCGGATCAGGGCCTCGACGCCCTGCCCGTCCGGGAGCTCCGACAGGGCGAAGATGGCCTGCTCCTGGATCTCCAGGTCCGCGTCCCCGGCGGCGATCTCCTCGAGCACGCCGCCCGCTTTCTTGGCCGCCATCTGGCCCAGCCAGAAGACGGCCTGCTTGCGCACGTCGCGCTTGTCGGCGCCGCGGGCCAGGGCGATGATCTCCTCGACGGCCTCCGGCAGCTCGAGCTCGCTGATGGCGAACACGGCCCCCTCGCGCACGTCCTCGGACCGGTCGGCCCGGGCGGCCTTGGACAGCAGGGCCAGGCCGGAGGCGTCGTTCTGCTGCCCGATCCAGAACGCGGCGTCCTTGCGCAGATCGTCCGCGTCCCCCCCCGTCAGGACCTTCCCGAGGAAGGGCAGGACGAGCGCCGGGGCGTTGTGGCAGCCGGCGGCCGCCAACAGGTCCTCGCGGAGCTCCGGATCGCGGTTCCGTCCGTAAAGCCCCTCGAGCAGGGCCACGCTCTCGCCCGCCTGGGCCTGGCCCAGCCAGAAGAGCGGCAGGCCCTCGAAATCCATGGCCAGGTCGAGGTCGCTCATGCGCGCCCCGACGGGGACGGACGCCTTTCCGGCCCCATACCTCACGAAAATGCCGAGCGGCTTGACGACCTTCTTTTCGGGGCGTTCGGGCCGGCCGGCCCGGTCGATCATGTCCAGGGCGTCAGAGGCCGCCTCCCGGACCGCGTCGCCCCCCGCGGGCCGCGCCGCGCCCGCCCGCCCGGCCAGGACGTCGGCGATCGTGGCCTGTCCCCGCGACCAGGGCCCGTCCGAGAAGGTCCCCGTGTGGGAGTTCTCGCCGACGAGCCGGTCGACCGCGTAGCCGATCCAGAAGGACTTCCCGGCCGAGGTCTTGCCCGCCTCGGCCAGGGCCCGGTCGATCCGGGCCGTCAGCCCCCCGGTCTCGGCCGAGCGGTCGAAGACCTTCTCCGGCGGGCGCTGACGGTCCGGCGACGGCGAGGCGGCCACGGCGGCGACCAGGGCCGCCGCAGCCAGCGCCGCGCCCAGGGTCCCAGCGATCGTGCGCACGCGCATCATGGCCTCCCTAGAGGGCCGGGGCGTCCGCCCGCTTCTCCAGGATCTCGAGCAGGGCGGCCTTGGCCTTGGGGGTGCCGATCTCGCCGAGGGCCATGACCGCGGCCCGGGCCACTTTGGGGTCCTTGCCCCTGGCCGCTTCGAGCAGGGCCGGCACGGCCTCGTCGCTCTTGGTCTCGCCCAAGGCGATCACGGCCTGCTGCCGCAGCTCGGGATCGGCCTCGCTCTTGAGGGCCTCGATGAGCATGGGCACCGAGGCGCCCCCCTCCTTGTCGGCGCCGGCCATCAGGGCGGCCCGCCGCGCTTTCGGGGACTTGGCGCTCTTCATGATCTTGAGCAGGGCCGCTTCGCCGGCCCCGCCCTCGGTCTCGGCCAGGGCGAAGACGGCCATCTGGGCCATCTCGTCGTCGGCGCTCGTCAGGGCGGTTTCGAGGAGCATGTCCTTGACCGCCGGGTCATGGTGCTCGGCGACGGCCATCAGGGCGGCGCGCTTGAGCTCGTCGTCCTTGGTCGTGGCCAACACCTGTTTCAGGACGGCCAGGGCCTCGGGGCTGTCGATCTCGGCCACTTGGAAGAGGGCCGCCCGGGCCAGGTCTTTGTCGGTCTCGTTGAGCACGATGTCCTTGAGCATGGGCAGGGCCTGGGCGTCCTCACGATCGGCCAGGGCGAACAGGGCGGCCTGGCGGACTTCCCGGTCCACGGTCCCCTTGAGGATCTGCCGCAGGGCGGCGGAGGCCTCCGGGCCCTCGATGTCGGCCAGGGCAAAGGCCGCCGTCCGGGCCATCTCCTTGTCGGGATCGGACTGGGCGACCTTGGAGTAGAGGGCGACCAAGCCGGGGTCGTCGGTGTCGGCCAGGGCGAACAGGGCGTGCCGGCGCAGCTCGACCGGGGCGTCGGAGGCCAGGATAGCCTTGAGGGTCTTGACGGCTTCTTCGCCGCCGCGGCCGCCGATGGCGAAGAGCGCCGAGCGGCGGACCTCCTCCTCGGGCTCGCGCAGGGCGATGTCGCGCAGCTTGGCCAGCGCCTCGGGCGATTCCATGTCGCCGAGCATGAAGACGATCTGACTCTTGACCTTGGGGCTCGGGGCCTTGTCATAGATGCCGATGATGGTCTTCAGGGCGTCGTCGTCGCCGATGTCCTGGAGGGCGAAGAGGGCCGTCATGCGGATCTCGTCCTCGTCCTCGTTCTGGAAGGCCTTGATGATCGTCTCGTATTCGGGCTTGCCGGCCTTGGCCAGGCCCTGGGCCAGCCGGATCATGTTGGACTTGGCGTCGTCGGCCCAGTCGCTCTCGGGATATTCGCGGACGAACTTCTCGTAGCACTTGAAAGCGGCTTCGGCCGTCTGGCCCAGCTTCTCCTGGCTGTAGCAGGACCAGAAGCGGGCGTCGTCGACCCAGGCGCTCTTGGGGAACTGGCGGACCAGCTCGTCCATGGCCGTTTTGGCGGCCGTCCACTTCTCTTCGAGAACCAGGGCGTAGGCCTGCTTGTAAGCGACGGCGTCCTTCTCCTGCGCGGCCGGGTCCTCGACGGACAGGGCGGCGGCGCGGGCCGGGCCGGCCAGGAGGGCCAGGCCGAGCATCATCGCGGCGAACAGGGTGGTCTTGGTTTTCATATCGGTCTCCTTGTCAAACTCGGCTTTTCCTGGGGGCCGGGGTGGGGGCGGCGCCAGCGGCGGCGCGGCCCATGCGGGCCAGGTCGATCTTGAGGAAGAGGCCCTTGCGATCCACCCCCTGCTTGACCAGCTCGACGCCCTCGAGGTCCTGCCCGGACTCGAGGTTGGCGATCTGTATCATGATGACCTCGAGATCGGCCACGAGGTCGCGGAGGCGCCGCTGGCCGGGCCCGTCCAGGCCCTTGCGGATGGCCGGGGCCTGGGTCAGGAGGGCGCGGGAGGCGGCCTTCTTGCCGTCGAGGTCGAAAGCGTAGGCGTCCTCGGTCGCCGGGTCGTAGTTGACCAGGCCGAGGAGCAGCACCTTGGACCGCTCGACGAAATCGGCGGCCTGGACGACAGCCGGGCTGGCGGCGGCGACGGCGGCCGGGCCGCTCGAAGCGACCGTCGTCTTCGGCCCGGCCGCGGGGCCGAGGACGAGGCGGCCGATGAGGATGCCGGCCAGGACCAGGGCCGTCGCCCCGGCGGCCTGGTAGGACCAGCGGGGCCAGCCGGCGAAAAGCCCGCGCAGGCGCGCCGCGAGCGGCGGCCGGCGGACGGGCTCCGTGGCTTCCCACAGCATGCGGCGCGACAGCCGGTCCCAGTAGCCGTCCCAGAACTCGGGCCCGGGATCGGTCCGTTCGCGGCGGTCCATCAGCCGCAGGGTCGCGGCCAGGGCCTCGCGCTCGGCGGCGCAGGCCGGGCAGGACGCGAGATGGCGGTCGAAGGCCGCCTGCTCGGCCGGGCCGAGCTCGCCGTAGAGGGCCTCGGCGATGCGGTCTCGGTATTTGCGGCAATCATTCATGAGAGCTCTCCGCGCCGGAGATGAGGGCCGCCGGCCCGAGCTCCTTCTGGAGCTTGCGGACGGCCCGGAAAAGATAGCTCTTGACCGAGCCGATGGACAGGTCGAGCGCGGCGGCGATGTCCTTGAGCTTGAGGTCCTCGTAGTGGCGCAGCACGAAGACCGCCTTCTCTTGGGGCGAGATCTTGTCCAGGGCCCGGGCGATGCGCTCCCGGACCTGGCTGGCCTCCAGGCCGGCGCCGGGATCGTCGGCGGCCCGGCGGGGCAGGCCGGCCTCGACCCGGGTCAGGGATTCCAACACCTCGTCCCCCACCGGCTCGGGCGCGGCGCCCTTGCGGCGGAGGTGGTCGATCGAGGCGTTGTAGGTGATCCGGTAGAGCCAGGAGCCGAGCTGGGCGCCCTTGCGGAAGGTCGCGAACGAGCGGAAGACCTTGAGGAAGACCTCCTGCGAGATGTCCTCGGCGTCGACCGGGTTCCCGGCCATGTCCAGGGCCAGGAAGAAGACCTTCTTTTTATAGCGCTCGACGAGCTCCCGGAAGGCCTTCTGGTCTCCCCGGGAGAGCCCGTCGATGATCGCGTCGTCGTCCATCTGGTCCATCTCCGGCTTTCACCCCGTTAGACGGCCGGGGCCGGCCGGGGGTTGGCAGGCTCTATTTCTTTTCGGCGGCCAGATACGAGGCGTAGGCTTCGGCGACCTTCCCTGTCACGGCGTCGCCCCGGTGGACGTAGATCCGGTACCGGAGAATAACGGGGACATCGGCTGCCAAGGCGGCGCCCATCAAGCCGGGCCAGCAGGGATCGAGGATGCCGGCGTAGCTGTTGCGGATGAGCCAGGGCAAGGGGAAGCCGGGGTGGCGGGGCGAGACGAATATGGCCACGCCGCCGGCGGCCGGCGTCGACAGGTCGGCCCAGAGGAAAGGCTGACCCGTGGAATCGGCGGAGAGCGGACCCTTGTCGGTGGTCATGGCCGCGCCCTTGAAAACGCGGCTGTCCCAGCCTTCCCTGGCCAGGCCGCGGAAGCACAGGCCGCTGTAGCCTTTGCTGTCCGCGGGGGCGCCGCGCAGGGTCATCGGCCCGCCGACGGGGCGGAGAGAGATCTCGACGTCGACGGCCCGGCCGAACGGGGTGGCCCCGTGAACGAAGAGGCTGACCGTTTCTTCGGCTACATCTTCGGAATCGCCAAGCTTCCAAGTGTTCTCGACCGCCAAGCGGGCCCCAGCGGCGGTCACCCGGCGCTCGATCCACCTGACGAACCGCTGGCGGAGCGGCGGCTCGGCGGGCTCCCAGTTCGAGGTCACGATGCCCCGGACCTCGACGACCGGCCAGGCCCAGAAGAGGCCGTGGTGGTGGAGATGGTCGCGGGGAAAGTCCTCGGTCAGGACGCGGCCGTCGAGAGAATAGAGCGGGTGGATGTAGGCGGAGCGGGCGAAGCGTGGCTCGGCCCCCGGGGCCAGAGCGTCGCCGTAGACGTAGGTCAGGACCTTGCGGTCCCCGTCGAGCACGGTCAGGGCGGCCGAGGGCCGGCCTTCGCGGCCGGGGGGCGCCATCTCTTCGACGATGCTCATCGCCGAGGCCGGGGTGCGGGAGAGATCGGCCAGCAGGCCCAGAAGGGCCGCCGCGGCCAGGACGACGGCGAAGACGACGGCCCAGACCCGCGGCAGGTCCCGGAGCTGGCGGCCGGCGGGATCGGCGACGGTCATCGCAACCCGCCCCGGACGTACCTTTCGTACCGCTCGGCGACCCGGCCCGCGGCGGCGTCGCCGGCGTGGACGAGGACGCCGGCCCGCTGGGAGATGGACTCCCCGGCCCGAAGGGTGAACGGCCGGCCGCTGCGGTCGTCGGGCCGGCGCGGGCCGAAGGTGCCGTACTCGCGGGTCAGCCAGCGGTGGACGGCGCCATCGGGGAACTGGAAGACGGCCAGGCCCTCGGTCCGGCCGTCGACGGTGTTCGAGTAGTCGATCCACCGGGCCGGCTGCATGTTGGTGGCCTTCTCCCCCGTCGCCCCGGAATCGGCGGTGATGACGCCGCCGCCGGTCCCGCTCCAGGCCGGATCGAGCCGCAGGAAAGGCCAGGCATAGTGGACGTCGTCGCTGACGAAAGAGACCTCGCCGTGGGCCGCCGTGAGGGTCCAGTCGAGGTCGAGGAAATATTCGCCGCGGCCGAGGGCGTGGACGACCAGGCGCCGCCGCTCGTCGAGGACGGGCCGGCCTTCCGACTCCCAGACCAGGACGGCCTCGACCTCGGCCCGGCCTTTGCCCGAGGCCAGCTTGGGGAACGAGAGGAGGCGGACGCGTTCCCGGAAGGGCGGGGCGTAGTCGCCGGAGCGGGTCCGGACGCCGCTATAAAGGGCGTTGTAGAAGCTCAAGTCGCGGTCGATGCCGGGGACGCGCACGGTGTCGGCGAACCAGAACGAGCGGTGATGGGGATAAGGCTCGGTCTTCGCGACCAGCATGGAGCGGCCGCTCGGGCTGCGGAGCGGGCCGTAGTGGACGAGATCGAGGTCCGGGCCATAACGGAAAACGAGGGCCTCGCGCCCGTCGATGAGCACGGTCAGCCGGCCGGAGGCGTCGTCGCGGGCCAGGCCGACCCGGGGCCGGCCGGCGCGCAGGCCGAGACCGGCGGCCAGGAAGACGCCGAGCGCGGCCAGGACGGCCGGGGCCGCCGGGCGCCGCATCCGGCTGGCGTTCAGACGACCCATGGCCGGCGGTGCGGGTAGTCGAGCCGGCGGTTGGCCTCGGCGTCCCCGGCGAACGTCTCTTTGACCGGGTCCCAGGCCAGCTTGCGGCCGAGCTTCATGGCGATGTGGGTCATGATGCAGATCGAGTTGGAGCGGTGCCCGACCTCGACCGGCGCGGCCGGGTCCTGGCGGGACCGGACCGCCTCGAGGAAGTTCTTCATGTGGTTGCCGCTCTGGACCAGCTTGACCTGGCCCTGGCCGGGCTTCCACTTGAGGATGTCGGGATCGGAGGCCTTGATCTCGCCGCGCTGGACGAAGACCCAGCCCTCGTCGCCTTCGAAGCGGACCCCGGCCGGATCGCCAGTTTCCATGACCAGCCGGACGCCGTCGGCGTAGACGGCCTCGGCCTGGAACCTGGTGTGGACGTCGAACAGGCCCCGGTCCGGGAACTCGGCCTTGGCCTCGACGCTGACGGGCCCGGAGAGGTCGCTGCCGTGGCCCCACTGGGCGATGTCCATCATGTGCGAGCCCCAGCCGGTGACCATGCCCAGGCAGTAGCGCTCGATCTGGAGCCAGCCGGGCCGCTCGTAGCTCGTCTGCGGGTGGACGCGGTCCTCGCTGAACGGGGCCTCGGCGGTCGGGCCCATCCAGGCGTCGTAGTTCAGGTTGGGCGGCACGGGCATGGGGCGCCCATCGCCCTGTCCCTGGTCCTCGGGCAGCCAAACGCGGATCGTCCGCAGCCGGCCGACGCGCCCGTTGCGGGCCAGCTCGCAGGCCATCAGGAAATGGATGGAGGAGCGCTGCTGGGAGCCGACCTGGAGGACGCGCTTGTGCTTGCGGACGGCGGCGACGAGCTTGCGGCCCTCGGCGATGGAATAGGTCAGCGGCTTTTCGAGGTAGATGTCCTTGCCCGCTTCGGCGGCGGCCACGGCGTGCGCGGCGTGCCAGAAGTCGGGGGTGACGATGAGGACGCCGTCGATGTCCTTGCGGGCCAGGAGCTCGCGGAAATCGGCGTAGGCCTTGACGGTCTTCGAGGCCGGGCCGCCCTTCTCCAGGGCGTAGATCTTCTCGGCCAGCCACTGGGCGTCCTGAAGGCGGTGGGAATCGGCGTCGCAGACGGCCACCACGCGGGCCCCGGCCTCGAGGCCGCGGTAGATCAGCTCCTGCATGTCGCCCTGGCCCTGGCGGCCGACGCCGATGCAGCCGAACTGGAGGGTGTCGCTCGGCGCGGGCCGGGCGAAGACGGACGCGGGGACGATGGCCGGCGCCGCCGCCGTCACGGCCGCGGCCTTGAGGAAGTTCCTGCGGTTCATGGGCGCCTCCCTGGAGCCGAAACTACCATGCGCGTCCGCCCCTGTCAACGCTCGGCGCCCGTCGGAGATCCGTGCCCGCCCGCGGCGGGGCCTCGGGGATCATCTCCGTTCGCTGCCGCGACCGTACAAGACGATCCGTTCGCTGGGCTCGGCGCCCGCGGCGGGGCCTCGGGGATCATCTTCGTTCGCTGCGGTGATCCTTCACGCCGTCACGGGCCGGAACCGACGTGTCCGTTTCCGGCCCGATGCCGGCTAGATCACCGCTTTATGCTCCCTCCGATGATTCCCCTCATCCCTTCCTTCCGCGGGCTTCTCCGCCGTTTGCACGACAGGATGTATTGGCAGGAGATTCGAGGATCCGTGAGGCGATGCCCGTACGGGGACATGTCGGCGCGCGTCCGCATTGGTCCGTGCCCCCCGTTAGAGGAGCGACAGGATCTTGACGACGGCCGCGGCCACGACGACCAGGATGGCCAGGACAAGGAACGTGTTCCAGACGGCGCGCTTCGGGCCGGCCGGCATGTCGTCGCCCAGGTAGCCGCGCTTGTTCTGGAGGAGGAAGAAGGCGACATAGGCGATGGGCATCATGACCAGGGCCGTGGACGAGGCCGCGACCGGCAGCCAGAAGGGCACGGGATAGAAGGCGCCGAGGATGCCGACGTTGGCGACCATGGTGGCGGCCCGGTAGCGCCAGCCCGTCGGCTCGAAGCCCAGCATCTCGCTCAAGACGAAGCCGCAGATGACCATCTCGATGGCCAGCGTGGTGAAGCACATGCCCAGGACGCCCAGGGAGAAGATGACTCGGCCGGCGGCCACGCCGGCCACGGGGGCCAGGGCGTGGGCGGCGTCGACGGCCTCGCGCACCCGGATGCCCTGGACGTGGAGGGTGTTGGCGCAGGCGATGACGACCAGGCTGGTCGTCAGGACAAAGGGCGCGAACATGGACACGCCGAGGTCGAAGTTCTTCAGGCCGCGGTGCTCGCGGCCCCAGCCCCGGGCCAGCAGGGTGTAGGGATAGAGGAAGGTCATGTTGACGCCGACGGCCGCCCCGAGGGCCCCGAGGACGATGGTCAGCCCTTCGCGGTCGTGGGGGATGTGGAAGCCGAACAGGCCGCGGACGAGGGCCTTGACGTCGAGACCGGTCTTGAGGACGACGATGAGGAAGAAGAGCGACATCAGAAGCACGAGGTACTTCAGGACACGCTCGAAGAGGCGCACGGCCCGCCGGCTGCCGCCGCCGTAGCTCCAGCACAGCGCCGTGCCGGCGGCCAGGAGGGCCAAGGCGATGGGCAGGCGCGGCACGTCGAGGCCGGCCACGTCGAGGATGTCGCGGCTGACGCTGGTGGCCAGGGCGTACTGCGGGAACTGCCAGATGATGGAAGCCACCAGGACGACGCCGCCCCAGGCGTAGGCCAGGGCCGGGTGAAGCACCTTGCGGAAGACGTCGTACGGCCGGGCCTGGGTGGCAAGCGTCTGGTGGCCGATGGCCGCGAAAACGACGACGCCGAGGAACATGGCCACGGGCTGGACCCAGAGCAGGTCGTAGCCGTAGACGGCCCCGGCGAAGATCGAGGAGCCGGCCGAGCCGGCGCCGAGGGTCAGGGCGCTCTGGACCCAGCCCGGACCCGACAGGGACCAATAGCCCCGCCAGCGGCGCCACAGGCCGCGACGGGAATCGATCTCCCGCAGGCGGGCCTTTTCGCGGGCCAGGGCCTCCGGGTCGCGGGCCCCGACCATGGGCAGGCCGCGGCGGACCTCCGGCCGGTTCGGGCCGGGGCCCGGATCGGGAGCGGCGGGCTTGGCGTCCGGGGTCATGGCGGCCGCCTACTTGCGCGGACCGGCGGCCGGGTCCGGCCCGATGGCCGTGAGACCGGTCACGGGACGAAGGACGCCGCACATGCCCAGGGTCGTGGCCTCGGGGGGCGCATAGAGGAGGGGCGCGCCCGCCGTAGCGGCCGCGGGCAGTCCTTCGACCCGGGCCCGGAAGAGCTCGCCCCAGGCCACCGGCCCGGCGGCGACGACCGCCGCGAACTCGCTGCGCAGGCGGGCGGCCGCCTTCATGTGGACGCCGACGAACCGGTCCAGCTCGCGGCAATAGGCCGGGCGGTCCTTGGCCCACAGGTCGAGCAGCCCCATGTAGGCCCGGATGGCCGCGTCCCGGCGGTCCAGGGCCCCCTCCAAGCCGCCGGCCTTGGCCAGCCCGGTCAGGCGGGCGAACTCGGCCGGGTCGCCATCGACCTTCTCGCCGAAATAGATGCGGGCGTCGCCACGCTCGGCCAGCCCGGCGTTACCCATGACCACCAGCAGGACGAGGTGGTCCGTGTTGACCAGCCGGTGCAGGGTGCCGGGCGGGAACTGAACGTAGCGGCCGGGGCGGAGCTCGACGGTGCGGAAGCCGGCGGCCCGGTCGTGGAGCTCGACCGACCCCTGCCCGCCGATGACGTAATAGCCCTCGTCGGTGACGGCGTGGACGTGCGGCGCGCCGGACATGCGGCCGTCGGGAGCCGGCCGCTGGTCGTAGACCGTGAGCTGGGTCAGGCCGATGCCGCCGATAAGGTCCTCGGCCGGGGCCGCCGACGGCCGCGCCGGCGCGGGCATCGCGGCAAGGAACAGGGCCAAAAGGACGATCGGAACGAGTGCCAGTACGGGCATCGCGGCAAGAGAACGGCGGCTGATGGGGGCCATGGGTTTTCCTCCCAGGGCCTTTTTACCAGAAGCCGCCGGAAGGGGTCAAACCCGGCGTTGTCGAGACCAGGGCAGGCGGGGCGCGGCCACGGGTCGACAGATCGGGAAGGTCAGGGCCGGTCCCCGCCTACAGCGCGCCGATGACCGGGGCGGAGTAGAACGAGTCGACGTGGCCAGCGGGAGTTTTGGCCGTGCCGCCCTTGTACTGGGAGAGCTTCTTTCGCACCGCCGCGACCTCGGGCAGGGTGGGATCGGCCTGCCGCCAGACCGTCCACAGGACCCGGTACTGTTCCCGGGCCCGCTCGATGTCGCCCTTGGCCTCGTAGAGGGCGGCCAGGCGCAGCCGGCTGAAGGGGTGGATCAGGGCCCCTTCCCGGTCCTTGGCCTGGGGCGAGACCAGGTGCTCGTATTCGGCCAGGGCCTTGTCGCGGGCGCCGGTCTTCAGATAGACCCGGGCGGCGAAGTCGTCGAGGTAGGGCATGTTGCGGCCCTGGACGGTCATGGACATGCTCAAGTCGACCTTGACCGGAGGCCGGGCGGCGAACACCTGCAAGGCCCGATCGTACCGCCCTTCGGCGAAAAGGACTTCTCGCTCGAGATGGTTGGAGGCCATGGCGTTGAGCTGCTTTTCCTTCTCCCCGACCTTGTCGGACAGGCCCTTCATCTCCTCGACCTTGCGGCGGGCCGACGCCACGTCGCCCGTACGAACGTCGTAGAGCCCCGTATAGAGGAGCTCGTAGATCTTGTTCAATCCCTCCGAACCCATTTTAGTCTCGATCCGGTAGGACAGGCGCTTGTCGAGATAGATCTTGAACAGGTCGAGCCGCCCCCAATCGTAGGCCGTCCAGAGGGCGTCCCGCAGGATGACATCGGCCAGCTCCTTGTTGCCCGAGGTCTTGGCCAGGGTCTCGGCCGTGCCCAGCTCGGCCAGGGCGTCGTTGAAGCGCCCGGTCAGGGAGTAGAAGAGGCCCTTCCACTGGTGGCCGTCGGCCCGCATGCCGTCCGTCTGGGCCCGGGTGATCATGTTGTCGATCCAGCGCAGGGCCGCCTCGTAGTCCCCGTCCATGGCGTAAAGATAGGCCAGCTTCCAGCTGGACGGGAAATCGGGCTTGACGGACAGGGCCTGCTGGTACTTGGCCCGGGCCTTGTCGAACTCGCCGGTCACGAAGTACAGGTCGCCCATGGAGTCCAAGGGGTTGGCCTGGCCCGGATCGGCCGCGGCGTAGCGCTCGAAGGTCTGCAGGGCCTTGTCCTTCTCGCCCATCTCGGAATAAGTGTAGGCCAGGTAGTTGAGGGCGTAGCCGAAGTTCGGGTCGATGGCCAGGGCCTTTTCGAACTCGGCCACGGCCTCGGGGTACTTCTTGCCGTTCTTGAAGAACCAGGCCAGGTCGGCGTGGGCCCGCTTGTCGCGCGGGTCGGCCTTGATGACCTGCTCGAGGCCCTTGACGTAGCCGTCGGCGTCCTTGTCCAGCAGGGCCGACAGGGCGGCGACGTAGAGGGCTTCCGTGCCCTTGCCCGGGTTGACCTTGCTCAGTTTCCTGAACTGGTCCAGGGCTTTGGCCGCCCGGGGGGCGTCGGACAGCTGATTGTAGACGCGCAGGAGGTAATAGTGGGGCAGGGCGAACGCGGGGTCCAGGTCCGCGGCCTTCTCGAACGACACCCGGGCCTCGTCGAAGTAGTAGCGCTCGAAGGCCTCCTGGCCCTTGAGGAAAACCTGGTAGGCGTCCATGGAGGCCGTGGCGACCTCGGTGATGGGCATCTTGCCGTGGGTGGCCCGGCGCTCCGTCAGGCCGACGCCCTGGGCGACGCCGCGGCTCAGCTCGTCGATCTGGGTCCGCAGGATGCTCGCGATCCCTTCCCCGCGCGACCCGGCGCTCTTGAGCAGGTTCTTGGTCTGGACGTCGTAGATCTTGGCGTCCGTGGCGAAGAGGTTCTCGGCCTTGGTGAAGCTGCCCATGACGACCGCGTCGACGCCGGCCCGGCGGCAGGCCTCGAACCACTGGTCGCGGTCGGCGGCCGTGGTCACATCGCGGTCGGAGGGGCCGGCCAGGTCGCTCAGCTTCTCCCAGGAAACGACGTCGAGGTACTTCGACTGCTCCAGGCTGGTGATGAGCAGGTTGGGGATGGCCTTCTTGAGGTAGTCGTAGGAGGTCTCGCCGGTCAGGTTCTCGAAGCCGACGACGGCCACCGTGCGCACGGAGGCCTTAGCCTTGGGCAGGACCTGGCGGACGACCACGCCCAAGGCCATGATGCCGAGGAAGGCGCCGACGGGGATGAGGGCCTTGCGCCAGGGGAAGCGCAGGGCCGCCGCCTTGAGGGCGGTTATGCGCGTGGTCGGCCGGACCCAGGGCGAGGGCCGCGGCGTGGCGTGGATGGTCTCCTCGACCTTGGACAGGTCGCGGCAGACGTCCTCGGTCGTCTGGTAGCGCTTGAGCGGGTCCTTCTCCAGGCAGCGCAGGATGATCGCGCTCAGGTCCGGGGGCGTCTGCGGGTTGATCTCGCCCGGCGACGGCGGGCGCTCGGACTGCTGCTTGAAGGCCACGACGAAGGGCGTGTCGGCGGCGAAGGGCAGCCGTCCGGTGACCATCTCGAACAGGATGACGCCGAAGGAGTAGATGTCGGAGCGGCGGTCCGAGTCGCGGCCCTCGACCTGCTCGGGCGACATGTACTCGGGCGTGCCGATGACGCTGCCCTCGGCCGTGACGCCCTGCGTGCCCAAGGCCCGGGCGATGCCGAAGTCGAGGATCTTGGCGTTGCCGTCCTTGTCGATCATGATGTTGCCGGGCTTGAGGTCCCGGTGGACGATGCCGGCGTCGTGGGCCTCGCTCAAGCCGCTGCAGACCTGCTTGGCGATGGCCACCACGGTGGCGATGTCGAGGCGGCGGGAGCGGCGGATGAAGCTCTTGAGGTCCTCGCCGGGGACGTACTCCATGGTGATGTAATGGAGCCCCTGGTCCTCGCCGAGGTGGTACATCTTGCCGATGTTGCGGTGGGAGATGCGGTGGGCCAGCTTGATCTCATTGACGAAGCGGTCGAGCGTCCGCTTGTCCTCGGCGATGTCCGGCCGGATGAGCTTGAGGGCCACCTCTTCCCGGGCCTTCAGGTCCAGGGCCCGGTAGACGCGGCCCATGCCGCCGCGGCCGAGCTGTTCGATGATCTGGTAGCGGCCGCCGAAAACGGTGCCCGTGGGCAGCTCCCAGGCGGGGGTCTCGTAGGCGACGGTGGCGGACTCCAGGCGCGGATGGGTGGCCGAGCTGCCGTCGCGCCGGGTGAGGGCCGCAGCGCAGTTGTTGCAGAAGTTGGCGGTGTCCGAATTTTCGGTCCGGCAGGTCGGGCAGAGGGTGGCCATCGTCCCTTCTCCTCGGATCCTCGCTTTAACCTAGGCCCCGCCTCTCATCTGTTTATACGCTGGGAACCGTTAAAATGTTGCTCTGCAAGGAATATGCCAATGGGGATGGCAGATCGCCAGGGGGGCCTCCCCTATCCGGGGAACGGGGGGGGAGCGGGCCGCCAAGCGGCTTTACATGAAGCTTTACAAGGGGTCAAAGAAGGGGTCAAACCTAAATTTCTTCAATTATTCTGATGGACAAGCCCCGGCGGGTCGGGTCTCAAAATAATTGAAGAAATTTAGGTTTGACCCCTTCTTAAGGCCGGATGGACAGGGTGAGCTTGAGGACGCCGCGGTCGCCGAGCGGGGCCAGGCGGCTGCGGGGGTCCCAGACCCGTTCCCAGTTGCGGTTGTAGACGAAGTAGATCTCGTTGCCGGGGGTGATCTGCCAGCGCAGCCGGGCGCTCCAGCCCAGGGTGTTGGACATGTCGTCGAACTGGACGTAGTTCATGAGCCCCAGCTCGGGCGACAGGAAGATGTCGGCCTTGAGCTGGTAGACGTTGTCGCTGAAGTTCCCCGCCGGCATGCGGCCGCGGACCAGGTTGGCGTCGAAAGCCAGCGTGGCGTAGCCCTTGAACTTGACCGTCAGGCCCATGCGGATGTCGTCGTAGCGGCCCGAATAGTACTCGCCAAAGTTCCAGCCGCCGTCGACCACGACCGGACGGTGCCCGGCCGAGCTGGCGCTCAAACGGAAGCTGGTGAAGTCGTATTCTCCGGCCGGCAGCACGACCCCGTCCGAGACGGTCCAGTCGAAGGGCAGGCGGTCGTGGTTGTCCTGGATGCTGAAGCCGACAGTCTCCCCGCTCTGCGTCCGGAAGCTCAAGGGCGAGGCGCTCAAGGTGCTCGTCTCCAGGGCCCCGGCCAGGTCCCAGTAGTAGTCGGCGCTGACGTCGAAGAAGAACTGCCGGACGAACGAGCCCAGGAAACCGCCCGCGGGCCGGGGCTGGAACCCGACCCGGGCGTATCCGGTCTGGATGCCCTGCCGCATCATGTAGCCCAGGCCGGGGTTGAGGGCCTCGCCGTAATAGGCGTAGGTCGTTTGGACGTTCCACAGGTCGTTGGGGTAGTCGGCCCGGAAGCCGAAGCCGTGGTGCCGGCCCTCCGCGGTCTCGTTCCAATTGTAGACGCCCCAGGCGGCCAGCATGATGTTCTTGTCGCCCAGGAACTTGGACGACGAGTAGTTGAAGTCCATCCCCAGGAGCGAGTTCCGCTCCCCGGTCTGGCTGCCGTTGGTGAAGATCAGGCCGACCTTGCTCTGGGCGAAGATGTTCTGGGTGATGCGGGCGGCCAGGAGGTTGCGCCCGAGCAGGTCCGTCTCCCCGCCCAGCCCGTTGGGAATGCTGGTGTTCTTGGTCTGGACGTCGAGGAAGGTCAGGTTGGTGTTGCCGATCTTGCCGTAGAGCTTGGTCCCCCACAGGACGGGCACCTGGTTGCCGTTGTAGAGCCCGACCGTGCGGCTGAAGAACGGGGTGAAGCTGACGCTCGAGCTGAAGCTGAAGTTCTCCGAGCCCTCCAGGAAGAACATCCGCTTCTCCGGGAAGAACATCGGGAAGCGGGTCAGGTTGATGCGCCGCTCGTCGACCTCGGTCTCGGCGAAGTCCATGTTGTAGCTGACGACGCCGACCAGGTTGGGCGTGAAGCTCTTGTAGAGGTCGAAGCCGCCGTCGAGCGCGCCGTCGTACTTGGTCGAGACCTGGTTGACCTTGGTGGCGCTGGCCAGGCCGTAGGGCCGGAAGGTGATGCCCTTGCCTTGCTTGACGCCGGTGATGCCCTGGAGCGCCGCGGCCTCGCTGGGATTGTCGAAGTTGGCGTCGAGGGTGGTGCCGGAGAGCCGGATGACCTCCATTTTGCGGGCGATGGTCCGCTCGATGTTCAGGCCCCAGGACTCCAGGCCGGGCCGGAAGGAGATGGTCTTGAAGGGGATGCGGATCTCGGCCGACCAGCCGTCCTCGAGCCGGGCGGCGTCGGCATCCCAAATGCCGTCCCAGTTCAGGCTCGACGAGCCGCCGTAGCAGAGGCCTTCGCCGCGGGCGCCGCGGGGGTTGACGAAGAAGAGGTAGGCGTTTCGCTTGTCCTGGAAGGGGTCGAGCAGGACGCGAACGATGTCGTCGCTGGCGGTGGTGGCGCCGTGGAAGCCCATGCCGTAGCCCATGTAGCCGCCGCCGCTGCCGCTGCCGCCGTCGTGGGCCATGTTGTTGGCGGAGATGCGGCCGGGCTCGCTGTCGTAGCAGGTGATGCCGATGTATAGGTTCTGGCCGTCATAGACGACGCGGGCCTCGGTCCTCTCGCTCGGCTCCTCGCCGGGCCGCGGTTCGACCATGCGGAAGCCGTTGAAGGCCGGGGCCTGCTGCCAGGCCGGATCGTCAAGGCGGCCGTCGACGTGCGGGCCGGACTCGACGCGGACGGCCTTGATCTCCTCGGCCATCAAGGACAGGGGGTTCAGGGCGGCCGCGGCCGCCAGGACCGCGGCTATGGCGACGAGCAATGTGGTGCGGGGCGTAGCGTTCTTCTTCATGATCGGTCGGTCGGGGTCCTTTCTAACGTTTCGTACGGGCCGCCGGCCGATGCAGGACGACCCTATGTTATTAGACGATGCTCCACCCGGGCTCTTCCCGGGGCCCGGCGGTCACGACCCAGCTATCAAGATGGGGTCAAACCTACCTTTTTTCGAAAAAGGTAGGTTTGACCCCATCTAAGGCCTTCATTCTATTGGGGCAACCAGCCCACGATCCGGCGCGCGGCCTGGCCGGCGGTCGGGGGATCGAAATTCGTCAGAACGATGACAATATACCCGCTTCTCGGGTCCCATTCAAGGGTCGAGTTGATGCCCGGGGCCCCGCCCGAGATGCCCAGCCCGTTGGCGGCATCGGGCAGGTAGATCGTCTTGGCCTCCAGGGCCTGGACGTACTTCAGGAGGTCGGGGGCCGTGGAATAGCCGCCGCCGGCCGAGCTGCCGCGCCCGGGCAGGGTGGCGAAATTGAGGACGAGCGGGCCATCGGCCGCCCCGCCCTCCCGCGTGTAGCCGCGGGCCAGGTTGGGCGTGTCCGCGTCCCGCGGGTACGAGTCAGTGTCCGTCATGCCGCAGGGCTTGAAGATGTTCTCGCGGACATAGGTGTAATAATCGACCTTGGTCAGCTTCTCGATGATCAGGCCCAGGACGACGTAGCCGCCGTTGGAATACTTGTTCGACGTCCCCGGCTCGAACTCGAGCGGCAGGTCGGCGAAGAACGGCAGGTAGTCCTTGAGCGACCGGATCTTCTCCTTCGGGGTCGCGTCATAGCGCTCCCCGAAGAAGTCCCCGATGCCCGAGGTCATGTTCAGCAGGTGGCGGATGGTCGCCTTCTCGGCGGCCTGGGCGTTGGGGTAGTCGGGCAGGTGCTTCTTGATCGGGTCGTCCAGCCCGAGCAGGCCGAGGCGGGCCAGCTGGTGGATGGCCACGCGGGTGAAGTTCTTGTTGATCGAGCCCAGGTTGAACTTGGTGTCCTTCTTGTTGGGCACCTTCTTGTCCCTGTCGGCCAGCCCGTAGGCCTCGTGGACGAGGACCTGGCCGTCCTTGGCGACCAGCACGACGCCGGAGAAGCGGTCGGCCTTGGCCTCCTCGCCGAGGAATTCCCGCACGGCGGCCGCCAGCTCCTTCCCGTCGGCCTTGGGATCGGGGACGACGATGTTGGCCGGGTCCTCGACGAGGTCGATCAACAGGGTCAGGAGCTTCCGCGGCGGGTCCTTCTCGACGGTGGCCTTGAGCAGGACGTATTCGCCGTTGCCCGCCTTGGCCAGGACCGAGGCCTGGTTCGCGCCATCGGAGACAACCCGCTCGAGGGTCAGGGTGCCCAGCTGGCTCTTGGCCCCCCGGAAGCGGACCACCCGCTGGGCCACGGGGATCTCGGCCAGGGCCGAAGCGGAGAAACGGTTCTGGAAAAAGAGCTTCATGGCCCCGGGCACGCCGGAGTTGAAGGCCTCCAGGTAGGCCCGCAGGTGGACGAGGGCCGGTTTGCCTCCCGGGGCTTGGTCCTGGCCCCACCCGGCGGCGGGCACCGAGGCGATCAGGATGGCGGCCACGGCCGCCGCGGCGAACACTCGGGCTTTACGGGTCATGCGTCCACCTCCGGACGAGAGTATGGCGACAACGGACGAAGATTATAACACGAGGCGGGCGGCCGGGGTTGCGGGCCGATGGCCGGCGGTCACGGGGGCCGCGGGGGGGCCCAGGAAGCACGAGATTACAAGCGCGCGAGGGTGGGGCTCCTTGCGCCGGCCCGGATCAAAGCGGCGTCGCCATGCGGGCGTAACGGCGCAGCTTCCGCAATTGGGCCGAGCGCTCCGACTCCGTCACGGCGTCCAGGGGAATGACGATGTCGCGGCCGGCGGATTCGCCGATGAGCGCGCCGGCGCCCAGACCGACAAAACCGCCTATGACGCCCAGGCCATACCCGGCGAGCGGGGCCTCGCAGTCGGGGCAGGCGCCGGAGGACGCGGAAAGCGCGAAGCCGCCCAGGTATCCGACGGCCGCCCCGGCCACGATCCCGATCAACCCGCCGAGGCCGCCCTTGGAAGCCCGGACGATCCTGACCGATCGCGCCTCGGACAGGTCGACGGTGGCGTCCAGGCCCTCCGGATCGACCATGACGAGCGAGTCCGTTCGGACGGCGACGAGCTCGCCGTTACGTTCGCCGCCGTTCTTCAGGGCCACGACGACGGTCGCGCCGCGCCGGCCTTGGGCGGCCTCTGCCGACGACACCGCCAGGGCCAGGGCCGACAGCAGGACCGCGGCCCAATGTCCCCACGCTCCGGGTGTGTGCATGATCCCTCCTGTCACCGCCTTACCCCGGGGACCCGATACGGGCGTATTTCCGCAGCCGGGCGAGCGCCGAGGCGCGCGCCGGGGCGCTGTTCTCGTTCGGGATCTTGATGGTCAGATCCTTGCCCGCCGCCGATCCGGCCAGCGCTCCGCCGACGAGTCCGACCACGGAGCCGAGCAGGACGACGGCGGTCCGGGGACCTATCGATTCGCAGGGATCCGCGTTGTGATAAAGCCCGGAAGAGAGGCCCAGCCCGGCCCCGAGACCGATGATCATTCCGAAAAGACCCCCCGTCCCGACCTTCGGGCTGCGGGCCACGACAACCGACTCGACGCCGTTCAGGTCGAAGGCCTGGTCCCGGCCGCTTTCGTCCATGACGAGGAGCGAGTCCCTCTTGACGGTGATGAGCTCGCCGGCGATCCGGCTCCCGGCCCTGGTCGTGACGATGACCGAGGCGCCGCGCCTCCCCCGGGCCATGGCCGGAGTCGCCGCCCAGGTTAGCGCCAAGACCAGCGCCAAACCCGCGGCGACGCCCTTCCCCCCTCTTGCCGCGTTGTTCGTGCGGCTCATCTTAGCTCCCTCCCGGCTCTCTTCCGCCGCCCCTATGATGAGGTTTCGGCGGTCGAAAGGTGTCAAGGAGACGTCAAGATTGAGTCAAAAGGCGGGCCGCCCCAGCGGCCGCATCCGCGCGCAAAGCCCGGTCAGCGCGTCAGGACGTCGTGCATGGCGTTGATCACGGCCCCCTTCGGCCGCTGGGCCAGGGTCAAGACGACGTCGACGCTCTTGGACGTCTCGCCGACGAGCGGGATGTCGCCGAGCTTGGCGAAGGCGCCCTTCTCGTAGGTGAGATAGACGGGCACGATGACGGCGAAGTCGTCCGGGACCTCCGACTGGGCGATCGTGCCGACGACGCGGTACTTCCCGCCGCCGGCCCCCTTGACGTCGAGCTTGGCCGTCAGGCGCGGGATGACCGTGCCCCGCACCCATTGGTCGAAGAACCAGTCCATCTTCCCGTCCGCCGTCATCTTCAGCTTCGGCGGCGCGTGCTTCTCGACCAGGCGCTGGAAGTCCCTCGTCCCGGGGTTCTTCCCGTCGTACGTCGCGGCGAACTCCTTCATCATGGCGATGAAGGCCTCGTCGCTGTTCTCTTTCCTCGGATCCAGCATGGCCATGCGCAGCATGTGCAGGACGTAGGCGCCCTTTTCGTAGACGATGACGGAATAGGCCTGGGGGTTGCGCCAGCTGGCCAGCCGGTATCCCTGGGCGATCGGGCCGGCCTCGCAATTGGGGAAGTCCGCGCCGCGCGGCCGTTCCAGGATGGCCTTCCGCTTCTTCTCGTAGAAATCGTTGTAGGCGCCGACTCCCTTGCGCTTCAGCAGGACCAGGCCGGACGTGAACTCCGCGAAGCCCTCCGAGAGCCAGGCGTCGTGATAGCTCCGCCAGCCGACCTTGTGGCCCCACCACTGGTGCGCGACCTCGTGGGCGCCGACCTGGTCGACGAATTCCGTCATGTCGGCGCCGAAGCCCATCATCTGCCGGGCCGTGCCGTCGACGAAGGCCAGATACGGCAGGTACACGAGCGTCGGCCACGACTGGCCGGAGAACCAGGCCGACTGCTGGGTGATGGCGATCCGCTTGTCGTCGAGCGGGCCGAAATACGCGTTCCCGACCCGGGCCGTGTTGGCGCCGTCCGCGAACGCCGCCTGGGCCAGCCCGGCGGTATCCACGTTGAACGACCCGCCGGCCATATCGCCCGCGGCGGCCTGAAGGGCCTGCTGGAACTGCCGCAGCACGTCCGGGTCGCCGGGATTGGTGTAGACTTCGACGGTCATCCCGGACGGCTCGTCCGTCTGCGAGGCTTTCCGGAAGTTCCCGAAGTTGAACCCGGCCACGCGCAGCGGATGCGCGCTCTTCCAGACCGTGACGCGCTGATCGCCTTCGATCCGGCTGTCGCTCTCGACGCCGACGGCCACGACCTGGTTCTTGCCCGACCGCGGGATGCGGAACGTCAGCTCGAAGTCGGCCGTCTGGCGGAACGAGCCGATGTTCGGGTACCAGCTGTCGCGGGCCCCGACGGTGAAATTGCCGTCCCCGGCATCGCGCAGGACGGCCTTGCCGACGCCGTGATAGATCGTCCTCAAGAGGTATTTCTCGCCGGCGACGAGGGGCTCCGGAAAAACGACGGCGGCGTCCGCGTCCTCCTCTTCGTCCTCCTGGATGAACGGCACGGGCCGCCACTCGGGGGCGTCGCCCGCCCGGGCCCAATCGACGGCGTCGAGCCGCAGCTTGGGCTCGAGCGCGAGCGGCAACACCCGCTCGGCCCGCCGCCCCGTGAAGGCCATGACCGTCCCGCCGCTGATCTCGTTGTTGGGGGCGATCGTCGTGTCGATCGCGTACCGCTCGGCCGTGGCAACCGGGCCGGAATCCGCCGCCGGGCCCGGCGTCTCCGCCTTGACCGGGCGGGCCAGGTACCAGATGCCGCCTTTCGTCTTGTCCTGGACATAGAGGGCCGACGTCTCGCCGTCGTCGCCGATGTCGAACAGATGAAGGGCGTCGCCGCCGCGGGGATCGACGGCCAGAATGGCCGGAGGGATCTTCTTGCCGTTGATGTAGGCCAGGAACAGCGGCCGGCCCCCCGGGTGAAGCAGCTCCTGGAGCAGCCGGATGTGGAGGTTGGTGGTGAAGTCCTTCCGCTCGCGCTTCAGGAAATCGTCATAGGCCGCCGAGGCGGGGCCGTCGGCCGCACCGGGCTTGGCTCCGCCGGCCGCCTGTTCCAGCTCACGGATCAGGGACGCGTCGAACAGCACCGCCGCGCCGAACGTGTCGGCCAGGGCCTCGAGCTTGTCGTCCTTCATATAGACCGCCAGCTGGCGCTTCTCCGCCTCGTTGGCCGGCGTCAGGGTGTACGAGCCCGTCCCGACGAAGACCGCGCCGAACGTCGTGCCGTCGACGGGCGCCAGGAGATTCAGCGTGCCGTTCAGGGTGAAATGGAAGGCGTCGCGGTCGAACTCCGCGTTCACGAGCGCGAGGGACCGGCCGTCGGGCCGCGCCGCGCGCAGGGCCGCGTATGTCGGGTCCTCGGCGGCGGCCGCGAGCGATACGCTCAAGAGAAGGACGGCATAAGCAAGCCACGGTCCCCGAAAACGCGCAGAGTACTCGTTCATCGTTCCCCGCTTTCAGCTTCCGGGCGAGCGTCGTTCAGTCACGATATTCCCGGGCCTTCCGCCTCCAGGCGTTTGAGCTCCGCCAAGGCCATGCCGTACTCGACATGCGATCGGCTTTGCCTTCATGGTTCCCCTTGCCCG
>JAEAMF010001095.1_pt1 | contig 22659 bp, 14 predicted proteins | sample 8958721 | NCBI WGS metagenome assembly JAEAMF01 (sample SAMN16933255, study PRJNA681124) | bioreactor sludge metagenome | isolation source: anaerobic bioreactor treating anionic surfactant - SDBS | place: India: Bengaluru | collected 2019-02-28
CATCGGAAATCTCCAGCCGTGCGAGCTTGGCGATGTGCCGGACCTGTGCGGGGGAGAGAGCCATGACGGGGAGAGTGTAAGGGCATTCCCCGAGCCATCCAAGCGGATGATCGGTCTACACCGAGACGAGGAGGTCCGCGAGTCCCCGGAGGTAGCGCGCGGAGCCGGCATCGCGCTCCAGCGGGTCCAGCCCCGGCTTGGCATTGAGCTCGATGAGCTTCCACCTTCCGCCTTGATCACGTCCCATGTCCACGCAGTACACGCGGTTGGGGAAATGATGGAGGGAGGCATCCACTTCCCTGAAGAGTGCGAGTGCTTCCGATGGGATCTTTTCCAGCGGCACATCATGCTGTACGCCGCCGCACGCTTCGTTCACCACGAGACTGCCGGGCATCGGCGTCGTGATATTCGCGGCAATGACGGCACCGCGGATCGTAATGATGCGGAAATCGTGCATGCCTTCGCAGATGCCCGCGATACCTCCGCTGGTATCGAGGAATTCCTGGAGGAGGTAGGGGAAGAAAGGCAGCGAACGCGCGACTGCTTCTTTCGTTCCGATGATTACACCCTTTCCCTCCTCCTGATCGAGGGGCTTCGCGACGATCTGGTCGGTTGTGAGGGCATCGAGGGCGGCCGGCACTTCCTCAGCGGAATGAACGACGATCGTCTTCGGGAAGAGGGCGGGGAACATCGCATAGGTCACCGATTTGTCAGTACAGAGATGATCAAGCGCGGGTTCCTCGACAACCAGCGCATCCGCATCCGCCTTCAGGTTGCCGCGGTTAAAGAGGACGTTGGCCGTGAGAGGTCGTATCTGCTGGAATGTCTTCCCCTCACAGATCCACCCTTCGGAGAACGTGTTGCCTCCGCCATAGGTCTCCTGCCCCCGGACGATGGCGAGCGTTCCGCCGCGCTCCGCGAGGAGATCAGCGAGCTGCTTGTAGGCTCTGCGGTAGGAGTCTTTGTTGAACGGATAGGAGTCGAAGCCCGGCTCATCGAAGTACGCGGCAATGATCTTGGGCATCGCTTCTACCGTACGCGGGCAGCGCCTCCTTTCAAGGAAATCGCGCAGGAGTCCAATCTCCTGATTTTAGCGCATTGCTTGACCGTTTCTCCGGAAGAAAGGAGGCTATGCGCGTGAAGCTTCTCCGCCTCCACGGGCGCAAAGTGAACTCCCGGGTCCTCCTGCAGGGGGAGTTCTGGCGCGGGAAGACGATGTACATCCGGTGGCTCCCGGGTGCCCCTCCCCCCCTCTGGCGCACGTTGAAGGAGCGGGCCCCGCAGGGGCTCTACGTCGGCACGTTCGCCTCGACGAAGCTCAGCAAGCGCGCCGTCGATCGCAACAGGATGCGGCGGAGATGCAGGGAGGCGCTCCGCACGGTCGTGCGCGCAGAACAGAAATTGCCCACGGCACAGTTGTTGCTCTCCCCCCGATCCTCTAGTCTGACGTGCGACTTCACGGACATCGTGAGCGATGTCCGGTCTTTCCTTTCCTTTCTCCGCTCATGCCAGGGCAATCTTCCAAGCGCAGCAGTCTCATCGAGTTTGCGTTGATTTTCGCCATCATCTACCTCGTCACGCAGCTCATCTTCCGCGTGTTCTTCCCGCAGCCCACGAACGGGCAGAACGGGGCGGGAAATGTGATCATCAAGCCCGCGAGCGCGCGGATCAAAGGGGACCACAGCGTGATGCTCACGCTGAAGAACTCGATGACGGGCACGCTCGTGCTGCCGGCCCGCTGCCCCCTGCCTCCCGTGGACGTCTTCCGTGTGGAGGGCGGCTCGGGCGGGGCACTCGTGCCCCTCACCACGACCGAGACAGCGCTCCCTTGCGTGCCACTCACGGAAGTGGCTCCCCACGGGCAGGCGCAGGTGGATTTGGGTCCCTGGAAATACTCGCTCCTGAGTGCGATGGGGTCCTACGAGGTGCGGCTCCCCGCGGGGGCGAAGATCGTTGCCGGCAGCGGGGGAACGAAGGTCGAACAGCCGCTTCCGCCCGTCACGGCGCGCTTCTCGCTCTATGAGCCGGGTCCGCTTACGCGGCTCTTCCGCGCGTTCATCACGAAGCCCTTCCTGAATTTCCTCATCTTCATCACTTCCCTCCTGCCGGATCACAACCTCGGCATCGCCATCATCGTGCTGACGATCGTGGTGAAGCTCCTCCTCTTCATCCCCACGCAGCATGCGCTCGAGGGGCAGCGCCGGATGCAGAAGGCACAGCCGCACCTCGATGAGATCCGCAAGCGCTACAAGGATGATCCCAAGAAGATGCAGGAGGAGACGATGAAGGCATGGAAGGAGCATGGTGTGAACCCCTTCCAGTCGTGCCTGCCGATGCTCGTGCAGTTTCCTGTGCTCATCGGGCTCTTCTACGTCATCCGCGACGGTTCCGTCCTCGCGCTCTCGCAGCACCTGATCTACAGCTTCTATCAGCACTTGGATTGGACGTTCAATACCTCCTTCCTCGGTCTCGATCTCCTCAAGCCCAGCTACTACATCTTCCCGCCCCTCCTCGTTCTCCTGCAATTCCTCCAGATGAAGCTTTCCTTCTCCATCATCGCGCGGAAGAAAAAGGCAGAGCAGGGAAACAAGATGGTGAATGAGATGGAGAAAACGCAGCAGGTGCAGCAGCGGATGATGCTCTATGGGCTCCCGCTCATGATCGGCTTCTTCGCCTTCCAGTTCCCGACGGCCGTGTCGCTCTACTGGGGCATCTCCACCCTCTTCGCCATCGGGCAGCAGTGGGTGGTGAACCGGAAGGTGTAGGGGGTCATTGTTCCTCTCTCTCCTTGTCGACGAAGAACATCGGCCGGGCATCGGCGATCGACGGATGGCTCCGGATCGTGTCTGCGGCCCTGTCCACCATCTCCTGAGTCACCTGAAGGGGGCGGACAATCAAATCAATGAAGGCGAGATGCATTCTCGTGATCTCCTCGATCCGCGCCACGCGGAATCCTGCTTTTTCGAGCTTCTTCGAAAGATCCTCGGCGATGGCATGCGGCGATTCGCCGTTCGCTTTCATCGTCGCGACAAACGGCAATTCCTCCTCTCGCGCGTGTGCCGGCGAAGCTTCTGCTCCAGACATGGCGGCCGAGTCTTGTCCATTTATGTGCATAATGCAATTGGAGTGCTTGACTACTTAACAAGTATATATTAAATTGTGCATATGAACAACACTCCTGCCCACGCAGAAGCGCCGGTTTTCTCCGGCCCTGAGGCCTCTCCCGCCGTTGCGGACAGTGTCCATCGTGCCATCGAGCGGGAACTTTCGCGCTATTCCCAGAGATTCGGAGCCATCCGCGTTGCGACGCAGGGGAATACCATCCACGTGAGTGGATGGGTCAGTACTTATTATGGCAAGCAGGTCGCGCTCACGGAGGCGGGGAAGCACGCGAACGGAACGTATACCGTCAATGTGACAGCACTGGATGTGCGGTGAAGCATGCGGGGGCAGAGCCCCCGCGCTTCACCCTGAGCCCCTCCCCTGAAGGAAAACTGTTCGATGACGCGGCCGCAGAGCAGCCGCGCTTTGTCGAATGGGTAAACGTTGGGGGCTGCCATTCCTCTCTCATGCGATCGTCACCTCCTTGCACAGGTAGACGTCCTGAATGGCATGGAGGAGCTCGACGCCCTGATCGAGGGGCTTCTGGAAGGCCTTCCGACCGGAGATGAGGCCGCAGCCGCCCGCGCGCTTGTTGATCACCGCGGTCTTCACGGCCTGCCCAAGGTCGTCTTTGCCCGAGGCGCCGCCGGAATTGATGAGACCGATGCGGCCCATGTAGCAGTTCGCGACCTGGTAGCGCGCGAGGTCGATGGGATTGCTCGTCGCGAGGCTCGTGTACATCCGCTCGTCGAATTTGCCGTACTTGCCCTCGGGGCTCACGGCCTTGTAGCCGCCGTTGCACTCCGGGAGCTTCTGCTTGATGAGGTCGGCCTGCAGCGTCACACCGAGGTGATTGGCCTGTCCCGTGAGGTCCGCGGCCGTGTGGTAGTCCGTCTCCTTCTTGAACTCCTTATTGCGGAGATAACACCAGAGCACCGTGAACATGCCGAGGCGATGTGCTTCCGCGAAGGCCTGTCCCACCTCCACGATCTGCCGCGTGGACTCCGGCGAGCCGAAGTAAATGGTCGCGCCGACGCCGAGAGCCCCCATGTTCTTGGCCTCCTGTACGGTCCCGAACATCACCTGATCGAACTTGTTCGGGTAGGTGAGGAGCTCATTGTGGTTGATCTTCACGATGAAGGGGATCTTGTCTGCGTATTTCTTCGCCACGATGCCGAGCACGCCGAAGGTCGAAGCGACGGCATTGCAGCCGCCCTCGATGGCGAGCCGGACAATATTTTCGGGGTCGAAGTAGTCGGGATTCTTCGCGAAGCTGGCTCCCGCCGAGTGCTCGATGCCCTGATCCACGGGGAGGATAGAGAGGTACCCCGTGTTCTTGAGCCGTCCGTGGCCGTAGATCTCGCTCAGATTCTTCACGACCTCCTTCGAGCGGTCGGAAATGCCGAAGATGTCCTTCAGGTGCGCGGGGCCCGGGAGGTGGAGCATCTTCTTGTCGATAGTCTTGCATCGGTGGCCGAGAAGTGAAGAAGCATCATCACCAAGTAAATTTTTAATGTCACGAATGCTCAGCATGGGAGAGGGGGGAAAGAGGGAGGGCAGTGTCACACTATCACGGGAAGGAAGGACCTTCTAGAAATGACAAATAGAGCAGACATTCAGAGGAATTGAGAGCATTGACCATAGATACAAATTGTATTGAAATAATAATTTAGATCAGGCATACTGCTCCAACGAGTTTCGACGATCCCGAACGAACGGATCGGTCGGGTGGCCATGCGAAACTCGCCAGCCAACCTCATAGGAAGGAGTTGGCCATGCTCATTCGTAACGTTGCTTCGTGCGATGGTGTGGTGCTCGGCGGAGAACACCCGGGACTGGTCCTCGTCCTGAAGGTCCAGGGTGGAAAGGCGAAGCTTGGGTTCGCGGTGGATACCGACGTGCCCATCCTGAACCTCGGTGCCTTTCGGGCGGTCTTGCTGACAGAGCTGACGAATGACCTCCCCGCAGAGGACATCGGAAAGCTCCGACGCATGTTGACCTTGCTCGAGGATCCCGCCGACAATGCCACTGAAATCACACAACTCCTCAAGGATCATGTCATCGCAGAGCTCCTGCACGAAGTTCCCGAGGAGGTTGCCGATGCAGCATGACGCGACGGACCGCACCGTCGTCGTACACATCCTGGGCCCCTGACAGACAGTCGTCTGTTGGGGGTCCTTTTTACATGTGCGAGGAGAAGGTTCTGCTCCACTGGGGGATTCCGCTATGCTGTGCGCATGGCCGGGAAGAAGTCCTCCACACTCCGCCTCTACAACACGCTCACGAAGCGCGAGGAGGAGTTTCATCCTATAAAGGAGGGGAAGGTGACCATGTACACCTGTGGTCCCACGGTCTATGGGAGACCTCACATCGGGAACTATGCCTCCTTCCTCATGGCTGATCTCCTGCGTCGCTGGCTGGAGGCCTCGGGGTATCAGGTGACGCACGTGAAGAACATCACGGACGTGGGGCACCTCCTCCACGATGCCGATGAGGGCGATGACAAGGTGCAGAAGCAGGCGGAGCGCGAGCGGCTCCATCCGCTGGAGATCGCGCGGCGGTACGAGCAGGAATTTCTGGAGGACGAGAAGGCACTCCACATTCTCGAGCCCGCGTTTCGTCCGCGCGCGAGCGAGTACGTGAAGCAGATGCTCGCGCTGGTGCGGACGCTCCTGAAGAAGGGGAATGCCTACGAGACCGCGGACGGCATCTACTTTTCCGTGGAGAGCTTCCCCGCGTACGGCGCCCTCTCGGGGAACACACTGCAGAATCTCTCCGTCGGCGCGCGCATCGAGGTGAAGGAGCAGAAGAAGCATCCCGCGGACTTCGCGCTCTGGAAGAAGTGCGTGGGCGAGAATGGCGCGCACATCCTTCGGTGGTCCTTCGCCACGGGGGAGGTTTCGACTTCGAAGGGCGAGGACCCCTCCTCGGGTTTCCCCGGCTGGCACATCGAGTGCTCCGCCATGAGCTCGTCGCTCCTCGGCGAGCAGATCGACATCCACACGGGCGGGGAGGACAACATCTTCCCGCACCACGAATGCGAGATCGCGCAGAGCGAGTCGGCGACGGGGAAGAAACCTTTCGTGCGCATGTGGGTCCATCGCCGGCGCATCAACATGGGGGAGGAGAAGATGAGCAAGAGCCTTGGCAACGTGCTAAGTCTCCCTGACGTCGTCGCGAAGGGGTTCAGCCCGCTGGACCTGCGGTACTACCTCCTCTCGGTGCATTACCGGACGAATCTGAAGTTCACGGAGAGAGGGCTGAAGGATGCGCACGTTGCTCGTCGCAATGTTCTCGCATGGATGGAGAGAGGGGGAGGTGCTGTATTTGCGGGGGATATTGAAGAAGGCCGTCCTGTTTCGGATGCGACACCGGAGAACATCGCAGAGTTTGAGCGGCGCTTTCGAGATGCGATGAACAACGACCTCAATACGCCAGAGGCGTTGGCTGCTGTATTTGATTGTATTCACTTCATGAATAAGCACGCCCTGCCTGCCGGCGCGGTAAGTGAGGCGTTGACCGGTTTCATTCGCGTCATTCGTCTCGCCTTCGGCTGCTTCGAGCCGGAGGAGGCAGACATTCCCGCCGATGTCCTGAAGCTCTGCGAGGCGCGCACCGTCGCCCGTGCGCGCAAAGACTTCTAAGATTCCGATCGCCTGCGCGAGGCGATTCACGCGAAGGGGTACGAGGTTCGCGACCTTCCGGAGGGGCAAAAACTCCAAAAAATGTAAGTTTTTCTGCACAGCTTGTGCAGGTTTCTTTCTGCATAAGAGATTTTTCAACAATATTCTGACAATTCTTCAACATAAAATACCGGCTCATTTAAGCCGTAATATCCATGGCTTGTACTCAATATTTGTCCGAGGGGTGCTGTATGTTTGCGTAAATCGTCAATTCAAACTTATCTTCACATGCGCACGCGCGCGTAACACGGGGCGAATTTGCCCGTTTCCTTCTGTGCATGGATCCATGCGAGGCCTTGCGTCCTTTGTACCGTTTCCGTAGCATCCTCGCTGATCTGCCTTCCGGTGGTACCGGAATGCATGATCCGTGTACACGCCCTTTGACAACTCGGCACCTTGCCTTTCCTTTCTGAGTAGAAAGGAATGACAGGCTTCACACTCCACCGCCACTCCGACCTTCGGAGGGGCGAGAGAGTCGTGCACGCGTTCAGCGTGCATTCTGCAGCAGGTGAACTTTCCGATACTCGTGACACCTCTTTATATATAAGGAGAGGGACAGCGCCCCAAGAGGCGCCCTCCATTCTCACCACACAAGAGTTCGGAGAGGTGGGCAGGATGCACTCCACATTTGCATCAACCTTTTTGTTTCTCACTTCGTTTTATTTCTTCTTACTCCATATACCCCATGGATATTTCCCGCTTTAAGAAAGTCCTCGCGGGGATGTCTGTCGCAGCCATCATGCTGACGGAGTCCAGTGCCGTCTTCGCTGCGTACAGTGATGTCCCCTCGGGCGTGTGGTACGGAGAGGCCGTCCAGGCATTCACTGATCTGGGCTACCTCGACGCCGCACAATCGCGCTTCCGCGGTGGCGATCCCGCCAACCGCGCGGAGTTCGTAAAGCTCGTCGTTATGCTGAACGGCGGGCTCCTGTCCACTCCCCCAGCAGTTCCCAGCTTTAACGACGTGCCGACCGGCGCGTGGTACTACAGCTACATGGAGGAAGCTGCGAAGGAGGGATGGGTTCGTGGTGACGGCGACTGCTACGGCTCCAAGCCGTGCTACGCACGACCCAGCGCGAATATCAATCGCGCAGAGTCTGCCGCTCTCATCGTCCGCTCCTTCGGCCTCGAGTCGACGGGTGCGGCTGCACAGTTCGTTGATAACCCGTCCGGTCAGTGGTACACGGATGCTATCCAGACTGCCGCTGATCACTGCGTCCTGCAGGGTGATGACTCTACGGGCCGCGTCCGTCCGGGCGACAACATGAACCGCGCAGAAATGGTGGTCATGCTCCACCGTGTGGATCAGGGTCTGACCTACGGCGTCGATTGCGGCGTCGAAGAGGCAGCCAAACCTACGGTGAAGAGCGTTGTTGCGACATCTGCCACCACGGCAGAAGTCGAATTCACCACTGCCATGGACAAGACCTCCGCGGAGACGGTGGCCAACTACAAAGTGGTCCTCGGCTCCAAGACGCTCGTCGTGAGCGCTGCCAAACTCATCACCAGCGATACGGTGGAACTCACTTTTACTGAGGCCATGTCGCCGAGTGATGATTACACGCTCACCGTCACGGATGTGATGACGACGGGCAACAAGGAAGTCTCTGCATCCAAGCAGTTCAAGGGGTACACCGCGCTCGTCAAGGGCGATGGTGAGCTCGAGATCTCCGTTTCCGCCAGCAATCCCCGCGGCGACACCCTCCCAAGGGGTGCTGTCGGCGTCGTGATGCTCTCCACGGACTTCACCGCGTCCTGCAAGGACAAGGTGGAAGTGGAGACCGTCACGGTCCTCCACGAGGGCTTCGGTGCTGAGACGGACATCGATGGCGTCTACGCCACGGTGGATGGCGCTCGCGTGACCCGCAAGCGCACGATCGACTCTCAGGACCAGACCAGCGAGCTCCGCTTCTCCTCTCCTCTCGTCATTGACCCGTGTGAGACGGTGACGGTGGATATCGTTGCGGATCTCTCCTCCACGGCGACGATCTCCGCTGAGCACAACCTCGTGGTTGAGCTGCCTTCCGACGTCGCGAGCAATGCCCAGTCCGTCACGGGGAACTTCCCGCTGCGCGGGGAGACCTTCCGTGTCGCCGCTGTGACGAGTGGAATCATCACGGTGGATTACCGCACGGTGAACCCCAGCGAGGTGCAGGTGGGTGACAAGGCTGTGGGCGTCGGCAAGTTCGAATTGCAGGCCAACTCCACGGAAGACCAGACGATCTACTCCGTTACACTGGAGCAGAACAGTTCGGCTTCTGACGGAGACTTCACCAACATTGCCATTCGTCGCTCGGATGGCACGGTGCTCACCAACACGGTCGCAGCGTCCGTCGGTGACTTCGTGACGTTGGTGTTCGACCCGCCGTTCACCATCCTCGAGGGTGACAAGATCACGTTGGAGGTCATCGCCGACATTGAAGGCGGTGCCGACAATGGGATTATCATGCACTTCGAGGAGACCTCTGACCTCTTCGCCGTCGGCTCCCTCTACGGGTACGGCGTGAATGGTCAGCTCTACGGTTCGCAGGTGTCCATCCCGGACGATGACGCCTCGACCGTGACGATCGATGCCGGACAGTTCACGCTCGGCATCAATGGTCCTGCAACACAGGAATTCACGAATGATGACAACGATGCAGTACTCGCCAACATCGAGTTCACAACGGGTGGCGAGGACATCGATGTCAAGCAACTCTTCATCGCGATTCTCGGTCAGACCTCCACGGGCGCGTACATGTGCTCAAACGGTGGTGCTTCTACGGCGGCTTGCGCCTCCACTGCCGGAACGGATGACCAGATCAATGAGATGATGGAGGGTGTGGAAATTCGCAATAAGACCACTGGCCGCACGATCTCGGGCGTCCGTCTGACGGGCTCCACGGACAGCGGCGAGGGGGCGACGACCAAGGGTCGCTACCAGGTCTACCGCTTCGATGACTTCGTCGTGAAGGGTGATGAGACATGGGAGTTCCGCGTGGACTTCATCTCCAACGCCGCTCCGGCGCACCCCAGAAGCGGGGACAAGTTCCGTGCCATGATCTGCGGTGAGCCGACGCACATCCTGAGTGCCGGTTCCCTCATCGCGAACCCCACGGGATGTGACTTTGGCACCGTCATCGCTGGTGGAACAGCGAGCGCGAACACCTCCTACCAGATGCAGGTGGAAGGCATCTCCACGGGAGACAAAGTGGGTGACGTCCGCCCGCGCGGCAACATCGCCGGCAATTTCCAGAACATTGCCAACGCGTCGCTTGCCATTTCGGTGAAGGGTCTCGTCGCCACAGATGCCGCTGTGGAGAACTCCAAGAACGTCAATCTCTTGCGCTTCGAGGGACGCGCCGGCGCTGCGGAGGATGTCCTTCTCACGAAGCTGGTCTTCGAGGCTGCGGGAGCGGGGAACCTGCTCAACGCGAGCAACTACGCCCTCTGGGTGGACACCGACGGTGATGGCACCGTGGATACTCCTCTCGAGGATGGTGTAGCTTCGCAGACGAACCAGGTGACCTTCGCGGAGCTTGCAGGCGGCGGCTATGTCCTGCCTGCGGAGAAGACGGTGGCCTTCGAGGTGCACGGCGATATCGCCTCCTCGCTCGCCTCCGCGACTCTCCAAGTTCGCTTCGATACGGGTGCGACCTACCTCGAAGCTGAACAGGTCGATGATGGAGCAAGCCTGTCGGGCCTCAAGCTCAACGGCACCTGCTCCACGACGTGTGACATCACGGTGACGACAACTGATTCCACCGTCTTCACACTTGCGAGCCAGGGTGATCTCTTCGTCATTAAGGACACATCGCCTCTCCGCCAGCGCCAGATCCTCGCCGGAGCGCTCTCTGAGCCTCTCCTCCGCGTGCAGTTCCATGCGGTGAACGAGGATATCGACGTGACGGATCTCCAGTTCAACTCTTCGGGCGCCACCGCCACCTCCGGTGATTCGGTGGATACCCTCGAGCTGTACCTGGACGGCGCCACTACGCCGTTTGCCACGGCGAGTGACTGTGGAAGCGATGATGTGTTGCACACGAATATCGGTGCACCGAACTCGAGGACCAAGGCGTACTGCGCCAAGATGGATAGCCAGCAATTGGTGATTCCAAAGGGCGGAGACGTGGATGTCCTCGTCCGCGCACGCGTAAAGGATGATGCGCACGGCGGCACCAGCAACGAAGTCTTCGCGCTCTTCATTGACCACCAGGCAGTTTCCAATGATGCCACCGGTTCCGGAGCCGTCCGCGCACGCGGTCGCGAGTCGAGCAACAACCTCATCGCGAACGATGGTGATACGGCGGCTAATGGTGAGGTCTTCATTGGTGTCAGTGCCGCGGCAGACGCAAACGTGGACAACGTGATCGGCACCTACAACGTGGTTGTTGGTTCGAAGATCACCTCCATCGCCAACGGCATGGCCGCCACCGGCGGTATGCCGACAGGCACGTCCGACATTGCGAAGTTCTCCTTCACCGCTGCGACGAACACGAACTCACAGAACAGCACGAACAATGCCGTTCTGTCCGGCGTGGTCTTCGCGGTGAATGCGACGAACGTCAACATGAGTACGACGGCCTTCAAGCTGTACAACACGGCCGCGTCCACGACGACTTCTGCCTGCACGTCTTACACGACAGCTGGCGTTGAGATCGTTGGTACGGCGAGCGGCACCTTCCTCGTGACCTGCCGCAACCTCATCACCTCGGGTGTGAGTACGACAATCTCCTCGGGTCAGACGGCGACCTTCGCCCTCCAGGCGAACATCACCAACCCGAACTCCGCCTCGACGGCAGGAGGATCGAGTACTCTCCAGGTACAGCTCCAGGACTTCAACGATGTCGCGAAGAAGACCTTCGGACAGGCGTCTGGTCAGAGCCGACTCCAGTGGAAGGATAGCGATGACGCTACAGCCAACTACTTCGACTGGATTGAATACCCGGATGCAGCAGTCAGCTCGATCACGCTTCGTGGTTAATTGCATTCCAACGATATGTAGGTTCCTTGCTTAGGAATCCAGAAACCCTCCCCCGCAAGGGGGAGGGTTTTTCGGAAAAGGCGTGAGGGGAAAACCGGTGGTTTTCCCCTCACGGACACCCCTTTCCCTTAGTGGTGCGGCTCCAGTCGGGCAGAGCCCGACTTCGCCGCGAATTATTAAGCAAGGACAGACGGAGCCTGTCTTCGGCACGGTTAACAAATAGCCCCGCGCATGCGGGGCTATTTTTGTACTCCTTTGTCCCTAGCCCAGGAGACGCCGCTTCATTCGGAGCAGTTGGTACGCCGTCGGGCGAAGAATGATCTGTTGCTCGGGGGGGTAGGTGAGGACTTCGCCGCCGAATTTCTCCTTGAACATGCTGACACCGTGCCAAGGATGATTGACATCTGCATCGGGAGGAGCCACTCCGAGGAGGTCATAGACGCGACAGCCGTGTGCCTTGCAGTGGCGCATCGCCGCCCATTGAAGCGCGTAAGGGGCCATAGAAGCCCTTTCAGCGTATTTTGACGCGCCGTAGTAGTAGATACCCTTTGTTCCCCAAACAACGCCCAGCAGGCCTGCAATAGGTTGCGGGGAAGCTGGCAGGGGGGCGAGGAGCAGGAAACTCCCCGGAAGCTCCCGCAGAAAGGCTCCATAGTGAACTTTCGGCAGGATTCCAAACTGGTCACGGCCGCCGGTTTCCTTCAGGAGGGCATAGAACGCATCGATATCCTGCGATGGCGCGACCCGGACGTCGTGTTTCTCCGCCACGGCGATGTTATAGCGTCCCTTGGGCTTCATCTTCTTGAGGATTTCAGTTTCGGATTGTGTGAGATTGATGAGGCGTGTGGCTTCAGGCTGTTCATGACGGGGCGAAGCGGCGAGCGGCCAGCGATGAGCGTTCAGCTTTATGGGAGGGGAGAGAAAGAGAGAAAGGCATCGCTCTTTCATTGCATCAAAAATGATGCCATCAAGAAGAGCCGCTGATAATCGCTCATCGCTCATCGCCAATCGCCCGAAAAGAGGGCCGCGCGGGATATTCCACGTCGAGAAACCGAAGGCTGTCCGATCAACGACAACGAGGGCGGAGGCGACGATCTGTGCCCCTTCGAGAAGGACATAGATCCTCGTTTCCCTTCCGAGGGCTTCCTGATAGGTCTTCCAGGAAAGTGCTTGCCAGAGAGATCCATCTGGATGGGCACGCACCCATGCGTCATATATCTGCAGGTCAGGGCCGGAAGAATATTGACGAACCTCCACGTTTTCCATCTTATCATACCACTCCGCGTGTCCAACGTGACGATGGTCTCGGCAGATCTGCTGCCAGTTTTTGCTCAAGTAAGTGCTTCGCGGTACAGGGGATATTCGGCACTGGTCTCTGCGTTGCTGTCCATCTCCTGTGGCAGCTAGAATGCATCCTCACTTCCGTTATCTTTTATGCCCTATACCCTCCCCAAGCTCCCCTACGCCTCCGATGCCCTCGAGCCGCACTTCGATGCGCGGACCATGGAGATCCACCACGGCAAGCACCATCAGGCGTACTGCGACAACATCAACAAGGCGCTCGATGGCACGCCGTGGGCGGAGAAGTCCATCGAGGAGGTGATCATCCATCTCAACGACATTCCCGAGGACAAGCGCAAGGCCGTCCGGAATCATGGAGGCGGATACCTCAATCATTGCCTCTTCTGGCCCATGCTCTCGCCGAAGGGCGGGGGAGAACCCAAGGGGAAAGTCGCCAGAGTTATCGATACGTCCTTTAAGTCCTTCGCGGAGTTCCGAACGAAGTTCACGGATGCCGCAGTGAAGCACTTCGGGTCGGGTTGGGTCTGGCTCATTTCCGATCGTGGTACCCTCAGCATCCTGAGTCTCCCGAATCAGGATTCTCCGCTTACAATAGGGCTCAAGCCAATTCTCACGCTCGACGTTTGGGAACATGCCTACTACCTCAAGTACCAGAATCGGCGGGCGGAGTACGTCGAGGCGTTCTGGAATGTCGTGAACTGGGAAGAGGTGGAGAGGCATCTCTGAAGGGAGGTGCTTCCGAGAGGTTTTTTACGTCCAATCTTCGTTGACAGTGTGCCATGCGTCTTTAGAATGCCTGCGATTGCAGCAGTGACGATTGCGTAGTGAAGGCTGCACGCTTCTCCACCATCGCTCCTCTCGCTGGTTTCGAGTGGGCAGTGCGTGCGGATTTCCTTCCCTCTTCTCTCCATGTCCACGAAGAAGAAAGTTGTAAAAAAGACGGTTGCCAAGCATCCGGCGAAGAAGGTCGCCACACAGCGCAAAGTCGCGCCGAAGAAGGCGGCCCCCCCCCGGAGTCAGAAGAAGGTGGAAGCACCCAAGAAGCCGGTCATTGTTGCCAAGCGCTCCTACAAAATGCATGTGGAGGAGAAAATCCTTCCGCAGTTGGAAGCCAACGTCATCCCTTCCGGAGGGCGCATCCCTGCCGGATGCAAGGATCTCCCCTCACATCTCCAACCCAGGAAAGTGGAGGATGGGCGCGTGTATGTCTCGGAGGATGAGAGCGTTTCGATGGTGCTGCCGTCTCTCATTGAGATGCAGGTGGAGAGCTATCGCTGGTTTCTCACGGAGGGCGTCAAGGAACTCCTCGAGGAGGTCACACCTATCACAGATTTCTCGGGAAAGAAGATGGAGCTCCGGATCCTTGGACACACGTTCGATCCGCCGAAGTACGATCCGGAGACCTGCCGCCGCCGCAACCTCACGTACGAGGCGGCCATGAAGGGGCATGTGCAGCTCATCAACAAGGAAACGGGCGAGATCAAGGAACAGGATGTCTTCCTCGGGTCCATCCCACTGATGACCAATATCGGGACGTTCATCGTGGGGGGCATCGAGCGCGTCGTGGTGCACCAGCTTGTCCGTTCCCCGGGCGTCTTCTTCTCGAAGATGCCGGACTACCCGAAGTACCATGCCGCCAAGATCATCCCGAAGCGCGGTGTGTGGCTGGAGGTGGAGACGGATCGCCGCGGCATCATCACCTGCAAGATCGACCGCAAGCGCAAGATCCCCATTACGCAGCTCCTTCGGGTTTTCGGCTATGAGACGGACGAGAAGATTCTCGCTCTCTTCGGTGCTGTGACGAACAAGGAGCACGACTTCATCCTCTCGACGCTCGAGAAGGACTCCGTGCGCAATGTTGCCGAGGCGTACCAGAGCATCTACCGCAAGATCCGTCCGGGCGACTTGGCGACTCCCGAGAATGCCAAGCAGCTCATCGATTCCCTCTTCTTCGACTTCAAGAAGTACGACATGGGGCACATCGCCCGTTACAAGCTGAACCGCAGGTTCGGCTTCAAGACGCCGAGCGACGAGGAGCACCGCGTCTTCCAGGTGTCCGACTTCGTGGCGATCCTGAAAGAGCTCGTGAGTCTGAACAACGGCGAGGGCGTGCCGGACGACATTGACCACCTCGCGAACCGCCGCATCCGCTCCGTCGGGGAGCTGGTGCAGAACAAATACCGCGTGGGCCTCGTGCGCACGGAGCGCATCATCAAGGACCGCATGACGGTCCTCGACATGGAGACAGTGACGCCGACACAGCTCATTAACTGTCGTCCCATCACGGCGGCGATGCGGGAGTTCTTCGCAAGCTCTCAATTGTCGCAGTTCATGGACCAGACGAATCCTCTGGCCGAGCTCGCGCACAAGCGCCGGCTCTCCGCCATGGGCCCGGGCGGTCTCTCACGCGAGCGCGCGAGCTTCGATGTCCGCGACGTGCACCCGAGTCACTACGGCCGCATCTGTCCGATCGCGACGCCGGAAGGACCGAATATCGGTCTCGTGGTGCACCTGGCCTGCCTGGCGCGCGTGAATGCGTACGGCTTCCTCGAGACTCCCTATCGGGAGGTGAAGAATGAGGTGCCGCTCGATCCTGACAAGCTCGTCGGGCGCATGATTGGTGATGTCATCCGCGAGGATCGCAAGGTGCTGGTGAAGGAGGGGGAGGTGATCAAGACAAAAGAACTGGCGAAGAAAGTTGTTTCTCTCCTGAAGGCGGAGAAAGCGCAGATGGTGCCAGTGCGTCCCTACGTGACAGGCAAGACGATCTACATCGATGCGGAGCAGGAGCGTCACCTCACCATTTCGCAGGCACAGACGCACTTCTCCGCATTGAACGAGTTCCTGGAGACGCGGGTGTCCGCCCGCAAGGGGGGGGAGCCGATCCTCGCCGATGTCCGCGAGGTGACGCACGTCGACGTGACGACCAAGCAGATTCTCTCCGTCTCCACATCCCTCATTCCGTTCCTCGAACACGACGACAACACGCGTGCCTCCATGGGCACGAACATGCAACGCCAGGCTGTTCCGCTCATCCGCCCCGCGGCGCCGCTCGTCGGCACGGGCATGGAGGGACTCGCCGGGCGCGCGTCCGGGCAGGCGCTCCTCGCTGAGGAGGAGGGAGAGGTGGTGCTGGCGGATGCCACGCAGATCGCAGTGGTGTATCGCTCGGGACGCAAGCAGACGTACAACCTGCACTCCTTCACGCGCTCGAATCAGGGCACATGCTTCACCATGCGGCCACGGGTGCACTTCGGGGAGAAAGTGCGGCGCGGGACGGTGCTCGCGGACGGTTCTGCGGTGGAGCACGGGGAACTGGCGCTCGGCCAGAACCTCCTCGTCGCATACATGTCCTGGAAGGGCTACAACTACGAGGATGCTGTGATCATCTCCAGCCGCCTCGTGCAGGACGGCTACTTCGATTCCATCCACATCGAGTCCTACATCACCGATGTGCGCGACACGAAGCTCGGACCCGAAACCGTCACGCGCGACATCCCGAATGTCGGAGAGGCGAAGCTCAAGGACCTCGACGCGGATGGCATCGTCCGCATCGGTGCGACCGTGCATGAGGGCGATATCCTCGTTGGCAAGATCACGCCGAAGGGCGAGACGGAGCTGACCCCGGAGGAGCGCCTCCTGCAGGCGATCTTCGGTGACAAGGCGAAGGACGTGAAGGACAGCTCCCTGCGGCTGCCCGGCGGCGCCGGCGGCAAGGTGGTGGATGTGCACATCTTTGACCGTGCGGAGGGCGACGAGCTCCCGACGGGCGTCATCAAGCAAATCAAGGTCTTCGTGGCGCAGACGCGCAAGATGCAGGTGGGAGACAAGATGGCGGGGCGTCACGGGAACAAAGGTGTCGTCTCCCGCATCGTGCCGGAGGAGGACATGCCGTTCCTCGAGGATGGAACGCCGGTGGACATCATCCTGAATCCCCTTGGCGTCACTTCTCGTATGAACATCGGACAGGTCCTCGAGACGCACCTTGGGTGGGCCTGCGACAGGCTTGGCATCAAAGTGGCTACGCCGGCGCTCAACGGCATCACGGTCCAGCAAATCGAGGAATTCCTGAAGGCGGCGGGTCTCCCGTCGGATGGCAAGGTACAGCTCTTCGACGGGCGCACCGGCGAGCCCTTCGCTCACAAGACGACGGTGGGCATGGTGTACATGCTGAAGCTCCTGCACCTCGTTGAGGACAAGATCCACGCGCGCAGCGTGGGCCCGTACTCGCTCGTCACGCAGCAACCGCTCGGTGGCAAAGCGCAGCACGGAGGCCAGCGCTTCGGGGAAATGGAGGTGTGGGCGCTCGAAGCCTACGGCGCGGCGTACACGCTGCAGGAGATGCTCACGATCAAGTCTGATGATGTCATTGGTCGCTCCAAGGCCTACGAGTCCATCGTCAAGGGCGAGCCGATCCGCCGGCCATCCATTCCGGAGTCCTTCAATGTCTTGGTGAAAGAATTACAGGCGCTCGGGCTCAAGGTGGACCTCCTGAAGTTCAAGGATGAAGTGAAGGCCGAGGAGCGCGTCACGGCGGAGGAGAGGGAGGTGGAACAGGTGGAGCTCCGCTCGCGTGTGGAGGCGGAGGAGGAGGCGGAGGAAATCATCGAGTCTACCGAGAAAATCTCTGAGCTCGAGGAAGTGGGAGCGGCGGAAACCTCAGAGGAGGTGACGGCCGGTATTGAGGAAGGGGAGTCTGTGGAGGCATCCGGCGTCACAGCGAAAGAGGAAATGAAGGAATCCGTGAGCGAGGAATCGATGAACGATGCGTAAGCGCGATCGATGAAAATGAAAGTGGGGACGGTTGCCGCGAGGCGCCGTCCTTTTTGTTTGTTGTTTTGTTTTTACCTCATCCCCTATCCTCCTCTCCGAACCCGCCCACTTGCCCCCCCGGAGAGGGGCTGGGGGTGAGGTCAAATAAACACCCAAAACCCCCTTCTGTTTCACAGGTTCATGGAACCGGCGGAGAGATCTATATGAAGCCAAAAAGTCGATGATGATCACGGGGCGATTATGCAGGAGGTCTTTTGGACATTCGGCTCTTTCCCGAAGCTGTGCATCCTTTATTTCTTCCCCCATTTTCTATGTTCAACGTGAATCGTGTCACGCTCCTCGGGAACGCCACGCGCGATCCCGATGCACTGGCCACCAAGGCCGGAAAACCCCTGAGCATCATCGGCCTCGCCACGAACCACTCGTGGAAGGATGCCAAGGGTGAGCGCAAGAGCGAGCCGGAATTTCACAAGCTAGTCTGCTGGGGCGCACTCGCGTCCTTCGCAGCCGACCGCATCAGGAAAGGCGTCCCGCTCTACGTGGAAGGTCGCCTGCACACCGGTCACTGGGAAGACAAAGACGGCGACGAGCAGAGCCGCACGGAGATCATCGTCGACCGGCTGGTGCTGCTTTCATCAAAGAAGGCGGGCGAGGCTGATGCCGCAGAAGGAGAGCGTGAGGAGGAGGGAAGTGCTGCGTGAGCGAGAAAGCCAGAGTGCCGGAGAAATCGGCTCGTCCGGTTTCTCCGGTTTCTTGCTTGGTATGTTCCTCCAGTCATCCTTATGATGTGTGTACTTCCTCTCCAGCATGAAGTCCGTGAACAAAGTTACCCTCCTCGGCAATGTCACGCGCGATCCCGAGCTCAAGGCGACGGCGAACGGGCAGTCAATATGCACCTTCGGCCTCGCGACGAACCGCGTATGGAAGGATCCAAATGGCGTGAAGCAGAGCCTGCCCGAGTACCATAACATCGTTGCATGGGGCGGACTCGCGGAGTTCTGCAATCAGTACGTGAAGAAGAGCAAGCCCCTCTACATCGAGGGGTACCTGAAGACGAGGAGCTGGGATGGCCCCGAGGGATCCAAGATTTTTCGCACGGAAATCGTGGCGGAAAACGTGATTCTCCTGGGGGCGCGGGAAGCTGTGGAAACAGATATCTCTGGCCCCGGAGATACTCCCAAAACGGAGGAGGAGACAGGGGACTCATGAGGCATCTCTTGTCGAGTTCTCTCAACATCGGGAATCCGGCGGTTCTCGCTTGATTTTCCTTGACTCGCCTTTCCCCCCAAGTACACTGCCTACGCTCTATGTTTCCTCGTGCCTACCCGTAGGATTCGTTCCGCGCTTTGCGCGGAGAGAGGATCGAATTCTGCGGGTGTGCATGGGCCACCCGCTGTTTTTTTATCCCGCATCTGCGGGATAAAAAACGCCCCGAGCAAAGTCGAGGGGTTTCCAAGGATACAGAATGGAGTGTGGCGGGGGATGTGCGCATCCGGCTCCTTCACAGCACCGGCAGCCGAAGGAATTATAATGAAAAATCACGTGCACAGCGTGTGAGCACGTCTTGCTCGCTCTCGTTCCCCCGCGCATGCGGGAGAGCACTGTGACACGTGAACAGCATAAGAAAAACGTTACTCATCGCATCACACGGATGCCTCGACTCTGTACTCCGACGAAGGACGTGGCCAGCTGCGAAAAGCCTCGGTGAGCCGCTAGGCAGGCGCTATCAACCGGGGATGTCCGAATGGGGAAACCCCATAAGAGTAATATCTTATGATCCGGCCTCACCTTTTGTTTCACGAATGGAAAGTGAAATTGATAATTGAAAATGGAAAATGAGACGAAAAATTTTCCATTGTCCATTTACCATTTTCCATTCGGCCGAAGCCGAAGGCGAGGCCGGAAGGTCACTCTGTGAACTGAAACATCTCAGTAACAGAGGAAGAGAAATCATATGAGATTCCCCGAGTAGTGGCGAGCGAAAGGGGAAAAGCCCAAACCCCGCACTTGCGGGGGGTTGTAGGACCCCACTATCCGATTGTCTCCTCTATAGGCGAACGACCCTGGAACGGGCGGCCAGAGAGGGTGAGAGCCCCGTAGACGAAATGGGGGAGCACGGTAGGGAGTTCCTGAGTAAGGTCGGACACGTGAAATCCGGCCCGAATCTGGGTGGACCACCATCCAAGGCTAAACAGGTACAGAGATCAATAGCGGATAGTACCGTGAGGGAAAGGTGAAAAGCACCCCGGAAGGGGGATGAAATAGTCTCTGAAATGTGATGCGTTCAAGGAATGGGAGTCCCGCATACGCGGGATGACCGTGTGCCTTTTGCATAATGAGCCAACGAGTTCGTTGTCAGTGGCTTTTGGTTAAGGCAGTCACTAGCCGGAGCCGGAGCGAAAGCGAGTCCGAATAGGGCGATTTTGTCGCTGGCACGAGACCCGAAACCGGGTGAGCTACCCATGGGCAGGGTGAAATCCCGCGAAAGCGGGATGGAGGCCCGAACCATTTAGTGTCGCAAGACTAAGGGATGACCTGTGGGTTGGAGTGAAAAGCTTATCGAACCCGGAGATAGCTGGTTCTCCTCGAAATGCCTTTAGGGGCAGCCTCGTCGCGCACGGCGGGGGGTAGAGATACTGTTTGGGTGCGGGGGTCTTCTCGACCTACCAAATCCTGACAAACTCCGAATACCCGCCTTTTGGCGACGGGAGTGAGACGGTGACGGCAAAGCGCCATCGTCGAAAGGGAAAGAGCCCAGACCATTTGCTTAGGTCCCCAATGATCGCTCAGTGGCTAAGGTGGTGCAGGTGCATGAACAACCAGGAGGTTGGCTTAGAAGCAGCCATCCTTTAAAGAAAGCGTAACAGCTCACTGGTCGATGCATTTGTGCGCCGAAAATTATCGGGGCGAAGCGATCAACCGAAGCAGTGGGTGTGCGGACCTTTCGGGGTCCGTACGCAGTAGAGGAGCGTTCCGTTCAGCAGTGAAGCGGCATCGTAAGGTGCCGTGGAGCGGACGGAAGCGAGAATGTTGGCATGAGTAACTACTAGGCAGGTGAAAACCCTGCCCGCCGAATCCCCAAGGTTTCCCACGCAACGGCAATCGGCGTGGGGTTAGTCGGTCCTAAGGCGAGGCCGAAAGGCGCAGCCGATGGAGAGCAGGTCAACATTCCTGCACCTTGCAGAGATCGCCCAAGGGCGGCAGTTGAAAGTCTGCCGGGCCTCTGTTCCACACCACCGTGGACTTACGAGTGTGAGTTCAGGGTGGTGTGGAACATGTCCGACGGAAAGGATACTGTCGTTCTAGGGGCGGCGTGACGGAGAGGGAAGATCAGAGCGTATCATTGACTTTACGTGGAAGGTACGAAGCGTTGATGCTCGGAGGAAAATCCCCGAGCTGAGTTGAGTGCCGATCCCGATCACCTGCCTCACGGCGGATGAGTCTGTCCCTTTCTTCTTCCAAGAAAATCGTCGCTCCGAGAACTCTGTGAGACCGTACCGCAAACCAACACCGGTGGGGTGGTCGAGTAGACCAAGGCGAACGAGACAACTCGCGTTAAGGAACTCGGCAATGAAGCGTCCGTAACTTCGGGATAAGGACTGACCCCGCGCAAGCGGGGCCCGCAGCGAAAGAGCCCAGGCGACTGTTTATCAAAAACACAGGTCCCTGCGAAGTCGCAAGACAATGTATAGGGGCTGATGCCTGCCCAGTGTCAGAAGGTCACGTGAGGAGGTGTATGCCTCCGATCCAAGCCCTGATGAACGGCGGCCGTAACTATAACGGTCCTAAGGTAGCGAAATTCCTTGTCGGGTGGTCGGTATAACCACTTGCCCGAATCCCGCGAAAGCGGGAGCACTGAGGAATGAGTCGTGTTTTGAAAACAGATCACTGAATCTTCGAGTTCCTATGAAAGAATCAGCGTTGTACAGACAAGTGATGAACGTGGCCATATGCTGGAACATCCCTGTATCCTCCATGCCGCAAGGTACGAGGTGGGGACTATCAGCAGGAAAGACCCCCGCGCATGCGGGGGAATCCTCAGAGACTTTACGCCACGGAACCTGAGTTATCAGGCTCATGATAAAGTCCGATCCCTGTGGCGACACAGGGCGCGTCAGTAACGCGACGCACTAAAAAACAGCGTCACTCGCAAGAGTGGGTATGTGCGCCCCGGGCAGACCGGGGTCCTGCCTCACCAGCAGGGGAAATCACGTACTTCGTGAAGTTCCGACCCGCACGAATGGTACAACGGTCTGGGCACTGTCTCGACGCGAGACTCGGTGAAATTTCAATCCCGGTGCAAATGCCGGGTAGATCACGGAAGGACGAAAAGACCCTATGAAGCTTTACTATACGTTGGCATTGCATCGTTGGTCTGCGTGCGCAGGATAGGTGGGAGACTTTGAAGTCGGGGCTTTGGCCTCGGCAGAGTCACCGTTGAGATACCACCCTCGCGCTCTGACGATGCTCACCCTGCATACGACACGTATCAGGGGACAGTGCTTGCCGGGTAGTTTAACTGGGGCGGTTGCCTCCTAAAGTGTAACGGAGGCGCGCAAAGGTCCACTAGCGCCGGATGGAAATCGGCGTTGTCGTGTAATCGCACACGTGGGCCTGACTGTGAGACCTACAGGTCGAGCAGAGACGAAAGTCGGTGATAGTGATCCGGCACCCTGAGCATTTAATCGTGCTCTTCCCGCGTGGATGGGGTGTCGCTCAACGGACAAAAGTTACTCTAGGGATAACAGGCTGATCGGTCCCAAGCGCCCACAGCGACGGACCGGTTTGGCACCTCGATGTCGGCTCATCACATCCTGGGGCTGGAGAAGGTCCCAA
>JAEAMF010001098.1_pt1 | contig 22606 bp, 34 predicted proteins | sample 8958721 | NCBI WGS metagenome assembly JAEAMF01 (sample SAMN16933255, study PRJNA681124) | bioreactor sludge metagenome | isolation source: anaerobic bioreactor treating anionic surfactant - SDBS | place: India: Bengaluru | collected 2019-02-28
TTGGCTGGCAATTGTCGCAACCATCGTTTGGATCGTTGTTCCCGTCATCACATGTCTCTCCCGGCTCCACGATGCCATTGCCGCAGACCGATCCGATGGAGCTGGAGGAAGAAGAGGACGGTAAGCAATCCACCGAACAATTGCAGATGTTTTCACCCTCTCCGCACAATCCATCACCGCACCGCGTACAGGTGAATACCCCCTCCTGCAGGATACACATGTCCCCACCCTCCAGGACGACGACGCTGATACTCGTCAGCCCCTCGCAGCAGGGAGGACTATTTGGGACCACGGGGCCATGCTGCCCCTCCCCGATACAGGTAGCGGGGAAGCAGGCGCACCCGGTCTCCACACTGCAGGTCTGCCACGACTGGCAGGGATTCAGGACGTCGTCGATGTTGACATCGCAATTCTCTCCGGGATCGAGCTGACCATTGCCACACAAGGCAACGGAGGAGCTGCTCGAAGAGGAAGAGATTGCCACGCACTGGCAGGTGGCATAGTTGCACTGCGTCCCCGGATGCGTGACAGCACAGGGAACATTGACGTTCGCCTCACACTGCTCCCCCGCATTCAGCTTGCTGTTCCCGCAGGTTCCCGGACAGTCGGACAAGCAGGTCCCGACGGAACACGGCCCGCCGCTGCCATTCGCGCCCGGGCAGAGCACATCTTCCCCGCTCTCGCAGAGACCGTTGCCGCACACCGGCCCCATGGACGAACTGGAGGAGGAAGAGATTGCTACGCACTGGCAGCTGCGACACTCGTTACTCGCGGGACAGTGGGAGTTGACCTCACACTGCTCCGCTGGGTCGAGGATGCCGTCGCCGCACGCCGCTCCATGGACGCACGTGCAACTCTGGTAATCACACTGGGTTCCCCCCGTGCAGGCGATCTGGTTTCCCTCGCCGCTCTCGCACTGTTCCCCCTGCTCCACCATGGCATTGCCGCAGTGCGGCCGCTGGCAGAGGTTATTGCAGCCGTCGGCAACCACTGGATTCCCGTCATCGCACTCCTCGCCCGCTTCCACGACACCATTGCCGCAAACAGGCTGCATGCTCGCGCACCAGTTCCCGGCAACCGGAAATACATCCGGTCCTGCCGCACCGTAGACGACGAAGGTATCCGCATTACCTGCATCCAGGGAATTGCGAAGATAGAACGCCGAGGCACTGGGGGCATAGAGACCAATGGTTTCAGACCCATCCCCATCCCAGTCTCCCGCGATGGGAAGCCAACCAGCATTGGGAACGCCGTATCCAAACATAAAATCAGCATTCCCACCGGCATTCACATTCCTCAGGTAGAAAATGGAGGTTTCAGGATCATAGAGACCAATGGTATCCGTGCCATCGTTATTCCAGTCTCCGGCAACAGGAAGCCAGCCCTCATTGACCGGCCCGTAGCCGATTTCGAGGTCGGCATACCCTTCTGTATTGGAGTTTCTGAGATAGAAGGTGGAACGGACCGGATCGTAGAGGCCGACAGTATCTGTACCATTACCGTCCCAGTCACCCACAAGCGGGAGCCAGCCGTTATTTGCGGTGCCGTAGCCAAAGGCCGTGTCGGCGTAGCCGGTCATGTTGGAATTCTTGAGGTAGAACCCCGAAGTGAGGGGATCGTACAGACCGATCGTTTTTGTGCCGTTGCCATCCCAGTCGCCGGCAAATGGCTTCCAGTGATACTGGGGCGGGCCGTAGCCAGCGGTGAGGAGATCCCGCGAGGTATTGGCATCACTGAGGAAGAAATTGGACGTCCACTGCTTGTACACTCCCACTGAGTCCATGTGATTGTTGCAGGGAGACGGAGAGACCTGCCCCTGCAAGCGCAGGACGGAGGCAGTGAGCTGCGTTGTGCGAGGCGCAAACGAATGCGTGGGGGCCAACATGCCATTGCTTCCAGCACAAATGCCGCCCGTTGTCTCCTCGGCATCGAAGAGATCCGAGACCATTTGATCGACCACGCCATCGTGATCGCTGTCCATCCAGACGCTGAAGCTCTCCATGTCATTGAGTGACCCCAGGACGCTCCGGATGGCATAGGAATTCAGGACAACCGGCTCATTACTCGCCGTAGCGCTGAAACGCAGGAGAGGCACTTCCTGGCCCACAATCGCCGTCCCTGTGGCAGAGACGGGCAACATCTCGACAGCGAGAGCCCCGCGCTGGCGCAGCGGCACAAGGCGCATAGCATCGGCCGTGTAGAGCGCCCTCTTCTTTTCCTTGTCAGGCAGAGACTGGTCCGGCTGGATCTTCACGAGCACCTTGGAGGCTTCCAAGACGTTGACAGTCCCGATCTTCTGCCACGGTTCTCCTCCCCAGAGTGGGCCACTCGGGGCGGCCTGCTGGGAGAGTGCGTACTTACTTTCCGCCTGCGAAGGTGTCCCCATGCCCGCCGTCACCCGCACCTCGAGCTGACTGGAGTAAGTCGCATCCGCCTGCCATGTCAGATAGAGGTCATACTCCCCCTCCGGAATGACACCGGTGAGGAAGCTCGCGTAGTGCTTCTTCGTCGTGTCTTTCTTATGGAAGCGACAGCCTCCGTCATTCTCATAACCTGCGCCGGTCTTCTTCACCCATTTTCCTTTCTTGCTGAATCCCGCATCGAGATCGTCGATCACGATGTGACCTGTCTCGTGGGACACCACCTGTGCCGTAAAGCGTGGATGGGACACTGTGGCGAAGAGCGCCGCTCCAGAGAGGACCAGGAGCGTCGAGAGAAAACGTACGCGCGAGCGTGCCATGGGAGGAATGGGAAAAGGGATGAATGTGAGTTTCTATCAATAGTATAGCGTTTTCGCGCATTTATTCAATATTTGGCTTTCGAGCGGGCACACGAGAAATTGAGCGGAAGGAGGGGGCAGTTTGGCGGAAGCAATCCCGGCAACTCGAACCACCCCCTCCTCGAAAAATCCCATGAAATGGCAAAGGTCTTCAATCCAGTTTTTTCATGCTCTGCAGGTCTGTACAGGGGACCCCTTTTTGAGGTATACTGTTTGGATTTCTCTCACACAAACACCCTACCCATGTCCCTCGACGCCTGCATTGCCCATGCGATTCACAGTGAGCTCGACATCCTCGAGGCACTCCCCGAGGTGCACGATTTACCCGTCGAGGAACTAGAACCCTACATCGAACACTACGTCCTTCAAGTGCAGAACTCCATGCGCTCCGTGATCCAGGAGCATGGGGAGCCCTACATCCGCTCCAAGGACGCTGCAGGCCTCTGTGCGACATGTCTGGAGGCTGGTCTGGTGCTCCCGCCGGCCATGCTGCTCAAGATGTGCCAGACCATCGTCCAGCTCATCTCCATCGACGCCCGGTTCATCCTGGACACGGATGACGGCAAGAGCCTGTACTACGTAAAATTGGCGCTCGCCTGAACGCCCCCACCCCCAACCCCTCCCCCAATGGGAGGGGGCTCTTCGACAAACCCTCTCCATTCCTCAAGGAGGAGGGGCTAGGGGGGAGGTACACAGTCGCGGCGAAGCGCTGGGTGGCTTCGACGGGACCCAGCGCTGAAGCCGCACCACTTAAGGGAAAAGATGGTACATGGAAGAAAAACCGCTAGGTTTGTCTTCCATGAATATTTAGCGTTTCTGCCACTGCGGCGCGCGGCGTGCTCTCTTCAAACCCGGCTTCTTCCTTTCCTTGATGCGCGCGTCGCGGCGGAGGAAACCCATGCGCTTGAGATCGCTCCGGAGATCGGCGTTGAGGAGCAGGAGGGCACGACTGAAGCCATGCCGCACTGCATCGGATTGGGCTGTCTTGCCACCTCCGTTCACGAGAACGGCGGCATCGACTCTGTTCTTCAGGTTCGCGAGTGCAAGCGGTGCGAGCGCGTTCTCCATCTGCAGGGACGTGTCGAAATACTCCTTGATCTTCTGTCCGTTCACCGTCACCTCCCCGGAGCCGCCCTCGTAGAGCTTCACGCGCGCGATGGCGGTCTTGCGCTTGCCGACACTGCCGAAGTACTGCTTCTTCTCTGCGGTCATGGCTTAGAGGGAAAGGGGAACAGGCTTCTGTGCCGCATGTTCGTGCGCGGCATCGGCGTACACGTGAAGACGTTTCAGGGCCTGTGCGCGCAGACGGTTCGTCGGGAGCATCCCGTACACGGCTTTCCGCACCACCTCCGCTGGCTGCTCCTCCACCATCCTCTTCATGGGAATCGCCTTCATATGGCCGAGATACCCTGAGTGCTTGTGATAGGTTTTCCGGTTGAATTTGGAGGCTGCGAAGACGAGCTTCCCCGCATTGATGATAATGACGTGGTCACCACAGAGCTGATGTGGAGTGTAGGAAGCGCGGTGCTTCCCCCGCAGGATGATCACTGTCTTCACGGCTACCCTGCCGAGGTTCTTGCCCTCTGCATCAATGAGCATCCACTTCGGTGCCGGTGCGGGAGGGGTGGAGGTTTTCATGCGGCGGATTTCCTGGATTTCTTCACAGCCAGTTTCTTCTCGTTCACCTGCTTTCCCGCCTCCGTTCCCTTCCCCTCGACGAGCGCAAGCTCGACGACAGGCGCCCCGTCGCCCCTGCGCGACCCGAGGGGGGTCATGCGTGTCATCCCTGACGGACGGTCGGCAAAGCGCACGATGAGCACCTCCATGATCTTGCGGCTCGCATTCTTGTCCGTCACCACGCGATTGATAGCGCGGATGGCACGCTGGGGCGTATTCCTCTTTGCGATCGCGATGAGGCGGTCCACGAGAGGGGCCACCACCTGTGCGCGCTTCTTGGTCGTTCGCACGTGTTCGTAGAGCAGGAGCGACGTGACGAGGTTCCGTTGCAGCATCCGGGAATGACCGGGTTTCTGCTCAAGCCGCTTACTGGAATTGCGATGGCGCATTGGAAGTCAAAGGGGCGGAAACAATAAGGGGATCTCTCTCAACTGTCCATGGATTCGTCGGCGAGTTTGAGGCCGCGCTCCGCGAGCGTCCCCTTCACTTCATCGAGCGCCTTGGCTCCGAAGCCGCGGAAGTTATTGAGGGCCGCTTCGGTGCACTTGGTGAGCTGCTCGATGGAGCCGACACCTGCATTGATGAGGGCATTCAGGGTGCGTGGGGAGAAATTCAGGATCTCGATCGGCGTATAGCTCTCTTTCACTGCTGAATCGCTGCCCTGTTCCGTCACCTGCGCGCCGGAGCGCGAGAAGTCTGCGATGAACTCGCTCTCCACGATCTTCTCGGAGCTGCTGAAGTACTCGAAGTATCCCTTGAGGAGCTGCGCGGCAAATTGCACGGCATCTTCCGGCGTGAGGGAGCCATTCGTCTGAACATCGAGGACGAGCTTCTCCAGATCCGTGCGCTGCCCCACGCGTGCCGCCTCCACCTCAAAGCGAACTTTCTCCACAGGACTGAAGATGGCATCGATGTGGATGAGACCCGGTTCGTTCTGCTTCTTGTTGCGCTCCGCCGCGGGGGAGTAACCCACGCCCTTTCCCACTGTGATCTGCATGTCGATGGAACCGCCCTTCTCGAGCGTCAGGATCTCGAGATCGGGATTGAGCACCTCGATGTCCGAGGACACCTTGAGATCGCGCGCCGTGAGGGTCTTGGGGCCTTTGGCCTGGAGCGTGATGACCTCCGTATCCTTGTTGTGCTTGCGGAGCTTCAGGAGCTTCAAATTGAGGGCAATATCCACGACGGTTTCGCGGACGCCCTTGAGGGTGGTGTACTCATGTTGCACGCCCTGCAGACGCATGGAGATGACTGCAGCGCCCGGCAGACTGGAGAGGAGGACACGTCGGAGTGCATTCCCCAGCGTCATGCCGAACCCGGGAGGGAGCGGCCCGATCGTGAAGATCGCATGGATGTTTTTCTCCCCCTTCGGCGCCGGTGTAACATTGAAGGTCGGGAGACCGATCTCTTCCTGGATGATGTGCATAGGACGAAGAGGAAGGAAATGGGAGAACGAAGACAAAAGAACAAGAGAGACTACGTACGGGAGTAGAACTCGATGACCTGACGAATATCCATCCCCTGCTCGGCGGCTTCAGCATCAGGGAGGGACACCACCTCCACGCGGAAGACGGAGGAATCGACTTTCAGCCACGGAGGAGGAAGGTACTTCTCGTGAGCATCGAGAATAGGGCCAAAGACGGGAGAGTGCTTGCTTGAGGCACGCATTTCGATGGTCTGCCCCGGACGCACCTGGAAGGAGGGCGTCGTCACCCGGAAGCCATTGATAATGAAATGCCCGTGGCTCACGAACTGGCGCGCCTGCAGGCGCGTGAGTGCGAAGCCGGCGCGGTAGATGACATTGTCGAGGCGCCGCTCGAGGAGCTGCTTGAACACCTCACCCGTCTGCCCCGTCGTCTTTGCGGCCGTCTGGTAGAGATTGCGGAACTGCTGCTCGGAGAGCCCGTAGAGATCGCGCACCTTCTGTTTCTCCTTGAGCTGCTTGCTGTACTCGGACATGCGCCCGGAGCGCGCGCGGGGACTCTTCCCCGGACCATAGGGCTTTCGCTGCAAGATTTTATCGTACTTGTCCGAACCGTAGATGTTCGTTCCCTGACGACGACAGCGCTTCGCTTTGGGTCCTGTGTACTTCATAGGAGAAAGGAGTGAGCAAAATTAAACACGTCGGCGCCCGGTGGGGCGGCATCCGCCGTGGGAAACGGGAGTCACATCAATGATGGCGTCAAGATTGAGGCCGGCACTTTGAAGGCCGCGGATGGCTTGCTCGCGACCCGGGCCGAGCCCCTTCACCTCCACAATCACCGATTCAATGCCATAGCCCTGCACGATCTCCGTCGCCTTCTCCGCCGTCACCTTCGCAGCATAGGGCGTGGATTTGCGCGTCCCCTTGAAGCCCGCTGTGCCACTGCTGCAGCCACCGAGCTTGTCGCCCTTGGGATCCGTGAAGGTCACAATCGTGTTGTTCTCACCCGCGTGGATGCAGACGCGCGCCACGGGAACCGTGCGCTTGATCTTCTTCCGACGCACCTTGGGCGTGCCCTCCGCAGCCTGCGGCGCGGCAGCAGCATCCTTGGGAGTATCGGCAGGAACAGGAGGAGTATCAGACATGAGAGGATGGAAAGGGGTTTACGTCTTCGTGAGGGTCACGCGACCGGAGAGACCTGTCTTCTTCTTGCCGCGCTTCGTGCGGGCATTGCGACGCGACGTCTGACCGCGCACTGGCAACTTCTTGCGATGACGGTAACCACGCCACGTCCCGATGTCCTGCAGGCGCTTGATGTCCATGGAAACCTTTCGGCTCAGTTCACCCTCGATGGTCTCGCGCTCCACGCGTGCGCGCAGCCGCGCCTGCTCCTCCTCCGAGAGCGCATCCGCCTTGGTATTCTCCGTGATGTTGAGCTCGTGGAGAATGCGGCCTGCAAGCGGTCTGCCGACCCCCTTGATGTGCGTCAGGGCGATGACGATGTGCTTCTGGCCGGGGAGAACGACGCCTGCGATACGGAGCATGGGGGAGGGAGGGGGAGAAATTATCCTTGTCGCTGCTTGTGCTTGGGATTCTTGCTGCAGACGATGCGACGGACGACTTTGCCCTTGCCATTGCGGCGGAGGACGAGTCGGCAATCCTTGCAAATCGGCTTGGCGGAGGGGCGAACCTTCATGGAGAGTGGGGAATGCGTGTGCTTACTCGGTGGCTGCAGGAATGTGCATCATGGGGTCCTGATCCGACCGGAACCGGTAGACGATCCGCCCCTTCTGCTGATCATAGGGAGTCATCTCCACCTTGACGCGGTCTCCGGGGAGAATGCGTACGCGATGGACCCGCATGCGCCCCGCGAGATGGCAGAGAAGCTCATGATTCTTGGCTTGGTCGCTCAGGAGACGAACGCGGAATGTGGCATTTGGAAAGGTTTCTTCCACGATGCCGATGAGTTCGATCACATCCTGCTTAGACACAGAGGGCAAGAACAAAAAGCAAGCACAAAAGCCGAGGCATCCTACAGAGCCATTCGGCCTACAGCAAGCAATATGACGCGAATTATTGAGAGATAATGGAAAAAGTCTTGCAAATAAGACATTTTGTTTTTTAAGAACAATTTTAGACTTACGTCAGTATCTCATACCCCTCCGGCGTCACGAGGACTGTATGTTCAAAATGTGCTGTGAGAGCGCGATCCTGCACATAAATCGTCCATCCATCATCACTCTCGCGAATGGCATCGCTCCCCGAAGAGATGATCGGCTCGATGGCAATGATGGTCCCCGCGGGGAGATGCGGACCCGTGCCGGCCTCTCCGACATTCGGAATATCGGGGAATTGGTGCAAATCCCGGCCGAGTCCATGGCCCGTGAGAGCCCGTACCGCGGAGAACCCCTTCGCCTCGACCGTCTTCTGGATCATCGAGGAGATATCCCCCACCCGCACACCCGGACGGACGCGCTCAATTGCCCGCGCGAGTGCTTCGGCGGTGATATCCACCAATTCCTGTGTCTTTGGAGGAATAGGGCCAATGGAAAGGGTAATGCAGGCATCCGTGTACAGATCATCCAGGAGCACGCCGCAATCGATCGAGAGGAGGTCCCCTTCCCGGAGCACTCGTCCGCCGGGGATCCCATGAACGGTCTCCTCGTTGATCGAGGTGCAGAGTGTGGCCGGGAATCCCCTATAGCCCTTGAAGCCGGGCTCCGCGCCCAGATCCCGGATGTACTCCTCCGCCCTGCGATCCAGCTCCGCCGTGGTGACACCCGGCTTCGCGAGCGATGTGGTCAGCTCGAGGGCACCATGGAGAATTTTCCCGCCCTTGCGCAGGGAGGCGATCTCGTCGGCAGTGAAGATCTGGCAGCGGGGCATGGGGGGATTGTAGCGGGAGGAAAGAGCTAGGGGGATAGGGCATAGAGCACTTGAGAGGCAAAAATTGATGGTGCTCCGAAGTGGGGCGGGAGCGTGCCTGGCACGCCCCCACCCGAACCATCGGCCCTTACGCCACATCTCCCTACGGGAGGACGCGGCCGAGGACAAAAGACAACGCCGCGAGGACGAGACAAGCAATCGCCCAGCGGCTGGTGACGCAACGATCGAACCGGGGAATAGGTGACCCCCCGAAGCGTACCAGCAGCCAGGCAAGAGCCCATCCCAGCGCCATCAGCAGGAAAAGCAGTGCTATAGCGTCCATACGCCGCCTCCAAAGAGGGAAAACGTGGATAGGAAAAAGACCGAGGGGGCCAGCTTCGGACGCTCATGCAAGCGTGTCAACGCTCTGCCAGTGCTTTTTTCATGAGGATATAGACCTCCTCCACTGTTGCCCTGCCGTCGATCTCCGTGAGCTTGCCTGCCGCCTTGTAGCGCTCAATGACGGGGAGAGTCTTCTCGTGGAACGTGGCCATGCGGCGGCGGATGATCTGCTCATCGGCATCATCGGCCCGCCCCTCGATCTTCGCGCGCCCGAGGATGCGCTGCACGCCCTCCTCCTCCGCAAGCTTGATCTCGATGCAGCGGAAATCGCGCCCCATCTCCGCCATAATCTTGTCGAACTCCCGCATCTGGTCCAGATCGCGCGGGATGCCGTCGAAGAGGATTTTCTGCGTCTTGGGACGCGCCAGAATCGCCTCCTTTACCACCTGCATGATGATGGCGAAGGGGACGAGCTTCCCCACATCGATGTAGGACTTCACCGTGTTCCCGAGCTCCGAGCCAGAAGCCGCGATCTTCCGGAGCTCTCCGCCCGCCTCGAAGAGATCGTAATCGAACTCCGCACAGAGCTTCTTCGCCTGCGTCCCTTTGCCGGAGCCTTGGATGCCGAAGAGAACGAGATCCATAACGAGTGGGTAGTGAGAAGTAGGTAGTGAGTAGTGTAACGGAAATAGCCCGTACAGAGCAGAAAAAACAGCTTCTACCCACTGCTCACTACTCACTAATCACTACACCAATTTCTCATAATCATGCGCCAAGAGCTGCGCATTGATCTGCCGGATCAATTCCATGACGACGCCAACGATGATAATGAGTCCCGACCCCGAGACGATGAGATCCGCGCGGCTCAGGGGCGAGTACTTGGTGAAGGCAATGGGGATGATGGCCACCAGACCGAGGAAGGTCCCTCCCCAGAGATTCAAGTGATTGCTGGTCCGCGCGAGGAGCTCCGCCGTCTGCTTGCCCGGCCGGATGCCCGGGATGAAGCCGCCGCGCTTCTGGATCTGCTCCGCGATGTCTTCCGGCTTGAAGGTCACCGAAACGTAGAAGTAGGTGAAGACGAGGACGAGCAGGAAGTACAGGATAAGGTATATCACGCTCGGATTCTGCGGATTCACGTACGTATTGATGAAGCTGACGATCGCCTGGAGCTGGGGACGGCTCGCGGAGGAGAAGAACTGTGCGATGATCGCCGGGAAAGTGATGAGCGAAACCGCGAAGATGATCGGCACCATGCCCGCCTGATTCAGGCGCACCGGAATGCCACCCTGGACACCGCGGCCCGCCCCCTGATTGGCGTAGGTGATGGGAATGAGCCGATGGGCATCCGTGAAGAGCACCACGGCAATGAGGAGGGCAATGGAGACGATCGCGAAGAGATAGAAGGGCCCTAGCTTGCCCTGCCCCGCGAGAAACATGGAACTCATAGTGGCAGGGATACCGGAGACGATGCCGCCGAAGATGATGAGAGAAATACCGTTGCCGATGCCCTTTTCCGTGATGAGCTCACCAATCCACATGACAAAGAGGGACCCTGCCGTCGCGTAGAGCATGGGAAGGAGAACGGCAGGGAAGGAGGTATCCACGAGCTTGAGGCCCCCGCGGCTCAGGAGGATGAGGAAGCCATAACTCTGGACGAAGGCGAGAGGGAAGGTGAGGTAGCGCGTGTAGCGATTCAGCTCCTGCTGGCCCTGGATCCCCTCTTTGCTCATGGCCTCGAGCTTTGGGAAGATCACTGTGCAGAGCTGCACGATGATGGAAGCATTGATGTAGGGAGAGAGACCGAGCAATGCCACAGAGAAGTGATCGAGCGAGCCGCCCGTGAGCGCCGTGAAGATGCCGACAACCCCTCCTGCAGTCCCCCCTCCCGCACGCGATTCGAGGAATTGGCGGAGCATCGCCGGATCCGTCCCCGGCACGGAAATGTGCGCGACGACGCGATAGATGAAGAGGAGACCGAGCGTGATGAGGATGCGACGGCGCAGGTCCTCGGAGTGCCAGAGTTGTCGTAAGTACGTGAACATGCTGGGTGGTATTTTCCCGTGATCTCCGCAGGGGGTCAACACGCCCCGACGGCCGGCTCACCGGGAGACTTATTTCAGGATACGGGGACTTTCTTCACGGAGCCCCCCGCTTTCTCGATGGCCGCACGTGCACTCTTGGACGTGGCATGCACCGAGAGTTCAAACTTCTTCGTGACCGAGCCCTGCCCGAGGAGCTTGACCGGCTTCCTCGTGGTGAGGAGACCTGCCCCCCGCAGTGCAACCACATCGTAGGCCCCGGGAGAGAGCCGCGCCTCGAGGACCCCGATATTCACCACCTCGTACTCGCGGCGACTGGGATTGCGGAATCCTCCAAGCTTTGGCTGCCGACGAATAAGCGGGACTTGTCCGCCCTCGAAGCCGAACCTGCGCCCCTTCCCCGCCCGCGCCTGCTGGCCCTTGGCCCCGCGCCCGGCCGTGGTGCCACCGCCGGCGCTGCTGCCGCGCGCGATGCGCTTGCGCTTCTTTGTGGCTCCGGCCGCTGGTGAAAGTGCATGGAGCATACAGAACGCACTGAAGAGTGCGTGGAGCCGCATAGTAATGTGTTCTCCCCCCACGGTAAAGGGCGCCGACGCAATTTGCGGCGGTTTTTCGGGAGAGGACTCACGGCGGCAGATGGCAGAGGGCACAAAATATGCTACAACAGGGAAAGACCATGCGACAGCTCCTCTCCCCGGCAATCCTCCTCTCTCTCTTGCTGTTACCGGGAAGCGCCGGCGCTGTCACGTCCAATGTCACCTTCGTCACGCGCGCAGAAGCGGTGATGATCCTTCTCAACAACAGCACACAGAGATTCTCCCAAATCACCACATCCGAGCAGACGTTCTCCGATGTTCCCGGAACGGAGTGGTATGCCCCCTACATGAAAGCCGGCGTCGCGCTCCACCTCATCACTCCCGCATCCGGGACACGGGCCGTCTTCCCGCTGCGCTCCATTACGCGTGCGGAGTTCCTCCAGATGCTCGTGCGGCTCCATGATCTCCCGCTCAACCAGCCCTACACCTTCACTGACGTGGTACAGAATACCTGGTATGCACCCTACGCGGGCATCGCGGAGCGCTACATGCTCTTCGTCGAAGATGGGACGCTCCTCCACCCGGAGTACCGTCTCACGCACCTCGAGGCCGTCTACGCGCTCCAGCGCCTCTTCATCGCACAGCCGGAGCTCCGCCCCTCGGTGGTGGCGATCCTCCGGCGGATCGCGCGCTCCAGCTCCCTGCGATCCCCCTCGGCTGTCTCCTCGTCGTCGCAGTCTTCCCCGCCCCTCGCTGCCTCTTCGGCTTCCGCCGGTTTCACTCCCGTCCTCTCCCCCGGCGTGACCAACCGTCTGGAAAAATCGAAGCTCGAGGTCATCTCCCGTGTGAACGAGGAGCGCACCAGGGAAGGGCTTCCGCCCCTCAAGCGTAACTATCTCCTCGAGGAGGCCGCCCAGAAGCATGCGAAGGACATGTACCAACGCGATTACTTCAGCCACTTCACCCCCGAAGGCCTGAGCTACGTCGACCGCATCCGCGCAGCAGGATATCTCACTGCAGGGAGCGAGACCTGCAGCTGCCAACCCTTCTTCGATCTCACGAGTGACGATGCGCCCCCGGAGGAGCACGGACCCAACTACCTCGTCACACAGGCACAGAAAATCTGCAACTGCGAGCCACAGTTCGCTGTGGGGGAGAATCTCATCAAGGGAATCCTCACTCCGGAAATCGCCGTGCGTGACTGGCTGGATTCCACTCCGCACCGCCTCACCATGCTCCAGTCGAAATTTGAGGAGACGGGCGTGGGGATCTACGGCGATGTGTGGGTGCAGACGTTCGGGTCAGTGAAGTTCAGATGAGCGCGAGGAGGGAGCGGGCAAACTCGTCCGTGGCGCCGGCCCCATTCGCCGTGACGATCCGCCCATCCACCGTGACGGAATCCCCTGTGTACTGCGCTCCATAGCGCTCCAGGAGAGCCGCCTGCTCGCCCCCGCTGTCCCACACCGTGGCCTTCCTGCCATCGAGGACGCGCGCTTTCGCGAGAATGAGCGGCGCGATGCAGATGGCGCCGAGGAGGATATTCGCCTCCACCGCCGCCCGTGCCACAGAGAGAGCATGCGCATCCGATGCCAGAGCCTCCGCCCCCGGCCCCCCGATGAACACAACGGCGTCGTACGCGGTCACGGTGACATCCCGGAGGGCCTTCGCCGCTGTCTCCGTCCCCCCGAGTTTGCCGAGGCATGCCCCGGCTTCCGTGCTCGCCACCTCAATGTCCACTCCTCCCCCGACCAGAGCGGCGCGCGTTCCGGCGTACTCTCGATCCTGATACCCCTGCTGCGCGATGACGAGGAGGGATTTCTTCATCAGGGAAGTACTCTAGCAGAAAGAGACCTCGTCACGCTTCCGGGCAAAGGGAACAGAGTGAAACTCGCTCACTGCACCACATCATTCTTCGACACCTCCGTGACGCCCATGCGCTCATTTGCGAGCACATCTGCATCCTGGCGTGCCCCCTCGGTTTCCTTGAGCTTCTTGCTCTCCGGCGTTTCCTCGGGGGTCGGTACCCCGCCCTTCCACCGCAGGAGATGGAGCGCCTTCATGACCGCCTGCGCATTCACGAGCTTGTTCGTGGAGCCGTAGCGCTTCGAGAGGACATCACTCACTCCTGCCTGCTCGAGGATCACGCGGAGAGCGCCACCGGCGATGATGCCCGTGCCCTTGGCAGCAGGAAGGAGCCGGATGCGCGCTGCCTTGAACTTCGTGTTCACCTCATGAGGAATAGTGCCATCCTTCAGGGGAATGCGGAGCATGTGGCGCTTCGCGGCAGTTGCCGCCTTGCGCACCGCTGCCTGTACCTCCGCGGCCTTGCCCGTTCCCAGCCCCACCTTGCCGCGTTTGTTCCCGAGCACCACGACGGCGCGGAACCGCATGCGGCGCCCGCCGGCCACCACGCGCGTCACACGGTCCACCGAGAGCGTCACCTCCTCGAACTCGGAGGGCTCGCGGGGGCGGCGGTCATTGCGCTTGCGATCAGGACGGGAGGACTTTGCCATGGAGGAGAGAGGTTGAAAAGGCTGAAGAAGAATCAGAACTGAAGGCCGCCTTCGCGGGCCGCCTCCGCCACCGCGCGGACGACCCCGTGATAGGCGTAGGCATTGCGATCGAAGACAACAGCGGAGATACCGGCGGCCTTGGCCTTCTTCGCGATGAGCGTGCCGAGCTTCTTTCCGCCCTCCACGTTCGGCTTGGCCTTCGCCTCATGGGTGCTCGCAACAGTGAGTGTGTGCCCCACATCATCGTCCACGAGCTGCGCCATCACCTGCGTAAGGGAACGGTACACCGTGAGCCGCGGGCGCTGAGCCGTGCCATGGACGCGTGCGCGGATGCGACGCTTGCGGAGGAGCCGATGCTGGGACGTGGTGTGCTTCATGGGAGTTATGCAGCTGCAGAGGGTGCGCCCTTGCCCGCGGCGGCCTTGCCGGGCTTCCTGCGGACGGTCTCGGTTGTGTAGCGGATCCCCTTACCCTTGTACGGCTCCGGCGGGCGGTAGGAGCGGATCTCGGCCGCCACCTGCCCCACGAGCTGCTTGTCGATCCCGCGGATGGAAAGGAGGTTCTTGTTCTTCTCGTCCGGCGTGATGGCGATGCCTTCGGGGATAGCGAAGTCGACCGGATGGGACATGCCGAGGCTCAGGAGGAGCTTCTTGCCCTGCACCTGCGCCTTGTAGCCCACGCCGATGATCTCGAGCTTCTTCTCGAAGCCCTGACTCACGCCGAGCACCATGTTGAAGATAAGCTGGCGCGTGAGGCCGTGACGCGCCCGGCCTGCATCTGAGTCTTCTTTGCGCTCTACAACGACTTGGCTGCCCTCCACCTTCACCGCAACTTCAGGAAGAATGACAATCGCGAGTTCCCCCTTCGGCCCCTTCACCTTCATGGTCGTACCCTTGATCTCTGCGGTAACGCCGCTGGGGAGAGCCACTGGTTTGCGTCCAATGCGTGACATAGCTAAGCAATGGTACAGAGAACCTCGCCGCCCATTTTCTTCTTGCGCGCCTCCTGATCGGTCATGAGGCCCTGACTCGTCGTGAGGATGGCGTGTCCGAAGCCGCGAAGGACGGGCTTCAGGGATTTCACGGAGCTGTACACGCGCCGACCGGGTTTGCTGACGCGCTTGAGCTCTAAGGAAGGATGTCCCTTCTCGAAGACAATGGTGATGACACGCTTGGGATCCTCGCCCGTCACCTGCGCGTCTGCAATCCACCCCTCGCGCTTGAGGAGACGTGCCAGATCCTCCTTGAGGTGCGACCACGGTGCACTGCACTGCGTGCGGCCGGCAGCCTGCGCATTGCGGATGCGGGTGAGGAGATCGCCGATGGGGTCAGTGAGATGCACCATGGGAATTACCAGGAGGATTTGGTGACGCCGGGAATCTCCCCGTTGCGGGCGAGCTCCCGGAAGCAAATACGGCAGATCTTGAAGAAGCGCATGTAGCCATGCCGGCGCCCGCAGAGGGTGCAGCGGTTGTAGATCCGCGTGGGGAACTTGGACTTGCGGCCTGCCGCCTTGGCTCGAAGGTACTCTTCGAGGGCGTTTCGCTGCTTGTTTTTGAGGGCAATGCGCGCCATAGAAAGTGTCAGGAGGAGGGAGTATCGCCGGAGGCGGCGGAATGATCAACGGATTGCTGCTTCTTTCCAGACTTCGGGGATGGACGGAAGGGCACACCCATGTTCTTCAGGAGCGCACGTGCCTCTTCGTCGTTCTTCGCGGCAATAGTCATCTGAATCTGCATGCCGAAGAGGCGATTTGCATCGACCGGCGGCACCTCCGGGAAAATGGTGTGATCACGGAGACCAATGGCGTAATTACCATGACCATCGAGCTTCGTCGTCACACCGCGGAAGTCGCGGATGCGGGGGAGGCAGTAACTGAGGAGACGATCGAGGAATTCCTCCATGCGCCGACCGCGGAGCGTCACCACCGCGCCCACCACGAGCCCCTGGCGGATTTTAAAGTTGGAGATGGCCTTGCGGGAGCGCGTGAAGACGGGCTTCTGGCCGGTGATGCGCGCGAGAGATTCGCCGATGTACTCGTGCATTTCCTTGCTCTCCATCTTCGAGCGGTTGATGCCGACATTCACCACCACCTTCTGGATGCGGGGGAGCGCATGCGTGTTCTTCACTCCCAGCTCCTTCTTCAGGGCAGTGGCGATGGGGCCGCGGAGCCGATCATGGAGGGATTCGTACTTCATGAAAATCAGGAGCCACGCTGATGGCTGAAGGATTCGGGAACGCGGGTCTGCTCCGGCACGCTGTGATCCTCCGACTTGTGCGGTGCCTCGGCGACCCCCGCCTGCTGCTCGAGCGCCTCCGCTCCGAAGCTCAGGCGCTTCCAGAAGGGCTTCTTCGGAGGTTGTGCCACCTTCTCCACTGCCTCTTTCTTTGTCTCCTTGGCCTTCTTCGGCTCCGCCTTCTCCACCCCTTCTTTGGCCTTCTCCGCCGCAGAGGGCTTCTTCCCCTTCGTCACTGCCTTCGCAGCGAGGGTCTGCCCGCTCCGCTTGGCGAAGCGCACCTTGTGCCCCTTTTCATCGAGGCGCACACCGACGCGCGTCGGCTTCTTCTCCTTCGGATCGAGGAGCATAACGTTACTCACGGCAATGCTCGCCTCGTAGCGGATGCGCTGCCCCGCCTGCTGGGCGGTCTTGCGGATGTGCTTGGTGCGCATGTTGATGTCGCCCACCACGAGTCGGCCGCCGAGCACCTTCAGGACCGTGCCGGTCTTGCCTTTATCCTTGCCGCTGATGACGAGGACACTATCGCCCGTGTGGATCTTCATAGGACATCGGGGGCAAGTGAAATAATCTTCTTGTATCCCCTGGCACGCAGTTCCCGCGCGACGGGTCCGAAGACGCGCGTGCCCTTGGGAAGGCCGTCGCCGCCGATCACCACGCAGGCATTGTCGTCGAAGCGGATGCCGCTGCCATCCTTGCGCCGCGTGACAAACTTCGTGCGCACGATCACCGCACGCTCCACAGCCTTCTTGCGCACCGTGCCACGGGGCGCGGCTTCCTTGATGGCCACGACGATGACGTCGCCAATGTGCGCGTACCGCCTCCGGGAGCTGCCGAGCACCTTGATGCACATCGCCGATCGGGCACCCGTGTTATCCGCCACGTTGAGGATGGTCTGCTGCTGAATCATGCCTTCTTGGGGGAATCTTCCTTCTCTTCGTACTTCTTCTCGCGGTGAATGGTCTTCTCAATCACCTCCTCTTCCTTGAGCTCGCTCACGCGCGGCGCGCGCTCCACCACCTCCGTCACGCGGAAGCACTTGCGCTTGCTCAGGGGGCGGCACTCGGTGATGACGACGAGATCGCCCACCGCCAGATCCTTCATCCCCGTTGTATCCGCGAGGAATTTCTTGCTCCGGCGGAAGCGCTTCTTGTAGACGGGATGGAAGACCGAGCGATGGACAGTCACCGTGACGGTGCCGGTCATCTTGGTGCCGGTGATGGTGCCTGTCTTCGTTCTCATGAGCGTGAAGAGGACCCACCCACCGAACGGGGGGCGGAGGAGGAAACTGTACTGGGCTTGCGCTTCGCGGGCAATCGCACGTGCTCTTTTTCTGCGAGTGCCGTCTTCATCCGCGCGAGCTGCCGCTTCTCGCGACGGTAGCGCGCCGTGTCCTTCTCCTTCTGCATCTTGATCCCCATGCGCATCTCCTCGACGAGGAGATCCTGCGCCTTGAGTTCACGGAGGAGATCCGTGACTTGCATCTTCTTGAGCTCGTCCATGGAGGCAATCGTCGTCATATCAGTGCGTGATGCGGGTAATGACTTTCGTCTTCACCGGCAGCTTGTACGAGGCAAGCAGCAGCGCTTCGCGCGCAGCCTCGTCGGAGAGGCCACCCATCTCGAAGATGATGGTGCCCGGCTTGACGATCGTGGCGTAGTACTCGATGGAGCCCTTTCCTGAGCCCATCGGCACTTCCGCCGCTTTCCTCGTCACCGGCGTGTGCGGGAAGACACGGATCCAGATCTTGCCCCCGCGCTGGACGCTGTGCGTCATGGCACGACGTGCGGCCTCGATCTGACGAGCCGTGAGCTCTCCGCCTTCCTGCACCTTCAACCCGACTGTCCCGAAGGCGAGCAGCGTCGCGCGTTGCGCCTTGCCAGCGAACGCCCCACGGCGTCGATGGTGTTTCCGGTGCTTGAGCTTCTTGGGTTCGAGCATGGGAGAGGAGGGGGCTTAGGAGGAGTGAAGAGTCGCGGAATGAATGTGCTGCACCTTGCGGAAGATCAACCCGTGATAGACCCACACCTGCACGCCGATCGTCCCGTACGTGGTCACGGCGTGACGGGTCGAGAACTCCACATTCGCACGGAGCGTCTGAAGGGGGATGTTCCCCTCCTTGAAGAGCTCGCTGCGCGCGATCTCCGCGCCGTTCAGGCGGCCGGAAACAGAAACTTTGATCCCCACCGCACCTGCCTGAATGGCCTTCTCGAGCGCCATCTTCACCGCACGCCGGTAGGGCATGCGGCGCTGGATCTGCCCCTGAATCGTCTCGGCAATCACGTCGGCATTGGCATCGGGATTGCGGATCTCCTGGATGTTCACCTCGAAGGACCCGCCGAAGCGCTTCTCGAGGTCCTTGCGGAGCTCCTCGATGGCCGCGCCCTGCTTACCAATGATCACACCGGGCTTGCTCGTGTGAATCTTCACGGAGGTCTTCTTGCCGCGGTCGATCTCGATCAGGCTGATCCCTGCATCCTTCATGCGCTCGCGGATGTAGCGCTTGATGAAGATGTCCTGCAGGAGGAGGTCGCGGTACTTGTTGCCGCGCGCGAACCACGTGCTCGGCCACGAGTGCGTGATGCCGATCCGGAAGCCGTTGGCGTTGACCTTTTGACCCATGGTTAGGAGGCTGAAGAAGTGGGAGAGGATGTAGAGGTTGAAGAGGTTTTCTTCGTTCTCGACTTCGCCGCCGTGCTCCCTTGTACCTGTTTTTTCGCATCCTGTGAAGGTTTCTGAGCAGTCTTTTGCCTCTTCTTCCCCTTCCCCTCCTCCGCTTCGTCGGTGTCCATTACGCCGAGCGTGAGGGAAACGTGCGAGAGGAAATGGCGGAGAGGGCGCGAGCGGCCGCGGGCCATGGGAACGCCACGGCGATAGGACTGCGCCTGATTCACCACGATGGTCTTCACGATGAGCATCTGTGCATCCTGCTTGTCGTTGTGTTCCGCATTCGCCATGGCGGACTTCAGGAGGGCTTCGATGAGACGCGCCCCCTTCTTGTTGGTGCGCGAGAGTGCCGAGATCGCATCGGGAACGGAGAGCCCGCGGACCATCTTCGCGATGACGGCGAGTTTCTTCGGGGCGATGCGCGCGGAGGAGAGATAGGCTTTCATGGCTTATTTCTTGGGAGCGGGAGCAGAAGCGGCGGGAGAGGGTGCTGTGGCTGCCGTCTTGGCTTGTTCCTGGGCTGCAGCCATCTTGCCTCCGTGCACCTTGAACTTCGTCGTCCAGGAGAATTCCCCGAGCTTGTGCCCCACCATCTGCTCCGTGACGTACACAGGCGTAAACTCCTTGCCATTGTGAACGGCGAAGGTGAAGCCCACGAACTCCGGGGGGATGTCGCAATCACGCGCCCACGTCTTGATGATCTTCTTCTCACTCCTTTCGATCATCTTCATGACCTTCCGGAGGAGGCTGGAGTCAATGTAGGGGCCTTTGCTGAGGGAGCGGGACATGAGAGAGGAAAAAAGGAGACGAAGGGCGGGAAGGATACGGAAGAATTAGCGCTTGCGGCGCTTGTGGATGCGGCGGCGTACGATGAGGACATCGCTGTGCTTCTTGCGCTTGCGTGTCTTCACGCCGAAGGCCTTCTTGCCCCAGGGCGTCTTCGGGGCCTTGAGACCGACGGGCGAGTGGCCTTCGCCGCCACCATGGGGGTGATCCACGGCATTCATGGACTTACCGAGCACCTCCGGCCGGCGACCGAGCCAGCGCGTACGGCCAGCCTTGCCGATGGAGATGAGGTTGTGATCGAGGTTGCTCACCGTCCCAATGGTCGCATAGCACTCGCGGTACACCTTGCGCATCTCGCTCGAGGGCAGCTGTACGAGAACGTAGTCCCCATCGGCGCCGACGACCGTGGCCGCCGATCCGGCGGAGCGCACGATCTGCCCGCCACGACCCTGCTTGAGCTCCACGTTGTGCACCTTGTAACCCATCGGGATGTGCCGGAGCTTCATGCAGTTGCCCACTTTCACCTTGGTCCGCTCCGCACACACCACCTGATCACCCGCCTTGAGCCCATCGGGCGCGAGGATGTAGCGCTTGTCGCCATCGGCGTAGTGGACGAGGGCGATGCGCGCCGTGCGGTTGGGATCGTACTCAATCGCGAAGACCGTCCCCGGCACCCCCACCTTATCCGTCCGCCGGAAATCAATGAAGCGGAAGAGACGCTTGTGACCTCCTCCGCGGTGCCGGATGGTCACGCGGCCGGCGTTGTTGCGCCCGCTGATCCGCTTCCGCCCGGTCACGAGCCGCTTCTCCGGCCGCTTCGCCATGAGATCCGAGAAGTCCGCGATCGTCATCTGGCGTCGTCCGGGAGTCGTTGGTTTACAGAGGCGAAACGGCATGGGGAGGAAGATTAGCGATGTTTGAAGACAGCGAGATCGAGTGGCTTGCTCTTGGATGTCAGAGTCACGAGCGCCTTCCGCGCGGGGGCGCGCTTCTGCATGGTGCGGCCCTGCCCAACGGGGCGCTCCTTGGGTCGCACGTTGAATACACGCACATCCTCCACCTCCACGTCATAGAAGTGCCGGAGGGCCGCCTTGATATCCACCTTCGTCGCACCCTGCGCGACATGCATGACGTACGTGCGCTTCGTCTTCAGACGTTCTGCCTTCTCCGTGACGACGGGGCCGAGGATGGTGCGGGAGAATTCCATTTAGGCAGATTTGGGGGAGGATTTCTTCTTCGGAACGGCAGGGGCTTTCTTGGCTGATTTTCGTGGAGCTTTCGCCTTTTCAGCAGGAACGGCCACTCCTTCTTTCACCCGCTTCTTGCGCGACGCGAAGATTGCCTCCGCCTTCGCGAGAGCATCCACAAGGAAGACGATGTGGCGGGAGGCGAGGACATCCTCCGGATTCAGGTACTGCGCAAGGATCGTCTTCACGCCCGGAATGTTGCGCGTGGAGAGCATGAGCCCCGGGTGCGACTCCGCAACGACGAAGAGGATCCGGCGTCCGGGTGTCACGGGGAGCTTCTCCAGGAGGCGCACAACCTCCTTCGTCTTGATCGTGTTCGGGTAGCTCTCGAGCCCCAGGATGGCCCCCTGCTTCGCCTGGAGCGACAGACAGGAGACGAGTGCCTGGTGGCGCATCGCCTGTGGCATCCCCTTCGTGAAATTCGCATTGCTCTTCGGCCCGAACGACTTGTTCCCCCCTTTGAGGATATTGCCGCGGATGGCCCCGCGGCGCGCACGGCCCGTGCCCTTCTGGGCGTAGAGCTTGCGTGTGGAACCGCGGATCTCCCCGCGGCTCTTCGTGGAGGCGATGGGGCCGCGCCGGTTGCTCTGCTGGAGGACCACCGCCTGATGCACGAGCCCTTTATTGATGGGAGCCTCGAAGAGCGGGGCGGGGAGCGTCACCGTCCCCTTCTTCTCGCCGGTGGAAGTGAAGAGGTCGGCGTTCATTTCTTCTCGGGAAGGGATTCGATCGTGACGTAGACGGCGCAGCCATTCGGACCGGGAACGGGCCCCTTGATGGCGACGACACCGCTCCCTTTATCGGAAACAACAACAGGACGGTGCTTCACCGTCACCGTCTCCCCTCCCATGTGCCCCGGCATGCGCTTGCCCTTCAGGATGCGTCCGGGTTCCTCACGCATGCCCACCGATCCCGGCTCGCGGTGATGGTGGGAACCGTGGGACATCGGCCCGCGCGTGAAGTGATGGCGCTTCACCACGCCCTGGAAACCGTGCCCCTTGCTCGTCCCCACCACCGTCACCTGGCTCTCTGCGGGTACTGCTTCCACTGTGACCTGCGTACCGGGCGCGAGCCCGTCGAGGGACTCCACGGTCCACTCCTTCTGGACGGCATAGCGCGTGTGCTCATTGCCCTTGCGCGTCTTCCACTTCTTCGGATCGATCCCGAGGACGACGGCGTTATAGCCATCTTTCTCCTTGGTCTTCGTGCGGACGACGATGTTCGCCGGCACCTTCAAATACGTCACCGGCACTGCCTCCCCGCTCTCGAGGAAGACTCTGGACATGCCGACTTTGCGCGCGATGAGGCCGGTTGTCATAAGTGCGGAGGTTCTGCTGGCCGGCTTGTTGATCGCGAGATCAAGGCCGACTCGAACGTCGCAAACACGTGGGTCCACTCCGAAAAGCGAACCGGAATGCGGAGGGAGCTTAAGGAACCGGAACGGGCCGGTCAACGACATTTGCCGGATTTTGACTGTCCTGCTCCCATACGACATC
>JAEAMF010001100.1_pt1 | contig 22590 bp, 12 predicted proteins | sample 8958721 | NCBI WGS metagenome assembly JAEAMF01 (sample SAMN16933255, study PRJNA681124) | bioreactor sludge metagenome | isolation source: anaerobic bioreactor treating anionic surfactant - SDBS | place: India: Bengaluru | collected 2019-02-28
GACCGAAGTAAGGGCCGAATGCTCTCCGAAACCGCCGTACCCTTCGGGAACGCTGGCGGGCAGCAATCCCAGTTCCCATCCGGCCCGCATCCATTCGGGAGCCGGTTCGCTTTTTTCGTCGGCGTCGCTCATCCGTGGGCGAAATTCCTTAACAGCCAGTTTTCTGGCCGCATCCACCATGATCTTCTGTTCATCCGTCGGCTCAAATGAATACATATCAAAAACCTCAAATTGGAAGACAGTGTTTCTAACCTAACTCCCGACGCGACGCAAGCAAAACCCCCCAATCCGCAACCCCGGGTTACACGTTGACACGTTCAAACGTTGGCACGTTGACACGTTCAAAGGTTGCAGGTTTCAGGTTACAGGTTTCAAGGGCCAAGTCACTGTCTGCAACCTGTCAACCTGGAACCTGTAACCTGAAACCTTTGAACGTGTCAACGTGCCAACGTGCGAACGCTCCGGGTCTTCCCTATCCCATTTTGCGGCATGAAAGAGACCGTCCGTAAAACAGGACCGCCGACCGTTCAAAAACCTCCGGCGTTTCCGATGAAAAAAAGTCGCACCGTCCCAGGGTGGAGCATCGCGCAGCGATCTCCGGATGCCGGAGCAGGTAATCCACGAGACTTTTGGCCACGATGATTCCCTGCGAAACGAGGGTAATTCCCGATGAAAGAAAGCGGCTGATTTTATTTTCCAGCAGCGGGTAGTGCGTGCATCCCAACACCACCGTATCAATAAGCCGGTCCGCCGAAAACAGACGGTGTATGTGCTGCCGGACAAAATAGTCGGCGCCGTCACTGTCGAATTCGTTGTTTTCGACGAGCGGAACCCACATGGGGCAAGCTTCCTGAGTGACATTAACCTCGGGAAAATGCTTTTTGATTTCGATTACATAGGATTGGGATGCCACGGTTCCCGCCGTTGCCAGTATTCCAATATGTCCGGACCGTGTCATTTTTCCAACCATCTCGGTTACGGGCCGGATGACGCCGAGAACGCGTTTTTCCGGTGCCAGGCGGGGCAGGTCATTCTGTTGGATCGTGCGCAATGCTTTAGCGGAGGCGGTGTTGCAGGCAAGAATGACCAGGTGGCATCCCTGATCAAATAGCCACCGCACCGCCTCGAGTGTGTAGGCATAGACAGCCTCAAATGACCGGCTTCCATAGGGAGCGCGCGCATTATCGCCGAAATATAGATAGTCGTATTGAGGGATAATCTGCTCGATCTCCTTTAGAACGGTCAGCCCGCCGAATCCCGAATCAAAAATCCCTATTGGTCGGTATTGCATGACACTCCTATTCCGCCTGGTTCCAGTTTCAGCGCCTCGATAAACTCCTTGATGATGCGGGCAGTGAGGCCCCAGATCTGGTGAGATCCGTAGCTGTAGAAATAAACACTGGGTTCGAGGTTCGTATAGATGTTCTTTTCAATCCTCAATCTGGCCGGATCCGTAAATATCCCGAAAGGGACCTGCAATACCTCCGCGACTTCCCGGATCTGAGGCATTGTTATAAAAGGGCCATGGATGAAGCCGGCGTAGGGGGTTACGCGGTACTGCGTGATGGACAGGTAGTCATGAAACCGCCCTAGTATCTCGATCCTGCTTTCCTCGATGCCCACCTCCTCGAACGTCTCGCGGAGCGCGGTATTCACGAGATCCTCATTGTCTTCATGCATCCCGCCGGGAAATGAGATCTGTCCCTTGTGAGTCTGAACCTCTTCCGTGCGCCGGGTAAGGAGGAAATGGTATTCGTTATCCCGTTCAAACACGGGCATGAGCACGGCTGCATCGCGAGTATACCCTTCGGTTAGAATCCGGGGTTTTAGTGTCGCCAGGCAACTGCGTATTCGTTCTTTCATCTCTTTCTCGCTTCTTCAAAGACGGCCGCGATCATCTCTCCTGTGCGCCGCGTCGTGCCCCGATTCCTTTCAAGGATGGAGAATGCTGCTCTGCCCAGGCTTTCACGCTCCTCTGCATTCTGCAGCAGCCGCATAAAAACATCCAACAATTGTTGAAGCTGCATCGCAGGATTTTCCGGCCCTGCACTGATTTGGAGCATGCCTCCGCGCGCGAGAAACTCGTCCGCGATCTGGCGGAAATTTTCGACCGACGGGCCGATGACGGTCGCTTTCGAATACAGCGCCGGCTCCAAAATGCTGTGGCCCCCGCGGCGGACAATCGTTCCGCCGACAAATGCCAGAGTGGCAAAACCGTAGGCCGCGGCAAGTTCTCCAATCGTGTCCAGAATAAACACGTCAGCGGCCGAGTTTCCTCCCGCTCCCCCGCTCCGCCGTCGGATTGTGAATCCTTTTCCCTCGGCCAAACGGGCTACTTCTTCAAAGCGTTCAGGGTGACGGGGAGCGAGAAGCAGTTTCGTCTTTTCCAGCCCGGAATGCCGGCGTATGTGGTGCAGCGCTTCGAGCAGTATTTGTTCTTCGCCCGCGTGCGTGCTTCCGGCGACTATCAGCGCAGCGTTCAGCGCGCTTAAGCCAAAGGCTTCGTCAAGACTGCGGGAAATCGATTCTGCGGATTGCGCATCCGGCGGATCCCGGTCGATCTTGATATTTCCGGTGACAGAGATCTTTTCAAGTGGAGCTCCCATTTCGGCAATGCGCAAAGCATCTTCATCGGATTGCATCAGCAGCGCCGTGTAATTTTGAAGTACTTTGCGCAGCAGCGGTCTCACCCGGCGATAGTTCCGGAATGATGCGGCGGATATCCGGCCGTTGGCAAGAATGACGGGTATGCATCGGCGGTGCGCCTGGCGCACTGCGTTCGGCCAGATCTCCGTGTCGATGATGACGATCATCGACGGCTGAATCCAGTCGAGCACCCGTCCGGCAACAGAAGCGAAATCGATCGGAAAATAGAAAGTGTTGTTTTTGCCGTACACGGCGAATCGTTGTGCCGCAATTTGCTGCCCGGTCTGTGTGATCGTCGAAAAAACAAAGCGCGCACTCAGGAAACGATGGTGAAGAAACTGAACGAGCGGCTGAAGACTGAGCGTTTCGCCCACGGAGCAGGAATGAAACCAGATCGTCGGGCGGCCGTCAAATCGCAAGCTGTCCGGCAGATGCCCCATGCGTTGAGACAAACCTGCAAATCCCGTCTTTCTCCGCCAGGTTTTGAGGAGAAAGACCGGGATCAGTACAAGGCCCCAGACAACCAGCAGTGCGCTGTACAGCAGATACATGCAAAAACCTCTAATGTTTACACGGGTGGCTAGTCGGCTCACTCCTGCCGCGGTCAGCCGGGGTCGCGTCTCGCTTCGGTTACAGGTTCCGGGTTACAGGTTTCATGTTTCAGGTTTCAGGATGCCTGTAATCTGCAACCTGTAACCTGTAACCTGCCAACCTGTGAACGTTCCCACGCGAAACCTTCCGCGTTACGCCTGATCGGCGGATTACCGGGAAGCGACGTCAGTCGCTGCCCGCCCCCAGCATCTTTGCCGCAAGCGCAAGATCTTCCGCGGTATCGACACCTACGGTATCGTACGACGTTTCTACAACCCGGACGGATATGCCGTTTTCCAGGAAACGCAGCTGCTCGAGTTTTTCCGCGAGCTCCAGCGGCGATTGAGGCAGGCCATGGAACAGATCCAGCGCCGCTCTCCTGTAGCCATACAAACCGATATGCTTGTAGAAACGGATTGCGCCGCTGCCGTCCCGGTCAAACGGGACAGGCAGGCGCGAGAAATAGAGCGCGCGGCCGAGGTTGTCCGTTACTACTTTGACGATATTGGGATTCTGTGCGGCAGCCTCATCGATCGACACCTTCAAAGTTGTAACTTCACTCTCTCCGGCTAGCAGTGGACGGAGCAGCAGTTCTATGTGATCCGCGCGCACCGTCGGCTCGTCCCCTTGAATGTTTACGTAGATATCCGCGCCCGACCGTTCCATGACCTCATGCAACCGGTCGCTTCCCGAAGCGTGCTGGCGCGTATGGATGGCCGGGATGCCTTGATCTGCGCAATGCTCCAGGACTTTTTCACTGTCCGTGGCTACCACGATATCGGCGAGCAGCGGCGACTGGCGCGCCCGTTCATAAACCCATTGGATCATGGATTTCGGGCCAATCTTGAGCAGGACTTTGCCCGGCAGTCTCTGAGACTCGAGGCGGGCCGGGATAACACCGAGTATCTTTGGCTGTTTGCGCATCTCCAGGACTTCTCCAAACCCGGCATTATCCCACACGTTGCAGCATTTGAGCGAACGCAAATAGGTTGTGTTATTGTTAGGTCATGGTTCGGGGTGAAATTATGGGTATGACGATGGCACAGAAAATCCTGGCGCGGGCGTCGGGTAAAGAATTCGTCAGCGCAGGCGAAATCGTGGAACCGGCTGTAGACCTGGCAATGTCACACGAAAATACGGCGCTGGTGATAAATCAATTCTTGGATATCTTTAAAGGGACGGCGCTTGCGCCTAAAATCTGGGACCCTTCGAAGGTTACGGTTATTTTCGATCACCGAGTTCCTGCAGAAAGCAGCAAGACTGCGACCAATCAGAAGAAGGTGCGGGAGTTTGTCGCGCAGCAGGGAATCTCCAAATTTCACGACGTGCGGGGAGACCGGGGGGGTATTTGCCATCAGATATTGCCGGAGAACGGGTACGTGCGGCCGGGAAATGTCGTGGTCGGAGCGGACAGTCATACGACGACACATGGCGCCCTGGGCGCTTTTTCGTTCGGCATCGGCGCCACGGAAATGGCCAGTGTGTGGGTTCTCGGAACAGCCCTGAACGTGGAGGTCCCGGAAACAATTAGGGTGGTAGTTCGCGGAGCTTTTGCGAAATTCGTATCAGCAAAGGATCTCATCCTTCATGTCATCGGGAGGTTGTCTTCTCAGGGAGCCAATTTTAAAGTGATCGAGTTCCATGGGGAATCCATCCGTCGGATGCCGACCTCGGGGCGGCTCGTTCTATGCAATATGGCGGTCGAAGCCGGAGCGACCTGTGGCCTTGTGCCTGCCGATGAAGAAACGGTTGCGTATCTGCGGGAGGAGGCCGGAGTTACCGACGAAATCCGCCTGCTTTCCCCCGATCCGGACGCTTTCTATGTCCAAACCCTGGAAGTGGACATTACAAATCTCGATCCGCAACTTGCATGCCCGCATTCCGTTGACGCCGTCGTAGCGGTGCGGGAACGCGAAGGGACGAGAATAGACCAGGTAGTCATCGGATCGTGCACGAACGGACGTTATGACGATGTCGCAGCCGCAGCCGCTGTCCTGAAAGACAAAAAAGTCGCGCAGCATGTGCGCGTGTTGGTATTTCCAGCATCCTGGAAAATTTATAGGCGCCTGCTTCGTGACGGCATCCTGGAAGATCTGGCGCGATCGGGCGCCGTGATCATGAATCCGGGCTGCGGCTGCTGTCTCGGCGTGCATCAGGGCGCCCTTGGAGACGGGGAAGTGGCGCTGTCCACCACCAACCGGAATTTTCCGGGGAGAATGGGGAATCCGAATTCGCAAATTTATCTGTGTTCACCGGAAGTCGCGGCCGCGAGCGCCGTCGCGGGTGTGATCACATATCCGGGAGGCAAGTAATGGTTTCAATCGAGAGAAGCGATGGGTACGCAGCGTCTGCGAGAGTCGTTTTGAAACTGGGCGACGATATTTCCACCGACGCGATTTATCCGGGCCGCTATATGGCTACAGTGTTGCCGAGCGAGACTCCCCAGTATGCATTTGCCGATCTTGCCGCATTCAACTTGCGACTGCGAAACAGGGAGATCGAACCGGGAAGCGTCGTGATGGCAGGCTCCAATTTTGGCTGCGGATCGTCCCGTGAACAGGCTGCGTCCTGTTTGAAAGGCCATGAACTCGTAGTCATCGCGCGTGGATTCGGGCGGATATTTTTGCAGAACGCGGTGAACCTTGGTTTGAAGGTCCTGGTGTGTCCAAATCTCGAGGCAGAGGAGGGGGATGAACTGAAAATCACAGTCGATCAGGTGCGCAATATCACATCCAACAATAGTTACGTCCTCCAGTCTCTTCCGGCAGCGAGACGCGCGATCATCGATGCGGGAGGATTGATCCCATACACGCGGGCGCGGTTGATGAGAATGCAGACTGTCAAGACTGAAACGGGGTAGCTTCACGAATGAACGGCAATTCTCAACGATGTTTGCTTTGGTTGCTGTCTCTCACAGCAGGCGGCTTTTTTTGCCATGGGGCCGGTGCAGTATCTCAGGAAGCATGGGACACTCCCAAAATCCAGGTTGAGAGTGCGCTGGTTACCGTGCCTGTGGTTGTGCGCGATGCACAGGGGAGGTTCGTGAACGGATTGCCTGCAGGCGCATTCAAGCTTTTTGACGACGGCCGGCAAGTTCCGGTTTCGCTTTTCCTAACGTCGGAAGATCCGGTGAAGATAGCTCTTTTGATCGATACCAGCCAGAGCGCAAAAACTGTTCTCAAAAAGATCAAAAAGGCCGCAAATCAGTTTCTCAAACAGAGGCGTCCCCGGGACCTTGCGATGGTAGTCGGCTTTGACTCTGATGTGGAGGTGCTGTGTCCGCTTAGTTCCGACGGGAGTGAGTTGAAGGAGGCAATCAAGCGGGCGGAAGCCGGCGGCGCCTATACAAGAATGCATGATGCGGTCCGGGAAATCGTGCAGAAAAGATTCCGGACAGCCACCGGCCGCAAGGCGATCATCCTGCTTACCGATGGAAGAGACCAGGGAAGCCGTCTGTCCGCGAAGGATCTTCTCAACGTTGTCGCATCCTCCAACACCCCGATCTATTCCATTTTTTACAGCGTCGATCCACAGGAATTGATGAAGGAACTGTTGGGCATCAAGCCGCGGCGGGGAGATGCAAGCGTTTCATGGAAACAGCAGGAAAGAGAAGCCGCGGAATTCCTGGAAAAAATTTCAGACCTGTCCGGAGGCCGCTTGTATGCAAGCGACATCAAGGATCTCGACGGCATATTCAAGCAGATCTCCGAAGAGCTTCGCTCACAATACCTGCTTGGTTTCTATCCTGAGAAACTGGACGGCGCCGCGCATTCACTGGTGATCAGCGTTTCTGTCCCGGGAGCCGCAGTGCGCAGCCGGCACAGCTATCGCGCCGAATCCTGAAAGGCGCCAAATCCTGAGTTCTGAGACAGTCTCAAATCAAGCGTCGCTGACCGCGACGCTCCGAATTGGGCTTCGCTCATATCCGGCCTTGAAAGGCCGGGTTAAAATCATCCGGCCGCGGCAGCGGCCAAGACAGAGTGATTAGTTGACTTGGATCAACATATGAATCCCAAACTTCGAAATCCATGATGGCAGCAGAGCCACTTTTCACGCTTGGTTGGCATGGCAACATGTTGCGCGGTATTATGGAATTTGTTGAGTAAAGGACGGCCGTACGACGGACAACGTGTTATTTGAGGTTCATCATGGGACACGATTTATTTCAATCGCTGCAGACATTCCCCGTGCCGGGAAGCGGAACCGGTGAGTACTATTCACTGCCGCAACTGGAAAAAATGGGCGTGGGGCCCGTCTCCAGATTGCCCTTCAGCATCCGCGTGCTGCTTGAATCCGTTCTGCGCAATTTTGATGGCAAGCGCATCAGGGAAGAGGATGTTGTCAGGCTCGCGAACTGGGGAGCAAAATCGGTGCGGACGGATGAAGTCCCTTTCGTCGTGGCTCGCATTCTGTTGCAGGATTTTACCGGCGTGCCTCTGCTTGTGGACCTGGCCGCCATGCGGTCCGCTGTTGAACGTCTGGGCGGCAAGGCGGGCATCATCGAGCCGCTCGTGCCTGTGGACCTGATTGTCGATCATTCCGTTCAGGTAGATTATTTTGGCAGCAGTGACTCCCTGCGTCTCAACCTGGACATGGAGATCCAGCGCAATTACGCCCGGTACCGGTTCTTGAAATGGGGCACGCAGGCTTTCCGCGGATTCAACGTGGTCCCGCCCGGTGTGGGCATCTGCCACCAGGTGAACCTCGAATATCTTGCCAAAGTTGTTCAAAACAGGCAGGGACTCTTTTACCCGGATACCCTCGTCGGTACCGACTCGCATACAACGATGATCAACGGCCTCGGCGTCCTCGGGTGGGGAGTTGGCGGTATTGAGGCCGAGGCGGGCATGCTGGGACAGCCTGTGTATTTTCTGACTCCCGACGTCATTGGCGTGCGCGTGGTCGGCGAACTCAGGGAGGGAGTGACGGCAACGGACCTTGTCCTGCATGTCACAGAGCTTCTGCGCAAAACCAAAGTTGTCGGAAAATTCGTCGAATTTTACGGGCCGGGTGTTGTCCTGCTTCCGGTCACGGACAGAGCGACCATCAGCAACATGGCGCCGGAGTATGGCGCCACACTTGCGCTGTTTCCGGTGGACGAAGAGACGTGTTCCTATCTGCGGGATACGGGCAGGACAAAAGACGAAGTGGATGTGGTCCGGAATTACTACAAAGCCCAGCAGGTGTTTGGCGCAACCGAAAGCGAAGGCGTGGAGTACAGCGCATCGATCGAACTCAATCTGGAGGAAATCGAACCGAGCGTGGCGGGTCCGAAGCGTCCGCAGGACCGGATTCCGCTGTGGCGATTGAAACAGGACATCCGGCAGATACTGACGCTGTCGGCGAGTGAAGGCGGCTATGGCAAAACGGCATCTGATCTTGGACGGGGCTTTTTGCTGGATATAAAGGGCGGCACCCGGCCGGATAATCAAAAGTCGTCTGGCGGGGGAGAACAGGCTGCCGTAACAATTCCGGCCGGCAAAGACGACACCAGCGCACAGGACACCAGCATCTGGACCGAGACCGAGATGATCAATAACCGGCCTATGCCGGATGCAGTGGATATGTCCGGGAGTGTTCTGCAGGCTGGGCGCGCGTGCTTGGGACACGGTTCCGTGGTGATCGCGGCCATCACGTCCTGCACGAATACATCCAATCCGAGTGTCATGATCGCCGCGGGATTGATCGCGAAAAAAGCGGTAGAACTCGGCGTCGCCCCGGCCCCCTATGTGAAAACATCCCTGGCTCCCGGTTCGCGCGTTGTAACTGAATATATGGAGAGGGCCGGACTGCAGGCATACCTCGACAGGATCGGCTTCAATGTCGTGGGCTATGGTTGTACAACGTGCATAGGAAATGCCGGACCTCTGAATCCGGATATAGAAGATCTGATTGCGAAAAACGACCTGGTGGTTGCCAGCGTCCTGAGCGGCAACCGGAATTTTGAGGCTCGCATCCACCAGTCGATCAAGGCGAATTTCCTGATGAGCCCTCCGCTGGTCGTTGCCTTTGCCCTCGCCGGGCGCGTCGATATCGACATGACAAGCGAGCCTTTGGCGAAGAATGCGCAGGGCAGGGACATATACCTGAGCGACCTCTGGCCGCAGATGGATGAGATACGCAAGTTCATGAGCCTTTCGCTCGATCCGGAGTCCTACCGGCGCATGTATGCCGGTTTTGCCCAGCAGAATCCGCTGTGGGACGAGATCCCGTCCTCCATAGGCACTATCTATGAATGGGATAAAAACTCAACGTATATACAGGAGCCACCCTATTTCGAAAAATTCCGGATGACGCCGGACGGCATCGGGGAGATTCGCGGCGCTCGCCCGCTGTTGATCCTGGGCGACTCGGTGACCACGGACCACATCAGTCCCGCCGGCTCGATCAAGCCAAAATCGCCGGCCGGGGCCTACCTGCAGGAGCAGGGCGTCACGGTGCAGGATTTCAACAGCTATGGCTCCCGGCGCGGAAACCACGAAGTGATGGTGCGCGGCACTTTTGCCAACGTGCGGATACGAAATATGATGGTCTCCGGCACGGAAGGCGGGGTGACGAAATATTATCCCGGCGGAGAGCAGATGAGCGTTTACGACGCGGCGTGCAGGTACACGGAGTCGGGGACGCCGCTCATTGTCATAGCCGGACAGGAATATGGAACCGGCAGTTCACGCGACTGGGCGGCAAAGGGTACGCGCCTGCTGGGAGTCCGGGCCGTGATCGCTAAGAGCTTTGAGCGCATCCACAGAAGCAACCTGGTGGGCATGGGCGTTCTGCCCTGCCAGTTCAAGGAGGGCGCCGGCGCCGAGACGCTGAAACTGGACGGAAGCGAGACTTACGACCTGCTTGGCATCGGCGAGGATCTCAGGCCGTGGCAGGATGTAACGCTGGTCATCCATCGAAAAGGCACTGAAATGGAAACCGCTCCGCTGACCCTGCGCATCGATACTCCAATTGAGGCGGATTATTTCAAACACGGAGGGATTCTTCCGTACGTTCTTCGTCAGCTGCTGCGCTGATATTCGGCCGGGCAGTGGATGATTTTCCACGAATTTCCTGAAAAGACGATTTCCTTTGGAACTGTCCCAATTAACCCTGATTTTTCATGAAGCTTCTACTGCAGCGGCGGGTCCGATCATGTCTGCTTCGTCCCCAATTATGTTTTGCATGATTGGGGCGCGCTCCGTCGGGTTCCTCGACGTACTGGTCGAAGCCTGCGGGGCCCTCGGTCGCGCGCAGGTTAGCGAAGCGGCGCATCCGCGCCCGTCTGCGCCTCCTCGCTGCGAACCCCTAATGAATAATGCAGGGCTAGCAGTGATTCAGGAACCTAACGGAAACCATGGGCAATACCAACTCGCCGAACAGCGCGATATATGCCCGGGTAACAGGGCAACTTCCCAGAAGGCCGTATCTGGGGAAGTTACTCATAGAAGTAACAGTAAATCATCCAGAGTGAAGGTTTTGCCCAAAAATGCTGTCACGGCAAACGTTGAATTTCCCTTCCTCCCTCCAGCCCTTGCCGCATATAATGGCCCCATAGATCCTCAGACATAGCGGAGCAGCATATAGGTCTTCATTCGGAGGGACACATGCCTGAAATCGGTCAGAGCCTTTCGCACTACAGCATAACGGAGAAACTCGGCAAGGGCGGCATGGGGGAAGTCTTTCGGGCGAAGGATCAGAAGCTCGGGCGCGATGTCGCCATAAAGGTCTTGCCGGAGGAGTTCGCACGGGATGCCGATAGGATTGCCCGCTTCCAGCGGGAAGCGAAGCTGCTCGCTTCCCTGAATCATCCGAATATCGCCGCAATCCATGGCCTGGAAGAATCAGGCGGGACGCAGTTCCTTGTCCTTGAACTGGTGGAAGGCGATACACTGGCCGACCAGATCAAGCGCGGCCCGATTACTGTTGAAGAATCCCTGAAACAGGCGCTGCAGATTGCAGAGGCCCTCGAAGCAGCGCATGAGAAGGGCGTCATCCACCGCGATCTCAAGCCCGCGAATATCAAAGTGACGCCTGACGGCAAGGTGAAGGTGCTGGACTTCGGTTTGGCAAAAGCGTTTGCCGGAGATCAGGGGCAAGTGAACCTTTCCAACTCCCCCACTCTGAGCGATATGGCAACGCAGCAAGGCGTGATCCTTGGCACCGCGGCCTATATGTCGCCGGAACAGGCCAGGGCCAAGGCTGTAGACAAAAGGACCGACATCTGGGCTTTTGCCGTTGTACTTTTTGAGATGCTGACCGGAAGGCAAGTATTCACGGGCGAAACAGTTTCCGACACTATGGCATCGGTTCTAGCAAGGGAACCTGAATGGTCAAGCCTTCCTTTGAATCTTCATCCACGAATCCGCTTATTGCTTGAACGATGCTTGGAGAAGGATGCCAAAAACCGATATCACGATATCGCAGATGTGCGGGTGGATATTCAGAAGGTTCTGGCTGATCCCAGCGGCATATTAATGCAGCAAATTGCGACAGCAAAACCTCGAACGAGGCTGCGGATGGGGCTGCCATGGGTTGCAGCCGCTGTCGTTCTGGCTGCATTAGTTGTTGGTGTGGCTGTCTGGAGGTTCAAACCAACCGAACCTCGTGAAGTCATGCGATTTGATTACAGCCTGCCGGAAGGCCGGCAATTTAGTGATCTTGGTTATCCGGCTATCGCCGTTTCACCTGACGGCAAACGTATCGTCTATAGCACCCCCGAGGGGCTTTACCTGCGCTCCGAAAATGAATTGACAGCCAAACTCATTGCCGGGACCGAAGGGGGTACAACAAATCCGTTCTTCTCACCCGATGGCAAATGGATAGGATATTATTCTGCCAAAGATCACAAGCTGAAGAAGATTGTCGTCAGCGGAGGCGCCCCGGTGGCTTTGTGTGATGTTGTCAACCTTCGGGGGGCGTGGTGGGACGAAAGTAACGCCATTATCTATAGCCAGTTCAACTCAGATATCATGCGGATTTCTGCCGACGGGGGGACTCCGGAATCGATCGTTAAACTGAAGTCCGGGGAGCTTGGCGCGCCCCAAATCCTGCCGGATGGGAAGTCGATACTATACACGTCCGATCTCCTCAGCGGACAATCGAAGATTGTGGTGCAGTCGCTAAAATCAAGGGAGAGCAAAGAGCTATTCACAGGTTCAGGGGCACGATATCTCCCAACCGGACACATAATATATCAAGTGCCGGATAATAAGAGTCTTCTCGCCGTTGCATTCAACCTGGACAGGCTCGAGGTTGAAGCGGGGGCTGTCCCCGTGCTCGAAGGGGTGGGACAGCATGCTGTTTCCGACTCGGGCACGCTGGCTTATATACCTGAAGCATCAAGCGCATTTCCAAAATCCCTGGTTTGGGTGAGTCGAGATGGAAAAGAGGAACCTCTCCCGGTTCCTCCGAATGATTATGCGTTCTTTAGAATATCTCCCGATGGGAAGCGAGTGGCGCTTCAAGCTATGGCAACCAAGATGTACAACGTCTGGATCTGGGATATAGCTCGTGAAGCTATGATGCGTCTGACTCTCGATGAAGCCTCATCCAACCTGATTCCGCTTTGGACCCCCGACGGCAAGCGGATCGTTTATGCTTTTGACCGCGAGAACAAATTTGGGATGGGCGATATCTACTGGAAGGCCGCGGATGGTACAGGAGAGGCAGAGAAACTTGCCTCGTCACCGGGCCGCGGGCTTTTCCCGTGGTCCTGGTCTAAGGATGGGAAAAGCCTGGCGTTGTGGGAATTCACCTTGTCCTCCATACAAGGGGACATTGGGCTGCTCTCCATGGAAGGCGACCATGCAAGGACGCCGCTGCTTCAGGCAAAGTATTCTGAACATGATCCGCGTATTTCCCATGATGGAAGATGGATGGCGTACTCCTCCAATGAGTCGGGTAAGATGGAGGTCTACGTGCGTCCCTTTCCTGAAGTGAACACGGGTAAATGGCAGGTCTCGACAAATGGCGGAAACAGCCCGTTATGGTCGCCGAATGATCGAGAGCTGTATTACCGCAGCGGCGACGCAGTAATGGTGACCTCGGTGGAAATAGAACCTGCATTTAAACCCGGAAAGTCAGCAGTTCTTTTTCGAAGATCGTTTCCCGGCATCCGCGGTGTGGAGGCTGCTGATATTGCGCTTTGGGACATCAGCCCGGACGGCAAGCGCTTCCTGATGCTTCGGGCGGCGGCCGCCGGAGATCCTCGCAAAATCAATATAGTCCTGAACTGGTTCGAGGAACTGAAGCAGCGGGTTCCGACTAAATGAATGGATAGTCTAAATTTGCTTTAGTTTGTCCGTAACGCCCAAGAAGTCCCGATGTGGGAAATAGGGCATTTCATAACTCAAGCGGGAGAGACCTCGCGGCGATATAATCATAATTTCCTTATTTCTATGCTGCGCTTAAAGGCTTGATCCGATTGACGTTCTTCTTGAGAGTTCTCTCGGCATCCTGGAAATCGATTGCACGTGCGGCAGCGGATCACTCCACAAAACCGATTCTCAATCCCTGGACTCCCGATGGATTGATGGACAGCTCGCTCGCGGATTCGGGGCCCCGCAGGTTTATTTTTTTCAGAAACTCTCTTGCCCGGCTGAGAGAGCGCACCTGGACGACGAGTTTCTGAATCCCGTTCTGTGAGCCTGAAACCACACGGATCGCGGGGCCCGCGCCCACGCTCCAGTTTCCTGCGGGAGTCCTGGAACCCAGCAATTGCCACCATACGGCGCTCTCGTTCCTGAATTGAACGGCCGACAGTACTACCTCGCGCACAGATTGAATTCCGAGAGGGCCGCCATTGTTCAGCGTCAGTCGGTTGCCCAGTTGCTTCCTGCGCACGTCCGCCTTAAGAAACGCCTGGCTGTACTCATGCAGAAAAACCGACAGGCCGGATTTTGAAAGCGAGGGCAGTGACACTATGGTCCACGCAACGCCTTGTTTGCCGTCGGGAAGAGTCGAAAAAACTTTTTGGGGAGGATCGAACTGAACCCCGCCGGCTTTCATTTCACGGAGAGACTCTTCAAGCGGATACGGCTCGAGCGCCAGTCCGGCGAACCGCGCGGTTCCAACCTTCTGCTTGGCAGCTTTCTTCGGTCTTGCATATTCATAGATCTCGATCGTCACGTTCCCGGCGCCCAGCCCTGCGCTCAAGTGCCCCTGATTTTCGGCAAGGGGCCACGCTTCCGGCAGTTGAAGCTCCCTGACAAAAAATTCAGTCAACGCTTTGGCATCGCCCGATTCGATCAGGATGCGGTCTACCTGCCGGACGATCGGTCCCTTTCGCACGCCGGTCTGGCCGCCGGCCATCGGGGCAAGCACAAAAATTAGAAGGATTTTGGTTATTTGCCTTTGCATGTTTATGTTTCCGATTCGAAATTCGAGATGCGAAATTCGAAATTGCAGGCTTTTCACCCACGTTGTGTCGCTGTATTCCGTAACGCCAGTGCTACTAATCCCGAATCTCCAATCTCGAATCTCGAATCGTTTCGTCGTCTCCCCTGACTTCAAATGTTACCGAATCAAACTCCTGCCGAGCGGAATCCATTAGTTGAAGCACGTGCTTTCCCTTTCGGGGTTGCCACGGAATCAAGCCGGCCGCGGATCCCAGGTTCTGACCGTCCAGCACCCATTCCAGGCTGGCTCCCTGCGGTCTGGCCTCGAAAAACATTTTCTGGTCGTCCCGCGGCATGTCGGGATCCAGGGCGATTATCGTTCCCTGCGTAGGATAGATGATTTTTGGGAATATGCTTTCGTCCTTCTGCCGCACTATCGCCGTCTCGGTCCCCTTGATAAACCACTCCTGCCGCATTTCGGCCGTCGAAGCAAATTCGACGGGGCGCCTAAGCACTCCCGCGGGCGGCGCTGGCGGACGGCTGCTTTCTTTCCGGTGCAGACGGTCCATAATATCAATCCAGACTGGCGCAGCACCGGTAATTCCGCTGACGTTCCACATCGGTTCGCCTGAAAAATTGCCGGCCCAGACCCCGACCGTGTAGCGGTCCGAGAACCCGACGCACCAGTTGTCGCGCATGTCTTTGCTCGTTCCCGTTTTCACTGCCGTCCAGTAGCGCGTGGCCAGCGGGCTTTCGAGCGAAAAGGTCCGGCTGCGGCCTTCGCGGTCGGAGAGTATGTCGGCGACCAGAAAAGCGGCCTCCGGAGACACGAATGGGCGCGGCGGCGTCTGCGGCTCATCTGCAGTGAGGCGCAGCGGAGTCCACACGCCTTGATTGGCGAAAGCCCGGTATGCGGCCACCAGGTCCCATAGCCTGATGTCCGCCGAGCCCAGCGCAATCGACAGTCCATAATAATCGGGTTCGCGAATGTTTTGGAAATCGAGCCGCTGCAGGATTTCGACAAAGGAACCGATGCCGATGAGATTCAGCGCTTTGACTGCCGGGACATTCAGTGAAGAAGCAAGGGCGACTCTGGCCGTGACCATCCCGTGAAAGCGATTGTCGTAATTTTTCGGCCGATAAACTCCTCCGGTAACCGGAATGTCGAGAGGGCTGTCGTCCAATAAAGACGCCGGGGTCAGAATGCGCTGATCGAACGCCAACGCATATACCAGCGGCTTCAGTGTGGATCCTGCCTGCCGCAGGGCCCGGACTCCGTCGACGAAACGCGCACTGGATTGGTCGCCTATGTTTCCGGCATAAGCCAGGATTTCTCCGGAAGCGTTGTCCACGACCAAGGCGGCGCCGTCGTGCATGTTCTTCGACCGGGCCGCCATTACGTGATGGCGCAACGTATCCAGGGTGAATGCCTGCAGGTTTCCGTCCAAAGTACAGCGGACGCTCTTCGCCCCGTCGCTCCCGCCTTCCATTCCGGATCCCAGCAAACGCCGGGCTACGTGCGGCGCAAGGGAAGCAGCAGGCTTTACGTAATAGGGCCTCGAAAGGCTGTTTCTCGCGATCGTTTGGATATCGGTGCAGCTTTCCGGCAAGCGCATGTTCGATGCCAGGATGCATGCGCGTGCGCTTACTGCTTCCAGGTCTGCGTTCGGAGAACGCACGAGCGCGGTAAGAACTACAGACTCATTATCGTTCAGCCCCTGCGGCTCTTTGGCGAACAGTCCGCGCGCGGCGGCGGCGATGCCCTGCAGCTCACCGCGGAAAGTGACGAGGTTCAAATAAGCTTCGAGAATTTCCTTTTTCGACCAGATCTTTTCCAGAGATCGGGCTGCGCGGATTTGCCTGTACTTCTGAAAGTACGAACGCTGCGCCCGCTGAGATCGCAGATCTTCCATGAGCATAGAGGCCAACTGCATGGATATCGTGCTGGCACCGCGCGTACGCGCGGTGACGACCCTGTCGACGACGGCCCCCCCGAGAGAAATCCAGTCCACTCCGCCGTGCCTGTAGAACCTGTGGTCCTCTCCGGCGACAATTGCAGATTGCATGGCCGGGGAAATATCGCCAAGCAATGTCCAGTCCAGCCGCCGCCCGCTCTTGTCTGTCCTCATTTCGTGAAGCACCGCGCCGTTTCGATCGAGCAATACCGCATCCGACTTGACATGCGCGGATCGAACCTGAGGATAGGAAGGGATTCCGGGCAGAGGCCGGAGCAGGAAGAAATAGGCGAATGCCCACGCCGGCGCCGCCCCGGCTAATCCAAGGCAGGCGCAATACGCAAAAACCTTTTTCAGTGTGTTTTGCCGGGAACCGTTTTTCTGCACGGCATCACCTGATGTTCACCGGTTGATTCGGTAATTCACCGAACATTTCCGGCGAATACATGGCTTCGATCCTTGTCTGAGGCAAATTCATAGTTCCTTCGTTGTTGAAACGGACGGTGTATTCGACAGTCCAAGTCCCCTTCGGGAGATAATCGAAATAGGCGCGGTATGCTTCGAAGGATCGTTCCTCGTACGCCGGGTTCACCCACCCGCTTTTATCCTCGCCGCGCGTAGCCAGCGACGAATCGCGCCCCAGGCCGCTGCCCAGGATAGTGGCTCCGGCCGGGATCGGATCGCTTACGACGGCCCATGTCATGTCGGACTGCGCCTCGATTTCGAGCCTCACGCGCGCGATGTCTCCCCGGCTCCAGGTTCCGCGCTCTTTCTGCTCGACGGGAGTCATGGTCTTTTTGATTTTGTATCCGCTTGCCAGAGGATCTTTAAGCGGAACCGCAGCCATGCTGCTGATCATTGCCCAGGGCAGCCCTGTCCCGGCCATGTGCAGTGCCAGGGTTGGTTTCCGCTCAGGCCATGGGAAGGACAGACTTTTTCCCTTCGGCATCTCGGACCATTGCACGGTCTGCGATGTATTCGCGAGGGAAGCCGTGCTGGATCCGGTGATCGGAGTTTTTTCAAAGAGCTCTGAAAACTTCTCCACGGCCAGCACTCCCCACGCATTGGCAACGGTAGTGTCCCACCGCCCTCTGCGCTGGCGGGCGAGCGCACCCCGGACTACTCTCGAGATATCCGCCTTCCAACCGGGGACTTCCAGAACACTCAATACCAGACGGACAGCGTTTTCGTCCGGGGATATCACCAGAGGCAGTCGCCTCGTTCGGTGGAGAAATTCATTGTGGTTCCCTGGTAACTAAGCCGCGTCCGCAGGATCTGCTCGGCCTCCATAAGCCGCTTATTTCTTTCCCTGATCGCCGTCATTCTCTGAAGAATGATATGCCAGTCGATCACCGCCGAAGTCGGCCAGAGATTCGGCTCGATGGCGATCGAGGACAGCATGGACGGATTTGCCTTCCCGCGACCGGAAAGCGCTTCGATTGCCGACAGCTTGCGAATAGCCAGGTCTACGGTGGGAAGCGAGGAATGCCGGATAATCCTGCCCTCGATGAATCCCTGCAATCCTTCCGTCATTCTCCGCTCCGCATCCGCGGGAATCGGGTATCCGGCTGCATGAGCGATAGACAGGACATAGGATGTCAGGACATCGCTGCCGCGGATCATTGAGGGGAAGTACTTCAGTAATCCATCGGAATCGAGATATGCGGGCATTTCGGCGGCGACCCTATCCCATATTGCGGAGTCCCGCAGCGCGACAGCCTTCGACACGTTCTGCTCGAGGCAGGTGTAGGGATATTTTTCCATATAGCTTTTTACTCCCGACAGTCCCCCCACGAGAGATCGGCTGAATGCCACATTGATGCCCCCCGCTCCCGGAAGGGCATCCTTTGGACGTTCCACGTCGAGCCGGTAATCGCCTTCGAGCTGAGTTAGAGTAGCCTGGTAGGTTCTCACGGGCACAGCCGGCAAAATCCTCTGGACGACGGAGAGCCGATCTTCAATGCCCGCGCCGGCCGTCGCCTCGATCTGGTATTTGAGCGTGTCCGTTCCCATGGGTGCGGTCAAGTCCCAGGCAATATCTTTGGACTCTCCCGATTCAAGGGCAAGCGTTTGAGGCGAGAGCGGTTCCGCGATGCCGCTGACACGGGCTGCGACGCGAACGTTGAGAGCCTTTTCTGTCGTGTTGCGCAGCGTGAACGTCGAACGGAACCTGTCCCCATGCCGCGCGACGGGTGAGATGCCCGAGAGGATGATCAAATCTCTGTTCGTGCGGATCGACGTGGATCCCGTACCGAACCGGTCTGCTCCGGCCATTGCCACAGCCACGATTCGAAAACCCGTGATGGAATCGTTGAGCGGGACTTCCACATGAGCGATCCCCCTGTCATCCAGCGGTACGCGGCCCTTCCAGAGCAGCAAGGTGTCGAACATCTCGCGCGTCGATTGATTGCCGCCGCCTCCGCCCTGCGGCAGGGCTTTCATGCCGAAATGCCTTTTGCCGATCACGTGCATTTGAGCCGTAGATGTTTCAACGTTATAGGTCCGCCGGTTCATCATCGCGTCGAGCAGCTTCCAGCTGTTGTTCGGCATGAGCTCCAGCAGGCCCTCGTCCACGGCGGACAATGCCACTTCCGCGCCTTTTGGCGGCGGCGCTCCATCAGGCGTCGTGACGCTTATTTGTATCTTTGCCTTTTCCCTTACCTTGTATTCGGGACGGTCCGTTTCAACCTTTACTTTAAGCTCATGAGCTCTCCAACCCACGTTGATTTCGGCGATTCCCAATTTGTAGGCGGGACGGCCGAGATCCACGGTCGCCGTCGGCTGAACGCCGCTCACGCGGCCGCGCACGACCATCACTGACACGAACGCGTTCGGCGCATAGTTGCCCTTTATCGGGAGTTCAATGACGGGCTGCTTTCCCGATAATTTCTGGACGAAAGCATCTCCTACGCCTTCACGCTCTATGGTGACCAGGGCCGTTGCGCTGCGAAAGGGCATTCTTACCTGAAGTTTTGCCTTCTCTCCCGGTTCGTAGCGCTTCTTTTCGGGGAGCAGATCGATGCGATCGTCGTCGGCGGCAGCGAACCACCATTCATCCTCGCCCGGCACCCAAGTGGATAGATTTGCGACTGCCGTGCGGCCGGCTTCATCCGCCGTGGTTGCCTGAAGGATTAATTCTCCCGATACTGCTGTAGGCTTTTGACAGAGCAGCAGGCCTCGTTTGTCGGTTTTGCCGTCGCAGACGCCGCCGAGCCGCTTGGTTTCACTGTAATGCTCGTAGGCGTAAAATCCGCCGACCAGTCTTTTCCTGTGAGAATAGGTTTTTTTCTGGAAAAGATCGACCTTTACCGGGGCGTTTGCGACCGGCTTTCCGTTCAGGTCCAAAACGGCCACTCTGAATTTCAGCGAATTCTTTGACTGAAGCCAGGAATCGGGCTTGACGCCGATCAGCCTGTTTGCCGGCCAAAGCGGTATTCTCGAAGAGGCGGTCTGCACTTCACCGCTGGGGTCGCGGTATTCCAGTTCCGCGACTATTTGCATCGGTTTGTTTATCGGGGGCAATCCGGAAACGGTTGTGCGCACGGATCCCTTTTTATCGAGTGTCAGCGGCACGCTCTTCAGCTCAGGGACGCTTCTCTCCTGTTCCTCGGAGTCGTAGCGGACGATTCCTTCTTTTACGGCGCCGTTCGAGAAGACATAATCGTCGAAACCCTCATAGCCCCAAAGATAGCGCTCTTTCAAGTCATGACGGAACTTTACCGGGAGGTTGCCGGCTCCTCCTCCGCTGAGATAGCTCACGGTCAGATCTACGGGAACAGATGCCGGTGCAACCAGAGGACCGGATGGGGGACGAATCACGGCACGCATGAGCGGGACACGGAATTCCTCGACGCGGAAGGATCCGGCATGGTGCATGTTGCGCCGCCGCTCATAGTAGTGTGTTGTATCTTTGTCCAGTGCTTTTCCTCTTCTGAGATAGATCTGATATTCCCCCAGCTTGGCATCTTTGGGGATGGTCCAGTCGGTTAAGGCTACACCCCTGGAAATATCCCATTGCAGCGGCAATTCAAATGTTTGATCGCTTCCGGTGTGCTGGATATTGAGGTATTGCGGCAATTGATCTGCGGGATCCAGGGCAAAACCGGATAGGACTTGGCGTCTCAGCACGTGCTTCATGTGCACCGTTTCACCCGCCCGCAGAAGGCTGCGATCCAAAATCGTATGCGCAGAAATCAGGGTGGGTTCCCAGTACGTCGGCAGGTTGTACCTCCAACTCTCGATGCCCTCGTCCCAGCCGCTGTGAACAACAGACATGTCCTGGCCCAGCTGGGCGGCTACCAAAAGGCCGGAGCTAAACCACCTGTTGGAGCAACTGGGAAGATCCTGCGCCTTGGGAAGCGCCCCGATGCGCGCTATGCCGTTTGCGTCCGAAGTGCCTTTCCAGAGCGCTTTCCCTTCGCAATCGCATACCTGCACGGTCGCTTGTTTTACGGGCGCCGCTTTGTCCAGGGTTGTAATCCATGCAAGCGACGATTCTTCGCCCCACTTGAAATGAACCGAAAGGTTCGTGACCAGGACGGTCGTGGGTACAAACATGGGTTTGGATTCGCCCAGCAGGGAAGCTCCAAGGATTTCGCTCTCGATTTCGACCACATAAAATCCGGGATCCTTGAAGGGAATGCCGACGACCTCGAATGCTTTTGCCCCGTTCGGTTTGGCAATCATGATGGAGGTCGTTTTCGATGCAGTGACCGGCCCGAAAACGGACGTGCCCCGCTTGTCGTAATTTCTAACAGACACCTTTTGAGTCCAGGCAAACATCTGAGCGGGCTTGCCGGTAGGAACTTTGTAGATCCTGCCTCTCATATTTCCCATTATCCCAAGATTCGCGGGTCGAACGGGTTCCGGTTCGAAGCTGCCTTCTCCATCCTCGACCTGAAACATCTTTCCGGCAAGTGCGGCTTCGACGTTTCTCAGTGTAACCGGCAGAATCGGATCCGCATTCAATTCCAGGATTCCAAAATCCGCGGCGAATTTTGCCAGCGGGGGGTATTCGTCGGTCTCCGTTTTGAGCGGAAAGCTCTTGGCATTGGCAAGCTTGCGCCCCGCATCATCTTCCACGCCGGGCGGCAGTTCGAGCGTAAATGAGGATTTTTCGGGAAAAGGCCCCGGGAACAGGATGCTCCAGACATGCTGTTCTTCGTCCTCTTCGGTTTTGGGCTTCCATAGTTTCCCGGAGGGGCCCCGCAATGCAGCTCCCTTGACCTTTTTCCACTCCACGGGCGACGAAAATCCCAGTCGCATTGCGCCGATGGGGATGCAGGCCGCCTGGGCATTTTCTCTCTGGCAATGAAAGCTGGCGGTAAACGGCGGTTTGGTTTTAAAAGGCAGCAATTGCTCATCTTCCGTCGCTACCCCGCTGGACGCGGACACTCCCCGGCCCCAGATCAGGTTGATCCTGGAATCAGCAGGGAACTTCTGCTTTGCCTGAATCATCAGGAGATGTTCCGGCCTCTTCTGATAGCGCGGATGGTATTGGGTTTTCAGTATCGCTTCTCTTTCCTGTCCGGTGACGATCCGGATTCCTATTCGCTCGGAAATGCGGTCCACGGCGAATGACACGTTGGCAAGGACAGAAGGCTCCGTGGGAGCGGCATCGAGCTCGAGAATGAAGATCTGGTCATCGCTGATAGACTCATTTCCCTGGTAGGGATAGGAGTACAGTATCGCCGGGCCCCCGGTGGAAAAACGGAAACTGCGTGGGCTGGTGATTTCCACACCGCGGAGCGTTTTCAGGTTCTCCCGGACATCGAATTCGCACACGACGCCGGCCGGAAGGTCGCGGTCGAAGTCATACAGCCAGTTCGATGCATCGGACCAGCGGGCTGTGCCCTTTTCCGGACAGCGGATATTGAAGGGAGCGAGGGTTGCCCGCGGATCACCGAATGTGACCATCGGTTCCGAAAACTGAACGCGCACCTGCCGCACCTTCTTCGTGGTGCCTTGAGGAGAGAAGGATAGAATCCTGGGCGGTTGCTGCGCCGGGATGAGATAGGCCGCACTCCACAAAACCAACGCCAGCACGACTGCACATCTCCTGCTTTTCATGGCGCCCA
>JAEAMF010001102.1_pt1 | contig 22569 bp, 14 predicted proteins | sample 8958721 | NCBI WGS metagenome assembly JAEAMF01 (sample SAMN16933255, study PRJNA681124) | bioreactor sludge metagenome | isolation source: anaerobic bioreactor treating anionic surfactant - SDBS | place: India: Bengaluru | collected 2019-02-28
AGTCAAAACGACCCGCAGAAAGAGTCAGCAGAGCGTTTGCATGACTCTCATGCTTCTTTTTTCGGGCAAGCATATCCATAGTTTCCAGCATCTTTCCAATGCCGTGAAGAGAGAAAAAGCTTGGATCCAGCGGAATGATCGACTCGGAACAGGCCATGAGCGCATTAAAAGTCAGCACGCCGACATTCGGAGGACAGTCAACAATCACGTAGTGATAGTGATCTCGCACGATTTCGAGAGCTTTCCGCAGTCGATCCTCCCGACCGGATACGGCTGCCAGCTTTTCCGATGCAGTGCTCAATAAGATGTCAGCCGGAACCAGGTCCAGATTTGGTGATACGTTACATATTACATCCGGCAGGCGCAATCTTTGCCCGCTGAGTTCCCACACCAGCACGTCCGTGATTGATCCGTTACGCGTGGAGGGATTGGCTTGCAGCCCCAGAGTCGCATGTCCCTGAGGATCCATATCAATCACCAGGACATTTCTTTCTGCCCTGGCCAAAAATGCGGCAAGGTTAATGGCAGTCATTGTCTTACCGCATCCACCTTTTTGATTTGCAATGGCTATAGTTCGCACGGAAGGCCTCCTGGCAGTAAATAGTCACCAAGTGGCTATTTGTTTGGATCCATTGTAGCACGTAAAAGTGCAAAAACAACTATTAGTTGTGTATATAAATTTTTTCAATACATTATATCGTGGAATGCAGCTGAGCAAGCAAAGAAATAGTGGGAAATATTGGACACCCATTGGGAAATCGTGGACACCCATTATTGAACGCGGAAGGCGCCAGTAAAAATGGGTGTCCCAAGAACCAAGAAACTGGACACCCACTTTTTAGCGTTTTTTGCTCCTCCCACGTAAAATGGGTGTCCACAGTTTCCACAGTTTCCCCACCCACCGTTGCAGCCACAGCTTCCGTCCACAGCTTTCGCTACAGCTGAAAAGCTCAAGCAAGTCGCCGTAAAAAGTGGGTGTCCGTGCGCCGGGATAAACCGGCATGAAGCAGAGAATGAAAAAGTCTTACGGGAAAGGAGTAGCGAACCATCCCGGCCTCGAGTTTTGCGCAGGCTGCCGTGAGGCAGCGGGCGAAGCGTAAACAGAGGCACTGGCGGGCAGGGTATTGAGCTTCGAAAAATGAATTTAGGGCGCCGACCCTGTGGACACAAGGGGAAGGCAACATCCAAGCGTGCGCAATCGCGAGGAGGCAAGGAGCCCTACGTAGTCTAAGACCCCAGGCACGCTGGGAAACTTCATGTACGAGAACCGGGAGACCTCCGGACTATCTGCCCACTGAAGAGGAGCAGATCGGCTTGTGAAGGCAAATGCTGCACGACAAGCGTGAACGGGACGGAGGAGCCGGACTGTGCCGTAGTACCGATGAACCAACCGAACAAAGGAGAGCAGATGGGAGAAGGTTTGAATGCGGAGGCTGGGGAGGGAAGGGCGCAGACCAAGGAGAACATCGGTCAGAACCACACGAACCCGACGCAGGGAGGGGAGAAAGGCGTGTCACAGGGACTGGCAGGTGTGCGACAAGCGGCACGAGAGAGGAAAGGAGAACGGTTCACGGCTTTACTGCACCATCTGACACCGGAACTTCTGCGAGCGAGTTTCTATGCATTGAAGCGGGAAGTTGCGGCAGGAGTGGATGGGGTGAGATGGAAGGAGTATGAAACCGGACTGGATGAACGGCTTGCCGATCTGCACAGCCGAGTGCATCGTGGAGCCTATCGGGCGCAGCCATCAAGGAGGGTATATATACCGAAAGCGGACGGACGGCAACGGCCGTTGGGGATAGCGGCGCTGGAAGACAAGATCGTACAGCAAGCCGCAGTCACAATTCTCGATGAGATATATGAGAATGACTTTCTGGGATTCTCCTATGGGTTCAGGCCCAAACGCAGTCAGCATCAGGCGCTGGATGCGTTAACGGTAGGGATTACGCGGAAGCGAGTGAACTGGGTGCTGGATATAGACATTCGAGGCTTTTTCGACAACATGTCGCACGAATGGACGATCAAATTTGTAGAGCATCGGGTAGGGGATCCACGGATGCGGGCGAAGCTTCAAGCATTGAAGGAGGAGCTTCGACTGAGGATGCACGAGCCGCTGGTGGAAACCGGGAAGTGGCTTGAATCGGTCGTCCGAGGCTATTTTCAATATTATGCCATTCCCGGCAACACAGGGAGTCTTAGTAGATTTCGGGAACGGTTGACGCGATTATGGTGGCAAAACATACGTCGCCGCAGTCAGAAACGCCAGCCTACCTGGCAGCAACTTCACCCTCTGTTTATTCGATGGTTGCCGGCTCCCCGAATCCTTCATCCTTTTCCAAGTGTTCGTTTTGACGCCAGACATCCGAGGTAGGAGCCGTATGCGTTAGTAGCGCCCGTACGGATCTGTGCGGGGGGTGCGGGGCGACCCGCATTCCTACCGCGACAGTTTTCCATTGCATCTCTGACGGGCAGCGGTGGGGTGAACTGTAGCGGGAAATGTTGGCGGGACAATGCTTTTCGCCAGGGATTCATCGTTCCCTTCGCATCTGTTTGAAGGCATTGATAAGTCCGTTGGTTGAACTGTCGTGGCCCGAGATTGGGCTGTCGTCATCCAGTTCGGGAAGAATTTTGTCGGCCAGCTGTTTGCCGAGTTCTACGCCCCATTGATCGAAGCTGAAAATGTTCCATATCACTCCCTGGACGTAGATCTTGTGTTCATACATGGCGATCAGGCTGCCAAGCACCGTCGGTGTGATCTGCCGGAACAGGATCGAGTTTGTCGGCTTGTTTCCCTCGAACACCTTGTGGGGTTTTAGGCGCCCAATAGCCTTTTCGCTCTTACCTTCCTTGCTCAATTCGGCTTCCACAACTTCGGCTGTCTTGCCATTCATCAAGGCTTCGGTTTGAGCAAAGAAGTTCGACAGCAGAATGGAATGGTGCTTCCCAATGGGATTGTGGCTAATAGCGGGCGCAAGGAAATCGGCAGGTACAAGCCGGGTGCCCTGATGGATCAACTGGTAAAATGCGTGCTGGCCGTTGGTGCCAGGTTCGCCCCAAAGGATCGGTCCGGTATTGTACCTGACGCGGCATCCGGCACGGTCCACGGACTTTCCGTTGCTTTCCATGTTTCCCTGCTGAAAATATGCCGGGAAACGGTGCATATACTGGTCATAGGGCAATATTGTCTCGGATTCGGCCCCGAAGAAATTCGTGTACCAGATGCCAAGCAGGCCGAGAATCACCGGAATATTCTGCTCGAATGCCGATTCGCTGAAATGCCGGTCCATGGCATGCGCCCCGGCCAGCAGTTCTTCGAAGCGCTCGAAACCCACATAACAGGCGATGGAAAGCCCAATGGCCGACCAGAGGGAGTAGCGTCCTCCAACCCAATCCCAGAAGATAAACATGCTCTCGGGGCGAATACCAAACTCCATGACCTTTGCTGTGTTTGTGGAGATTGCCGCAAAGTGGTGGGCTATGTGAGCGCGGTCCTCGGCGCGCTTCAGAAACCATTCCCGCGCGGTGAAGGCATTGGTCATGGTTTCCTGGGTGGTGAAGGTCTTGGACGCAATCAGGAATAGAGTGGTTTCCGCGTCAAGAGGTTTCAGCGTTTCTGCAACATGCGTACCGTCCACGTTGGAAACGAAGTGAATGCGCAGGCCGGGCCGGGCATAAGGCCGCAGGCATTCCGTAACCATTACTGGGCCAAGGTCTGATCCTCCTATGCCGACGTTGACGATATCGGTAATCGACTTGCCCGTGAAACCTTTCCATGCGCCGGACCGCACCCGCTCCGAGAAGTTTTTCATTTTGGCGAGCACGGTGTTGACATCCGGCATGATATCCCTGCCATCAACGTAAACAGGTTCATTTTTGCGGTTGCGCAGAGCCGTGTGCAGAACCGCGCGGTTTTCAGTCTCGTTGATCCTGTCGCCCGCGAACATGCCTGCAATGGCGTCCCGTAAGCCGCACTCCTCGGCAAGATCAATCAGCAACCGGATCGTTTCAGCCGTGATCCGGTTTTTTGAGTAGTCCAAAAGGATTTCGCCAAAGCGAATGGAGAAGCGGTTGAAGCGTTGCGGATCCTCCGTAAAAAGGTCCCTCATGTGAACGCCCCGCATGACTTCGTAATGAGCTGCCAGTTTTTTCCAGGCAGTCGTGGCAGTCGGATCGGTTTTTCGAAGCATGGTTGCTCCTTTATGCAAAGAAATAGTTTCGCGACCGGGCTACGATAGATCTTTGATAGCATAGCGGAAAGGCGCAGTTCCGCGCATCCAAATATGTGCGATCATGAAAGTGTTCTTTTAGTGTGGAATACTGGCGGGTAGGAAGTGCTAAAATGAAGAGAAAGCTATTGCATCCATGCTACCATTCCAAGGAGTGAAGCGATGATGGAGTTGCCGGAAACCAACGTTATTGCAGGACAGATAGAAAAAGCTTTCGGGAAAAGCAAGATCAGCGGCGTGGTCGCGGCACATACGCCACACAAGCTTACCTGGTATTTCGGAGATTTTGCCAAATACCCGGAACTCCTTATTGGAAAGACTATAAGCAGGGCGCAGGCATGCGGAAGCATGGTAGAGATCTATGCGGGAGATTCGATCATGCTTTTTTCTGATGGCGTCGGTTTGCGTTTCCATAGTCGAGGCAAACCGCGCCCCGAAAGGCACCAGCTTCTGGTGGAATTTGCCAACAGTACTGCACTGAGTGCGACCGTACAAATGTATGGCGGGCTGGGATGCTTTGCTCAAGGGACGTTGGATAACAAGTATTACAGAATCGCAAAGGAAAAGCCCACGCCTCTTTCCCGAGGATTCGGCAAAACCTACTTTTCCCGTATGATCGGATCTCCGGATGTTCAGAAATTGAGTGCAAAGGCCTTCCTCGCAACCGAGCAGCGGATCCCCGGATTGGGCAATGGCGTTCTTCAGGACATATTGTTCAAAGCCGGAATACATCCCAGAAAAAAGGTGAGTGCCTTGTCGCAGGCGGGCAGGGAAAAGCTTTTCGGCTCGATAAAAACCACTCTGGCTGAAATGCTGAAAGGCGGCGGTCGGGATACGGAAGCGGATCTGTATGGGAATCCGGGTGGATATAAAACACTCCTGTCAAAAAATACCATAGGCAAGCCCTGTCCTGCTTGTGGAGCCCGGATCAAAAAAGAAAGCTATCTTGGCGGCAGTATCTACTTCTGCCCAAAATGCCAGAATCTGTGATTCTGCGGCTATACGCCTTCACGAGCGTTTCCAGGACTGCATCGGTTGGTATCGGGCACGGCTTACCCGGCTTTGGCAACGATCAGGGTGATGTCGTCGTGTTACGGGAGGCCGCTCTGCCACTCCGCTACTCTGGACATTTTCTTGGATCAATCGGTGTTTTTGCCATCCCAAACAGGCGTTCTGTCCAGGCCGAAGTTGGGTCTTGAACCGTCCTCTGCCGGAATCGTGAGCATATAAATATGCTTCGGATTCACAGCCACTTCCTTGGGTTTCGGCAATTGGGCTACCCATTCATAGGGAACGCGATAGGCTCGATACAACATGTTGCCGGCATTCGGAGAATCCCAATAGGCCGCGTAAGGGGAAATGTACTCCCATACGACCTCGAGATCCCTGGTCACCTCGAATGCGCGACCATCGGCGCCTTCCGTGATCAGCGTATTGCCGTTTGGCAGGCGTTGGGCTGAAGAAACAAAAGGGCTGAATTCCTTGTATCCGAAATGCTGTTCGCTGATCTTTAAACTTGCAGGCGAGTATTCCCAGACGATGTCCTTGGTGATCGGATTGAACTCGAGCACACGGGAATGATATCGGCGCATATTCATTATGCCGTCCGGAGCCATGTCATTTGGCGGACCGTATCCCGAATACCCACCATTGTCAAAGACCATAACATTGCCTTCTCCAGGCAATCCCTTGGGAATAATGTGAACATGGTGAGGGCCGATAATCCAACCAAGCTTTTTATCATCTCCATCACGATAGTAGGGCCCCGTTCTCCATACAATCTTTCCGGTATTGCGATCAACGATCGCAAGAATGCCCGCATGACGGCTTGTAAGAATGATGTTGTTCGGATTAAATCGTTCATCTCCCCGATCAAACCATTTATTGGCGCCCACATAGTTGGCGCTGTTCTGGTGGAACCAGTCAAATCCGTTGCTTGCCCCGCCGTGCTCGCTCGAATAGTTCTGCATCGCCTTGAAAGCCGCTCTATCAAAACCCATCTCATCCACATGCTCGGCTGCCTTCCACGCCCAGACAACCTTGTTTGTGGTCATGTCCACTTCGTAGACCGCGTCGTCAAGCAGCTCCATGTTCTTGTTAATCTTGTCGTTTTTCACATTATAATGAGCGAGGACCAGGAGGGTGCCGCCCTGGGCAGGATCCTGAAATGAAAAATCGGGTATGCGGTAGCCCTTTATCTGCATATCGTGGTGTTGGCGGGCCACCCACATTTTCCCCTCTCCCTCATTGGCCCTTCCTTCCTGCCATCTGTCGAATCTCCAAATGACCTGGTCGTTAAAATCCCTGATCTGAATTTCGACAGCTTCTTCAGGACCATATTTCCAGGAGCCCCTTGAAACGAGAAGGTGACCGCCCGGCAACATTTTGTTTGGGAACCCAAACGGACCTTTCCACAGATGAACCAGATTCCCATTCATGTCGATCAGCCGGCCATCCTGTCCCGACAAAATGGTAAATCCGTTCCAACACTTCTCCGGCTTGAAGATAGTAGTGCCAACTGGATGTATGATGCTGCCGGCCCGCATTAATACCGGCATCGACGCCAATGTAACCATCAGCGGCAACAAATACACAGCAACTGCCTTGCACATAGTCCGATCCTTCAAATCCTCTACCTATCCTCCGCGTAAAAATACGCCTGAACGTCCTCAAGAGTTTCAGCAATTAGCCCAGAACTGCAAATTGACATGAATCAAGCAGGCTATAAGGCGCTGTGTTTTGAAGGGTTACCGGAGTAATATGATGCCATCCCGGTATTTCAGCGCGGATCGGTTGATGCACCAGGAAAAAATCCCATGGAGAAAATGATGAAAAATTCAAAACTGTTTTTATTCGATAAATTCTCAGCGCTATTCGGTCTCCTGGCCTTGCTGAGCTTGAACGCAGCGCTGGCAGTATCAACCGCGAGAGCAGCTGAAATCCCCAGAGTGGCTCCCGAGAAGGAAGGCTTCTCGACCGAACGGCTGGCCAGGCTCAATGCCAAAATGCACGGCTATGTCGATCAGGACAGTACCGCCGGCGTCATTACGCTGATCGCGCGCCGCGGCAAAATCGTGCACTTTGATGTCTATGGCAAGGCGGACATTGAGGCCGGGACGCCGATGAAAGACGACAGCCTATTCCGCATGTACTCCATGACCAAACCGGTCACGAGCACAGCGCTCCTCATGCTCTACGAGGAAGGCAAATTCCAGCTTGACGATCCACTGGAAAGATATTTCCCCGAGTTCAAAGACCTTCAAGTGTATGTCTCCGGCAGCGGCGATCAGATGAAAGTCGAGCCGCCCAAACGCAAGCCCACCGTGCACGACATTTTTCGGCACACAGCCGGATTCGGCTATGGTTTTGGCCAGACGCCAGTGGACAAAGCATATCAGGATGCCAAGGTGATGGAGGGAACTCTTCAGGATATAGTGACTCGGGTTGCCAGGCTGCCTTTGCTTTACCAGCCAGGCACGCAATGGATTTACAGTATTTCGCACGATCTCCAGGCGGCGCTGGTTGAGAGGCTTTCGGGAATGAAGTTTGACGAGTTCGTAAACAAACGGATTTTCAAACCTCTCGATATGAAGGACAGCAGCCTGGGTATACCTGCTCTTTACCTTTCCCGGTTGACGACAAGCTATGGTATGAAAGACGGCAAGCTGGTTCCTGCCGATAAACCGGCGGCCAGTTCCTACAAGGGAGTCGGCGGCGGCTCAAGCCTCACATCCAGTGCGAGAGACTATCTTCGATTCGCGCAGATGCTGGCAAACGGCGGCCGGCTGGACGGTGTGCGGTTGCTGGCGCCCGGAACGGTTCGGCTTATGAGCTCCAACCATCTTCCCGACGGGATCTGGATGGGGATGGGACAATCGTCTGTCAACACCGGAACGGGCTACGGGCTTGGCGTTTCCGTGCTCGTGGATCCGGTCCGGCGAGGCAATCTCGGTTCAAAGGGTGAATTCGGCTGGTCCGGCGCCGCCGCCACCCATTTCATCGTCGATCCGGAGAAGGGCATCGTTGCCATTTTCCTGACTCAGAAGTTCCCGGACGATCGCATTTTCTACAATGATTTCATCACGATGGTGTATCAGGCGCTGATGGATTAGCCTGCCTGCAGCCGCCTTTCAGGATTTGTGAATGCCGTTTTCGCAGTAGTATTTTCCGGAAGCTATTTTCTTCTCCATTTTTTTCATGTTTTCCTCGAAGCCGTCAAACCGCAGAGGATGCCGGAAATGATAGACGATGGCCATGTTCCGGCACGATTTGATCGAGACTCCTATGTGCCCGAAACGCCACATTAAATCGGCATCCTCCCCCACGGCAGGCGAGCCGTAATCCTCATCAAATCCGTTTATCTTCAGCAGATCGTTTTTCCAGCACGCGAAATTGCATCCCAGAATACCTCTGATCCTGCTGAGTTTCGGCAGCCATTTTTTCTGAAGCCAGGAGCCGGGCCGGAAATAAATCCCGTCTTCAAGGGCCCGCGCACGATCGCGGATCAGACCGGGATAATGCATCAGAAACCAGGCCGGGCGCTCGAGCTGTTTGAGGCCTAAGCTTCTCTTTATCAACCGGTCCGCATACCGAGGGCCGATGTCCACGCGCCGTCCGGAGACGACCATCCGGGTTTCGGTCAGTGCGAGATGGCTTTCCACAAACCGGCTGTGCGGTATGCAATCGCCATCGATGAAAATCAGATATTCGCCCGATGCGGCGCAAACGGCCCGGTTCAATGCCCGATTCTTAGTCCAGCCGGCGTCGGGGCCGCTGACATGTATGCAAGGCACGGATTGGCTTTCGAGATAGCGCCGAACCTTCATGTCTTCGCCATCTTCGGACACGACGATTTCGGAAGCCCGCACGGTTTGTCCGGCCAGCGCTTCCAGGATCAGGTCCAGCGCTTCGATGTCTTTGTAGATCGATACAATCACCGAAACACCGGATGGCGGCACGGCCAAACGATCATTCATGAGGCAAATCCGGGAAATAGAGAATTAAATATCCAACGGCAGAGCCGGGGATCTCCTTATGGATTATACACAACGATATATATTCATGCGCACTGAATCGGTCATTTGTCATTGGTTAATGGTGATTTGTTAATTAAAAAATGACAAATCACCAATCACAAATGACGAATTCTTTCTGTCTGGCGTCGGGCACTATGCGCAATTATTTATGACGGCGTGTATGGAATCACATTGCTGTGCTCAACCCTCAGTATCCGGTCAGGGATTTGCAGGATTTTAGGAACGTATGTATGTATCCCGGCTCTTTCAGATTCAAACGCACTGAATCGGTCATTTGTCATTGGTTAATGGTGATTTGTTAATTAAAAAATGACAAATCACCAATCACAAATGACGAATTCTTTCTGTCTGGCGTCGGGCACTATGCGCAATTATTTATGACGGCGTGTATGGAATCACATTGCTGTGCTCAACCCTCAGTATCCGGTCAGGGATTTGCAGGATTTTAGGAACGTATGTATGTATCCCGGCTCTTTCAGATTCAAAAAGGCCGGTCTGTTTTTATCGAAATTATCGTAGGTCATCTCCTGAATGTCGTTCCCGGTGAAATGCAAAAGAGGGTCCTGTTCCTTTTTCCGTACAACACACAGTCCACGATCACAATCCAGCGTGAAAACCTCGTATCCGGCCGTGGAGCGGATGTGCAGCAGCGTTTTCCATACATCGCCGGTCCATTCGTCGCTCTGCCGGTCGGGATAGAGCGCGAACATTTCCTTCTGAGACTGCGTGGGAGCTGCCGCCTCTCTCGTCACGGGATTACAGTCATGAATCAAAACAACGCCACCCGGCGCGAGGTACTTGACGCAATTCTCGAAATCCCGCAGGGATTGCTCATAGGTGTGCAGCCCGTCGATGAAGGCAACGCCGATCCGTTCGGCGGCATACAGTGCAGGAGCGTCCTGAAGAAAAAAGTTATCGCTGGTTTTTTCAATGAATGTCGATCGCCAATAATCGCCGAGATTCCTGGCTTTCAGCAGCAGTTTGATTTTGAAACGGGGATCGACGGCTACTTTATGTTCCGCCCTGATTTTGAAAAAATGCTCTCCTCTTTCGACGCCGATTTCGAGGTAATTCCTTGCCCTCAGGGTATCGATGATCAATTGGATAATAGTCAATCTGTTCATAGTCAGGCAATTACGGCTGCTTTTTCCACGGGATATAACTCTACCCGGGCGGATGCTTTGTCAAGATAAAACCGGCGATTTTGATGCGACGTTCCTTACGGCCGATGCTTATCGCCGTGACGATCCGTTGGAGCCTCGAAGAGGCGGTAGGGAATAGGCCCGGCCCGACCGTAAGGTCGGGAGAGAGATTGTGTCTGTATCAAGAGCGCCGAAGGTGCGACACTCGTTGTGCCGCGCCTTCGGACCTCAAAACACATCAGATTCGGATCTCCTGGTGCTAAAAGCATGCGGCCTTAGGCGAGATAATCCTGCTGAGCTATTCCTTTGCGTCGCTTTGACCGCATTGTGCTAAGATGGACAGCATCCGAATCGGTTTTTGTGAAGAGCATCCGCATAAAAGGAGAAACGACCATGGGTTTTGTCGGAAACAAAAAAAACGGTACGACGCGCAGAGGTTTTGTTAAGAATATCGCCGCAGGCGCCGGCGGAATAGCTATAGCAGGCTCGTTGCGGGAAGCATTGGCTCCGGATCAAGGCGGGTTGATTGCGGCTCCGGAGGCTGCCCAGTCAACCGACGGCACAAAATATGGAAAATATTTTCTGAAGGACAACCGCCAACCGCCAAAGGCAAATGATTTCGTTTCTCTCAACAGCATCCCTCCGTTTCCGGAAATCGCCAGTCCGCAGACCTATTTTCGAGGCGCTTCAGCGTTGCCCGGAGCGACTGCAACAATAGGATGGCAGGTTTTCACCGCGCCGGTTTGCTGGGAGACTCCCCACACTCATAAATATGATGAATTTCTAATTTTCCTCGGCGCGGAACTGCCGGACTTGTGCAAAAGCTACGATGCGGAGATAGACCTTTGGATGGGTTCGGAGATGGAGAAGCACACCATTACCTCGACTACCATCGTATTCATTCCAAAAGGCTTGGAGCATGCACCGCTGAATTTCAGGGTAATCAGAAAGCCCGTCCTCTTCCACGCGCTGTATCTGGGACCGAATCTGGACCGGGAAAACACCGTAAAGAACTTTGATCTGACAACCTTCGATTGGGGGGGGCCTGCCAACTTGAAAACCTTTGGTCCGCCCAAGAAGAAATAGAATCCGGGTTTCTCATGACAAAGACCAGCGTAGTACTGTCTGCAGTCCTGATTTTTTGCATCTTTCCAGCGGAAATGCCGGCCCAGGAAGGCTACGGGCACAGCCTGTATGGCGATCTCAAAGCCGATGAGTCCAAGGCCGGAACGGTTCCTCAGGTATACACCGTGATCCTTGTCCAGGTCCCCTGGAGCGATCCGCGCCGCTTTACCATTCCCAACGGCGGGCGGTACCGTTTCAACGCGGTGAAGAATGGAGAATACAACCTGATCGTGGAGGTGGAGGGGCAGGAAATAGTGCGCATTCCGCTCCTGCTGCAGGAGAAACGGAGCACGGATATCCGGCGCGATATCGAGCTCGAGTGGAAGGAGGATGCTGCCGCGTCGCGTGGCGCAGGCTTCGCCGAGAATGTGGATGTTTATGCCCGCCCCGACGAAAACCGATCTTCGTTTCTGAGAGCGCAGAAGGCGATGGGCAAAAATGATTTCAAAGAGGCCGCGGCTCTTCTGGCAAAGATTACGGCTAAGGATCCGAAGGATTTCGAGGCCTGGACCGAGCTTGGGACATCCTTGTTCAACGAGAGGAAATTGGAGGAAGCGGAGAACGCATACCGCGCGGCCCTGCAACACAAGGCAGCATTCTTACCCGCCCAGTTGAATTTGGGAAAGGTCCGTTTGGGACGCAAGGACTATGAAGGAGCGGTGGAAGTGCTCAGTCGGGCCGTGCAGGAGCACCCGAACTCTGCCGATCTCCAATATTACCTCGGCGAGTCCTACCTTCAGGTAAAAAAAGGCTCGAAGGCTGAGGTCCACATGAAGGAGGCTCTACGGCTTGATCCCGTCGGAAAAGCCGATGCCCACCTCCGGTTGGGCGCGCTTTACAATGCAGCCGGAATGAAGGATCGCGCGGCGAACGAGTACGACCAGTTCCTCAAAAAGATACCCGACCATCCCGATCGGGAAAAGCTTCGCCGCTACATCGAGCAGAACAAAAAATAAGCCGCGGAGCGGCGGCCATTGTCGCGCGCTGTTTGCCGCAACGATTCGTTGGAGCCTCGAAGCGGCGGCAGGGAACGGATTAGACAGTAAGGTCGGGAGAGGTGTTGTATTCGCTATGAGCGCCGAGGGCGCGACACTCCTTGTGACGCGCCTGCGGCGCTCGTTTTATTTTCCGCTGCTCTCCCGACCTTACGGTCGGGCTTATTTCCTGCCGGTCCGTCGGACCTTCAAACGCTTCCGATTCGGCGCTTCCCCTAAAAAAAAGCCGCGGGGCGGCGGCGGGGATGCATTCCCCGGCCGCTGCTTCCGCGGCTTTTCAAACTGACTGTACTAACTTCCTAGAAATCGTAACGCAGCGCAAACTGCATTACGCGCGGCGATCCCTGGATCTCCACGATCCGGCCAAATTCACCCGGCATTTCTGAGATCTGCGGATCGAAGCCCAGCGACCAGGCGCCACGGGTTTGATTGGGTCCGGCGAGGCGCTGTGTGTTGGTAGCGTTGAATATCTCCCACCGAAACTGCACCTTGTGACCCTCGTTGTAAGGCATTTTCCAGGACTTGGCAAGCTGGAAGTCGAGCGCTACATAAGCGGGCTGGCGCAATATGTTGCGCTGCCCGGTCTCGCCGGCCCTTGCGTTGCGGAAGTTGTGGAACACCTCTTCCGGATTTTTGAAAAAGTTGGGATGATCTCCCGACTTCGTCGCAGAGGATTTCACCGGGCGGGTGGAAGTGCCCGCGCTCATTACGTTCCAGTTGGTGGCCCAGACCTCCCCGTCGAAGGGCGCCGTGATCGGAAGTCCGCTGTTCCACCGGAAGATGTTGCCTATCTGCCAGCCGCCCAGGAACGCGTCCGCGGCCGGACTCATGGAACCGAAGAAACGTTGGCCGCGTCCGACAGGAAGCTGCCAGAAGGAGCCCAGGTTGACGATGTGTCTCATGTCGAAATCGGAGACCGCCCTGTTATCATCGGGCCTGAGCGAGTTGAGAATGAATCCTTCTTGGTATCCAGCGGAATTCTGCAGCCCCGAGGCGTTGTCGATGGATTTGCTGAAAGTATAGTTGAAATCGAGATTGAAGGCATTGCCGAGCCTTTGCCGGACACTCAGCGTGGCGGCGTGGTAGTCGGAATAGGCAACCGTGCTCCACGCGGCCAGGGCGGCGTATTGAGGATGGAAGAACATGTTGGGATAAACGCCCGAATCATCCATGTAAGACTGGAGATACGTATAATCCGGATAGTCGTACCCGTCTCTGGAGACAAACCCGTACGCGTTCTGTGTGGGGGTGTCCCACCCGAGCCACGTGAAGTACGGGAACAGGTTCTCGAAAAATGGGATCGCCGGGATATCGCTTACAAGAACATTGTTTTCGCGTGCATCATAGAGCATCCCGGCCGCGGTGTACCAGTCCATGCCCGACTGCGGATCCCTTATGTTGTTGAGCTGCATGATGTCGCGTTCGGCAAGCAGGTTGCGCGCCATGCGTCCGACGTACGACAGTTCGACCGTCAGCCCCTTGCCGAATTCACGCCCGATCGAGAAATTCCAGGAATAGTTGACGGGGCTTGTGAGGGTGTCATCGAGCGACTGCTCGATGCGCTGTCCTTCATCGGCCGGAGTAGTGAGGGGAAACGTCAGATTGCTCGGGATGGTGATATTGGGCAGAGTGCGGATTTCCTGGCTGAGGCCGGTATACAGCGGACCCGGACTGTCGGTAATGTTGTACAGATTTGCCGGTGTCGTTTCGGTTGACGAGAATCCCAGGGTGTTGTTCAGATCGAAGGAGACTGCAAGGGCGCTCCCTATGCGGTCGTAGGACATTGAGAAACCGCCTCGGATCACCGACTTCTGTCCCTCCCCGAAGATCGCCTTAAGAAAGCTGTTTTCAAAAGAAGGCTGCCAGGCAAATCCCACTCGTGGAGAGAAGTCGTTCTTTTTGAAATCGTAGTACCCGGGCTTGTTGTTTTTCGGTCCGGCAAGATCGACGGTGATTGTATCGTTGTAGGGAACACCGTCGCGGGCCGAAGCCTTCCTGTCTTCGAAGTAGTCTCCCAGGCTGGTCGTCGGCTTGACCTGAAGCCCTGTCTTTTCGTAGACCGGCCGGTTCAAACCCCAGCGCAATCCATACGTAAGAGTCAGGGATGGGCGTATGCGCCATGAATCCTGGGCGTAAAATTCGTATTCCTCGGTGGCAAAGGTTCGTCCGACGCCTTCACCCACATCCATGATGCTGCCATCCCGGTTGAAGTTGAAGTTGCCCGAGTATTGGCTGAATCTCCCGATAACGGCGGCAATGGCAGCTCTTAGATCCGACAAGCTTCCCGCGACGTCGTCCTCAATCGGATCCGTGAGCACGGCGCCGGACCCTTCGTAATACGATGGATTGACGTAGGCCGTGTCAAAGGAGTTCGCGTAGGAAACCCGCTCGTTGCGGATGATGCGGATGTTCGTTCCGAATTGGAAAGTGTGGTTCCCCTTTATCCATGAGACGTCATCCACGATGTTGTAAACGGGGGTGGTGCGGCTCAGCGTGCGGGAAAAGTCGAAGGGTGAATATACAAAACGAAACTGTATCGCGTTTTGCGATGAATCGCCCTGCTGGCTGAATGCCTGCCGTGTGACGCCGTAGCGGGCTGTGTTGATTAGATTGTTGCTGACCGTCCAGTCGTGCTGAAACATATAACCGATGGGATGGCTCCAACGGTCAGTTCCGGGGGTGTCCGGCCACAACGGAGCTCCTGCTGTGGTGTCGTGCTGGAAATTGCCGCGCGCGAAAAGACGGTGTCGCCCGTCGGCCGTGAGATTGAAATCCAGACGGAGAGTATGAGCGTTATATTTCACCGGCAGCGGGGCGTTGAAGCGGAAGCCGCTGGTGTTCAGGCCGTCTCCTGTACCATCGTCGTTCGCCGGGTATTTGCCGGCAGCTTCGGCAAGCAATTCAAGGGCAGCCGGATTCATCCCGATCGGATAGAGGGCGGTGAAATCATCACCGCTCAGAGAAGTAATTCCTCCTTCCGAGTTTTCGTACCGGACGATGCCCTGGCCCAGAGAGGCGGTCGGCACGGTATTCAGGACGCTCGTTTCCATGTCGTCCCGGCGTCCTTCATAGTTGTAGAAGAAAAAAACCCGATCCTTGATAATAGGACCTCCGATAGAGCCTCCGAAAAGATCCCTTCTCAGCTCCTCGCGCGGAAGTCCTACACGGTTGTTGAAGAAATCGTTGGCCGTGGTGTCGGTGTTCCGGTTGAATTCGTACAGCGAGCCGTGCCACTCGTTGGTTCCGCTCTTGGTCACGAGCGAAACCTGTCCGCCGGAGGACCGGCCCTGGTTTGCATTGATTGTGCTGGTGGTGACGCGAAATTCCTGGAGGGAGTCCGGATTGACACGCAGCACGGAAGCGAAGGCCTCGCCGGTCTGCTGTTCGTTGACGTCGATGCCGTCCAGGGTGATGTTCGATTGGTCGCTGCGCGAGCCGCTGACGTACCCGTCGGGAGTCACCGCGGGCTGCATGCTCAGCAGATTCGCAACATTTCTCGATTCCAGCGGCAGCTGAATGACCTGATCGCCTGAAATGGCGTTGCCCAGAGTCGCGTCCTGGGTGTTGAGCTTGATGGCGCTCGCCTCCACCGTGACCGTCTCGCTGATGCCTCCCACTTCGAGATTAATGTCAAAATTCGTTGCTGTATCAACGAGGAGGTCGAGGCTATCGCTGACGGCCGTTTTGAATCCCTGCAGCTCGGCCTTGATCTGGTATTTGCCCGGAGGCAGCTGAAGGAAACGGAAGGCGCCGACAGAATCGGTAACTTCGGTGCGCTTGACGCCGGCCGCGCCGGTAATGGTTACGGTGACTCCGGGCACAACCGCTCCTGCCGGATCAAGCACCTTCCCGGTTAGAGATGCCACTTGTGCTTGCGCCGGCAGCACAAGGACGAGCAACGCTGCGGCGATAAAGCAGATTCTAAATATTCTGGACTCCAGAAACTTCTTATGCATATTTGCTCCTTTGTCAAAGGCCGTCATTCGATGTAGCTACTGGAATATCTGGACGCCAAACCCATTATGAAAGAATGGTTTTTCCTGTCAATGAAAATCCGGAAGTATAAACCTGCATTCCGAAATTGGGATTTTATTTGCCAATCCAAATACCTGAATTGCCAGATTTGGTCCGCAGCGCGGCCCGCTGAATGTAGCCGGGCCTTTCAAGGCCCGGAATAGGGCGTAGCAAATATAATCCGTCGCGGCCAGCGACGGGTGAGTCAGGCGTCGCTGGCCGCGACGCACCCATTGGATTTCGTGCAAACCCGGCCTTGAAAGGCCGGGCTAAAATCAACTGGCCGCTGCCGCGGCCAATTTCGGAATCGGGCGTCGCGATCGGTTTTTGGGTGGGCAGTTGATTGCCTTTAAACAAACCACAGCCTCTGGCAGGACGGCCGCTATGAAGTGCGTCCCAGCGGGACGCTATAATAATAGCCCGGCACGGTAGTGCCGGGATTGGGGTGCGCGAAGGATGGGAGTCCCGTAGGGACGACTGAACAATGTCAGGACCTATGGGACTCGGAATCTAATCCTTGCGGATCTTCCCGGCACTCCGTGCCGGGCTTCACAGCGTCCCTAACGCGCCGCATTGCCCCCATCCTGGCGGTTTCGGGACACCACCCGTTTTGCGGGCATAGCATTCATTGAGGTTCCGTACAAAAAGCCGATTGCGATTGGCGATCCCGATTCCGATAGCGGTCCCGATGGACATGGCGTTTGGGAAGACATTTTCACTCCAGCGCAAATCACTCGCCGGCCGAACGCACAACCCGCATTCCGGTGTATTCCGGAGCAGGCCTGCGCGATCGTATTTTGGAGTCCGCGGGCGCATCGGCGCTCCCCCCCACGACTCGCCCGGTTCGGTCCCCGGCGACCACCCATTCGGCGGCATTGCCGCCGAGGTCGAATACGAGTTCATCCGATCCCGCGCCCTGGAACGAGCCCGCCTCTTTCAGCAGCGGGGCGTTCCGGCCGAGTTCGGCGATCTTCTTTTGCAGCCGCAAGGCGTCTTCGGGATTCAGGGCATAACCCGCCCAGTAATCGAGCGTGTTTTCAACTGCGGCGGGGGAGGCGTACAGCCGTTCGGCTTCGGCATCGGTGGGTAGCCTGTAATTCTGCCCGGTTAGTTTGCTGAGCCATTCGCAATAGGCGCGAGCCTGCTCGAAGGCTATGTTGTTCGCCGGATAATTTTCCTTGCCTGTGTCTACGCGGTAGCTCTTGTCAAACTCGGCATACTGCGCGCGCGTCACCTCAAAGCGACCCACTTCAAGTCCTTCGTAGCTCACGACTTCGGGTACCAGGCGGCCTTTCAGCATCGCTCCGTACCGCAAGCCGTCGGCGAGGGCGCTTCTGAGCTTGAGTGCCATTGCCAGCAGCGAATCGGCCTTCAGCGACGGTTCTTCCTCTTTAAGAGATTTGAAAAGGTAGCGGTCAAGCCAAGCCATCTCCTCTTCTATTTTCCGCCGCTGGTGCATGAGCTTGTTCAGTCCATGAGCCTCTCCGGGGAAGAGTATGAAGCGGACATCGGTCTTGCCCAGTTGCTGCATCGCGCGGTAATGAAGCCACCCCTGCTGTGTCGGCACCTGCCTGTCCTCGGTTCCGAAGAAGATGATCGTGGGCGTGAGAACCCGGTCCATGCGGAAGAAAGGCGACTTCCTCATGTAGAGCAGCGGATCTTCGAGCGGCGTCTTGCCGAAATAGTAATTGTCGAAAGCGTCTCCGAACCGGCAGTTGCCCCAATCGCTTATCCATTCCACGTCACCCGCTCCGGCCGATGCCGCCTTGTAACGCGTCGTCTCGACTGTGAGCGCGATCGTCAGTATCGCTCCGTTGGACCATCCCATCACTCCGAGCTTTTCGGGATCCACGAGACCGCGGGCGATTAGGGAATCCACGCCCCTCTCGATATCGGGCACTTCCAGGTCGTAGTAGTTGCCGGCGCCGATGGATTCCGCCCATTTCAGCCCGTAGTTCGAGCTGCCGTGGTAGTTCGGCTTGAGTATGAATGCGCCGCGCTGAGCCACGAGCTGATGAGGATACCCGACGCTGTCCGACCAGTCGTCAAGGTCGGCGGCGGCCGGCCCCCCGTGGATCATTACCACAAGCGGGTATTTTTTGCTCGGATCATGGTGATGCGGGTAATAAAGCAGTCCTTCGACCTCCTCGTCCCGCGCCCCTTTCCACCGAATCACCTCGGTTTGGGAAACCGGCTTTTTCCCGTAAGCCGCATTGAGATCTGTAAGTTTTACAGGGGACAGGATGCGCGAGCCTTCGAGCTTCGCGCCGTAAATCTGATAAGGGGTACCGGCGGTGGAGAAGACATAGGCAAGGGAGCGGTTGTCTTTCGAAAAGTCGATGTCGAATATATTGGCTGCATGGTCACCTTCAATCCAATCGCGCCGCCATGCATTGCCTTCCCGGACAAATCGCGCAGGCTTGTGCCGCGCGCCCGCGGCGAGTTGCGCTATAAATCCGTCATCGGTTACGGTCGGACCGTCGGCCAGACCATTCTCCCATGCGAGATCAACCTGCACGGGAGCCTTTGCCGAGAGCTCAAAGAAATAGAGAAGGTCGATGGTCGCATAGGTGTATTGCGGGTGTGAACCGTAAGCGCTCACGGCGTAAAAGCCGCGGCCGTCGCGCGTCCACCGCACGGAGCGGACGTTGTATTTTGGATCGTCAAATATCTGCGTGCGCTCTCCGGTGTTGAGGTCGTAGAGAAAGACGGCGGGCTTAATCATCTGGTCATAAATATATCTGAGGCTTCGGTCGTGGATGGTGACTGCCCGTCCTCCGTCGGGCGAAAGAGCGAAATAGGCGATGCGGTCGGAATTGTCCGTGAGACGCGCAATTTTCTTTGTTTTCACCGAGAGCCGGAACAAGCGCACCGGCGGTTCGTTCGCCTCATCCTCCACGACGATGGACGTGTCTTTCTTTTCTTTCAGGTCGTTCTCATAATGCGTTGGATCCTCCTGCGCGCTGAAAACTATCGCATCGTTGCCGGCCCATTCGTATTTTGTTACTCTGCGCGCCAGTGCGGTAGCCGCCCAGGGTTCGCCTCCGAACGGATTAATGAGCCAGATTTGCGGCTTCGGGCCCTCTCCCGAGGCGGCGGGCTTTGCATCGGGGGCGGGACGCGAGCTGATGAAGGCGATCAACCGGCCATCCGGCGACCACTTCGGATTGGAAACCGTATCCGTCCCGCGTGTGAGCGCCACCTCGAGTTTCTCGGCCGGCGAGACAAGCATCAGATTTGATACGCGGGCATTCTTTTCCTTGTCGGCCGTGCCCTTTATCCAGGCCACATAACGCCCATCGGGCGATACCTGAAAGCCGTTTATCGTTTCGGAGAGAACGATGTCATCGGCCGTCCATTTCTTTGGCACGGCATCCGGCGATTGAAACGAATAAATGACGGAAGATGCGGCCAGTATATAAAGCGCGAGAAGCATTCTTCGCATAGTGAACTCTCCTAAAGATGACTGGCAATCAATGCGCAATATGCGGGCATTCCCAGATTTATTCCTCTTTTTGCTCGAGCCCCGGTCGATTGGGGCCGCTATTCCGCTGCTCGCATTGCGGCTGACCTGCATTGAAAGCCGTACCGCGCGCCGCTGGTGCCGGCCTGCAATGCCGGCAATTATACAGTAGCTTTCATAAAATAGCTTTTCCCATTCCCGGCATCTGCCGAACCATTGGCCGCACCATTTCCGGCACATAAAGGGAACTGTTGCTGAAGACCATCCTCACATGTTTGCGGCAATTCCATTTCTGGGGGAAGAAACGAGTTTCGGCGCTATGCTTTGGCAGCATATAAGATTAGCTAATATTTATGGAAAGAGATGACGATAAAACATGAGTGGTCTTGGGATTAGAGCGTCAAGGGCATACATGATTCCTATAACAACGGGAAGGATAAGATATTTGAGGCTGGATCGTCAGACCGCCTCTGGTCAGGCTTGATATGAAATTCTTTCGGCGTCACAAATATCTGGTCGACTGGAAACTTCAAGTCACTCTGCTGCTGATTTCCATTGGCTATATTCTGTTTTTTATAGCGATCCTGGTTGCGGTTCTTTTTCTGCCGCTTGTGGTCCGGCTGAATAGCGGCGGCGAAACAGCCTGGCGCGGCTATGAGGCCGCAAGCCAGGTCTTGTTCCTGCACAAAAGGCTTTGGATCGCATTCATACCGGGCCTGTTGGCGATTGCCATTCACTCCATAGCGACATCGCACCGCATTGCCGGACCTCTTTACAGGTTTCGCCAGGTTATGGCCTCGATGCGGGATGGGACGATTCCCAAGTCGGCATGGCTTCGGAAAGGCGATTTCCTCCAGCGGGAGATGAAGGCAATCAACGAAATGCTGGAAAGCCTGTGCCTGCGCCTCTCGGATATCAACAAGGCCGAGGCATCTTTGTCGGAGTGCATCAGGGATTGTGTGCAAAAGCCGGGAGACCGGCAGGAGCTTATCTCCCGACTGGATCAGATAAAGCAAAGAAGCGACAATCTGGCCGAAAAAATTTCCCACTTGAAATATGAAGCCTGATAAGCCGCATCACAGTATCGAGTCCCGGAATGCCGATGGCTATAGCCTCGTGGAAATGCTGATTGTAGTCGCAATCATCGGGATTGTTGCGGCGCTTGCCGTGCCCAGGTATGTCCACATGCTGCATTCGGCCAAGATAACGGTGGCGGAGGGTGATATCAGGCAGATCTCTTCCGCGATCGACGTATACAGAAGCACGATGGGAATGTATCCGGATTCGCTCGAAGAGGTCGGTTTGGGCGACAAGGCCGATCCGTGGGGCAGATCTTATCAGTATCGTGACCTGACGGCTGATAAGCAAAAAGCAAAGGGCCACGCACGAAAAGACAAGAACCTCGTTCCCATCAACTCCGACTATGATTTGTACAGCGTGGGTGAAGATGGCAAAAGCTCTCCTCCTCTGACCGCGAATCCAAGCCACGACGACATCATCAGGGCAAATAACGGCGGATTCATCGGGCTGGCCACAGACTATTAGCGGACAAACTTCCATCCATGTGAGGCATCACAGACATGGGCCTATCCAGGATAAAACCCGAATATGCCTTTATGCGCAGCAGAGTGGCGCGAAGAATGGTCTTTCTGTTCATTGCCTGTGCTCTGGCTCCGCTGGCTGTCATGGCGTTCCTTGCATACCGCCAGGTGTCGACCGAACTGGAATCGCAGTCGGATGAGCGGATGAGCCAAACGTGCAAGGCGGCCGGGATGGCGCTGATCAACCGCATCTATTTGCTGGATGCTGTTCTGGATCATGCCATAGATGTGAATCGACAAACTGACGGCAACAGGATTGGGAAGATCGGACCTGTTTTTAGCGGCTATTTTACGCGCGCCTGGCTCCAAAACCGGGAGGGCGCTATTCGGAGCCTTTATGGGACACCGGGCGCTGCATTTGCATTCACCAGGCAGGAGCAAGCGCATTTATACGCCGGGAAAACGCTGATAGCCTCTCGGCCACAGGCGGGATCGTTCGCCAGGATTTTCATGGCGAAAAATTTCGGCTCATTAAAAACCGGATCGCCGCCCGTCCTCGTGGCGGAAGCGGACTCGTCTTTCCTTTGGGAACGCGAAGAGATTACGTCGACACTTTCCGAAGTGGCGGTATTCAGCGAATCCGGGAACGCCTTGTATTCAAGCCTCCCCAAGCAAGTTCCTATTCGGGAACTGAAGGCCGCGATGAAGTCTGCCTCGGCAGCCGGGAGCCTTTCCTGGTTCTATGACGGCGAGCCATACCTGTCCAGGTACCGGACGCTTTTCATTCGCCCCATGCTGTTTGAAAACTGGGTTGTGCTGATCAGCGAAAAGCATGCGGACGTCTTCGGGCCGCTGGAACAATTTCGCAGAACCTTTGTCCTCGTCGTGCTGCTCTCGATCCTGGTGATTGTTTTTCTGAGCACGCGTCTGATACGCAAAAGCCTGGTGCCTATTGAGCAATTGAAAGACGCCACGGGCCGGGTGGCCGCGAAGGATTTCAGCTCTCAGGTGAACATTCAGACCCGCG
>JAEAMF010001094.1_pt1 | contig 22562 bp, 23 predicted proteins | sample 8958721 | NCBI WGS metagenome assembly JAEAMF01 (sample SAMN16933255, study PRJNA681124) | bioreactor sludge metagenome | isolation source: anaerobic bioreactor treating anionic surfactant - SDBS | place: India: Bengaluru | collected 2019-02-28
CCGAGCGCTAAATCAGGCCAGTCGATAGGTGGTGGACGACCGCCACTCGACTCCGGCCTCCACGATGGTGCTGGGGAACTCGGGGTGGTTCGGGGAATCCGGAAAATGCTGAGTCTCCAGGCAGATGCCGGCAAATGGACCCCAATCACCGGTCAGCCACTGCCCGCAGTAGACCTGCAGACCGGGCTGGTCGGTCAGCACCTCCACGGTCAGCTCGCCGAAGGCGAGCCGAGCTGCCACCTCGGCCTGCGGGTCGAGTACGTAGCAGTGATCCAAACCTCGCTGGGTGGCGATCCGCGGGTCGGTCGAGGCGCACAGCTCCGCCACCGACCGCAGTGCACCAAGGTCGAAGTCGGTACCGGACACCGGCCAGTACTGCCCGGTGGGCAGTGACTGCGCGTCGATGGCCAACACGTCATGGGCTGACACCTGGACGCGGTGCCCGAGCACGTCGCCGCCCCCAGCCAGGTTGAAGTAGGCATGGTTGGTCACGTTGATCACCGTCCGGGCGTCGCTGTTCGCCCGGTAGTCAAGCCGCACCCAGTTCTCCCCGAGGACATAGGTGGCCTGCAACTCAAGGTTCGCGGGGAATCCTTGGTCGCCGGCTGGGCTGGATGTGGTGAATCGCACCGCAGGACAGCCGTCCACCTCAGCTGCAGCGCCCTGCCAGATGCTCGCCCACAACCCGCCAGCGCCACCGTGCAGGATCTTGCTTCCCTCGTTGGGCGGCAGCTGGTACGTCTGGCCATCGAGGGTGAACCGGCTATCGGCGATCCGATTCGCGTAGCGTCCGACCACCGCACCGATGAAGCAGGTGTCACGCTCGATCGCCGGCACATCGGCCAAGCCCAACAAAAGGTTCTGTTGGCCGAACTGCCAGCCCAGCCAGCGGGCGCCGAGTTCGGCCACCTGGATCTGCTGACCCTTGTTGGTGAGTTGCCAGCGGCCAACCGGCCTTCCGTCACGGGCGATGCCCCAGTCGATGCGCTCAACGCTGTTCACTGTGCCAGCCTACGGCTCGGTTGGCCGCGGCTGATGGAAGTCGGGCAACCGGTTCAGGTCATCGCCTTGGCCTGTTTCGTGCTTCGCCAGATGCTTGCCGTCACGACGCCGACGACCAGTGCGACCGCCACGTAGTTGGCAACCTTGCTGTAGAGCTCGAGCAGCGCGGCGGCGGGTTCGCCGATCAGGTAGCCGAAGACAAACATCCCGATCAGCCAACTCAGTGCCGCGAAGAAGTCCAGCACCATGAACTTCTTCCAGCTCATGCCGTGCGCGCCCGCCAGTACGAAGACCACTGCCGTGATCGGCAGCGGAATCGGCACGTAGGCGATGAAGATGCCCAGCCAACCGAGCTTTTCGGCCCAGCGCTCCAAGCGTCCGTAGGAGCGGGCAGCGCGCGCCGACTGCCCTGCCCAGACCTCGATCATGCCGCGTCCCCACAGCTTGCCAGCCCACCAATACGTCCAGTCCAACTTGATCGACATCAGCGTGCCGAACAGAATCGGCAAGACGAACGGCACATCGGTGCCGACGCGTACCAACGATCCCAGTGCCGCGGTCCCGGTGCGTGAACCCATCAGGCCGACCAGCCAGGGCAGCCGCTCCGGGGCACCCAGCAGCCAGGCCCGCAACGGCAGCATGGCCATGCTGAATACCCCGAGGAAGCCGATCCAGGCCAGGCACGCGATGTCTTGCTTGGTCGGCTTATGCTTCCACGGCATCGCCGCATCGTCCCACCACTCCCGGTCGGAACCGTCGGCTACCGCCTCGGCCTCGGCAGGCGGGTTCAGTTCGTCCTCGGGACGCTGGTCTACCACGCGGCGAGCTTACCTGCTGACCGGTATTAACCCCAGTGCCGCGAATACGCTTTCCACCATGAGCGATCAAACAACCCTGGCCGAACTGCTGGCGATCAACGAGCGCATCGGGCCGGCCGAGTCCGCCGCCGACTCGGCATGGTTCGAGCAGTTGCTGCACGAACGGTTCACCATGCGGCGCCCCGGCGGCGCGTTGTCGACCAAGGAGGAGTTCCTCGCCGGGCTGGCGCCCGGCAGCGAACGTCGCACCACCATGGTCTCGGTCGAGACGCACGGCACCCACCGGGCGACGGCCAGTTGTCTGGTGGAGAAGTGGACGCTCGCCGACCCCCAGCAAGTGCAGGTCTTCGACAACCTGCGGGTCTTTCTCCGCCAGGACGGGCGCTGGCGACTGCTGACCTGGCTCGCCGAGCCCGTATAGGGACGTCGCGGTTCCCAGATCGCCCCCGACGTGGCATGCTGGTGACAGGACGGAGTTCCCGTCCTTCTACCAAGGATCGTTGGGCACGTTCCTGCCCATGGAAAGGATGGGTGGCTCATGGCCACTGTCAGCTTCCGGGATGCCACGCGCATTTACCCCGGCTCCGATCGCCCCGCCGTCAACAAACTCAATCTCGAGATTGGCGATGGCGAGTTCATGGTCCTCGTCGGCCCCTCGGGCTGCGGCAAGTCGACCTCGCTGCGAATGCTCGCCGGCCTCGAAGAGATCAATGCCGGCGCGGTGTGGATCGGTGACCGCGATGTCACCGACCTGCCACCCAAGGACCGCGACATCGCGATGGTCTTCCAGAACTACGCTCTCTACCCGCACATGACCGTCGCCGACAACATGGGCTTCGCGTTGAAGATGGCGGGCGTCGCCAAGGAGGAGCGCGATCGCCGGGTGCGGGAGGCCGCCGAACTGCTCGGCCTGCAGGAACTGCTGACCCGCAAGCCCAAGAACCTGTCAGGTGGCCAGCGCCAGCGCGTCGCGATGGGCCGGGCGATCGTCCGCAGCCCGCAGGTCTTCCTGATGGACGAGCCGCTGTCCAACCTGGACGCGAAGCTGCGCGTGCAGACCCGAACCCAGATCGCAGCCCTGCAGACACGGCTGGGCGTCACCACCGTCTACGTCACCCACGACCAGGTCGAGGCCATGACGATGGGTGACCGGGTCGCGGTCATGAAGGACGGCCTGCTGCAGCAGGTGGACAGCCCGCTGGTGCTCTACGACGCCCCCGGCAACCTCTTCGTCGCCGGCTTCATCGGCTCACCGGCCATGAACCTGATGGACGCCGACATCACCGACGGCGGCGTGAAGGTGACCGACTACATCATCCCGATCGGCCGCGACGTGCTGAAGCGCGCCAGCAGCAGCAAGGTGGTGATCGGCATCCGTCCCGAATCCTTCGGACTGTCCACCGAGAATGCAGGCATCGCCATGGAGATCGCGGCAGTCGAGGAGACCGGTGCGGACTCCTACCTCTACGGTGCACTCAAGGGGCAGGCCAAGGAGGCTCTGGCCGGCGCCGCCGAATCGGAAATCGTCGCCCGTGTCACCACCCGCACTCCCCCGGCTCGCGGCGAGCAGGTACGGTTGCGCGTCGACCCGGCCACCGTGCATGTCTTCGACAAGCAGACCAGCGAGCGGATCTCCTGACCCCAAAGCAATCGGACGGGACTCGCGGTGGCGGGTCCCGTCCGCGCTATCTTTGGCAGACATGACCGGCGAGATCTCCCAGTTGGGCCGTGGCCTGCGTACCGGCCTTGATACCGACCCCAGGTACTCCTCAATCGTCCCGCCCATCTACCCCGGCACGAACTTCGCCTTCACCGAGTTGGGGGAGGCTCCGCAATACGAGTACAGCCGATCCGGCAACCCGACCCGAGACCTGTTGTCTGAGGCCATCGTCACGCTGGAGGGCGGGGTGCGGGGTGTGGTCACCTCATCGGGGCTGTCTGCGCTGACCACGGTCTTCATGGCGATGGTGCCGCAAGGCGGCCGGATCGTCGCGCCGCATGACTGCTACGGCGGCACTTGGCGGCTGCTGAACCACCTGTCGGACCGCGGCATCTTCATCGTCGACTACGTCGACCAGACCGACGCCGATGCGTTGGCGAACAGCCTGCAATCCCCCGCCGACCTGCTGTTGATCGAGACCCCGTCCAATCCCTTGCTGCGCGTGGTCGACCTGGAAACCACTGTGGCGATGGCCCGGGACGCGGGCGTGCTGACGCTGGCCGACAATACGTTCTGCTCACCTGTGCGACAGCGTCCCATCGAGTTCGGCTGCGAGTTGGTCGTGCATTCCACCACCAAGTTCATCAACGGCCACTCCGATGTGGTGGGCGGCGCCATCGTCGCGAGCACGGCGGAAGCTGGCGAACAGTTGACGCACTGGGCGAATGTGTTGGGGCTCACCGGCGGCGCCTTCGACGCTTGGCTGGCGCTGCGCGGCCTGCGCACCCTGGACGCCCGGGTCCGCGTCCACGACGCAAACGCGGCCGAACTGCTCCCCGTGTTGGTGGCGCACCCCTCATTGCAACGGGTGCACTACCCCGGCCTGCCGGACCATCCCGGGCACCAGATCGCGGCCCGTCAGCAGTCCAGCTTCGGTTCCATGATCAGCTTCGAATTGGCTGGTGGCGAGGCAGCGGTCCGCGCGTTCTGCCGCGGACTGCGTATCTTCGACCTCGCCGAATCGCTGGGCGGAGTTGAGTCGTTGGTGGCGCATCCCGCCTCGATGACACATGCGGCGATGACACCCGAGACCCAGCTCAGGGCTGGCATCACCCCGGCGCTGCTACGGCTGTCGGTGGGCATCGAGCCGGCTGGCGACCTGCTCGCTGACCTCATCGACGGCCTCGAACGCGCCGCCGCGGCGACCTGAACGGAGGACCGGCGATGCCCCGCTTCCTATCTGCCACTCCCAACTCCAGGCTGCTGCCGCTGCCCTGGGGCGTCCCGCTGGAGGACTGGCCGGAGCAACACCTGGTCGCGCTGCCGCGCGGCATCTCGCGACACGTGGTGCGGTTCATCGCCGTGGGCGACGAGGTCTACGCGGCCAAGGAGGTGAACGAGGAACTCGCGCTGCATGAGTACCGCCTGCTGCACGATCTGATGCGCCTGGACACCCCCGCCGTCGAACCGATCGGTGTCGTTTCGGGACGCGTCACCCCCGACGGCACCCCGCTAGACCCGATCCTGCTCACCAAGCACCTGCAGTTCGCCCTGCCCTACCGCTTGCTGTTCACCCCGGGTGTCCGCAACGAGACCGTCCTGCGCCTGGTGGACGCGATGGTGGTGCTGATCGTCCGGCTGCACCTGACGGGCTTCATGTGGGGTGACGTCTCACTGTCCAACATCCTCTTCCGTCGCGACGCCGGCGAATTCGCCGCCTACTTGGTGGATGCAGAGACGGGCGAACTTTATGACCAGTTGAGTCCGGGCCAGCGCGCCCACGATCTCTCGATCGCCCGGGTGAACATCTTCGGCGACTTCTGCGATCTGGAGGCCGGCGGGATGCTCGACGAGTCGATCGATCCGCTGACCATGGTCGAGGCGATTGAGAGCCGGTACTCGGAGTTGTGGCAGGAACTGACCGGCGCCGAGGAGTTCAGCGGTTCAGAACTGCACCGGATCGAGAGCCGGGTGCGCCGGCTCAACGCGCTGGGTTTCGACATCGCCGAACTCGACATCTCGACTTCGGCGGACGGCTCCACGGTCCGCATCCAACCCAAGGTGGTCGACGCCGGCCATCATTCGCGACGCCTGCTGAGGCTGACCGGCCTGGACACCGAAGAGAACCAGGCGCGTCGACTGCTCAACGACCTCGACACCTACATTATGCGTGCCGGCCTGCGCGACGTGGACGAGGCGGTCGCCGCGCACCGTTGGTTCGGCGAAGACTTCGAACCCGTGGTTCGGACCGTGCCGCCCGAGTTGACGGGCAAACGCGACTCCGCGCAGATCTACCACGAGGTGCTGGACTACCGCTGGTACCAGTCGCAGCGCGAAGGCCGTGAGGTGCCGCTGCTGGAGTCCGCCCAAGGTTACGTCCGTGATGTGCTGAGCAAGCTGCCTGACGAGGTGATGCCCACGCTGTCGATAGGGTCCGGCGTCCGGGTGCCGGTAAGCCCGTATGACCCGTCGCTGGGTTACCTTGACGATCCGGCCACCGAAGCGCTGCCCTCGGTGGTCGACCCTTGGGAGGAGGCGGCCGCCGAAGTGGACCTGACCCAGGCGTCCCGGTTCGACATCAATTCCCTTCGGAAGGCTCGTCAGAAATAGCATCCTGAGTCGGCGCGACCGTACCGAACATGAACCAGCCGGTGGTGGCGCTCGCCGCGGCAGCGTTGCCGGTCTCGGGAATCTCGGGGACTTGGTTCGGCTCTTCGGAGAAGAACGGGTCGAAGTCGGGATCATGCCGCTTGCCGGGGGTGAGCGGACGGGGCCCGCTGTCGACCTTCGCACGAACCTGGTCGCCGATCGAACTGGTTCGTGGGCGATGCTTGCGAACCTCTGCCATGCCAATCCTCCCGGCTCAAGAACCTGCGGCGATTGTACCTGCGGACCGGTTCGGCGCCAGCCCCCACTAGACTGCCGGGGTGAGCTTTCATCTGTACGACGAGCGAAGTGGCAGCTTGACCGAATTCGTCCCGCTGAGGTCGGGCGAGGTGTCGATCTACCACTGTGGCCTGACCGTGCAGGCGCCACCGCACCTTGGCCATATCCGCAAGGAGGTCGTCTTTGACGTACTCCGGCGCTGGCTCACCGTCCAGGGCAACCGCGTCAAGGTGGTCGCCAACGTCACCGACATCGACGACAAGATCCTCGCCAAGTCGGCCGCCCAGGGCATCCAGTGGTACGAACTCGCATACTCGATGGAATTGGAGTTGCACCGCGCCTACCGGGCGCTCGGCTGCCAACCACCCAACTACGAGCCGCGCGCCACCGGGCACATCCCCGAGATGGTCGAACTGGTGAAGGTGCTGATCGACCGAGGTCATGCCTATCGCGCCACCGACGGCTCAGGTGACGTCTACTTCGACGTTCTGTCCTGGCCTGACTACGGAGAACTGTCGAACCAGCGGGTGGGTGACATGGCACCGGCAACTGACGCCGACCCACGTGGTAAGCGCGACCCCCGCGACTTCGCGCTGTGGAAGGGCACCAAGCCCGGCGAACCGGCCACCGCGTCCTGGCCCAGCCCCTGGGGACGCGGGCGCCCCGGTTGGCACCTGGAGTGCTCGGCGATGAGCCTGAAGTATCTGGGTAGCGAGTTCGACATCCACGGCGGCGGCCTCGACCTGCGTTTCCCGCACCACGAGAACGAACTCGCCCAGTCCCGGGCAGCCGGGCACGACTTCGCCAAGTACTGGATGCACAACGCGTTCGTCACCATGGCCGGCGAGAAGATGAGCAAGTCGCTGGGCAACAGCGCTTTGGTCAGCGAAGTCACCCAACAGTACGAGCCCCGTGCGGTGCGGCTCTACCTTGTCGCCCCGCACTACCGGTCGGCGATCGAGTTCAGCCCCACCTCGCTGACCGAGGCGAGTGCCCAGCTTGAGCGGATCGACTCCTTCCTGGAACGCGCCGGGGCGTCCGCGCCGGTCGAGTTCGACCCGGCTCGGCTGCCGGTCGAGTTCGTGGCGGCCATGGACGACGACCTCGGCACCCCGGCGGCCGTGGCGGTGATCTTCGAGACCGTCAAGCAGGGCAACCGGGCGATCGACGCCGGCGACCGGGGTGCCGCCGAGGACGCGCTGGGGCGGGTGCGGGCGATGCTGCACGTCCTCGGTCTCGACCCCCACGACCCGGTCTGGGCCGCCGCCGGTGGCGCAGACCTGGGTGACGTCGTCGACGGGCTGGTCGACCTGGTGCTGGCGCAGCGCAGCCAGGCCCGCGCCCGCAAGGACTGGGCCACCGCGGACGCGATCCGCGAACAACTGGCCACCATCGGCCTGACCATCGAGGACACCCCAGACGGCGTCCGCTGGAGCATCTGAGGAGAACACATGACAACCGGACGCAAGGTAGGCTCCGGCGGGCAGCGCAAGCGCGGTCTGGCCGGCCGCGGACCCACCCCCAAGGCGGAGGACCGCGTTTACCACAAGGCGTACAAGGCCAAGCAGGGCACCGGGCAAGGCGGCACCAAGTCCGGCGGACGTTCACCGCGTCCCAGCAGCCACGGCCAGGGGGCGGGCGCCGACTGGGTGGTCGGACGCAACCCGGTGCTGGAGGCGATGGCCGCCGGGCTGCCGATCAAGGCCGGCTATGTGGCCGAGGGCAGCGAGCGGGACGACCGGCTGCGTGACATCTTCAAGTACGCCGCGCAGCATTCCATCTCGTTGCTGCAGACCACCCGCGCCGAGTTGGATCGCCTCACCGGTGGCGCAGTGCACCAAGGGGTGGCTCTCCAGCTACCCGGCTACCAGTACGCCCACCCCGACGACGTGATGGCCGACGCACTGCACAACGACGTCCACCAGGGGCTGGTGGTGGCGCTGGACGGCATCACAGATCCGCACAACCTCGGTGCGATCATCCGCTCGGCCGCCGCTTTCGGGGCGCACGGGGTGATCATCCCCGAACGTCGTTCCGCGTCGGTCACTGCCGTCGCCTGGAAGGCCTCGGCCGGGGCGTTGGCCCGTATCCCGGTGGCGCGCGCGGTGAACCTCAACCGGACGCTGCAGGACTACACCAAGGCCGGCTTCACCGTCGTCGGCCTGGCCGGCGAGGGCGAGACCGACATAGCCGGCGTCCCTGGCGTGGACGGCCCCGTCCTGCTGGTCGTCGGGTCCGAAGGCGAAGGATTGGCCAGGCTCACCCGCGAGCGCTGCGACCTGCTGGCGCGTATTCCGATCTCCAGCGAAGTGGAGAGCCTCAACGCCTCGGTGGCGGCGGCGATCGCCCTGTACGAGATCGCCCGTTGTCGGGGAGACCTGGACTGAGGCGGTACACACTCGCGGCGACCCGGCCGAGATCTACGATTGCCCGTCTGCTAGGTTGGGCGCGCCGGCAGTGGTAGCTGCCCCTGAGTTACCAGAGCGGCCCGAGAGGTGAACGATGCCGTCCCCAGATGCGCTCCTGGTCCTCGACGCTGCCGACGACGTGGCGGTGGCTCGCCGGGTCTTGGTTCCCGGTGAGGTGATCGCCGTCGGCGACACCAGGCTGACGGTTCGCGACGAGGTCACCATCGGGCACAAGATTGCGTTGCACGACATTGCGACCGCCGCACCGGTCACCAAGTACGGCTACCAGATCGGTCTGGCCCGGCAACCGATCAAGGCCGGACAGCACGTCCATTTGCCCAACCTCGCGTTCAGTTCCCACGCCACGTCGGTGGCGTCCGACTTCGGCAGTCGGGGCTGGTCGGCCCCGCAGCTTCCCGAGCGCACCACCTTCCTCGGCGCGGCGCGCAGTGACGGCAGTACGGCCACCCGCAACTACATCGCCGTGCTGTCGACGGTGAACTGCTCGGCGAAGGTGTGCGAGATCGTGGCGAACGAAGTGACGCGACGGCGACTGTTGGCCGACCACCCCAACGTGGACGGTGTCATCCCGCTGGTACACACCCTGGGCTGCGGTATGTCGTCCGAAGGGCTGGAGGTGCTGCAACGTACCTTGGCCGGCTTCGCCGCCCACCCCAACGTTGGCGGGGTGGTGGTCATCGGGCTGGGCTGCGAGGTCAACCAAGTGAACCAGATGGTCGACCAGATCCGGCTGCGCCCCGGCACACCACTGGCGAAGATGGACATCCAGACATCTGGCGGTACTCGCGGCGCCGTGGCGGTCGCCGTTGAGGCCATCGCCAAGATGCTGCCCGAGGTGGACGCGTCGTTCGTGCGCACCGAACGTCCGGTCAGCGAACTGGTGCTGGGCCTCAACTGCGGCGGGTCGGATGGTCTGTCCGGGCTGACCGCCAATCCGGCGCTCGGCTTTGCGTCCGACCTGATCGTTGCACAAGGTGGCCGCTCGGTGCTGGCTGAGACCCCAGAGGTCTACGGCGCCGAATCGCTGCTGGTGCAGCGGGCCGTCAGCGAACAGACCGCGCAGCGCCTGCTCGACAAGCTCGCCTGGTGGCAGGAGTACACCGCGAAGCTGAACGTGACCATGGACGCCAACCCGTCGCCCGGCAACAAGGCGGGCGGCATTACCACGATCCTCGAGAAGTCGCTCGGCGCCGTGGCCAAATCGGGGCAGGCACCACTGGCGGCGGTCTACGACTATGCCGCGCCGATCGACCAGCCCGGGCTGGGCATGATGGACACCCCGGGCTACGACCCGGTCTCGGTCACCGGTCTGATCGCCGGGGGCGCGAACCTGGTCTGCTTCACCACCGGACGAGGCTCTGCGCTGGGCACCCGGCCGGCACCTACCCTGAAGCTGGCCACCAACGACGACCTGTATGCCCGCATGCCCGATGATGTGGACATCAACTGCGGGCCGGTCTTCTCGGCCGACGTATCTGTGGCTGACAAGGGCTTGGAGGTCTACCATGCGCTCTTGGACCTCGCCTCGGGTCAACCGTCGAGAAGCGAAGCGCTGGGTTATGGCAGCAATGAGTTCGTCCCGTGGCAAATCGGTGTGGTGATGTAGGGCCGTCCCTGCACCAAGGAAGAAGAGAGTGTCGCAATGTCCGCGAACCCCCGGATGAAGCCTCTGGAACGCAAGGTGCTGCGCGACACGGTCTACGAATCGCTCGTGGACATGTTGATGTCGGGCACCCTTGCGCCGGGTGCGTCGCTGAGCATAGACGGCCTCGCCAGCGGCCTCGCGGTCTCACCCACACCGGTTCGTGAGGCCCTGGTCCATTTGGAGCGCACCGGACTGGTCTTTCGAGAACCGCTGCGCGGCTACCGGGTGGCGCCCTTGTTGGACACCGACCAGGTCGCCCAACTTTGCGATGCCCGGGCCATCGTCGAGCTCGGCGCGCTCGAGCTGGCGTTTCAGAACGCCGACGATCTGGCGGACGACTTGGCCAAGGCCCTCGTCGCGCACGCGGAGGTCGCCAAGGCAGTCGCCGGCATCCCACCCGACCCCGCCGCCATCGGCGCCTTTCGCGGGTATGCGACGGCCGACTGGGAATTCCACCACGCCATCTTCCGGCACTCCGGGAACACCTACCTGCTGTCCGTCGCCGACTCGCTGCCCATGCATCTGCACCGGCTGCGTCAGTCGGTCACTCGGGGCGTTCACGACGCCGAGGCATCTGTCGCAGAACACGCCGAGGTGCTGCGCGCGGTACAGGACGGCGACCTCGAACAGGCGAGGAGGGCGATGCGGACGCACCTGGCCAACGTCAAGGAACGCTCGCTGAGTGAGACCACGCCGGATGCCGCCGGCTGACCGTTGTTCGTCCAGCAAGGGCACGGCGCTAGAGTGACGCTGACGTCACCTTCCAGACTAGGAGCGCTCGTGTCCGACCCCGCAGCCACCGCTTCCACCGCCTACCGGGCGATGCTGTCGCTCATTGCCAGCGTGGAACCAAGAATCGCCGAGGCCATCAAGGCCGAACTGGACGACCAGCGGGCGTCGCTGAAGCTGATCGCGTCCGAGAACTACGCGTCGCTGCCCACCTTGCTGGGCATGGGCACCTGGCTCAGCGACAAGTACGCCGAAGGCACCGTCGGGCACCGCTTCTACGCCGGCTGTCAGAACATCGACACGGTTGAGGCGGTGGCGTCCGAGCATGCTCGGGAACTGTTCGGCGCCGACTACGCCTATGCGCAGCCACACTCGGGCATCGACGCCAATCTGGTGGCCTACTGGGCGATCCTCAGTCATTTCATCGAGCGCCCGGCCCTCGAACGCCTCAAGGCCAAGACCGTGCACGACCTCAGCCAGGCTGAATGGGACGAGTTGCGCCACGAATTCGGAAACCAGCGGCTGATGGGGATGAGCCTGGACGCCGGCGGCCACCTCACCCACGGTTTTCGCCACAACATCTCGGGCAAGATGTTCGATCAGCGCAGCTACGGCACCGACCCCGAAACCGGGCTCATCGACTACGCCGCGCTGCGTCAACAGGTGCGGGCCTTCAAGCCGCTCATCCTGGTCGCCGGCTACTCCGCTTATCCGCGGCGGATCAACTTCGCCATCATGCGCGAGATCGCCGATGAGGTGGGCGCGGTGCTGATGGTCGATATGGCGCACTTCGCCGGGCTGGTCGCCGGGAAGGTCTTCACCGGCGACGAGGATCCGATTCCGCACGCGCAGGTCGTCACCACCACCACGCACAAGTCGCTGCGCGGCCCACGCGGTGGCCTGGTGCTTGCCACCAAGGAATTCGCCGACGACGTCGACCGCGGCTGCCCGATGGTGCTCGGGGGTCCGCTCGGCCACATGATGGCCAGCAAGGCCATCGCGCTTGCCGAGGCCCGCCAACCCTCGTTCCAGCTGTACGCCCAGCAGGTCGCCGACAACGCCAAGGCGCTGGCCGAGGGGCTGCTGAAGCGCGGCGCCAGGCTGGTCACCGGCGGCACCGACAACCACCTTGTGCTGGTGGACGTGGCCGGCTCGTTCGGGCTGACCGGACGCCAAGCCGAGGGCGCGCTGCTGGATTCCGGCATCGTGACCAACCGCAACTCGATCCCCCGCGACCCGAACGGCGCGTGGTACACCTCCGGGATTCGACTCGGCACCCCCGCATTGACCACACGGGGCTTCAGCACCGCCGACATGGACGCGGTCGCCGGCCTGATCGTCGCCGTCCTGCAGCAGACCTCACCCACCCCCACCGCTGCCGGAGCCCCCGGCAAGGCGAAGTATTCCCTCGCCGAGGGCGTCGCCGACGCCACCAAGTCGGCCGCAGGTGAGATGCTCGGGAACCATCCGTTGTACCCGGGTCTGGAGCTTTGAGCCTGCCGACGGTCAGTGGCGTGAGTAGAGCTTGCCCTCGACGGTGGTGATGAACGCGTCGATCGAACTCGGCAGATCCGACAGTTGCCAAGTGGCGGGGGCACGGTACCAACCCAGATCGTCCGGATCGGGCACGCCGGGGTCGTCGTCGGCGTCCACCAATGCCTGCAGCCAGCGATCGAAGCTACCCAGCACGATCGCATACGGGATGATCCGCGAGATTTCGGCATAGGCATCGTCTTGGGGGACGTGGGTGGTCGGCTGGGTGGCCAGGTTCATGGCCAGCACCTGGAGACCCTTGAGCGCCGCGGAGCCCTGGGAGGTGCGGCGGGGCATCTGCTGGCTCACCCACAGGACGCCGACCGCCAGCCCGACCAGCACTAGGCCGAGCAGCCCGAACCGGGTGAACGCGACCAGCAGCCCCAGGGCCACCAGCGACGCGATCACCGCGATGGTGCCCAGCCGACTCCATTGGGCGCGCACCACGTCTGGGCGAGCCGAGAACCAGCCTTGGTCCACCACTTCTTCATAGATCTGGTCCTGAACCTGCGGGATGATCGGCCCGAGCACCTCGCTGATGCGTGAAACGAAGACCGGCTCGCCGTCCGCAGGTGCCAGCGCGTCAACGAGGGTGCGCTCGTAACTCTGCAATTCGTCCAAGCCCTGCCCCCGCTCAAAGGTCCATTCGATGGCACCGTGGTTCAGGTTGGTTCGTGGCAGTTCGATGATCGTCAGATGCCCGCGCTGGGCGACATCAACGATCGTTGCCGCGAGGTCGATCGGATCCACCCGCTCGTCGGTCAGGGTGCCCACCTGCCCGGGCGCCATGTTGACGACCATCCTGAATCGCTCCTCACCGGCGGCCACCGGCTCGAACTGCGCGACCATGATTGGCGCTCCGCCGGCCCTGTCGGTGCCGCGCGAACGATGCAGGTAGAACAGCGCCGCACCGCCGATCAGCAGGGCGGCAAGGGCTGCAATCAGCGGCAGCGGCTGGGCGGAGAAGGCCCGGTCCAGCGTCCACCGCTCGGTGATGACCTGATTGGGGGCTACCGCGTCCGAGCGAAGTGAGAAGGTCAGGACGACCACCTCACCCGGCCCGCGCGGGCCATCGGTGAACTGCGGATAGGTTGCTTCGAAGGTGCCGGACGCATAGGTACGGCAGCTGACCGTGTTGGACGGCGGGCCGGCCTGGCAGTTGATGTCGTTGGTCCGCACACCGGCCGGCAGCGCGATCTCACCACGGACGTCCTGGACGCCGACGCTGAGGCCTTGCAGAAGACGCCAGGAAACCTCTGTCATGTCGGGCTGTCCGCTCACCGCAGGCAGGGCGACCGCAGCGCCCTGGACGCGGTAGCTGATCTCGATCGGGTCGGCGCCGACCTGGGCGGTGTCGACCGTGATGACCAGGTATTCGCCCTCGCTGCGCAGACTCGGCCGGAGGTCGGTGCCGCCGGCTGTCACAGTGACGTCGGAGATCTCATACTCCAGCTGGGTGTAGTTGAGCAACTGGCGGGTGGTGGCCAAGCGCTGTTCCAACTGCTCGGGGGCCTGGGCGAAGGTGATGGTCTCGGTGATGGTCAAGGTGCCGTCTTCGGCGATGTCGCCGGTGACCACATACGAGTCGGCCATCTCTTGCGCGTGGGCGGTCGCGGTCAACCCGAGGATTCCGGACAGGAGCAGCACAACCAGTGCGACGGCGCCCGGAATTGACCGGGAGGACCTGCGCATCGTTTGCCAAGTGCTCATGGGCACTCCTTTCCACGGACGGATCCCCGCCACGGTCGACACCTGAGCTTCGAGCATCAAGCTAGCGCACACCCGGCCCCAGCGCAGATCCCGCACAGGGCTTATACCAGATAAGGTTGGCGCGTGAGCCAGTGGGGTCAGGGATACGGCGGGCAGCAGGGCCGCCCGCAACAGCAGTGGGGGCCACCAGCCCAGCAATGGGGGCAGCCAACCCAGCAATGGGGGCAGCCAACCCAGCAATGGGGGCAGCCAACCCAGCAATGGGGGCAGCCAACCCAGCAATGGGGGCAGCCAACCCAGCAATGGGGGCAGCCAACCCAGCAATGGGGCCCAGCAATGGGGGCAGCCAACCCAGCAATGGGGGCAGCCAACCCAGCAATGGGGCGCCCAACAGCAGAGTTGGGGTGCGGTCTCCTCGCCCAACCGTTACCAGCCGCGATCCCGACCGCCCCGCCGCGGCGGATCGGCGCTTCGTACCTTGGTCATCGTGATCGGCGTGATCGTCTTGGGCATGGTCGTTGTCAGCCTGCTCACCGAACCGGAGACCGGCGACCCAAGCCCGCAGACCCCGCCTGGCGAATACCAGAACGAGAGCTACCAGGTACCGCCGATCGACACCGATCCACCCGAACTGCCAATGCCTGAGACCTACGGCGAGGCGACCGACTGGATGGTCAACAATGCCATCTACTCGTCCGAGATCGCCGTCCCGGTGCGCTGTGAGGCGCAACCGATCGACTTGGCCAACGCCTCAATGTCGGTCCTCCAGGATCACATGAATGAGTTCACCGGATGCCTGATGCGGGTCTTCGGCCCTGCGGTGGAGCAGGCCGGCTACGTCGCGGTGCGGCCCAGCGTGACCATCTATACCCGCGAGGTGCAGACCCGCTGCGGCAGCATGCCGCGTCAGAACGCCGCCTACTGTGCGGCAGATCAGCAGGTCTATTACGCCGCCGACCTGCCCGCGATCATCCCCTACCAGTTGCAGGGCAGCCCGTACGTGGTGGAGAGTGTGGTCGCCCACGAGTTCGCGCATGCCATTCAAGCTCGCACCGGCATCCTGATCTCCGAGGCCGCGTGGGAGCAGAACTCCGGCGAAGCCGACGCCAACGCGTTCTCGCGTCGCCTCGAAGTACAGGCCGACTGCTGGTCGGGCCAGTTCATCAATTCGGTGGGGACGTCGGTCGGGTTGGACGACAACGACGTGCAGCAACTTTCGCTGCTCTTCTACTCGATCGGTGACGACCAGTTGTCCGGGGATCCGAGCATCGAGGGAAACCACGGCCATGGCGATTCACGCCGCAGCTGGTTCCTCGAGGGCATAGGCACCACTTCGATGGGCGCCTGCAACACCTTCGATGCGCCCACCGCGGCGGTCCGCTGAGCGTCGGGCCACGGGTCAGTCGCGTTCGATGAGTGCGGAAGCCACTGCCGCGACCCCCTCGGAGCGACCTTGGAAGCCGAGTCCGTCTGTCGTGGTCGCGCTCAGACTGAAAGGCGCCCCCAGGACCTCACTCAACAGCGCCTCGGCCTCGCCGCGCCGACCGGCCAGCCGCGGCCGGTTGCCGACCAGTTGCACCGTCACGTTGCCGACCCGCCAGCCGGACGCCGCCAGGCGTCGTCTGGTCTCGGTCAGGAACGCCACCCCGGACGCCCCGGCCCACTCCGGCTGACTGGTGCCGAAGTTGGAACCCATGTCGCCGAGCCCGGCGGCGCTCAACAGCGCGTCGCAGGCGGCATGGCAGACCACGTCGCCGTCGGAATGACCGTGCAGTCCAGCGGGCTCATCCGGGAAATGCAGCCCCGCCACCCACATCGGCACTCCGGGGGTGAGCCGATGGACGTCGTAGCCGATGCCGGTGCGGATCACAGCGGTGACAGGTGCCGGAAGATGCGACGGCCGGAATGATGACCCAGGCTCGCCCGGGCCTTCCACAGGGCCTTGGCCACGGTGAGGTCGGACGGCTCGGTGATCTTCATCGACAACCGCGAGCCCGGTACCAGGACGACCTGATGGCCGGCCCGCTCGGCGCACGAAATGTCGTCGGTGAACTGCGCCTGCGACGCGGCCAACTTCTCGTGGGCGTCGAGGATGACGTCCAAGGGGAAACCCTGCGGGGTCTGGATCGCCCTTAACTTCGAACGGTCCACAACCGTGTTCCCGCCGCCGTCCGCGAGCATGCGCATGGAGTCGCTGACCACCACGGCAGGCGCGACTGCCTCGGCCCCATCGCGAACGGCCTGGATCACTTCCGAAACCACGCTCGCCGGCACCATCGGGCGAACCGCATCATGGATGAGGACGATGCGGGCCTTCGACAGGCGCGGATCGTCGCGGACGGCCTTCAGCCCGTTGTGCACCGACTGCTGCCGGGTCGTCCCACCGTAGGCCTGCACCACCGGGATGGGGAGTGCACCGAGTGCCGGGCCGAGTTTCTTGGCCACCTGCGGGTTGACCACGACGACCGCATCGGTGCAGCCGCCGGCCGCCATCGCCTCGACCGACATGACCAACAGCGCCTTGCCGGTGACCTTGAGGGCGGGCTTCGGGGTGGCTCCCCCGTACCGCACCCCCAGTCCCGCGCCCACGACCACCGCAACCACTGGTTCCGACATGGGTAGGAGTCTTTCACACCCCGCTCCACAGCCGACCACCGCACCGTACGCCCACCTAGAATCGACCTGGAGGCAGACCAGATCAGGAGGAGTCCCGCGATGGGCACGCAACGTCACGATCCCAAAGGGGCAACCACCAAGCGCCCGTTCCTGATCGTGAACCCCAAGACCTATCTGGGAAGCACCGACACTGTCAGGCTGTCGCGTGCGTGCTGCGGCTGGGCGCCGACGGTTCGGGCGGCACCAGCGGCATCGTCCGCCATCCAGACTGGCGTAGCATCCTGACCGAGATACTCACCGCCATCAAGCAGTATGCGACGCCCGGCGAAGCCAACTAACCCGATTCCGAGCGCCCGACCATCACCCACGAAGAAGGAGACCCCATGTCCGATGTGCTGTGGAAAGCCGAAGTCACCAGCGTCGGCCACGAGGCCGGCGAGATGCTCGAGGCCGGCATCCTGATCCTGTTCAGCGATCCGGTGCCCGATGCCCTGGCCGATGTCAGCGTGACGCACAACTCGACTGCTGCGCCGACGCGTCCACTGCGGGCAGGCGACCAGTTCAGCTTTTCAGGACAGGCCTACGTCATCGACGAGGTGGGCGGACGCACGTACGACAACCTGGCCGAACTTGGCCATGTCGTGGTCTACGTTGATGAACCCGACCAGGAGTTGCTGCCGGGTGCAGTCAAGGTGACGGGCCCCGCGCTCGTCGTTCCTGAAATGGGGAGCAGCATCGAATTCGTCGGGGCCTGAGCAGCGCGCATCGGGCAATGCCCCCAACCCGCCAAATCCGGGCCAGACAATCAATCCTCGTACTTGTACCCCAGGCCACGCACGGTGACCAGCTGCGTCGGATGCGCCGGGTCGACCTCGATCTTCGAGCGCAGCCGTTTGACGTGCACGTCCAACGTCTTGGTGTCGCCGACATAGTCGGCGCCCCAAATCCGGTCGATCAACTGGCCGCGGGTCATCACGCGTCCTGCGTTGCGCAGCAACAACTCCAGTAGCTCGAACTCTTTCAGAGCCAACTTGACGCGTTCGCCACGCACCCAGACCTGGTGGCGTTCCACGTCCATCCGGACGTCGCCGGCCTCGATCACCTCAGGCAGCAGTTCGGCGTCCTGCCCACGACGCAACACCGCCCGGATACGAGCGACCAACTCGCGATGGCTGAACGGCTTGGTGACGTAGTCGTCCGCGCCGAGCTCCAACCCGACGACCTTGTCGATCTCGGAATCGCGAGCGCTGACCATGATCACCGGCACGTTGCTTCGCGCACGCAACTGCCGGCAGACCTCGGTGCCCGGCATGCCCGGCATCATCAGGTCGAGCAGCACCAGATCGGCGCCGTTGCGCTCGAACTCGGCAAGCCCCGCAGCGCCGTCTCCTGCCTGCGAAACGTCGAAGCCCTCCCGTTGCAGCATGTACGCGGTGGCATCGCGGTAGGACTCTTCATCCTCGATGATCAGGATCCTCGTCATGGCTTGACCTCCGGTACCGGCGGCGCCCCGAGCACCGCCGCGTCTGATGGCGTGGCTGGATCGAGTGCCGGGAGCCGGAGGGTGAAAGTGGAACCCTGCCCCACCTTGCTCCAGACGTTGACGGTGCCGCCATGGGCACCGATGACGTGCTTGACGATGGAAAGCCCCAGCCCGGTGCCGCCCGAATCCCTGCTCCGGGCGAAATCGACCCGGTAGAAGCGCTCGAAGATGCGGTCCAGTTCCTCAGACCGGATGCCGATGCCGTTGTCCGCGACGCTGATCTCGACGTAACCGTCGTCGGACTCCTGGGCCAGCCTGCTGCTGACTGCCACCCGCCCACCAGGGTCGGAGTAGTTGATCGCGTTCGTGATCAAGTTCACCACGGCACTGGTGAGTTGTTCCTCGTCCCCAAGAACGCGCAGTCCAGGCGTCCCCGAAGCGGTGAGCCCGATCGAACTGGACGCGGCGAGTTCGCGGCATTGGCCCGCGGCGGCGGCGATCACGTCGTCCACCACGACTTCGCTCGGGTGCAGCAGCGGCTCGTCGGACTGCAGCCGCGAGAGCTCAATGATCTGCCGGACGAGTTCCCCGAGCCGGTCGGACTCGTGGATCATTCGGGCCGCGAAACGCTGCACCGCCACCGGGTCGTCGCAAGCCTGCTCGACCGCCTCGGCCAAGACCCGAATCGCACCGACGGGAGTCTTCAACTCGTGGCTGACGTTGGCAACGAAATCGCGTTTGATCTCCTCGGTTCGAACCTGGGCGCTGCGGTCGTCCGCGACCACCAGCACCATGCCCCCGCTCAGCCCCCTGAGCCGCACGGCCAGTTCGAGCTGCGGAGTACCCAGCTCACGTGGCAGCCTGAGCACCGTCCCGAGCACCCGCCGCTGCTGCCTGACCTGACGCACCAAGTCGAGCAGTTCGTCGGGCGCCACCCGGTTGCCGCGCACCAGCCCGAGAGTGCGCGCCTGCGGGTTGGAGTGCAGCACCTCGTCATAGGGCCCCGCCACCAACGCCGCCGACCGCAGCAGGTCGACGGCCTGCGCCAGTTGCTCGGACACCACCGGAACCTGCTCCGGCTCCCCCGCGTCGAGTTCTGCGCGGCGGCGCAGCCACGCCAGCGTCGGCGCGTAGGCGAGACCGAGGACCAGACCCAGCAACGCCGCGATCAACACGTCCACGCTGTTGATCATAGGGGCCGGGCGGGTGGCAGACCGCACAGCCCAGTTCGGCCCGGCTCGACCCAGCTCGGCGTAGCTGCCAAGACGTTCACCCGGGCTTAACCGAGAAGTGGCCTGCGAGGCCGACGGCCGTGTCCAGCCGTCCACCAAGTGCCTCTAGAATCGACCCAGCCGAGTGAGGAAAGAGGATTCCGGTGCGCAAGATCTACCGAAGCGACCTTGAAGGTGTGGTCAATGAGCTGGTCGTCATGTCCGACAGCATCCAGATCGCCGTGCGGGACGCCACCCGGGCACTCCTGCATGCCGACTTGCAGCTGGCTGAACGCGTGATAAGCGGTGACACCCGAATCGACGCGATGCACGACCAACTGGAGTTGCGCGCTTTCACCATCTTGGCCCGGCAGGCGCCGGTGGCAGGAGAGTTGCGGACGCTGGTCGCGGTCATCCAGATGGTCGCGGCACTGGGACGCATGGGAGACCTGGCCGCGCACGTCGCGAAGATTGCGCGGTTGCGCTACCCCGAGCACGCCGTACCCGAGCCACTCGCCGAGAACTTCAGTCGCATGTCATACCTCGCCCAAGAGATGATCGGCAACGTCGGACGCGTGCTGGCCGAGCGAAACCTCGAGGAGGCCCAGACGCTGGCCGAGCAGGACGAAGAGATGGACATCCTGCGCAGCGACCAGTTCCGGGTCATCCTGGGCGACGACTGGGAGTTCGGCGTGGAGGCCGCCGTCGATGTGGCGCTCCTCGGCCGCTACTACGAGCGCATCGCCGACCACGCGGTGGGCATGGGACGCCGGATCATCTACGTCATCACCGGAGACCTGCCCGAGGGCGAGAACTGGCCGTCCACCTAGGCCCCCCTTGAGCGGGCGAGCATCGCAATTGGGGCGACCCCGGCAATCAACAGGTGGGCAGACCCTTTCGAGCCTGCCCACCTGAGACGTCTTCTGCTGTTCTGCTGTCTGTTGCCTGTTACTTCTTGCCCTGCGCGGCGACAGCTTTGGCGCCCGCCTCGGCTGCCTCCGGATCGAGGTACCGGCCACCCTTGGTGATCGGCTTGAAGTCCTCGTCCAGTTCGTACAGCAGCGGGATGCCGGTCGGAATGTTCAGCCCGGCGATGTCGTCGTCGGAGATCTCGTCGAGGTGCTTCACCAGGGCGCGGAGCGAATTGCCGTGCGCCGCGACCAGAATGGTCTTGCCGGTGGCCAGGTCGGGCTTGATGTCAGATTCCCAGTACGGCAGCATGCGCGCCACGACGTCCTTGAGGCACTCGGTCTGCGGGCGCTCGTCCTCGGGGATATCGGCGTAGCGGGCGTCGTTCCACTGCGACCACTGGGCGTCCTTGTCGAGCACGGGCGGCGGCACGTCGTAGCTGCGGCGCCACGCCATGAATTGCTCGTTGCCGTACTTCTCGAGGGTCTCCGCCTTGTTCAGGCCCTGCAGCCCCCCGTAGTGGCGCTCGTTGAGCCGCCAAGACCGTTGCACCGGGATCCAGTGCCGGTCGCAGCCATCGAGTGCCAGATAGGCGGTGTGGATGGCACGCCGCAACAGCGAGGTGTGCAGCTTGTCGGGCAGCAGGTTCTCCTCGGCCAGCAGCTCACCGCCCCGCTTGGCCTCTCCCACGCCCTTCTCGTTCAGGTCGACGTCCACCCAGCCGGTGAACAGATTCTTGGAGTTCCAGTCGCTCTCGCCATGGCGAAGCAGGATGAGCTTGTAAGTCATGGCGTCATCCTAGCGATGACCGGCTTGCCCGGATGGTAGTCAGCTAGCCAGATCTGCCCACCATGGAAGGATGAGCCCATGAGTGAGTTCAATTCCAGCCTGGACGATCGTCGCGTCGCCGTTGTCACCGGCGCCTCCAGCGGCATTGGCGCCGCAAGCGCCCGAGCGTTGGCCGCCGAAGGGTTCAAGGTCTACTGCGCGGCCCGGCGGATCGACCGGCTGGCAGACCTGGCCACTGAGATCGGTGGGGTGGCCGTCGCCTGTGACGTCACCGACCAGGCCGACGTGGCCGCGCTGGCCCAGGCAGTGGGCGGACGCTGTGACGTACTGCTGAACAACGCGGGCGGCGCGATCGGCCAGGATCCCATCGAGACCGCAGACCCGTCCGATTGGGAGCGGATGTACCAGATCAACGTCTCCGGGACGCTGCGCGTGACCCAAGCGCTGCTGCCGGCGTTGGAGGCCAGCCATGGCGCGGTGATCTTCATCACCTCGACGGCCGCCGAGACCGCTTATGAGGGCGGCGGCGGCTACTGCGGCGTCAAGTCCGCCGAGCGCTACCTGGCCGGGTCCCTGCGCCTTGAGCTGGTTGGACGCCCGGTGCGGGTCTGCGAGGTCAGCCCCGGCATGGTGCACACCGAGGAGTTCTCGCTGGTCCGTTTCGACGGGGACCAGGCGAAGGCGGACGCCGTCTACGCCGGGGTGGACGCCCCGCTGGTCGCCGAGGACATCGCCGAGGCGGTGCGCTGGATCGCCACGCTGCCCGAGCATGTCAGCATCGACCGGCTGGTGATCCGGCCACGCGCGCAGGCGTCCAACTGGAAGGTCGCCCGCTCGTCCTGACGGGCCGTGCCCCGGGGTCGTGAAATGCGTGGTCCGGGCACCAATTAGTCTTGTCAGCGAGCGTCTGGGTCCGCGGCATCATACTGGTCATCACCGCACTGGTTCCCGAAACCCGGTCAACCCTGGTGGAGTACAACTCGATCATCCCCGTGGCGATCGCGTTGCTGCAGGGCAGGACGCGGCTCGCCGGCCTCTTCGCGACCAGCTTCCTCGCCGCCCTGGTCCTGAATGCCCGGTCCGGCCCCGATGTGGCGGGGCCGCTGCTGTTCTGGGGCACGGTGTACGCGATGACGCTGGCG
>JAEAMF010001103.1_pt1 | contig 22558 bp, 25 predicted proteins | sample 8958721 | NCBI WGS metagenome assembly JAEAMF01 (sample SAMN16933255, study PRJNA681124) | bioreactor sludge metagenome | isolation source: anaerobic bioreactor treating anionic surfactant - SDBS | place: India: Bengaluru | collected 2019-02-28
ACACTGTAAAGCACCGGCCCCGCCATCGGCAGATGGGGTTCATGGATCGCTTACGTTCCTGCGCGACCATCCCGAGGACTGAACACCGCGAGGAATCCCGCATGCTGATCGGCGCCCTGATCGTCCTCACCTGGCTGGTCCTGCTGGTCCGCTACCCGACCCGCGCCGTGCCGATCAACCTGCTGGCGCTGTTCGCCCTCGGCCTGGTGGCGCTGGGAGTGATCTGGCAGGAGCAGCGCGAACAGGGGCGCCTCGACCGCCTCGAGCTGGACCTGCAGTGGGACGCCGGCTGCCCCGCCGACCGCCCGCTGCGCGCCCGCCTGCGCAACGGCAGCGAGCGACCGCTGGTCGAGCTGAACTGGCGGGTCGGCGCCTACCAGAGCGGCGATACCATTGATCTCGCCGACGACCGCTACGACAGCCCGCACTACCGCATCCTGCACCGCCTGCTGCCCGGCAGCGAGTGGCGCGACTGCCTGCCGCTGCCGCCGCTGCGGCCGGGCTACCGCGCCAGCAGCCTGGAATACCGCGCCGAGCGGCTGCGCGGGCACTTCGCCAGCCCGTAGGCTGGGTCAGCCGCCAAGCCGCGCAACCCTGCGGCGCAGCCAGCGGGCATCGCGATGGCCGCCCTCAGGGCCGGTCGCCATGGCTCTCGAGCGCTTCGCCGCCCTTGCGCCCCGAGGTCTCCACCGCCGGGAACCTGGCCGAACTGAAGCGCACCACCAGGTTGGCCAGCGCCAGCAGCAGGATGGCCCCGCAGACCATGACGATGCCCATGTTCGGCTTGTGGGTGTGCTGGATGTCGCCGATCAGCAGGCGGGTCAGCGCGGTGATCGACACGTAGATCAGGAAGCGCACCGGCATGTGGTTGGTCTTGAAGTAGATGCCGACCATCGCGCCCAGCTCGAGGTAGATGAACAGCAGCAGGATGTCGTCGATGGTCGCCTGGCCGCGTTCGAACATGCCGAGGAAGGTATGCCCCGCCGCCCAGGCCACCGCCCCGCCGATGGCGAACAGCGCCAGATAGTGGAAACCCTCGACCAGGAGGTTGCCGAGGGAATCGGCGTGGCGGTGCATGGCGTGGCGGAAACGCTCGGCCCAGTGCGTTTTCATGATGGTGCCCCCGAAAAATGGATGGCGGAATCAGGCCACAAGCGGAAATGGCATGCAAGCCGGAGGCCGACTGACCTGGCCCTAGACGGCTGCAGAGACTCGTGCCTCCACCATGGACTTGCGCCAGCGACGGATCGGCTGCTCGATCAGGTGGTGATTGAGTACTGCCATGATCAAGCTCAACCCGCCGCCTAGCAGCAAGGTCAGCCCCCAGCTCTGCTCCTGCTGCAGATAACTCATTATCGGATAATGAAAAAGATACAGTCCGTACGATAACTGCCCGACATATGCCAGTGGACGCCAAGAGAGCATGCGACCAAGAATCCCCTGCGGACAGCAATTCAGCCAGACGATAGTCAACAACACTGTGGCCTCGACCAGAGGCAGACCGAAGCTCAGCCGCTCTCGATCACTCACCGGGCACAGGATAACCACAAGCATCCCCCCCCATGACAGCAGTAACCAGCGACACCTCAGCAACCGCCTAGAAACCGACAGATTGCGACCAATCCAGATACCTAACGCAGCGCCAAGCAGTAGGCCACTAACCCGCATATCGAATCGGTAGTAAGCCTCATTGCTATCCATAGACAAAAACTGCAAGGCCGTCATCCGCCAGAAACCGATCAGCACAACAATGACCAACACAGCGAGCACCGCCTTCCGAACACTCAGGGCGAGCAGACCAAGTAGAGCCAGCGGCCATAACAGATAAAAACGTTCCTCGACACCCAGCGACCACGCATGAATCATCTTCTCCGGAGCCATGCCAAAAACCAATGCGAGATCGGCCTGATAGGTCAGCACGACAAACCAGTCGCGAGCATGAAAATAGTAATCTGCCCATATCAGCGGCGCGAAAACCGCATACAGTAGCAGCATGAACAGCAAAGGAGGCGTCAGACGCAGTAACCGCTGACGATAGAAACGCCGCAAATTCAAGGCACCACTGAGCGCATGCTCGACCAGCAAGACACGCGTAATGAGATAGCCACTGAGCACAAAAAAAACATCCACCCCGACATTCCCCCCTGGAATGAAGGGAACCTGCGAATGAAAAAAAATCACAAGCAGGATGGCGACAGCACGTAGACCGTCGAGCGCTGCTGAATAGGGCATGCTCACTCCCAATCACAACTACCGCAATCGACTCATCCGTCGCAGGGCAATCTCAAACTTAGCTCTTCCCCAAAAATCAATTTACGACAAAGCTTAGCCATGGAACCTGAGCAAACTCGAAGAGTGGCCGATGATTCTGACTCTCAATCAGAAGCGGCCTATGATCACCAACGAGCATAACATTAACGCCCCGCATATTCTTATCCTTCAGAATCTCACCCAGCCCCACAAAAAACTGCGCCTGTAATTTAAGATAACGACACGCCCGAGAATCGGAAGAAACATCAAAAGCAGAACAATCGAAACCATCAAGCCGAATATCTCGCTCATCATACATGGAGTGCGAATTTAGAGTCAGCCAATACATGAACCGCTTTCCATCCCCAGAAAAATAATCAACAACTTCCGTCATCATATCCAGATCACAGGCCCCCGGAAAAGAGTAGCAGTGGCTAGGCCAGGCCTTACTCTCATAAAATATACTCTCATCAAACCCAGCACGCGGATACCAATAGCGTCGATCATACATTGAGCCAACAGCCCCATGCATCGCCAATGTCCGATAGCCGCGGGCCCTCAGCTTGTTCGGCAAGCAGTAGTCGAACCCTTGAGAAACAGGCGCCAGATTGAAGTGATTTGGCGACAACTGACACAACTCGCGGAACTCCGCCCCCACTGTCACTCCATCAAAAGACAATACCCCTTGCGCAGCTTTTTCACCAATCACAGTCTGTAGTGGTCGCAGCAAGGCTCTTTGAATTTCGGGTTGCCGCGGCACGCCCCAAGACTCGACGATAATCAGCAGCAAACGACCATCAACCCTCTGCTCCTCTGCAACCCCTCGCCAGAAGGATACGGCGCTAGCATCCTCGGGAATACTTCGGAACGGCTCCCCATCCCGGTATACCCCCTTGAAAAACTCGCCACTTCGATACTCAACAAAGTTTCTTATCTGACTTGAAAAAAAATGCTCACTAGAAAATCGCCAAACATCACGCAAACCATCTTCGACACGAAAATCCACAAGAGAAAAAAACAGCATAAACCCGCACAGAATTGCAGAAAACCGCCGACTCATCCCACCCCAAAAGACATGAAGCAAAAAGCAGATCGCCACCAATGAAAGAAAAACCAGTAAGGCAAGAAAATGATATTTAACCGAAGAGAACAAAAAGAATCTCCCAAGATAAAAAATATCCTCAAGCCTAATAAACGGAAACAATTGACCCAAGATCAGCAGCAAGTCAAGAATAGCAACAAAAAACAACACTAGGACGGCAAGCCACTTAAATCCCAACAGCATGAAAAGCAGCGGAATACAGTAATCCAGATTGACGCCAGGCCGACCAACTCCAGAAAACGAAGCCACTCCCGACAAAAAAGAATTTGGCAAAACCACGAAAACCAGAGTCACCAGAAGAGACCCCTTGAAATCAAGAGCTCCAAACTTACGGAACACCTCCCTACCGAACTGCCCCGCAGCAACCTGCCTAAACAAACCAATCATATGCACATTCTGCCATCCAGAAACCACAACAGTGCACTTACGCATGCTCTTAGCAGGCAGATCGATGCTTCAAGAAAACCAGCGCACACCAGAGCCTTACCAAAAAAACCGCACAAAGCATGGCGACCCAGCCATCTGGACAGGCATCCTTGCCAATCAGCCTTCACTGACAATACAGTCAAACAGCTCGTCCAAAGAGTTCTGAGGATGAGCACTGAGCAGTGTGCCCCCCGCTTCGGCAATCGAAGCCAGCACAGCAGGCACCTGAGCCCTCTCGCAGATACCCTTCCAGATCATTCCGGCATCTTCACTGAAATCCGGCAAGCCTGTCGCACCGTAATAGCGCACCACCAGAGTATTCTGGCTAGCCAGCATACCAGCAATGCTCTGCTGAGCACGGATACGCCCCTTGTGAATCATCACGAAACGGTCTGCCAGGCGCTCGACGTCATGCAGGATATGACTGGAAAAAAACAGCGTCCCTCCCCCTTGGCGATACTCCTGCATCAGATCGGCCACTTGACGCCGCCCTATGGGGTCAAGCCCGGACATCGGCTCGTCAAGCACCAGCAGTTGCGGCTCGATGGCAAATGCGTGCGCAAGAGCCGTGCGCTGAGTCATACCCTTGGACAAGTTGCGGATGCGCTTGTCTGCCGCATAGGCAATTCCCAGCCGCTCCAGCCAATGCTCCGTGCGCCGCCGGTTTTCCAGCCCCTTGATACCATGCAGACGTAGTCCACTACTCACCACTTCACGCGGTGTCAGTTGCTCGTAGAGGTAAGGATTTTCCGGCACATAGCCCACTCCGCGCCGCGAGCGCGGATCGTCTGCGGCACAGCCCATCAGCAAGGCCTGACCGGCATCGGCGCGCAAGGCGCCAAACAGTATCTTGATGCTGGTGCTCTTGCCCGCACCGTTCTGACCGATAAAGCCCACTGACTGGCCGGCCTCGACGACAAAATCCACATCGTCCAGCGCCTTGATGGGCTTGCCCTTGCTCCTGAAGGACTTGTGCAGCCCTTGAACCTCGATCGGCTTCATCACTATTCCTGCTTCACCACGTTATCTACCAACTGAGGCTGCCCCTCTGAAGAGAGGACGTAACCCAACTGCAAGGGATCCTCGGGCACTGTCTCAAGACCAGCATAGCCGACCAAGTCTTCAAGCCGGGAAGGCATAAAGGTGTTGCGCTCGCGATACTCGCTCGCGGCCGCGCGCAACTTCTGCAAGCCCTCCAAGCGCACGATGCGCGCTGCTAACAAGGCACGGAAATTCTCGTCTTTGCTCTGCTCGAACATGCCGACCAGGATGTTCATGGCCACCTGTGGATCGTCGCCCAACGAGTACCACTTGGCCGCCATGTCTCGCAAGGCTCCGGCATTCCCCGGATGACGCGCTGCGGCCACCTCGGCCCAGTGGCCGGCTTTACTCATATCGCGCTCGAAATACATGGCGTTGAAGGCATAGTAGAACGCCGGCCACATATCCCAGTCCCGACTTTGCGCGGCCTTGAGCAACACGGTCTGTGCCGCCACAACCTGACCATTCCACGGCAGGATGGCCGCTCCGACGTAATAGTTGTCCTCGTGGCGGGGATTGAAGAAGGCCGCATCGGCCTGCAACTGTCCCTGGATACGGTAGGTTTCCGCTTCGGTCACCCTCGCCTCCACCATCAGACTGCGGAAGACATTAAGATTGGCAGCCAGGTAAGGATCACCCGCAGAGTAGGCCAACTGCACCGGAATCGGCATACGCACCCGCAGTACCTCGGCACGGTCCTCCGGCCGCTGATGGTCGCGCAGCAACAAACCGGTCCCGGCGAACCCCGCCCAGGCAAGCAGCATCACCGATAGAGCGAGCAGGATTCTCATGTGAAGTTGCGCCGCTGGAAGACCACGATGGCCAGCGCCAGCAAGGCACCGATATAGGTCAGCGCATTGAGCACCGCCAGCCCCATGGCGAGCGGCTCGGCGGGCAGGTCATAGAGTGCGAGTGTCCGCCAGTCCAAGCGGGAAAGATCGGGCAGCCAGACGTAGGCATGCTCAAGCAGAGGACCGAACAGCGCTGCATGCTCAGGATCGGAACGCACCCCATGGCGCAGATAGTCGATGGTCGGTCCCAAGCCTCGCGCGGCCAGTGCAAAGGCCAAGCCCAGCAGGAACGGCAAAAACGGTGTGGTCGACAGGGTGGCCAGCATCAGCGCGAAAGCCGACACGACCAGCACATCGAGCCAGACGCCCAGCAATACCAGCCAATAGACCCAGCCCAGAGCGGGCGGTCTCATCTGCTGGTACTCGGAGCCGAAGAAATACAGCAGCCCCCAGAACACACCGCCGATGAACAGCAGGCTCACACCGCCCAGGGTCGCCACGGCAAAGAAGCGCGACAGCAGGAACTGGTAACGGGCTATCGGGTAGGCCAGCATGAAATACACCGACTTGCGCTCGATATCTCGCGCCAGCAGGTCCTGCACCCAGACCAGCACCATCAGCAGCAGGACGATGCGCATGCCACTGAAGGCCACATCCAGGGTCACCGTCAATTGCTGGCGTCCGGAAAAGTTGCCGGCCAGCAGAGCCATCCCCAGCAGCGCCAGGGTGACCAGCAGCAGGATGCGAAAGCCCAGACCGCGCAAGCCCATCCGCACGCCCAGCCTCGTCAGCTCGAACATGTTTCCCTCCACAAAAGGCAAGCCCCCTGACGGGGGCTTGTCTCGACTACGGCAGAACAATCAGAGCTTGCAGCCGTTGGCCTTATCCAGGTCCATGCTTGCCTCAGCCACCTTACTAGCCGCCAGGCTGGTAACGGTCTTGGCCACCGCGGCGCCGCACTGGGCAACGCTGCCGCCGACGGAGGAGCCGGTGAACACGGTATAACCCTTGTTCGAGCCTGCAACCACGCCCATGCGGTTGTCAGTGGCATCGTCGATCAGACCGGCAACCACGTTGGCCGACAGGGTGCCTTCGAAGTTGTTCTTGATGAAACCGGCGCGGCTGTCAATTGCGGTGAACGCATACTGGCGCGCCAGGTTGATGTCGGTAGCAACGTCACCGATCTTGTTATAGCCGTCTTTGATCTTGATGGTAGTGGTGCTAGTAGTGCCAGATGCACTAGCGCCCATGGAAACAACGGCAGCGCCAGCGAAGAAAACTGCGGCAATGATCTTTTTCATCGCATGTATCCCTTTTCAGATTAGTTGGAGTTGGCGATGCCGCCGGTCAGGATGTTGCGCGCATCCGACTGCGCCGCCTTGTCGTAGCCCTTGGCCTGATACTCCTGGAACTGCGGAATGGCAACGGCGGCCAGAATACCGATGATCGCAACCACGATCATCAGCTCGATCAGGGTGAAGCCTTTCTGGGCTTTTTTCTGCAGAGCTTTCATTGAGGGTCTCCTTGGATTGATTCGGTCGTTGGACCTGAGATTTTCAATGCATGGTGCATGCCAACATCGCCAAAGCCGCATTTCGCGCCCTTGCAGGGCAACCGCGATTGCGCATCAAGCTTCTTGCGGCAGGATGTGCCGTTTTTTGTCACACGGACTGCAGGGGTTTGGCAGCGCCCCGCCAGTAGGCTATAAGGCAGCCACTGGATTCATAGGTTGCCCCCTCCCATGAACGACACCCTCCCCCTCAGCGGCCTGGCCCGCCAACTGGTGCTGGCCGAACTGCTGGACGCGAAGACCGCCCAGCTGGCGCAGGCCGAGGCCCAGCGCAACAAGATCCCGCTGGTCAGTCACCTGGTGCAGAACAAACTGATCAAGCCACGCGCGCTCGCCGAGATGGCCGCCGAGCAGTTCGGTCTGCCGCTGCTGGAACTCAAGTCGCTGGACAAGGAGCTGCAGCCCAAGGAACTGGTCAGCGAGAAACTGATTCGCCAGCACCGCGCACTACCTCTGCTCAAGCGCGGCAACCTGCTGTTCGTCGGCGTTTCCGACCCCACCAACCAGCAGGCTATCCGCGATATCCAGTTCAGCACCGGATTGAGCGTGGAAGCCCTGCTGGTGGAGGACGACAAGCTCGGCGAAGCCATCGACAAGTTCTTCGACAACGCAGGCAGCGGTATGGAGAGCCTGGGCGATGTCGACCTCGACGGCGTGGAGCTGGAACAAGGGGGCGAAAAGAAGGAAGAAGCCGTCAGCAATGAGACCGACGACTCCCCAGTGGTCAAGTTCGTCAACAAGATGCTGCTGGATGCGATCCGTGGCGGCGCTTCCGACCTGCACTTCGAGCCCTACGAAAAGACCTACCGGGTACGTTTCCGTACCGACGGCATGCTGCACGAGGTTGCCAAGCCGCCGATCCAGCTGGCCACCCGCATCGCCGCGCGACTCAAGGTGATGGCCGCCATGGACATCTCCGAGCGACGCAAGCCCCAGGATGGGCGAATCAAGCTGAAGATCTCCGCCAACAAGGCCATCGACTTCCGGGTCAACACCTGCCCGACCCTATGGGGCGAAAAGATCGTGATGCGGATCCTCGATCCCTCCAGCGCACAGATGGGCATCGACGCCCTCGGCTACGAGGAGAGCCAGAAGGAGCTCTATCTCAAGGCGCTCAGCCAGCCGCAGGGCATGATCCTGGTAACCGGCCCCACTGGCTCAGGCAAGACGGTTTCCCTGTACACCGGCCTGAACATCCTCAACACGCCGGACATCAACATTTCCACTGCCGAGGACCCGGTGGAGATCAACCTGGAGGGCATCAACCAGGTCAACGTCAACCCGAAGCAGGGCATGGACTTCACCCAGGCGCTGCGTGCCTTCCTGCGCCAGGATCCGGACGTGATCATGGTCGGCGAGATCCGCGACCTGGAAACCGCCGAGATCGCCGTCAAGGCCGCGCAGACCGGCCACATGGTGATGTCCACCCTGCACACCAACAGCGCCGCGGAAACCCTCACCCGCCTGCGCAACATGGGAGTACCGGCCTTCAATATCGCCACCTCGGTCAACCTGATCATCGCCCAGCGCCTGGCCCGCCGCCTCTGCCCGCAGTGCAAGACCATCCATGACATCCCCCGCGAGGCACTGCTCAAGGAAGGCTTCCCCGAGGCGCAGATCGGAAAATTCAAGCTGTACAAGCCGACGGGCTGCGATGCCTGCAAGGGTGGTTACAAGGGGCGTGTGGGTATTTATGAAGTGGTTAAAATCACGCCCCCCTTGCAGCGGCTTATCATGGAGGAAGGCAACTCCATCCAGATCGCGGCCAAGGCCCGTGAGGAAGGCTTCAATGACCTGCGCACTTCCGGACTGCTCAAGGCCATGCAAGGCCTGACCAGCCTGGAGGAAGTCAACCGCGTGACCAAGGACTAACCATGGCGGCAAAACTGGCGACAAAGACGGTGGTGAAACCGCCAAAGAGTATCTCCTACACGTGGGAAGGGGTTGATCGTCGCGGCACCAAGATCAAAGGCGAAGTCAGCGCTTCGAATTCGGCAGCGGTCAAGGCACAACTCCGAAAGCAGGGTATCAACCCAATAAAGGTAAGAAAAAAAGCGGAGCCGCTGTTCGGCAGGGGCAAGGCGATCAAGCCGCTGGACATCGCCCTTTTCACTCGGCAACTGGCAACCATGATGAAGTCCGGCGTGCCGCTTCTGCAGTCGTTCGACATCATCGCCGACGGCGTGGAAAACCAGAACCTGCGCACCCTCGTGCTGGAGGTCAAGCAGGAGGTCGCTGCCGGCAATACTCTGGCATCGGCATTACGCAAGAAACCCAAATATTTTGATGACCTTTACTGCAACCTTGTCGAGTCGGGCGAGCAGTCAGGTGCCCTTGAAACCTTGCTGGACCGCATCGCCACTTACAAAGAAAAAACCGAAGCACTCAAGGCAAAAGTCAGGAAAGCAATGACCTACCCTATTTCCGTAATAGTGGTAGCCATTATTGTTTCTGCCATCCTGCTGATCAAGGTCGTTCCACAGTTCCAGAACGTATTTGCTGGATTCGGCGCAGAGCTCCCGGCCTTCACCATGATGGTCATCAACATGTCGGAGGCTCTCCAGGAGTGGTGGTTCATAATCCTTGCCAGCTTGGCGGGCTTCGGTTTTCTATTCAAGGAAGCACACCAGCGTTCTGAAAGATTTCGCGACCAGGTCGACCGCACCATACTGAAGCTACCACTGGTTGGAGCTATCACTTACAAAAGTGCTGTGGCCCGTTATGCACGAACTTTGGCCACGACCTTCTCGGCAGGCGTTCCCTTGGTAGAAGCACTTGACTCTGTAGCTGGCGCGGCCGGCAACGTTGTTTTTCGCAACGCGGTCAACCGTATAAAGCAGGATGTGTCCAGCGGTATACAGTTGAACTTTGCCATGCGTACTACCGATGTCTTTCCGGCGATGGCCATCCAGATGACCTCCATCGGCGAGGAGTCAGGCTCTCTGGACAGCATGCTGGACAAGGTCGCCGAGTACTACGAAGCCGAAGTGGACAATATGGTCGACAACCTGACCACCCTGATGGAGCCGATGATCATGGCCGTGCTCGGCGTGCTGGTCGGCGGCCTGATCATCGCCATGTATCTACCGATCTTTGCACTGGGCGGTGTGATCGGCTGAATGAATATCCTCGACTTCCTGGCCAGCAACCCGCTGGCCTTCGTTTTCTGCGCTACCGTCATCGGCTTGCTGATCGGCAGTTTCCTCAACGTGGTGGTCTACCGCCTGCCGATCATGATGCAGCGCGACTGGCAGGCGCAGGCGCGCGAGGTGCTGGAGCTGCCGGGCGTCGAGCACGAGCGCTTCGATCTGCTGCTGCCGGACTCCAGTTGCCCGCACTGCGGGCACCGGATCAGGCCTTGGGAGAACATCCCGCTGCTCAGCTGGCTGGCCCTGCGCGGGCGCTGCTCGGGCTGCCAGGCGCCGATCAGCAAGCGCTATCCGCTGGTGGAGCTGGCCTGCGGCATGCTGTCGGGCTATGTCGCCTGGCACTTCGGCTTCGGCTGGCAGGCGGGTGCCGCGCTGCTGCTGAGCTGGGGCCTGCTGGCGATGAGCCTGATCGACGCCGATCATCAGCTGCTGCCCGACGTGCTGGTGCTGCCGCTGTTGTGGCTGGGGCTGATCGTCAACCAGTCCGGGCTGTTCGCCAGCCCGGCCGATGCCTTCTGGGGTGCGGTGGCCGGCTATCTCAGCCTGTGGTCGGTGTACTGGCTGTTCAAGCTGGTGACCGGCAAGGAGGGCATGGGCTACGGTGACTTCAAGCTGCTGGCCATGCTCGGCGCCTGGGGTGGCTGGCAGATCCTGCCGCTGACCATCCTGCTGTCCTCGCTGGTCGGCGCCGTGCTCGGCATCGTCATCCTGCGCCTGCGCCGCGCCGGGAGCGCTACGCCGCTGCCCTTCGGCCCCTACCTGGCCATCGCCGGCTGGATCGCCCTGCTGTGGGGCGACGAGATCACCGGCAGCTACCTGCGTTTTGCAGGGATGGGTTGATTGCAACGGGCCTGCGGTTGAGAATCCGCGCAGCGAGTTTCCAGCGCAGGCCCGCTGCGTAGCGGCGCGCCATGGCGGCCATTCGCTGGCGCGAGTTCCCATCACACGGCACCCTCCCTGCAATCCGCACTCGCCGAGTGGAGCCCTTCGCCCAACCGGGCGATAATGCGCCATCGCGGCTACGGACCTCCTTTCCCATGAAACCCTGGATTCTCGGCCTGACCGGCGGCATCGGCAGCGGCAAGAGCGCGGCGGCCGACCATTTCGCCAGCCTCGGCGTGCACCTGGTCGATGCCGACCAGGCGGCGCGCTGGGTGGTCGAGCCCGGCCGGCCGGCGCTGACCCACATCGTCGACCGCTTCGGCGCACAGATCCTCCGCGAGGATGGCGCGCTGGACCGCGCGGCGCTGCGCGCGCGGATCTTCGACGCCCCCAAGGAGCGCCAGTGGCTGGAGCAGCTGCTGCATCCGCTGATCCGCGCGGAGATGCGCGACGCCCTGGAGGAAGCCCGCTCGCCCTACGCCATCCTGGTCTCGCCGCTGCTGGTGGAGTCCGCCGCACAACGGCAGATGAGCCAGCGCGTGCTGGTGGTGGACGTGCCGGAGCAGGTGCAGATCGAGCGCACCGTGCAGCGCGACCGTGTCCCCGAGGCGCAGGTGCGCGCCATCCTGCAGGCCCAGGCCAGCCGCGAGGAGCGCCTGCGCCATGCCCACGACGTGCTGGTCAACGACCGCGACCTGGCCTGGCTGCACGGCGAGGTGGAGCGCCTGCACGACTTCTATCTGACCCTGCGAGGAGGCCAGTGATGAACAAGCCCCTGACCGTCGCCTGCCCGACCTGCGCTGCGCAGGTGGAGTGGACGGCCGACAACCCCTACCGCCCCTTCTGCTGCGAGCGCTGCAAGCTGATCGACCTCGGCGCCTGGGCGGCCGAGGAGCACGCCATCCCCGGCGACGATCTGGAAGACGAGCTGTTCAGCGGCGATCTGGAAGGACGCCGGCACTGATGCCCATGGACATCGAGGAACTGACCCGCCGCCTGCACGCCATCCGCGACCACAACGACTGGCGCCGCTTCCACAGCCCGAAGAACCTGGCCATGGCCGCCAGCGTGGAGATGGCCGAGCTGGTGGAGATCTTCCAGTGGCTGAGCGAGGACGAGGCCCGGCGGCTGCCGGGCGACAAGCTGGAGCACGCCGGCCAGGAAATCGGTGACGTGGTGCTCTACCTGTTGCTGCTGTGCGGCGAACTGGGCCTGGACCTGGACGCCGTGGTGCGTGCCAAGCTGGCCGACACCGAACGGCGCTACAAGCGATGAGCGAATCCGGACAGCAGGACCGTCATTTTGACGAACTGGCCACCCGTTTCGCCGAGAAGATCTACGGCGGCGCCAAGGGTGCCATCCGCCTCGCCGTGCTGCAGGCCGACCTCAAGGAGGCCCTGCCCGAGCGGCCGCTGCGGGTGCTCGACGTCGGCGCCGGCCTCGGCCACATGAGCCTGTGGCTGGCCGGCCAGGGCCATGCGGTGACCCTGGCCGAGCCCGCCGCACCGATGCTGGAGGGCGCCCGCGCGCGCTTTGCCGAAGCGGGCCAGCAAGCCACCTTCATCCAGGCACCCTGGCAGAAGCTGCTCGGCCAGCTGGATACCCGCTTCGATCTGGTGCTCTGCCATGCGGTGCTGGAGTGGCTGGCCGAGCCGCCGGCGATCCTGCCGGTGCTGCATCAGCTCACGGCCCCCGACGGCTGGCTGTCGCTGGCCTTCTACAACCGTGACGCGCTGATCTACCGCAATCTGCTCAAGGGTCACTTCCGCAAGCTGCGCAGGGAGCGCTTCGCCGGCGAGGGGCAGAGCCTGACGCCGCAGCGCCCGCTCGAACCGCGCGAGCTGGCCGTGCAGCTGGACGACTGGTTCCGCGTCGAGCAGCGCAGCGGCGTGCGGGTGTTCCACGACTACATGCCGGCCGAGTTCCAGGCCCGCGCCGAGCTGACCGACCTGCTGGAGATGGAACTGGCCTACCGCCGCCACCCGGCCTTTGCCGGGCTCGGCCGCTACCTGCACTGGATCTGCCGACCGCAGCCCTGATGCCAGCGGCGGGGCTCGCCCAGCCGGCCGCCAAGCGGCACATAGCGGCGGATCGAGCCGCCGCAGGACAATGCCGCGCACGGGCATTGATAAATGGCGGTCTTCGGTCGCAAGCTGTGCATGATCGCCCCGTTACTCGCAGGTGCCGCCATGTCCGCCCGCGTCCCGCTCCTGCTGCTGCTCGCCGCCCTCGCCGGCTGTCAGACCAGCAACCCCTATACGGCCAGCCACCAGCCCTATCCGCCGGCGCCCCTCGACCCGGCGACGGCGCGCCATGCCGACCCGGGCAGCTATCCGCCGGCGACGCGCGACTTCGGCCAGTATCGCCACTGGCAGTGGGCCGAAGAGGTGGACGAACTGCTGGCCGGCATCGTCAGCGCCGAACTCGACCAGCGCGGTCTGCGCCCGGGGAGCGCGCAGAGCCCGGCCACCCTCAGCCTGCGCGCCTACCAGCGCAGTGCGATCCGCCAGCGTCAGACCTACGACGATCCCTATCTCGGGGCCGGCCTGGGTTACTACCATCACCACTACGGCTACTGGGGGGGCATGCCCATCCCGCTGGTGCGTACCGTCACCTATCGGGTCGAGGAGGTGCAGCTGGACTTCTTCGATGCCCGCAGCGGCGAGCGGGTCTGGCAGGCCATCGGCGAAGCCGAGCAGAGCGGCCGTGGCGCCGCCAGCGCCGATGCCCTGCGCCGCGCCGTGCGCCAGGCGCTGGACGGCTTCCCGCCGCCTTGACCGCGGCCCCGGACGCGACCACTCTCATCGGTACGACGCCAATCCCGGCGCCTTTCTGCCTCCGGGAGATCACCATGTTCCGCCGTACCCTCCTCCTCGCCGTCCTGCTCGGCCTGGCCGCCTGCCAGAGCATCCAGGTCGACAGCGACTACGACCCCAACCGCGACTTCGCCGCCCTGCAGACCTGGAACTGGCAGGAACCGGCCGTGCAGTACCGCCCGAACGACCCGCGCCTGACCAGCGACCTCACCGAGCAACGAGTGCGCGCCGCGGTCGCCCAGCAGCTCGAGCAGCGCGGGCTGCGCCAGTCAGCCCTTGGCGCTACGGCCGACTTTCGCGTGCAGGCGTTCCTGATCGTCGACACCCGCCAGCAGCAGGTCGCCACCTACTACGGCAGCGACCTGATGACCGACCACCATGGCCGGCTGTGGGCCTCGCCCGGCTTCACCGAGGTACGCACCCTCGACTACCAGGTCGGCACCCTGCAGCTGGACTTCCTCGACCAGGACGGCAAGCTGATCTGGCGCGGCAGCGGCGCGCAGACGGTGCGCCGCAACCCCGGCTCGCCCCAGGAGCGCAGCGCCGCCATCCACGAAACGGTGGCGAAGATCCTCGAACAGTACCCGCCGCGGCGGCGCTGAAGCATGGCGCAGCGCATCCTGATCCTGGTCGCCAGCGGCCCGAGCACGCCGATGCGCTGCGCCGCGCCCTTCCACATCGCCACCCTGCTGGCCTGCATGGACGCCGAGGTGACCCTGTTCCTCACCGGCGAGGGCGTGCAGCTGGCGCGCGCGGAGATCGCCGACACGCTGCACGCCATCGACGGCGGCGAGCCGCTGCGCCACTTCATCCGCCAGGCCAGAAGCGCCGGGGCGCGCCTGCTGATGTGCCGCGCCCCCGGTGTGCCGCTGCACGAGTACCGGCTGATCGAGGAAGTCGAGACGGCCACCAGCGGCGGCGAGCTGGCGCAGATGATCCTCGAATACGACCGCGTGCTGACCCTCTGAGCGACTCGACCGGCAAGGAGTGCCCATGAACGACATCCTCACCCTGCACGGCCTGCCCTTCCCCGCCGGACTGCTCTACGCCCCGGCCTACAACCTGTGGTTGCGCGAGGAGCCCGATGGCAGCGTCACCCTCGGCCTGAGCGCCTACGGCTGCGCGCTGTACGGGCAGATCTTCGCCTTCACCCCCAGGCGCACCGGCCTGCACATCGACGCCGGCCGCAGCTTCGGCGTGGTCGAGTTCGCCAAGGCCGCCAGCTCGGCACGCAGCCCGCTGGCCGGCGAACTGGTCGAGGGCAATGTCCGCGTGCAGGAACAGCCGGCGCTGATCAACCGCGACTGCTATGGCGAGGGCTGGCTGGTGCGTATCAGGCCCGACGACTGGCCTGCTGCCCGCGCCAGCTTCGTCAGCGGCGCGGCGGCGCTGGCCGCCTTCGCCGAGCAGATGCGTCTGGACAACTTCGACCCGCAGGCACACGGAGTGCAGGCGCTGCAGTGGAAAACCTGAAGGAACGGAAAGTGGCGGAAGGCAGTGAGAGTCGAACTCACCCGGGAACGGCTGCCGTCCCCAACCGGGTTTGAAGCCCGGCCGCGCCACCGGGCGCGATTGCCTTCCCTGTCTCGCGGGCGGCGTGCCGGATTGGCATGCCAGTCGAACTCATGCGGCGACCGCGGTGGCCGGCTGCGCCAGCGCGTTGTCGTGACGCACCCGGCGCTCGTTGCCGCAGCGCCGGGTCAGGCCGATGCGGTCGAAGTGCTCGAGGATCTGCACGCAGCGCTTGCGGCCGATGCCTAGGCGGTCGCGGAAGTCGATCACCCGGATCATCCCCAGCTGCGCCTCCAGTTGCAAGACCACCTGCGCCAGCTGTTGCAGGGTCTGCAGCGGATAGAACAGGTCCCTGATCACCTGCTGCAGCAGGCCGAGGCGCGCCAGCTTGCGCAGCAGCAGGCGCATGGCGCCCTCCTCCACCGCCAGTTCGGCGGCCAGCTCGCGCACCCAGGGCGGGTCGTAGCCGCCCTCCAGCAGCAGCGGCCAGACCTGGGCACGCAGCTTCTCGTCGGCGGCGGCGAGCTGCACGCGATGCTCCGGCAGGTGCAGCCAGGGGCCGCTGGCCTGCACTGCGCCGTGCGCCAGCGCCTGCTCCAGCAGGGCGACGAACAGCGGCCGCTCCAGCTCGGCGAAGGCGTAGCGGCGCAGGCGGTCACGGTCGGGACCGAGCTCGTCGGGCTGCTCTTCGTGGAAGCGCGTCAGCGCCGCCTGCAGCCGCTCGCCCAGCGCCTGCCAGCGCGCCGCCGGCAGCAGGCGCACGCCGCCACGGGTGGCGATCTCCACCACCTGCTCCGGCACCTGCCACAGCGTGCGCGGGCGGTTGAACTGGCGCTCCAGCGCCTGCGGGTCGATGCCGTTGAGCGCTGTCGCCAGCAGGCTCGGCAGCGCCTGCTCCAGGCCGCCCGCAGCCAGCGCGTGCAGCTGGGCGAGCCGCTGCGGCGTGCGCCGCGCCCGCGCCGGAGCGAGCGGATCGAGCACCTGCCCGCCGCCCAGGGTGCGCTGCGCCGACTGGTCGCGCAGCACCAGGGCATCGCCGTGCACGGCGTGCAACGGTGCGTTGAGCACCAGCTGGGCGAATGCCCGGCCACCCGGCGCCAGGCTGTCGCCCTCGAGCAGGGCGACCCGGCCGGTGACATCGCTGGCGCCCAGATGCACGTGCACCGGCGTCCAGTGCTGCAGCACGCGCGTCTCGCCGGGCAGCAGGCGCAGGTCGATGTCGAGGCGGGTGGTCGGTGCATGCAGCGCGGCGCCGAGCAGCCAGTCGCCGCGATGCAGCAGCTCCACCGCCAGACGCTCGCCGGCGAGGTTCAGCGCCACCCGCTGGCCGGCGTGGGCCTGCTGCGCCTCACGGTTCTGCGCGTGCAGGCCGCGCACCCGCACGCGGCGCCCGCTCGGGCTGAGCAGCAGCTCGTCGCCGACCGTGACCCGCCCGGCCAGCGCTGTGCCGGTGACCACCACGCCGGCGCCGGCGACGCTGAAGGTGCGGTCGATGGCCAGGCGGAAGTGGCCGTCGGCGGCACGCGCCACCACCGCCCGCGCCTCGGCGAGCAGCGCCGCGCGCAGGGCGTCGAGGCCGGCGCCGCTGACGCTGGATACCGGCAGCAGCGGCGCTCCGGCGAAAGCTCCCGCGACCAGCAGTTCGCCGACCTGCTGCGCAACCTCGACCAGGCGCGCGTCGTCGACCCGATCGATCTTGGTCAGCACCACCAGCGCGCGGGGAATGCCGAGCAGCGTGACTATGGCCAGATGCTCGCGGGTCTGCGGCATCACCCCGTCGTCGGCGGCCACCGCCAGCAGCACGCAGTCGATGCCGCCGGCGCCGGCCAGCATGTTGTGCACGAAACGCTCGTGGCCGGGCACGTCGATGAAGCCGGTCAGCTCGCCGTTGCCCAGATCGGCATAGCTGTAGCCGAGGTCGATGGTGATGCCGCGTTCGCGTTCCTCGCGGCGGCGGTCGCCGGCCGTCCCGGTCAGCGCGCGCAGCAGCGCGGTCTTGCCGTGGTCGATGTGCCCGGCGGTGCCGACGATCACGATACGGCTCCGGCCAGCTGCGCCAGTTGCTCGACGAAGGCCGGCTCGTCGTCGAGCTGGCGCAGGTCGAGCCACAGGGCGTCGTCGTCGAGGCGGCCGATCATCGGCAGCGGCAGCAGGCGCAGCGCCTCCTCCAGCTGGCGCAGGGCGCGGCCGCGCAGGCGCTTGGGCTGCTGCGGGCGCAGGCACAGCGCGGCGCTGGGCAGGCGCGCCACCGGCTGGGCGCCGCTGCCGATCATGCCCAGCGCGTCCGCGACGCTCACCTGCCAGCTCGGCCCCAGGGCCTCCTGCAGCTGCGGAGCCAGGCGCTCGGCCTGGGCGCGGATCTCATCCTGCGGGCGGCTGAGCAGGCGCAGGGTCGGCAGGCGCTCGGCGAGTCGCTCGGGATCGCGGTACAGGCCGAGCACCGCCTCCAGCGCGGCGAGGGTCAGCTTGTCGACGCGCAGAGCGCGCTTGAGCGGGTGTTTCTTGATCTTCGCGATCAGCTCGCGGCGGCCGACGATGATCCCCGCCTGCGGGCCGCCGAGCAGCTTGTCGCCGCTGAAGGTGACGATATCGGCGCCGGCGGCCAGCGCCTCTTGCACGGTCGGCTCGGCCGGCAGGCCCCAGCGGGTCAGGTCGACCAGGGTGCCGCTGCCCAGATCCTCGAGCAGCGGCAGACCGTGGCCGCGGGCGATGGCTGCCAGTTGCCCGGTGGCCACGCTGGCGGTGAAGCCCTGCACGCTGTAGTTGCTGGTGTGCACGCGCATCAAGAGGCCCGTGCGCGGGACGATGGCGGCCTCGTAGTCGCGCGCATGGGTGCGGTTGGTGGTGCCGACCTCGACCAGCTTGACCCCGGCGCGGGCCATGATGTCGGGGATGCGGAAGGCGCCGCCGATCTCGATCAGCTCGCCGCGCGAGATGATGCCTTCCCTGCGCGCGCCGAGGGCGGCCAGCGCCAGCAGCACGGCGGCGGCGTTGTTGTTGACCACGGTGACCGCCTCGGCGCCGGTCAGCTCGCGCAGCAGGCCCTCGACCAGCTCGTCGCGGTCGCCACGCCGGCCAGTGGCCAGGTCGTATTCGAGGTTGAGCGGATAGCGCGCGGCCTCGACCACCGCGTCGATGGCCGCCTGTGGCAACAGGGCGCGGCCGAGGTTGGTATGCAGCACGGTGCCGGTGAGGTTGAACACCCGGCGCACGCGGCTGCGGTGCTGGGCGGCCAGCCGCTCGCCGGCGCGCCCGGCGAGCACCGCCTCGCTCAGCTCGATTTCCGCCAGCTGGCCGTGGCGGGCCGGCTCGCGCAGCTCGTCGAGCAGGTCGCGCAAGGTGGCGAGCAGCGCCTCGCGACCGTAGCGGCGCTGCAGCGGTTCCACCGCCGGGCTGCGCAGCAGCCTGTCCACCGAGGGCAGGCGCAGGGCGGTCATCCCTCGCCTCCCGGGATCAGCAGCAGGTCGGGCGCCTGGCGCAGGTAGCCGGCGCCGTCCAGCAGCAGATCGAGGTCGAGGCTGGCCAGGTCGGCGGACAGCGCCTCGCCGCCCGGCTCCAGCTCCAGGTAGAGCTGCTTGAGGTAGTGGCGGCACTCCGGACAGGCCTCGGCACGTACGCCGTGCGGCGAGTGCTCGAGATGCAGATGGTCGAGGCGCTTGGTGCTGCGGCAGTGGCTGCACTTGAGGCGCACGTAGTGCCATTCGCAGGCGCACAGCGAGCAGACCAGGTAGCGCAGGCCGTTGCGCGCGCCGTGGCCGTGGATCACCCCGGCCACCGGCAGCGAACCGCAGGCCGGACAGGTCTGCTGATCCTCGGCCTCGACGATGGCAGACAGGTCGAGGCCGAGCAGCCAGTGGCTCCAGGCCAGTTGCAGGGCGGCACCGACGAAGGGCGCCACGCCGGCCGGCACGCCGGCGAACTGGCCGCTGACCAGCGCCACGCCCCAGGCCTTGCGCTGGCCGGCGTCGGCGCCGCGCTGCTGCTCCAGCGCAGCGGCGAGGGATGGATTGACCGGTTCAGGAGGCACGAAGGCGTCCAGCCAGGCGTCGAGCAGCGCCAGCCAGGAGTCCTCGCGCACCAGACTCTCGGCAGACAGCGGCGGCATGCCGTGGGCGATGGCCTGGGCGCAGCGCTGCGGATCGGGGGAGGCAACGCACGGCGGGGCATCCAGCACCTGCTGCTGGGCGCGGCACACGGCGGCGAGCAGGCGCAGGTAATCGCCCAGCGCATGGCCTTCGGCGAGCTGGGCGAGACGCTCGGCGCGCAGGGCGAACAGCTGGCGCGGCGGCAACTGGAGGAACGCGGGCTTGCTGGCGGCAGCGGCGATCTGGCCGGGCTCGAGAATGGTGCCTGACACGCAGGACTCCTTCTGGGCTTGTTGTGGTTTTTCGGGGCCTGAAGGGAAGCGTAGTCGCTGCACTCGGGAATGCACGTCTGCGGCATTGGCCATGGTGACAGGGTTGGCCTGGGAATGGTGCGCACGGCGCACCCCACCTCCACCGCAGGGTGCTTCGTGCTCAGCGCTGGCGCGCGCGGCGCCCCCTGCGCAGCGGATTGCCCCGCCGTAGGGTGCGCCGTGCGCACCGCTGGCCGAGCTACTTGCGGCCGATCTCCTTGAGCCAGCCCGGATGGTGCTTGCGCGCCCAGGCGCGGCTGACCTTGCCGGTGAGCATGGCGCCCACCGAGCCCTTGACCCAGATGGCGGCGTAGATGTGCACGATGATGCTGGTCACCAGCACGAAGGCGGCGGCGGCGTGGGCCAGCGCGGCCAAGCGGATCAGTTCGATGCCGAACAGGTGGCCGAAATACTGCCGCCAGATGACGATGCCGCTGGCCAGCAACACCAGCATGCACAGCACCAGCACCCAGAACAGCAGCTTCTGTCCGGCGTTGTAGCGGCCGACTTCAGGCAGCCGGTCCTCGCGGTTGCACAGCACGTCGCCGATCTGCCCGAGCCAGCGGCGGTCGTTGGCGTCGAGACGGTTATGCCCGGCGAAGCGCAGCGCCATGATCAGGAACAGCACGAACATGGCCAGGCCGAGGAAGGGGTGCAGGATGCGCGTCCACGGGCCGCCGCCGAACAGCCCGGACAGCCCGAACAGCGCCGGATGGAACAGCGCCAGCCCGGACAGCCCGGCGAGGACGAAGAGGATGGCCACGGCCCAGTGGTTGGACCGCTCCGAAGGGGTGTAGCGCTGGATCTCGTGTTTCATGCTGGGCTCCCGGAGGCGGCGGCCTGGTTGCCGCCCCCTCATCCCGCGAGGGGAGAATGCGTGGTTCGTGGCTGAATCGACCCGCGGCGAGCGCCTCAGGGCCGCTTGTTCGGATCGACCACATGCACCGACGGATCCACCTCATGCACCGTCGGCTCGCCGGGGTCCTCCTCCTCGTCCACCTTGTTCGGGCCGACCCGCACGTAGTGGAAGAAGCCGGCCAGCACGGTGGCGCCCATCGCCAGCAGCGCCAGCGGCTTGGTGATGCCCTTCCACAGGCTGACCAGCGGGCTGATCACCGGCGCATCGGGCAGGCCGGCGTACAGCGACGGCTGGTCGGCGTGGTGCAGCACGTACATCACGTGGGTGCCGCCGACGCCGTCCGGGTCGTACAGCCCGGCCTGGTCGAAGCCGCGTTCCTTGAGGTCCTTCACCCGCTCGGCGGCATGCGCCTGCATGTCCTCCTTGCTGCCGAACACGATGGCGCCGGTCGGGCAGGTCTTCACGCAGGCCGGCTCCAGGCCCACCGCCACGCGGTCGCTGCACAGGGTGCACTTGTAGGCCTTGTGGTCCTTCTGCGAGATGCGCGGGATGTCGAACGGGCAGCCGGTGATGCAGTAGCCGCAGCCGATGCACTTGTCCTGGTTGAAGTCGACGATGCCGTTGGCGTACTTGACGATGGCGCCGGGGCTCGGACAGGCCTTGAGGCAGCCGGGGTCGGCGCAGTGCATGCAACCGTCCTTGCGGATCAGCCATTCGAGGTTGCCGCTGGCGGGGTTCTCGTACTCGGTGAAGCGCATCAGCGTCCAGGAGTCGGCGCTGAGGTCGTTGGGATTGTCGTAGGTGCCGGCGTTGCCGCCGACCTGGTCGCGCAGCTCGTTCCACTCCGAGCAGGCGACCTGGCAGGCCTTGCAGCCGATGCACTTGGAAGTGTCGATCAGCTTGGCCACCTCGCCGGACTGGCGTACCTGCGGCATCGGCGTGGTGGTGGCGGAACGGGCGATGATGTCCTGGCTGGCCATGTCACACCTTCTCCACGTTGACGAGGAACGACTTGAACTCCGGCGTCTGCGTGTTGCCGTCGCCGACGAAGGGGGTCAGGGTGTTGGTGATGAAGCCGTTCTTCGCCACCCCGGTGAAGCCCCAGTGGATCGGGATGCCGACGTGGTGCACGGTCCTGCCGTCCACCGTCAGCGGCCGCAGGCGCTTGGTCACCACCGCCACCGCCTTGATGTAGCCGCGGTTGGAGCTGACCCTGACGCGGTCGCCGGCCTTGATGCCCAGCTCCTTGGCCAGAGTCTCGCCGATCTCGACGAACTGCTCGGGCTGGGTGATGGCGGCGAGCCGGCAGTGCTTGGTCCAGTAGTGGAAGTGCTCGGTCAGCCGGTAGGTGGTGGCCGCGTAGGGGAATTCCTCCGCCTTGCCGAACAGCTCCAGGTCGTTCTTGAACACCCGTGCCGCCGGGTTGCTGACCGCCTGGGCGTTGTCGTGCAGCGGGTTGCGCCCGATCGGCGTCTCGAACGGCTCGTAGTGCTCGGGGAACGGCCCCTCGGCCATCTTGTCGACGGCGAACAGGCGCGCCACCCCTTCGGGGTTCATGATGAACGGGTTCATGCCCTCCTCCGGCGCCGAGTCGGCCTTGAAGTCGGGCACGTCGGTGCCGCCCCAGCTCTTGCCGTTCCACCACACCAGGCGCTTCTTCACCGGGTCCCACGGCTGGCCCGAGGGGGCGGCCGAGGCGCGGTTGTAGAGGATGCGCCGGTTGGCCGGCCACGCCCAGGCCCAGCCGAGGGTCTGGCCCATGCC
>JAEAMF010001104.1_pt1 | contig 22526 bp, 26 predicted proteins | sample 8958721 | NCBI WGS metagenome assembly JAEAMF01 (sample SAMN16933255, study PRJNA681124) | bioreactor sludge metagenome | isolation source: anaerobic bioreactor treating anionic surfactant - SDBS | place: India: Bengaluru | collected 2019-02-28
TGCCTCGATGGCGGAATCGGTAGACGCAGCGGATTCAAAATCCGCCGCTGGCGACAGCGTAAGAGTTCGAGTCTCTTTCGAGGCACCACCTTAAGTTCCCAAGCACTACCGAACATGCTTGGAACCCCCAGAAAACCGGCCTTAGCGCCGGTTTTTTGTTGCCTGCGATTCCCAAGCAAGCCCTAGGCAGCCCAAAAGTTTGGGGGCATTCTTGGGGGCATCGAGAATCGCCGGACGCCCCCAGCATGGAAACCAGTCCAGACGCGGCCGCCCTAGCCGCCGCACCCGCCAAGGAAAAGCCCTACCGCATCACCATCGGCCAAGGGCTCGCCCTGCTGGTCAATCCCGCCGGCTCCAAGCTGTGGCGCTTCCGCTATCGCTTCGGTGGAGTCGCCAAGAGCCTGAGCATGGGCGCCTTCCCCACCGTGTCGCTGGCGCAGGCCATCGAGGCCCGCGACAAGGCGCGCGCCACACTCCAAGCCGGCACCGATCCGAGCACCGTCCGCAAGGCGCAGCGAGAGCGCCAGCGCCCCAACGCCTTCCGCCTGGTGCTGACGCAAGACAGCGCCCTGACCATCGAGACACCCCGCCAGATTCTGCGCCTGACGCCCGAGCAGACCGCCGCCGTCCGCGCCTTCCTACTGGCCGCCGAACCGGAGAGCACAGCCCATGCCCCTGACTGACAGCGCCATCAAGGCCGCCAAGCCCAAGGAAAAGCCGTACAAACTGGCCGACGGCGAAGGCATGTACCTGGAGATCACCACCACCGGCTCCAAGCTGTGGCGGATGAAGTACCGCTTCGACGGTAAGGAAAAGCGCCTGGCCTTCGGCGCCTACCCGGCCGTATCGCTGGCGCAGGCCCGCGAGCTGCGCAAGGAAGCCCGCCAACTACTGGCCGAGGGACAGGACCCCGGCGAGCACAGGAAGGCCGCCAAGCGCGAGCAGCGCCACACCTTCGAGGAGCTGGCGCGGGAGTGGCACCGCTACAACGCCAAGCGATGGGCGCCGGCCACTGCCGACAAAGCCATGCTGTACCTGGAGAAAGACCTGTTCCCCATCATCGGCCGCAAGCCGGTGGCGACCATCACCCGGCCCGAGCTGGTGGAGCTGGTGCGCCGTATCGAGAAGCGGGGCGCGCTGAACGCGGCGAAGAAGGTGCGCCAGTGGCTGAGTCAGGTTTTCCGCTACGCGCTGGCCAAGGGCGCCGTAGAGGCCAATCCGGCCACCGACCTGAACGTGCTGGCCGAACACGCCCCGAGGGTGGAGCACCACCCGCATATTCCGCTGTCCGAGCTGCCCGAGCTGCTGAAACGCCTGGACGCCACCCGCGCCAGCGTCATGACCCGCCACGCTGTGCGCCTGCTGCTGCTGACAGGGGTTCGCCCTGGCGAGCTGCGCAATGCGCCGTGGTGCGAGTTCGACCTTGAAGCCGCCGTGTGGACCATCCCCGCCGAGCGGATGAAGGCCCGCCGCCCGCACATCGTCCCCCTGCCCCGGCAGGCCGTGGCCATCCTGCGCCAGCTGCAAGAGATCACCGGCCGCCATGCCCTGGTGTTCGCCGGCCGCACGCCCAGCCGCCCCATGAGCGAGAACACCGTCAACAAGGCATTGGCTGGCGCCGGCTACGAAGGCCGCCAGACCGGCCACGGCTTCCGCCACCTGCTGAGCACCGAACTCAACGGGCGCGGCTTCAATCGGGATTGGATCGAGCGCCAGCTTGCCCACGGCGACAAGGACGAGATCCGCGACACCTACAACCACGCCACCTACCTGGAGCAGCGCCGGGGGATGATGCAAACGTGGGCCGATTCGCTCGACGCCCTGTGTGCTGGCGCCAACGTGGTGGCCATCAAGCGGAAAGCCTGAGAGCTGTTCCCTCGGTTCCCTGAAACTTCACGAAAGTGTAAGTCGCATGCGACCCCTCCCCCGGCTGGCACCCCTTGGGGCTTACGGTCGGCTCGCTGCCTGACCATGACGTTTTTCCGGGGGAACCGAGGGAACCGGGGGAACCGCCACGGCTGGCGCGGCTTCCAGAGGTTCCCCCACGAAAAACACTGAGGGAACCGGGGGAACCGGCGCCAGCTGATCGCCACCCCCGCCAGCATCCGAAGCACTGCCCAACCCTTCCCACACATGCCCAAGCCTGCGCGGGTATACTGCGCCAACCGCTGTTGATCCATACAGCAACCGAGTTACCGGCCAGCCTAGCCCGACGGGGCGAAAAGCGGACTTCCCACCCGCCCGGCTGGCCGATCTATTCAGCAAGTGGGAGCGCCTGGGAGGGCGCAATGATGGGTAGTAAATACCTTCGATATATTGACTTGGGGGAAGTCTGCGAACACTTGCCGACTGCAAGTCAAGGCCGCTTGGACGAGCTTGAGCTGGCCAGCATTCCGGCTCAATTTGCCGGAGACCTAATGTGGCGAATCGAGCTATTTGTTGAAACATTGATTCCGGGCGTGCTACTTCGCCCTCCGATGGATGGAGTCCGCACCGATGAGGCGTGGAACTCAGACTTAGCATACTCAAACGAGGAATGGGCTACAGAGGACCTCGGAATACTGATTGATTACTGTCTAGATCAGGTCTGGGAATACCTACGTCTGGCGCTTATGCGTCAGTGTGAACTGTCGCGCGAGGACCACAGAAGCGCCTGCGGCGAGCTTCGCATCTACGGGGCAGTCTCTGAATTCTTTAGCCAAATTTTCAACCCGGAGCCGCGCGATTACTGGGTTCTTACCGCACTTCTGGTTTATCAGTACGACATGCTTTTTGGTCTTATCAGGGATGGCCTGTTAGATGATGCGTTGTATGTGCTCGATGATATTGCGGAAATTCGCTGCGATCTTGCGCAGAGAGACGTGAAAGACTGGAGCGAACATTGGCAAGAGATGCGTAAAACACAAGAGGCTAAGGCGCGCGCAGAAATACGCCACAAGGAAAGCAATCAGCAAAAGGGCGCAGCTCTGTCTGCATGGGACGCGCATGGCAGTAATGTAAGCAGCATGGCGGCCTTTGCCCGCGCCCGGCACAAGGAGTTCGGAGTAACTGAGCGCACCTTGTACAGCTGGATTCGAGATCACCGCAAGACCAATGCCTGACCCTTACAGTCTGCGCGCACACTGTACAGTTTGCGCGCAGACCGGACTGTAAGCGCCTCCCCTGCCCCACCACCATTGCCGCCATCGTTCCCAGCGACGCCCAAGGAGGCGCAAACGATGGCACGCACCACCCGCACCGCCCACCAACTGCCCGAGCAGGCAGCAGCCCCCACCAGCGCCCAGCCGCGCCGCTTCATCAAGCTGGCCGAAGTCCGCAGCCTGACCACCCTGAGCACGTCCGAGATTTACCGCCGCATCGCTGCCGGCACCTTCCCCGCGCAGATCATGCTCGGCCCGAAGTCGGCAGTCTGGATCGAGTCCGAGGTGCTGGCCTGGTGCGAGGCCCGCATTGCCGAGAGTCGCGGGGAGGCCGCCTGAAATGAAAACGGCCACCCGTCCCGAAGAACTGAGCAGCCGCGCGCACGGCAAGGATAGCACCAGCACCACCGAAGCCCCCAGCAAGATTGCCCGCCTGCTGGCGCACCTGCTGGCCGGCGCCAGCGTCAACCGCTTCGAGGCCGAGCGCCTGGGCGATCACTGCCTGCCGTCCACCGTCGCGGTGCTGGCCAACCGTCACGCCCTGGGCTTCCAGCGCCAGCCGGAGAAGGTGCCGAACCGCTGGGGCAAACCCTGCCTGGTGACGCGCTACAGTCTGCCGTCCAGCGAGCACGACAAGGCCCGCAAGGTGCTGGCGCTGCTGAGCAAGCCGGGCAAGGGGGCTGCCGCATGACCCGCCCGCGTCCGTTCGCCCAGCTTCGCCCGACTATTGCCAAGCCCGCCCGCTGGCGCTATCGTTCGCCCGTCACGGTCAATCCCGTGGCCGGGTGTGGAAGCCCGAGAAACTTGGCGCACAAGCGCCCCAAGACCATTGCCGGCGCTATTTTTGTGCCCGCAATGTCGCTCTATGGCGGCTGTGCGTGGGAGGGCTTCGGCCCTGCCGGGTCCCAAGTTCCCGGTCTTCCACACCTGCGCACAGCTGCCACCCATCATGTGGAAGTGATGGCGGCAGCTCCAACCTCAAACTTGGAGCACCACCCCATGAAGCACGACCCCGCCCGTAATCCGTCCGCACTGCGCGACCGCGCCGCCGCCCACCGCGCCATGGCCCTTGCCGCCCTGCGCGCCGATTCCTCCCTGTCTGTCCGCCTCAAGCGCTACAACGCCGCCATGGCCAAGGCCCGCGCCCTGGAGGCCGAAGCCGAGCGCCAGCAGACCACCCCCACCCGCGACCCTCGCACCGCACTGGCCTGGCTCAAGGCCGGCCACTCGCTGCGCATCGACTCGCTCAACCTGCGCGACCACCTGCGCCACGTCCGCGCCCTGGCTGCCCTGGAAGGCAAAGGCGGTGCGCAATGAGCCGTCCAGCCCTGACCCCTGCCCAGATCATCGAGGCCGCCCGCAAGCGCTTGGCGAATGCCACCAGCGCCGAGGGCATCCGCTTCGAGGAGCACACTGCAATCGGCATGCTCGACACTCTGGAAAGCCTGCGCCTGATCGACATGGACACCTGGCGCACCCTGCGCGCCGAGTTCGACAGCCGGGCCGACAGCCGTCGCGCGCTGCTGGAAGGGGGTGCGCAATGACCGCCCGCAACCGCCTCGCCTACGACAGCGGCAACCGTCTGATCAGCGCCGGCCTGGGGCTGTCTGTCATCGCCGACTTGCTGGGCGCCGATGGCAGCGAGCACTACCTGGAGCCCGCCCAGCTCGACCGCCTGGCGCACGCGGTGTCTGCCATCGCCGAGCTGGTGAAGCGTGACGGCTACGACCTGACCGAAGCCTTCGACCCCGACGAGCTGCCGGCGCCGCAGCGCGCCGCCGAAGACCTGGGCAGGGCGCTGGCCGCCACCGGCAAGCCCGCCGCCCAGCGGAAAGGGGGTGCGCAATGACCGCCTTCCCCAGCGCCGCCGGCTTCACCCTGTACCACTACGTCCAGCACAGCGACCAGCCGCGCTACCCCTACGGCCTGTGCGGCCCGTTCACCAGCGAGGCCGAAGCATCCGAGGCCCTGGAGCGCATCGCCGCCGTGTTCCCGTCTGCATCGCTCCACATCGAGGAGGCCGGCTTTGCCGGTGACGCCGGCCCGATGCTGGCGCAAGCCCACGACCACGCGCGCCAGCGCCTCGCACAGCTGAGGGCCTGACCCATGACTGACCTTCAACGCTGCCAGCAGGCGGCGACGGCCCCGGCTTGCCCGGAGAAAGGCAGACCGTCACGCCGTGTCGCCATCCACGAAGCCGGGCACGCCCTGGCCCACTGGTGGAACGGCCAAGCCATCTACAGCGCCACGGCCCGCACCAAGGCCGCAATGCGCGCCGGCCCGCATATCGACCGGCGAGGCCGTGAAGCCGACCTAGAGGGCGTGGTGGAGGCTGCCAGCTTCATTGCTGCGCCGTCCCTGGCCCTGCAATACGGCACCGGCATGGATGATCCGCTGTTCCCTGAGATGGTCGCCCGTGACCTGCTCCACTGCTACGCCGGCCCGGTGGCCGAAGCCATCCACCGCCGCACCGGCCTGGAGTGGGTGCTGTGGGGTGGGGGCTTTGGTGACATGCAACACGCTGGCGAGCTGCTGGCGCTGCTGCCCGAGGCCGCCCAGCCCGAAGCCGACCGCCAAGCCATCGCCCGCTGCCGCGAACTGGTGCGCCGCTACTGGCCCGCCGTGCTGGCGCTGGCTGACCTGCTGCAAGAGCGTGGCTGTGTGGATGGCGATGACGTGGAAAGCCTGCTGTGCGCCGTCACCGGAGAGTCGCCCAAGTGGCGCGGCAATCCCCTTTCAGACCTGGACAAGCGAGGCGCCCGCCATGCGTGAAGCCCTGCAACTGACCCCGCACCACCTGGAGCTGATCCGCGCCGCACAGCTGGCGCTGTTGCGCGCCACGAAACGGGAAAGCGCAGACCGTGGCGCAGCACTGGCCGAGTGGCAGGCCGCCGCCGAGCGCTTGGCCATCGCCCTGGTATCGAGCCTGGAAACCATCGAGGAGGCGCCGCTGTGGCCGTGATTCCCTTCGACCCGACCCGGCGCGCCGTCAACGCCGAGCCGCCGCATATCGACGACGTGAGCCGCACGCTGCTGCTGGTGGCCATGTCCGAGCTGGTGGCCGTCCGCGACGGCGAGCCCGACCCGCAGCGCGCCGAGCGACTGCGCCCGATCACCTGCGCCCTGGGCGCCGTGCTGGCGCGGTTCGAGCCGCCCAAGGGGGCCGCATGATCGCCGACCCCGTGACCCTGTTCCGCGATGCCCTGCAAGGCGCCTTCGGCCCACTGGACTGGCTGCCGGTCCCTGACGGCCAGCTTCATCGCTTCCACGTCCCCGGCGACAAGGCAGGCAGCCGCAACGGCTGGTATGTGCTGTATCTGGACGGGCTGCCGGCTGGCGCCTTCGGCAGCTGGAAGGCGTGCGAAGTCCACCGCTGGCACAGCCGCGAGCCTGCCGACCACCGCGAAGCCGAGCAGCTGCGCCAGCGCATCGAGGAGGCCCGCCGCTGGCGCGAAGCCGAGCAGCGCCGCAGCTGGGCGAGTGCCGAGGAGCTGGCCGCCCGCTGGTGGCACGACGCGCGCCCGGCCGATCCCCGCCACCCGTACCTGATCGCCAAGGGGGTGGAGCCGCACGGCTTGCGCCAGCGTGGCGGCGAGCTGCTGGCGCCGCTGGTCCATGACGGGCGCCTGGTGAACCTGCAACGCATCGCCCGCGACGGCGCCAAGCGGTTCCTGTTCGGCGGCCGGGTGACGGGCTGCTACTCCCCCTTGGGGCGCATCGAGGCCGGGGCGCCGCTGTACGTCTGCGAGGGCTGGGCGACCGCCGCCACCCTGCGCGAAGCGACCGGCGCCGCCGTGGCCGCCGCCCTCAACGCCGGCAACCTGTACGCCGCTGGCGAGCAGCTGCGCCGCCGCTACCCGGATGCCGTGCTGATCGTGGCCGGCGACGACGACCGCCAGACCGAGGCAGGCGGCAAGGGCAACCCCGGCAAGACCAGCGCCAGCCGCGCCGCCATCGCCCTGGGGTGCGGCCTGGTGCTGCCCGAGTGGCCCGCCGATGCGCCCCTGTCCCTTTCCGACTTCAACGACCTGCGCCAATGGCGGGAGGCCCACCAATGAGCACGACCAACGTCACCCCGCTGGTGCCCAAGGCCAGCGCCCCGGAAATCGAGCGCCCGTGCTTCCGGGTGTATGACGATCACACGACCACCAAGACCGGGCAGAAGCTGCGCGCCGGGGTCTACTGGCACGGCCTGCGCCACGGCAAGGGCGACAGCGAGCCCGCCGAGGTGGACCAGTGGATTTGCAGCCCCCTGCATGTGGTGGCCATCACCAGCTGCGAGGGTGGCCACTTCGGGCGCCTGCTGCGCTTCCGCAACACCCTGGGCCGCTGGCGCGAGTGGGCCATGCCCATGGCCATGCTCAAGGGCAGCGGCGAGGACCTGCGCGGCGAGCTGCTGGGGATGGGCGTGGAGATCGACCCGGACGGCTTCAAGCAGCTCAACCGCTACATCCAGAGCCAGCACCCGAAGCGGCAGGTCACGGCCGCCACGTCCACCGGCTGGCATGACGCCCAGCTGTTCATCATGCCGGGGGAGAACATCGGGCAGGGTGACGCCATCCTGCAAACCGAGGCGCACGACCTGGGCGACTTCACCAAGGCCGGCGACCTGGACGGCTGGCGCCAGCATCTGGCGCGCTACTGCGACGGCAACCCCCTGCTGATCCTGGGCGTCTGCGCGGCGCTGGTCGGGCCGCTGTTGTACCCCACGCGCCAGCAGAGCGGGGGCGTCAACCTGTGGGGCAAGAGCAGCACCGGAAAGAGCAGCATCGAGCAGGCCGCCGCGTCCGTGTGGGGGCACGGCGAGCACTTCCTGCGCACCTGGAACGCGACCGGCAACGGCCTGGAGGGGATCGCCACGCAGCGCAATGACGCCCTGCTGGTGCTCGACGAGCTGGGCGAGTCCGACCCGGCCAAGGTGGGGGACATCGTTTACGCCCTGGCCAACGGCACCGGACGCGCCAGAGCCAACCGCGCCGGGGGCGCACGCACCGCCAACCGCTGGCGCGTGTCCGTGCTGTCATCGGGGGAGCTGACCCTTGCCGCGAAGATTGCCGAGGCCGGGAAGCGCATCAAGGCCGGGCAAGAGGTGCGCCTGCTGGACGTGAGCGCGGCCCGTGGCTTCGGCTGCTGGGATCGCCTGCATGGGCTGCCGGATGGCGCCGCCCTGTCGAAGCTCATCAAGCGCGCCAGCGTCACCCACTACGGCCACGCCGGCCCGGAGTTCGTGCGCCAGCTGCTGGCCGGCGAAGGGCTGGAAGGGCTGCCCGAGGCCCTGGAGCTGCTGCGCGCCGAGTACCCCGCCCGCAACGGCCTGGAGGGGCGCGCGGCTGATCGCTTCGCCCTGCTGGCGCTGGCGGGTGAACTGGCCATCGGCTTCGGCCTGCTGCCCCTGGAGCCCGACAGCGCGCGCCTGGCCATGCTGGCGCTGTTCGCCGAGTGGCAGGGCGAGCGCAGCGCCGACACCAGCGAGGATGCCGCCATCAAGGCGCAACTGGTGGAGTTCGTGACGCGCCACGGCGAGGCGCATTTCTCCGAGCTGGGCATCCCCACGGACAAGGTGCGCGACCGCGCCGGCTGGTGGCGGCAGGACGGCGAAGCGCGCGTGTGGCTGTTCACCGCCGAGGGCCTGCGCCGCGCTGTGCCGGGCTTCGAGCAGCGCACCGTACTGGACGTGCTCGACGCTGCCGGGTGGATCGCCGAGCGCGACAAGAGTGGCAAGCGGTCCAAGCGGGTGAAGGCCGAAGGCCGCGCCCTGTGGCTGTACCACCTGCGCCCGGTGGAGTGCTGAGCATGGCCGGCGCCGCGCAACTGATCGCCCGGCTACAAGCCCGCCCGGTTCCCTCGGTTCCCTCAGCTGAAAACGTGAGGGAACCGCTGGAAGCCGCGCCAGCCGTGGCGGTTCCCTCGGTTCCCCCGGTTCCCTCACGAAATCATCAACCACAAGGCGAGAACCAGCCCGCCCGGCTGGCGCCAGCAGCAGAGCCGCAGCGCAACGCCTGGACGATCACCCGAGGGGGCTGGCCGATCTGTCGCATGGTCGGCGCCCCCTGTACCCGTACCGAAGCCCTGGCCGAAGCGCGCTGGCGCTGGCCGGACGCCGACATTCTGGAGAACTGACACCATGACCATGACCCACGCCGAGACAATCCAGCGCCTGGCACAGATCGGCCTCAAGCCGGCCACCACCCTGCGCGACAGCCTGACCATCGCCCGGCTGGTGCTGCGCCGCTGCTGTGCGATTCGGGAGGAGGCCCACGGCATCCGCCACGCCCTGCGCCGCAAGGCTCGCAAGCTGCGCCAGCACCTGCCGTTCACCAAGCAGCAGGTAGCCGACCTGGAGCAGCTGGCGCGCGACTACGGCGCCGACCAGTTGGCCGGCACCCGCACCATCCTGGTGGCCTATGGGGAATCGCTGATCCTCGACCGTGACGGCTACATGGCCGCCCTGGGCTTCGATGCCGTGTGCGACCTGCTGAGCGTCAACCGGGTGGAGCGCGAGCAGGCCCGCGCCGATGGGGTAGCCGACCTGTCCGGCCTGGTGTTCATCCACAACCTGGAGGACAGCGCCAGCCACCGGGGTGAGGACAGCAAGCGCGGCCCGCTGTTCGAGGCGTGTTTCCTGGCCATGGCCGAGTTCATCCGCACCGCACCCGAGGGCACCTTGCCCGATCCGTTCGGCCCGGATGGTCCGTTCTACGGCGTGCCGGTGCGCGTGCTGAATCCGGACGGCACCGAAACCGTGAAGCGTCCGGCGCTGGTGGTCCACGACGCCAACGGCTCCCGCGTGGTGGAGCGGTAGGCCAACCCGCTGCCGGCTGCCGGGGTTCGCCCTGGTGGCCGGCATGGCTCCATCCTGATCCATCCCCCCGCAGCATCCGCCCGCCAGTGCCTGGCAAACCCAGCCGGTTTTCTCTGGGTTCCGGCCCGCTTTCCCGTGGCAACCCAAGGCCAGCCCGCACCACGCCCACGGGAATCCCCGCCGACCTGCCCGCACCTGTACGGGGCCGGCACCTGGCGCCGGGGTTCGCCCTGGTGCTGCCCCGGTGAATCGCCGGGCCAGCACCGGGCGAGCACCAGACCAGCACCGGGCGAAACCTGTACGGGCAACCAGTGCCCAACCCGGTCACGGGTCCTTCCCCACCCCCGCCACCGGGCGCGGGTAATTCGTGCCCCGGCGCCGGACTACATACGGGCGATTCCCAGCTGGCGCGCTTCCGGTGCCGGCCTGGACTGCAAGCGCCGGCAGCAGCCCCGCAGAGGCCGCCAGCGAGGCGGCAGCAGATCACCCGAAGTTGGTGTGTCCGAAGCGTCAAGCGCCCAGCCCGCGCGGCCTGTGGCTGCCCGACAACACAACAACCAACCCGCCGAAATTCGCCGTACATAGGGAACGGGCGGGGCTCCAATCACCCTCTGTAGGGTAGGGGGCGGGGAGGACCCGGCAGGATTCTGGAGGCGGTAGCGGGTCACGCCGGTTCCCCCGGTTCCCTCAGCTGAAAACGTGAGGGAACCGCTGGAAGCCGCGCCAGCTGGGGCAGTTCCCCCGGTTCCCTCGGTTCCCCTGCGAAACCATCAACCCCGAGGGGCGCACCGTCGCGCCGCTGTGGCCGTCGCCCGGACTGGTGGGGACCCTGGCCCCCACCCCACCACCACGGGGAAGGCGTCGAGCCGCGCGGTAGCCGACAGTTTCCAGCCCTTCCAGTGCTCCACCACACCCGGCCCGCCGATCTGCTGGAAGCCTCGCCGCTGCTGGGCTGGCGCCGATCTGCCGACCTGTGCGACTTGTACATACCCGGAAAGCCGGACATGTACCGCACCACCCGGCGAGCTGCCGGAAAACCGGGAGAATCCCGGAATACCCCGGATTCGGGAGATTTACTGCGCCGCAGGCAATCCGGGGAGCCGCCCCGGAATACTCCGGTTTGAAACCGGAAAACCGGCATCGACCCCGGCGGAGCTCCATCACCAGCGCCGCCCGAAGTCCGAAAATCGGACATCACCCGGCGATCATCTGCCAGCCTGCGAAGTGAGGCCCGGCAACTTTGCCCGCCTGGCGTGGCCGCATGGGAGGGGTGGGCAGAAAGTCGTGGCGCTCCGACTTCCCGAACGACGGGGGGAGCCAGATTTTCACGCCCGCGAAATTACAAAACCGGCACCGCGCCGGCCTGGGCTGGAGATGGCCTGAAAGCTCAGGGGATCACCCGCGCACCCGAGGAGCTGGCGCCGCTTGGTAACGCCGGCACCGTTACATCACCGTTACGGCAACGGGCGCCAGCACTGCCCGCACCCTCGGAAAATTCTCCGACCCAGCCGAGCACGTCGGCCAAGGTTTCGGCTGATCTTCTGCGCCGTGGGACAATGCGCCGACCAGACCACCAGCGAGGCCGACACCATGTCCATCATCCAACGCGACTACCTGGACGACTACGATCGCCAGCGCCAGCCGGTGCCGTTCCCCCGTGCCCTGGCTGCCAGCATCGCCCGCAAGGCTGAAGCTATGGCCCGCCGCTTCGAGGAACAGGCCACCGAGCAACTGGTGCGAGACGCACAGCGCGCCCTGCGCCGGGGGATGACACCCGAAAGGATCGCTCGGGAGCTGGGGCTGTGAACGGCTGGCGCTGATCCTGCTGGAAGGGGGCGCGATCTGCCCCCCCTGCCGATCACCTGGAGGGGAGCCCCGAGGCCGGGCGCCCTTGCCGATCACCACCACCAGCGCCAGCAGCAACCCGGCTGCCCCCGACGAACGGCAAGAGCTGGGAATCACTGGCACGAATAGGGCACAATCCGCCCCACGAAACGGGGGTACTTTTCGTTTTGGGGGCATTTTTGGGGGCATCGAGAAACCACCACTTCCCGCAAAGCCAGTATTTCCGGGGTTTTTTCATCTGAGTGTGGGTCCCTTTCGAGCACCACATAGTGAAGAAACCCGCTCAGGCGGGTTTTTTTACGCCTGAAATCCTTGCAAGCGAGCCTGCCATGCCCAAACACCAGCTGCGCCCGCAGGGCGATTTCCCCCGCGCCGGCCTGATCCGCCGCCTGGCCGCGATGTTCTACGACTTCCTGCTCTGCGTGGCGCTGATCATGGTGGTCGGCCTGATCTACCAGCAGGGCATCCTGCGCCTGGTCTACGGCAGCGAGCAGCTGCTGGCCCTGTCGCAGGCCGGTGCGCTGGACAACGACCCGATCCTCGGCAGCCTGCTGCTGATCACCCTGTTCGCCTTCTTCGCCAAGTTCTGGACCCACAACGGTCAGACCCTCGGCATGCAGGTGTGGGGTGTGCGCATCCAGAACCGCGACGGCAGCGCCATCGACCTGTGGCAGGCGCTGCTGCGCTTCTTCATCGCCATCGGCTCCTGGCTGCCCTGCGGCCTCGGCTACCTGTGGATGCTGTGGGACAAGGACCAGCTGACCTGGCACGACCGCTACTCGGAAAGCGTGGTGGTGCAGTTGCCCAAGCGCAAGAAGACCTGAGCACGGGACGCTAGACTGCCAGCACGCCCCGGCCGCTCCACGGCGCTGCGGGCGCGCCGGGAGGCTCCGTCATGCACCGTCCGCCGTCCTGGCTGCTCGCGCCAGGGCTGATCCTGCTCAGTGCCTGCGCGCAGCAGCCGCCCGTCCCCGCCGACAGCTGCGCGGCACTGTTCGCCGCCTTCCACGCCGCCACCGCTGCCAGCCGCGACGCCCAGCAGCACCGCCTCGCCGCCTTCCCCGGCCTGCGCAGCGACCGCCTGCTGGCGGCCCTCGGCCCCGCGGCCGCCACGCCTGCCGCGCGCCGGCTGTGGCTGCAGCGCCTGGCCGCCAACGACCGCGAGGCCAGCGCCATCGAGCGCGGCAACCTGCCCGCCGCGCAACGCGGCGCGCTGCCGGACGAAGCCGGACTGGAGGCCTGCCGCCGCCGGCAGGTCGAGCGCCTGGCCGCCGACCGCTTGGCCTTCGCCCGCACCGTCGAGGCCGCCCGGGTGCCGGCGGACTACCGCGGCTGGGCCCGAGTCCTCGGCCTCTACCCGCTGGCCCGCCCCTTCTACCGTCGGGCGATCGCCGCCTGGCAGGGCGAGGCGCTGGCGCAGCAGGCACCGATCGACAGCCCGCGCTGGCGGGCCTACCGGCCGCCCACAGCCGTGGCGCCGGCCGGGCCGTCAGCGTTCGACGACGATGCCCTCGGCCTGCCGCAGGCCAGTCCCACGCAGCTGGCCGCGCTGTTCGCCCACCATGCGCCGCAGCTGCGCATCGAGCAGCGCAGCGCCGCCGACCGCCCCGGCACGCCGCGCTTCGTCGCCGACGGGCGGCGCACCTTCGCCATGCAGCCCACCGCCTACCGCCGGCATACCTGGAGCCGGCTCGACGACCGCTGGCACCTGCAGCTGGTCTACCAGTGGTGGTTCCGCGAGCGCCCCACCCGTGGCGCGCTGGACATCTACGCCGGCGAACTGGACGGCCTGCTGTGGCGGGTGACCCTGGACGCGCGGGGCAACGCTCTGCTCTACGACGCCATCCACCCCTGCGGCTGCTGGCACGCCCTGTTCCTGCCCGCCGACTCGCCGCTGCGCTTCCGCCAGCCGGCGAATGCCGAGCAGCGCCTGGCCCGTCGCCTCGCCGTGGACGGGCGGCAGGCGCCGACCCTGTGGCTGCGCGGCGGCGACCATGCCCTGCTGTGGGTGGACGGCCGCGACTCGCCGTGGCCGGCCGACGGCTACCGCTTCGCCGCCCTCGACGAGCTGCGCCGCCTGCCCCATCCCGACGGCCGGCGCAGCCTCTACGGCCCCGACGGCCTGGTGCCCGGCAGCCAGCGCCTGGAGCGCTGGCTGCTGTGGCCCTCGGGAGTGATCTCGCCGGGTGCCATGCGCCAGTGGGGGCGGCATGCCACGGCCTTCGTCGGCCAGGCGCACTTCGACGACCCCGACCTGCTCGGGCGCTATTTCCACGTGCCGAAATGAACGGGGCCGGCAAGTGCCGGCCCCGGGGGTAACGCCTGCGCGATCAGCCCGCCCGCCTGAGCAGCCAGACCCCGGCCAGCGCGCAGATCCCCGCCGGCACCAGCACCGCGAGCAGCGGCGAGAAGCCGAACACCAGGCTGGACGGGCCGAGCAGATCCTGGGCGATGCGGAACACGAAACCGACCAGCACGCCGGTGAAGATGCGCTGGCCGAGGGTCACCGAACGCAGCGGGCCGAAGATGAAGGAGATCGCCAGCAGCACCAGGGTGGCGGTCACCAGCGGCTGCAGCACCTTGGTCCAGAACGCCAGCCAGTAGCGGCTGTTGTTGAGGCCCTGCTCGCCCAGGTAGTGGATGTAGCTCCACAGCCCGGTGATCGACAGCGCCTCCGGCTCGACCACCACGGTGCCGAGCAGCTGCGGGGTCAGCTCGACCTCCCAGCGCTCGCTCGGCGACTTGACCACCTCGCTGCGATCCTCGTGCAGCAGGGTGGTGGACACGTTCTCCAGCTGCCAGTGGTCGCCCTGGTACTGGCCGCGGCGGGCGAAGCTGGCGCTGAGCAGACGGCGCTCGCCGTCGAAGCGGTAGCGGGTCACGCCGAGCAGAACGCCGTTGGGCTGCACCGAGTTGATGTGCACGAACTCATCGCCCTGGCGGTGCCACAGGCCGCGGCGGGTGCTCTGCGCCTCGCCGCCGCCCTGGGCCAGCGAGCGGCCGCTCTGCGCCAGGTTCTCGGTGACCGGGGCGACGTATTCGCCGATCAGCAGGCCGGCCAGCATCAGCACCAGCAGCGGCTTCATCACCGCCCAGACGATGCGCCCGAGCGACACGCCGGCGGCGCGCATGATGGTCAGCTCGCAGCTGCTGGCCAGGGTGCCGAGGCCGATCAGGCAGCCGATCATCGCCGCCATCGGCAGCAGCTCGTAGACCCGCGCCGGGATGGTGAAGAGGATGTAGCGCGCTGCCTCGGCCACGCCATAGCCGGCGTGGAGATCGCCCAGCTCGTCGATGAAGGCGAACAGCAGGGCCAGACCGACGATCACCCCCAGCACGGCGAGGATGCTGAGGAACACGCTGCTGCCGATGTAGCGATCGAGACGGGTCACGGGCGCACCTCCTTCACGGCGCGGCGCGCCGCCCACTTCAGGCGCAGCGGCTCCCAGTACAGCAGCAGCAGGCCGATGGCGAGGAACAGCCCATGCACCCACCACAGACCCAGCGCCGGCGGCAGGCGGCCCTTGTCGAGCTGGCCGCGCATGGAGATCAGCAGGGCCAGATAGGCCATGTACAGCAGGATCGCCGGCAGCAGCTTGAGGAAGCGCCCCTGGCGCGGATTGACCCGGGCCAGCGGCACCGCCAGCACGGTGACCACGAACACCAGCAGGGGGATCGACAGCCGCCACTGCAGCTCGGCCTGGTGGCGCAGGTTGTCGCTACCCAGCAGCTGCGCGGTCGGGATGCCCTCGCGCTCGGTCAGCTCGCCGGCCACTTCCGGCTTGGGCAGCAGCACGCCGTAGCGGTCGTACTGGATCGCCCGGTAGTCGGCCTGCCCTGGCTGGCCGTCGTAGCGGTAGCCGTTCTCGAGGATCAGGTAGCGACTGCCGTCGGGACGAATCTCCTGGCGCCCCTTCTCGGCCACCAGCATGCTGATGCCGCGCTGCTTGTCGCCGTCGCGCGACAGGCGCAGTTCGGTAATGAACACCCCGCCCAGCTCGCGGCCGTCCTCGGACAGGCGCTCGGTGTAGGTCACCCGCGAACCGCTCCTCAGTGCCTGGAAGCGCCCCGGCACCAGGGTGTCGAACTCGGTGAGGGCGTCCTGGCTGTTGAGGATCTGCTCGACGCGGGCCACCCCCTGCGGCACCAGCGCCAGGCTGAGCCAGGCCACCACCGCGGCGACCAGCGCGGCCGGCGCCAGGCTGTAGGCGAGCAGGCGCTGGCGGCTCATGCCGGCGGCCGACAGCACGCTCATCTCCGACTCGAGATAGAGACGGCCGTAGGCCAGCAGGATGCCGAGGAACAGACCCAGCGGCAGGATCAGCTGCAGGAAGCCCGGCAGGCGGTAGCCCATGATCAGGAACAGCACGCCCGGATCGAGCACGCCCTGGGCCGCCTGGGCGAGGTACTTGATGAAGCGGCCGCTCATGATGATCACCAGCAGCACGGCGCTCACCGCGCTGAGGGTCACCAGCACTTCGCGGAACAGATATCGGAAGATGATCAAACCGGGACTACTCCAGGGTTGTCAGGCTCGGGCGGCAACGCTCAAACTAGCCGCCAGCCGCGCCGGCCGCGGAGGCATTGCGCCCGATGAAGTAAAGTAGGCCGGCATTATCCTGCAATACCGCCTGTTTGTCTTGGGGACCCCCGTCCATGCAATTCCTGGTCAAGAGCGCTCGTCCGGAAACCCTGAAAACCGCCACCCTGGTGCTCGCCGTGGGCGAGGGCCGCAAGCTCGGCGCCGCCGCCCGCGCCGTCGACGCCGCCAGCGATGGCGCCCTGAGCGCCCTGCTCAAGCGCGGCGACCTCGCCGGCAAGCCCGGCCAGACCCTGCTGCTGCACAACCTGCCGGGGGTCAAGGCCGAACGTGTGCTGCTGGTCGGCTGCGGCAAGGAGCGCGAACTCTCCGACCGCAACTACCGCAAGGTAGTTTCCGCCACCCTCGCCGTGCTCAAGACCCTGGGCGGCAGCGACGCCGCGCTGACCCTCGGCGAACTGATGGTCAAGGGCCGCGACCTGTACGCCCGCACCCGCCTGCTGGTGGAAGTGCTGGCCGACGGCCGCTACCTGTTCGACCGCTTCAAGAGCGAGAAGGCCGATGCCCCGGCGCTGAAGAAGATCACCCTGCTGGTCGAGGACACCGAGATCGCCGAGACCGAGCGCGGCGCCGCCCACGCCCAGGCCATCGCCAACGGCATGGCACTGACCCGCGATCTGGGCAACCTGCCGCCCAACCTGTGCCATCCGAGCTTCCTCGCCGAGGAAGCCAAGGCGCTGGCCAAGCAGCACAAGAACCTCAAGGTCGAAGTGCTCGACGAGAAGAAGCTCAGGGAACTGGGCATGGGCGCCTTCCTCGCCGTCGCCCAGGGCAGCGACCAGCCGCCGCGGCTGATCGTGCTCGAGTACAAGGGCGGCAAGAAGGACGAGGCGCCCTATGCGCTGGTCGGCAAGGGCATCACCTTCGACACCGGCGGCATCAGCCTCAAGCCGGGCCTGGGCATGGACGAGATGAAGTACGACATGTGCGGCGCCGCCAGCGTGCTCGGCACCTTCCGCGCCCTGGTCGAGATGCAGCTGCCGATCAACGTGGTGGGCCTGCTGGCCTGCGCCGAGAACATGCCCAGCGGCGGTGCCACCCGCCCCGGCGACATCGTCACCACCATGAGCGGGCAGACCGTGGAGATCCTCAACACCGACGCCGAAGGCCGCCTGGTGCTGTGCGACACCCTGACCTACGCCGAACGCTTCAAGCCGCAGGCGGTGATCGACATCGCCACCCTCACCGGCGCCTGCATCGTCGCCCTCGGCAGTCAGACCTCCGGCCTGCTGGGCAACCACGACGGTCTGATCAAGCAGATCCTCAAGGCCGGCGAGACGGCCGCCGACCGCGCCTGGCAGCTGCCGCTGTTCGACGAATACCAGGAGCAGCTGGACAGCCCGTTCGCCGACATCGCCAACATCGGCGGGCCGAAGGCCGGCACCATCACCGCCGCCTGCTTCCTGTCGCGCTTCGCCAAGCAGTTCCACTGGGCGCACCTGGACATCGCCGGCACCGCCTGGATCAGCGGCGGCAAGGAGAAGGGCGCCACCGGCCGCCCGGTGCCGCTGCTCAGCCAGTTCCTCCTCGACCGCTGCAAGGCCTGAGCGAATCCGGCCGGCACGCCTGACGTGCCGGCCGGCGCCGAGCGATGAAACGCATCGACTTCTACATCCTGCCGGGCAGCGACGCCGGAGCGCGGCTGACCTACGCCTGCCGCCTGGCCGCCAAGGCCTGGCGCGAGGGGCACCGCATCTACCTCAACTGCCAGGACCAGGCCCAGGCCGAGGCGCTCGACCAACGGCTGTGGCGCTTCAGCGCCGCCAGCTTCGTGCCGCACCAGCTGGCCGGCGAAGGCAGCGATGCGCCGCTGCTGCTGGCCTGGGGCGCCGACGCCGGCGGCCAGCAGAGCCTGCTGATCAACCTGGCCAGCACGGTGCCGGCGTTCTTCGAGCGCTTCGCGCGCATCGCCGAGGTGGTCGACCAGGACCCGCAGACCCGCGATGCCCTGCGCGCCAGTTACCGCTTCTACCGCGAACGCGGCTATGCTCCCCAGCACCTGCACCTGTAATGCGCGAGCCGCCGATGGACACTCCGCCCAAGCCCACCCATCTGCCCGACTGGGCCAGTGACGAACTGCCGCTGCTGACCGAAACGGTCGACGAACCGGCCATCCCGCTGCTGTCCGACCCGCTGCCCGAGGAGCCGCTGCTCCGGGAGCCGCAGCTCGCCGAACCGCCGGAGTCGCTGCCGCCACCTGCCGGGCGCGAGCGGCCACTGCCGACACTACGCCCCGCCGGCGATGCCCTCAGGCACGAGCCGCTGGCGCAGATCGAGCGCGAACTGCACGCCGCGGCGCAACTGATCATGCAGGAAGTGATCGACGACTACATGCTGCAGATCGAGGCCGAGCTGCACCGCCGACTGGAAGAGCACCTGGCCAGCATCCTGCGCGCAGGAAGGCGCTGAGCGGGGCCAATCCCCCCCAGCCCCCCTTTTGCAAAGGGGGGAGTGGGTCCGGTGGGTTGCTGATGCTCTGCTGGACACCGGCCCGCCAAACATCACCAGACCATCCCCCCCTTTGCAAAAGGGGGGTCAGGGGGGATTCCGCTCCGCCCTACGCCCCCGCAACGATCCCCGTTATACTTCGCGGTTTTCCGATCAGCCGCCGCAGGGGTCCCGCCGCGCATGGACAAGACTTACCAACCCCACGAAATCGAATCCCGCTGGTACGCCGAGTGGGAGGCGAAGAACTACTTCGCGCCGCAAGGCTCCGGCGAGTCCTACACCATCGCCCTGCCGCCGCCCAACGTCACCGGCAGCCTGCACATGGGCCACGGCTTCAACAACGCGATCATGGACGCGCTGATCCGCTTCCGCCGCATGCAGGGCCGCAACACCCTGTGGCAGCCGGGCACCGACCACGCCGGCATCGCCACCCAGATGGTGGTGGAGCGCCAGCTGGCCGCGCAGAACCTGTCGCGCCACGACCTCGGCCGCGACAAGTTCCTCGAAAAGGTCTGGGAGTGGAAGGAAGAGTCCGGCGGCACCATCACCCGGCAGATCCGTCGCCTCGGCTCCTCGGTGGACTGGTCGCGCGAGCGCTTCACCATGGACGAGGGCCTTTCCGAAGCGGTCAAGGAAGCCTTCGTGCGCCTGCACGAGGACGGCCTGATCTACCGCGGCAAGCGCCTGGTCAACTGGGACACCAAGCTGCACACGGCGATCTCCGATCTGGAAGTGGAGAACCACGACGAGAAGGGCTCGCTGTGGAACCTGCGCTACCCGCTGGCCGACGGCGAGAAGACCGCCGAGGGCCTCGACTACCTGATCGTCGCCACCACCCGTCCGGAAACCATGCTCGGCGACTCTGCCGTGGCGGTGAACCCCAATGACGAGCGCTACCAGGCGCTGATCGGCAAGTTCGTCGAGCTGCCGTTGGTCGGCCGGCGCATCCCGATCATCGGCGACGACTACTGCGATCCCGAGTTCGGCACCGGCTGCGTGAAGATCACCCCGGCCCACGACTTCAACGACTACGAAGTCGGCAAGCGCCACCACCTGCCGCTGATCAACATCCTCGACAAGGACGCGGCGATCCTCGCCAAAGCCCAGGTGTTCAACCTCGACGGCAGCGTCAATAGCGATTTCGACGCCAGCCTGCCGGCGCAGTTCGCCGGGCTGGACCGTTTCGAGGCGCGCAAGCAGATCGTCGCCGCCTTCGACGCCCTCGGCCTGCTCGAGAAGATCGACGACCACGCGCTGAAAGTGCCCAAGGGCGACCGCTCCGGCACCGTCATCGAGCCGTGGCTGACCGACCAGTGGTACGTCTCCACCAAGCCGCTGGCCGAGAAGGCCATCGCCGCGGTGGAAGACGGCTCCATCCAGTTCGTGCCCAAGCAGTACGAGAACATGTACTTCTCCTGGATGCGCGACATCCAGGACTGGTGCATCAGCCGCCAGCTGTGGTGGGGCCACCGTATTCCGGCCTGGTACGACGAGGCCGGCAACGTCTACGTCGGCCGCGACGAGGCGGAAGTGCGCGCCAAGCACAACCTTGGTGACCAGCCGCTGCGCCAGGACGACGACGTGCTGGACACCTGGTTCAGCTCGGGCCTGTGGACCTTCTCCACCCTCGGCTGGCCGGAGCAGACCGACTTCCTGAAGACCTTCCACCCCACCGACGTGCTGGTCACCGGCTTCGACATCATCTTCTTCTGGGTCGCCCGGATGATCATGATGAGCCTGCACCTGACCGGGCAGATCCCGTTCAAGACCGTCTACGTCCACGGTCTGGTGCGCGACGGCCAGGGCCACAAGATGTCCAAGTCCAAGGGCAACGTGCTCGACCCGCTGGACATCGTCGACGGCATCGACCTGGAAACCCTGGTGGCCAAGCGCACCAGCGGCATGATGCAGCCCAAGCTGGCCGAGAAGATCGCCAAGCAGACCCGCGCCGAGTTCCCCGAGGGCATCGCCAGCTACGGCACCGATGCCCTGCGCTTCACCTTCTGCTCGCTGGCCTCCACCGGCCGCGACATCAAGTTCGACATGGGCCGCGTCGAGGGCTACCGCAACTTCTGCAACAAGCTGTGGAACGCCACCAACTTCGTGCTGGAGAACACCGACGGCCAGGACTGCGGCGCCAACGACGAAGCGGTGGAGCTGTCGCCGGTCGACCGCTGGATCATCTCCGCCCTGCAGCGCTGCGAGCAGGACGTCACCCGCCACCTCGACCAGTTCCGCTTCGACCTGGCCGCGCAGTCGCTCTACGAGTTCGTCTGGGACGAGTACTGCGCCTGGTACCTGGAGCTGGTCAAACCGGTGCTGTGGGACGAAACCGCTTCCGTCGAGCGCCAGCGCGGCACCCGCCGCACCCTGGTGCGCGTGCTGGAGGTCATCCTGCGCCTGGCCCACCCGTTCATGCCGTTCATCACCGAGGAGATCTGGCAGCGCATCAAGGCGCTGGCCGGCAAGGAAGGCCCGACCCTGATGCTGCAGCCCTGGCCGGTGGCCAATGAGGCGCGCATCGACGCGGCGGCCGAGGCCGACATCGGCTGGGTCAAGGACTTCATGCTCGGTGTACGGCAGATCCGCGGCGAGATGAAGATCTCCATGGCCAAGCGCATCGACGTGGTGCTGGCCAACGCCAGCGACGAGGACCAGCGCCGCCTGGCCGCCTTCGAGCCCCTGATCGCCAAGCTGGCCAAGCTGGAATCGGTGCGCGTGCTGCAGGCTTCCGAGGAAGCGCCGCTGGCCGCCACCGCGCTGGTCGGCGACATGCAGGTGCTGGTGCCGATGGCCGGGCTGATCGACAAGAACGCCGAGCTGGCGCGCCTGGACAAGGAGCTGGCGCGCCTGGAAGGCGAGGTCAAGCGCGTCGGCGGCAAGCTGGCCAACGAGGGCTTCGTCGCCAAGGCGCCGGCCGAGGTGCTCGACAAGGAGCGCGCCAAGCTGGCCGAGGCCGAGCAGGCGCTGGCCAAGCTGGCCGAGCAGCGCGCGCGCATCGCCGCCCTCTAAACCGCGCCTCCCGAAAAAGGCCCGGCACCTTGCGGTGCCGGGCCTTTTTTCTGCCTGCTGCGACAGAGCGGCGCTTTTCAGCGCCGCCCGGGATCAGGCATGCTCCGCCGCCAGTTGCGAAAAAGCTCCAAACAAAAATCCGTCCACTGACCCACCGGAAGCCCGCCCATGTACGCCTGGATGGCCCTGATCTTCATCGTCGGCTACCTCTGCATCGCCCTCGAACACCCGCTGAAAATCGACAAGGCCGCCTCGGCCATCCTCACCGCTGTGCTGTGCTGGACCGCCCTGGTGCTGGGCGAAGGCAGCATCCTGCCGGCCGCCGCCAGCGAAGGCCACGGCGTGGTCGGCGAGCTGCGCCACCACCTCGGCGAGATCGCCGAGATCCTGTTCTTCCTGCTCGGCGCGATGACCATCGTCGAGCTGATCGACTCCCACGAGGGCTTCAAGGTCATCACCGACCGCATCCAGACCCGCAAGCGCGTGCACCTGTTGTGGATCGTCGGGCTGATCACCTTCTTCCTGTCCTCGGTGCTCGACAACCTGACCACCACCATCGTCATGGTCTCGCTGCTGCGCAAGCTGGTGCGCGGCCGCCCCGAGCGCTGGCTGTACGTCGGCATGGTGGTGATCGCCGCCAACGCCGGCGGCGCCTGGTCGCCGATCGGCGACGTGACCA
>JAEAMF010001105.1_pt1 | contig 22515 bp, 14 predicted proteins | sample 8958721 | NCBI WGS metagenome assembly JAEAMF01 (sample SAMN16933255, study PRJNA681124) | bioreactor sludge metagenome | isolation source: anaerobic bioreactor treating anionic surfactant - SDBS | place: India: Bengaluru | collected 2019-02-28
CATGGCCCTGCAACGCACCTTCTCCATCATCAAGCCCGATGCCGTCGCCAAGAACGTGATCGGCGAAATCACCACCCGTTTCGAGAAGGCCGGCCTGCGCGTCGTCGCTTCCAAGATGGTCCAGCTGTCCGAGCGCGAAGCTGCCGGCTTCTACGCCGAGCACAGCGAGCGCGGCTTCTTCAAGGATCTGGTCGCCTTCATGACCTCCGGTCCGGTCATCGTCCAGGTGCTGGAAGGCGAGAACGCCGTCGCCAAGAACCGCGAGCTGATGGGCGCCACCAACCCGAAGGAAGCCGCTGCCGGCACCATCCGCGCCGACTTCGCCGTCTCCATCGACGAGAACGCCGTGCACGGTTCCGACTCCGAGGCTTCCGCTGCCCGCGAGATCGCCTACTTCTTCTCCGCTACCGAGCTGTGCAACCGCATCCGCTAAGCGCGGAACGGTGAGGGTGAATCCATGACTGCAACGACTGGCAAGGTTAACCTGCTGGGGCTGACCCAGCCGCAGCTGGAACGGTTCTTCGAGTCCATCGGCGAGAAGCGCTTCCGGGCCGGCCAGGTGATGAAATGGATTCACCACTTTGGCGCCGAAGACTTCGACGCCATGACCAATCTCGGCAAGGCCCTGCGCGAAAAGCTCAAGGCCTGTGCCGAGATCCGCGGTCCCGAGATCGTCAGCGAGGACATCTCCAGCGACGGCACCCGCAAGTGGGTGGTGCGCGTGGCGTCCGGCAGCTGCGTCGAGACCGTGTACATCCCGCAGGGCGGCCGCGGCACCCTGTGCGTGTCCTCGCAGGCCGGCTGCGCGCTGGACTGCAGCTTCTGCTCCACCGGCAAGCAGGGTTTCAACAGCGACCTGACCAGCGCCGAGATCATCGGCCAGGTGTGGATCGCCAACAAGTCGTTCGGCACCGTGCCGGCCAAGATCGACCGCGCCATCACCAACGTGGTGATGATGGGCATGGGCGAGCCGCTGCTGAACTTCGACAACGCGGTCGCCGCCATGCAGATCATGATGGACGACCTCGGCTACGGCATCTCCAAGCGCAAGGTGACCCTGTCCACCTCGGGCGTCGCGCCGATGATCGACGAGCTGGCCAAGGTGATCGACGTGTCCCTGGCGCTGTCGCTGCACGCGCCTAACGACGAGCTGCGCAACAAGCTGGTGCCGATCAACAGGAAGTACCCGCTGGCCGTGGTGCTGGACGCCTGCAAGCGCTACATCTCCGGCCTCGGCGAGAAGCGCGTGCTCACCGTCGAGTACACCCTGCTCAAGGACGTCAACGACCAGCCCGAGCATGCGGCGCAGATGATCGCGCTGCTCAAGGATTTTCCTTGCAAGATCAACCTGATTCCGTTTAATCCGTTCCCCCATTCCGGTTACGAGCGGCCGAGCAACAATGCCATCCGCCGCTTCCAGGACCTGCTGCACCACGCGGGGCACAACGTCACCGTGCGCACCACCCGCGGCGACGACATCGATGCCGCCTGCGGCCAGCTGGTCGGCCAGGTGCAGGACCGCACCCGGCGCAGCGAGCGCTACATCGCGGTGCGCCAGCTGGAGAGCGAAGGCGACCAGCCCCGTTCCGTCGCGCCGGGAAACTGACGAGGGAGTTCGTGCATGATGCTGTTGCGTACCACGATGGTCCTGCTGCTCGGCGGCCTGCTGACCGCCTGCGTGTCGACGGGGCATCAGGACCCGCTGAAGACCGCCGAGGGTCGTGAGGCGGCGCGCGATGCCTATGTCAAGCTGGGCATCGGCTACCTGCAGAAGGGCAATACCGAGCAGGCCAAAGTGCCGCTCAAGCAGGCGCTGGAGCTGGACGCCTCCAATGCCGACGCCCACGCCGCGCTGGCCCTGGTGTTCCAGACCGAGATGGAGCCCACGCTGGCCGACGAGCATTACCGCAAGGCGCTGTCGGCGCGCCGCGATGCGCGCATCCTCAACAATTACGGCAGCTTCCTGTTCGAGCAGCAGCGCTACCAGGACGCCTACGCGCGCTTCCAGGAGGCCGCGGAGGACAACCTCTATCCGGAGCGCTCGCGGGTCTACGAGAACCTCGGCCTGACCTCGCTGCGGCTCGGCCAGCGCCCGCAGGCGCTGCAGCACTTCGAGAAGTCGCTGCGCCTGAACCGCAACCAGCCGCGCGTGCTGCTGGAGATGGCCCAGCTGTCGTTCGAGGACCGCCAGTACGTGCCGGCGCGCGGCTACTACGAGCGCTACCTGGCCCTCAAGGGGCCGCAGGACTCCCGCAGCCTGCTGCTCGGCATCCGCCTGGCCAAGGTCTTCGAGGATCGCGACCGCGCTTCCAACTACGCCATGCAGCTGCGTCGCCTGTACCCGGGCACCGCTGAATACCGGCAATATCTCGCGGAGCAACAATGACCATGTCGCACATCGAAGCGGTGGGCGCGTCCTCGCGCAGCAATCCTGGCGAAATCCTCCGCCAGGCGCGGGAGGAGAAGGGCTGGCTGCTGGCCGAGGTGGCCGCCCAGCTCAACCTGACCGCTCATTCCCTGGCCCAGCTGGAAGCCGGCGAGTTCGATCGCCTGCCCGGCCACACCTTCGCCCGCGGCTACGTGCGGGCCTACGCCAAGCTGCTCGACCTCGACCAGGCCGAACTGGTCGGCATCTTCGACCGCTACACCGGCACCGACGCCACCGGCAGCACCGTGCACAGCCTCGGCCACGTGCCCGAGCCGCTGCGCCTGTCGCGCGCCGTGCTGCGCCTGGCCAGCGCCGTGCTGCTGCTGCTGCTGCTGGTGCTCGGCTACTTCTGGTGGCAGGAGCGCCCCGAGCGCCTGGCCGACCTCGGCGCGCTCGGCCTCAAGCACATCGAGGTGGAGAGCGCCGACGGCACCACCGAGCTGCACCCGCTCGACGAACCCGAAGACCAGGCGGTGGCCGAGGCCCTGCAGGGCGAGCCGACGCTGGCGCCGATGCCGGCCGAGGCCGGCGGCGAGGGCGCCGAGGCAGCCGCCGCCGACCCGGTGGCTCCGGCCCTGCCGGCGACCCCGCCTGCCCTGACGGCGACTCCGCCGGCCCCGGCCGGCGAAAGCGCGTCGGCCACCCAGCCGGCCGCGGTCGCCGCCCAGGCCGTGGCTCCGACCCCGGTCCCGGTCGCCGGCGTGCTGCCAGCCCCCGCCCCCGCCCCCGCTGCCGAGGCCCCGCCCGCGGCCGAGCCCGCGGCGCCGGCGCCGCAGGTCGCTGCCGGCGAGGGCCTGGTGCAGCTCAGCTTCAGCGCCGACTGCTGGACCCAGGTCACCGACGCCAACGGCCGGGTGCTGGTCAGCACCGTCAAGCGCGCCGGCGACAGCCTGCAGCTGGCCGGCAAGGCGCCGCTCGAACTGCGCCTGGGCAATGCCCGGGTCGCCCAGGTGCGCTACAACGGCGAGCCGGTCGAGCACCGCAAGAACATGACCGCCAGCGGCACCGCCCGCATCAAGCTGGGACAGTAACATGCACTGCCATTCCCCGATTGTGCGCCGCAAGTCGCGGCAGATCCGCGTCGGCTCGGTACTGGTCGGCGGCGATGCGCCGATCTCGGTGCAGAGCATGACCAACACCGACACCTGCGACGTCGCCGCCACCGTGGCGCAGATCCGTCGCCTGGAAGACGCCGGCGCCGACATCGTGCGCGTCTCGGTGCCGGACATGGACGCCGCCGAGGCCTTCGGCCGCATCAAGCAGCAGGTCCGCGTGCCGCTGGTCGCCGACATCCACTTCGACTACCGGATCGCCCTGCGCGTCGCCGAGCTGGGCGTCGACTGCCTGCGCATCAACCCGGGCAACATCGGCCGCGAGGACCGCGTGCGCGCGGTGGTCGATGCCGCCCGCGACAAGGGCATCCCGATCCGCATCGGCGTCAACGCCGGTTCGCTGGAGAAGGACCTGCAGAAGAAGTACGGCGAGCCGACTCCCGAGGCGCTGGTCGAGTCGGCGCTGCGCCATGTCGACCATCTCGACCGTCTGGACTTCCAGGACTTCAAGGTCAGCGTCAAGGCCTCCGACGTGTTCATGGCGGTCGGTGCCTACCGCCTGCTCGCCGGGCAGATCGAGCAGCCGCTGCACCTGGGCATCACCGAGGCCGGCGGCCTGCGCTCGGGCACCGTCAAGTCGGCGGTGGGCCTGGGCATGCTGCTCGCCGAGGGCATCGGCGACACCATCCGCGTGTCGCTGGCCGCCGATCCGGTCGAGGAGATCAAGGTCGGCTTCGACATCCTCAAGTCGCTGCACCTGCGCTCGCGCGGCATCAACTTCATCGCCTGCCCGAGCTGCTCGCGGCAGAACTTCGACGTGGTCAAGACCATGAACGAGCTGGAGCAGCGCGTCGAGGACCTGCTGGTGCCGCTCGACGTGGCGGTGATCGGCTGCGTGGTCAACGGCCCGGGCGAGGCCAAGGAGGCCCACGTCGGCCTCACCGGCGGCACCCCGAACCTGGTCTACATCGACGGCAAGCCGGCGCACAAGCTGGACAACGACAACCTGGTCGACGAGCTGGAGAAGCTGATCCGCCAGAAGGCGGCGGAGAAGGCTGCGGCCGACGCCAGCCTGATCGCCCGCAGCTAAGGAATTTCCGTGAGCAAGAACATCCAGGCCATCCGTGGCATGAACGACATCCTGCCGGAGCAGACCCCGCTCTGGCGCCATCTCGAGAACAGCGTCGCCGGCCTGCTCGACGGCTACGGCTACCGGCAGATCCGCATGCCGATCGTCGAGTTCACCGACCTGTTCAAGCGCTCCATCGGCGAGGTCACCGACATCGTCGAGAAGGAGATGTACACCTTCGAGGACCGCAACGGCGACTCGCTGACCCTGCGCCCGGAAGGCACCGCCTCCTGCGTGCGCGCGGTGCAGGAGCACGGCCTGATCGGCGGCGGCCAGCCGCAGAAGCTGTGGTACATCGGCCCGATGTTCCGCCACGAGCGCCCGCAGAAAGGCCGCTACCGCCAGTTCCACCAGATCGGCGTGGAGCTGTTCAACTTCGACGGCCCGGACGTCGACGCCGAACTGATCGTGCTGACCTGGCGCCTGTGGGGCGTGCTGGGCATCCGCGACGCGGTGCAGCTGGAGCTCAACAGCCTGGGCAGCAGCGACGACCGCGCGCGCTACCGCGAGGCGCTGGTCGAATACCTGTCGGTGCGCTTCGAGCAGCTCGACGAGGACAGCCAGCGCCGCCTGGCCAGCAACCCGCTGCGCATCCTCGACAGCAAGAATCCGGATACCCAGGCGCTGCTGGTCGACGCCCCCAAGCTGGCCGACTACCTGTCCGAGGAGTCGCGCGTGCACTTCGCGGGCCTGAAGGCGCGTCTGGACGCCGCCGGCATCCCCTACGTGCTCAATCCCAAGCTGGTGCGCGGCCTCGACTACTACGGCAAGACCGTGTTCGAGTGGACCACCGACAAGCTCGGCGCCCAGGGCACCGTGTGCGCCGGCGGCCGCTACGACGGCCTGGTCGAGCAGCTCGGCGGCAAGCCGACCCCGGCGGTGGGCTTCGCCATGGGCGTCGAGCGCCTGGTGCTGCTGATCGAGACCCTCGACAAGGTGCCGGCCGAACTGGCCCGCCAGGTCGACGTCTACCTGGCCGCCTTCGGCGAGGCCGCCGAACTGGCCGCGCTGAAGCTCTCCGAGCAGCTGCGCGACGCCGTGCCGGGCCTGCGCCTGGTGGTCAACGCCGGCGCCGGCAGCTTCAAGAGCCAGCTGAAGAAGGCCGACAAGAGCGGTGCGCTGTTCGCCCTGATCCTCGGCGAGGACGAGCTGAACCAGCAGGTGGTCGGCGTCAAGCCGCTGCGCGGCGATGCCGCCCAGCAAACCATTGCCTGGGATGCGCTGAGCGCGCATCTCGCGGCTTGCCTGGCGCAAGCCTGAACCTGAATCGATCTAGGGAGTGACCGCGGTGACCTCGCGTACCGAAGAAGAAGAACTGGCGGTAATCAGGGACTGGTGGCAGCGCAACGGCAAGCCGCTGCTGGTCGGCGGCGCCCTGGCGCTGGTCGGCGTGTTCGGCTGGCAGGCCTGGCAGAACCACCAGGCCAACCAGAGCTACGCCGCCTCGGCGCTCTACCAGCAGCTGGTGGACGTCACCCTGAGCGCTCCGGGCGAGCCGGATGCCGGCAAGGTCAGCGACCTGGCCGGCAAGCTGAACAAGGACTTCGCCGGCAGCCACTACGCCCAGTACGCCAGCCTGCTGGTGGCCAAGGTGGCGGTGGACAACGGCCGCCTCGACGAGGCCGCTGGCGAGCTGCGCAAGGTGCTCGACAAGCCTGTCGACGCCACCCTCGGCGAAGTCGCGCGCCAGCGTCTGGCCCGCGTGCTGGCCGCCCAGGACAAGGCCGAGGAAGCCCTCGGCCTGCTGGCCGGCGAGGCTGCGCCGGCCTTCGTCGCCGGCCGCGAGGAACTGCGCGGCGACCTGCTGGTCCGTCTGGGCCGCGGCGCCGAGGCGCGCAGCGCCTACGAGAAGGCGCGCGCCGCGCTGCCGCAGGAGGCGGGCCTCGGCACGCTGCAGATCAAGCTGGACGACCTGGCCGACGGAGACGCCTGATGATGCGCTGGACTCATGCGGTAATGCTGGCCACGGCGGTGCTCGCCGCCGGCTGCAGCAGCAACTCGACCAAGGAGCTGCCGCCGGCCGAGCTGGAGAAGTTCGCCGAGGAAGTGCGCCTGGACAAGCAGTGGAGCCGTTCCATCGGCGAAGGCCAGGGTGAGACCTGGAACCAGCTGGAGCTGGCCGCCGAGGGCGACAGCCTGTTCGCCGCGGACATCGAAGGCCTGGTGGTGGCGATGAACCGCGAGACCGGCAAGGTGCTGTGGGAGACCGAGCTGGACAAGCCGGTTTCCGGTGGCGTCGGCGCCGGCTACGGCCTGGTGCTGGTCGGCACCCTCAAGGGCCAGGTGATCGCCCTCGACAGCGCCAGCGGCGAAGTGAAGTGGCGCGCCCCGGTGGGCAGCGAGGTGCTGGCCGCGCCGGCCAGCAACGGCAACGTGGTGGTGGTGCAGACCCAGGACGACCGCCTGGTCGCCCTCGACGCCGCCAGCGGCGAGCGCCTGTGGAGCTACGAGAGCACCCCGGCGGTGCTGACCCTGCGCGGCACCGGTGCGCCGGTGGTGACCAACCAGCTGGTGGTGGCCGGCCTGTCCAGCGGCAAGGTGATCGCCCTCGACGTGCAGCGCGGCATCCCGGTGTGGGAGCAGCGCGTGGCCGTGCCGCAGGGTCGCTCCGAACTGGAGCGCATGGTCGACATCGACGGCGGCCTGCTGCTGTCCGGCGGCACCCTCTACGTGGTGACCTACCAGGGCCAGCTGGCCGCGCTCGACCTGATGAGCGGCCGTCCGCTGTGGCAGCGCCAGGCGTCCAGCTACGTCGGCGTGGCCACCGGCTTCGGCAACATCTACGTCAGCCAGGCCGGCGGCACCGTCGAGGGCATCGACGAGCGCTCGACCTCGGCGCTGTGGAGCAACGACGCCCTGGCGCGTCGCCAGCTGACCAGCCCGGCGGTGTTCTCCAGCAACGTCGCGGTGGGCGACCTGGAAGGCTACCTGCACCTGCTGAGCCAGGTGGATGGCCGCTTCGTCGGTCGCGTGCGGGTCGACAGCGACGGCCTGCGCGCCCGCCCGCTGGTGGTCGGCGACTGGCTGTATGCCTACGGCAACAGCGGCAAGCTGGTGGCCTACACCCTGCGCTGAACGTACCGCCGGGAGGCGGTACACCTGTGAGCGGCCGCTGCAACTGACTAGACTGCAGCGGCCGTTGTGTTTTTCACGAATTACCCATGGAGAGCCGCATGGTTCCCGTTATCGCTCTGGTGGGACGCCCCAACGTCGGCAAGTCCACCCTGTTCAACCGCCTGACCAAGAGCCGCGACGCCATCGTCGCCGACTACGCCGGCCTGACCCGTGACCGCAAGTACGGCGAGGCGAAGTGGCAGGGTCGCACCTACATCGTCATCGACACCGGGGGCATCTCCGGCGACGAGGAAGGCATCGACGCCAAGATGGCCGAGCAGTCGCTGCAGGCCATCGAGGAAGCCGACGCCGTGCTGTTCATGGTCGACTCGCGCGCCGGCATGACCGCCGCCGACCAGATGATCGCCGAGCACCTGCGCAAGAACAACAAGCGCACCTTCCTGGTCGCCAACAAGGTCGACACCGTCGACCCGGACATCGCCCGTGCCGAGTTCAGCCCGCTGGCGATCGGCGACGCCTTCCCGGTCGCCGCCGCCCACGGCCGTGGCGTCAACGCCCTGCTGCAGGCCGCGCTGGGCGAGTTCCCCAGGGACGAGGGCGAGGAGGACGAGTTCGCCGAAGGCGAAGCTGGCGAGGAGGGCGCTCCGGCCGAGCCGAAGCAGCGCATTCCCGGCCCGGACGAGCACTCCGGGATCAAGATCGCCATCATCGGCCGGCCCAACGTCGGCAAGTCGACCCTGGTCAACCGCATGCTCGGCGAGGAGCGGGTGATCGTCTACGATCAGGCCGGCACCACCCGCGACAGCATCTACATCCCCTTCGAACGCGACGAGGCCAAGTACACCCTGATCGACACCGCCGGCGTGCGTCGCCGCGGCAAGATCTTCGAGGCGGTGGAAAAGTTCTCGGTGGTGAAGACCCTGCAGGCGATCCAGGACGCCAACGTGGTGATCTTCGTCATGGACGCCCGTGAGGGGGTGGTCGACCACGACCTCAACCTGCTCGGCTTCGTGCTGGAGACAGGCCGTGCGCTGGTCATCGCGCTGAACAAGTGGGACGGCATGGACAGCCACGAGCGCGACCGGGTGAAGACCGAGCTGGAGCGCCGTCTGCAGTTCGTCGACTTCGCCGACATCCACTTCATCTCCGCGCTGCACGGCACCGGCGTCGGCCACCTGTACAAGTCGGTGCAGGAGTCGTTCCGCTCGGCGGTGACCCGCTGGCCGACCAGCTACCTGACCCAGATCCTCGAGGATGCGGTCAGCACCCACCAGCCGCCGCTGGTCAACGGTCGGCGCATCAAGCTGCGCTATGCCCACCTGGGTGGTGCCAACCCGCCGCTGATCGTGATCCATGGCAACCAGGTCGACGCGGTGCCGCGCGCCTACTCGCGTTACCTGGAGAACACCTACCGCCGGGTGCTCAAGCTGGTCGGCACGCCGATCCGCATCGAGTTCAAGGGCGGCGAGAACCCCTACGAGGGCAAGAAGAACACCCTCACGGTGCGCCAGGTGAACAAGAAGCGCCGCCTGATGAGCCACCACAAGAAGGCCGAGAAGAAGAAGAAGGACAAGCGCCGCTGAGGTCCTGTCCTGTTGCGAAAAACGCCGCCGGCCCGAGAGGGCGGCGGCGTTTTTCATGCTGCGTCAGATTTGATCGTTCCCATGCTCCCGCGTGGGAATGCTGTACGGGGCGCTCCCGCGCCCCGACGCCGTGGCTAGGGTACGCGGAGCGTCCCGGGAGTCGTGCCCACGCGGAGCGTGGGCACGATCACGACGCAGTGCTCAGCGCCGCGCCAGCCAGCGCAGCGCGCCCAGTCCGGCCGCCCGGCCGCTGGCGAAGCAGGCGGTCAGCAGGTAGCCGCCGGTCGGCGCCTCCCAGTCGAGCATCTCGCCGGCGCAGAACACCCCCGGCAGTTCACTCAGCATCAGGTTGGCGTCCAGCGCCGCGAACGGCACGCCGCCGGCGCTGCTGATCGCCTCGTCCAGCGGGCGCGCGCGGACCAGTTCCAGCGGCAGCGCCTTGATCGCTGCGGCCAGGCGAGTCATGTCCTGGAAGGTGGCGGCGTCGGTCAGCTCGCGGAGCAGGCCGGCACGCACGCCGTCGATGCCCAGCTGTCCGGCCAGATGCCTGGCCAGCGAGCGCGAGCCACGCGGCCTGGCGAGCGCGGCGGCGACCTGCTCATGCGTGCGGTTGGGCAGCAGGTCCAGATGGATCACGGCGCGGCCAGCGTTGTCGATCTGTTCGCGGATCGGCGCCGACAGCGCGTAGATCAGGCTGCCTTCCACGCCGCTGGCGGTGACCACGAACTCGCCCTGACGCGGGGCGCTGCCATCGAGACTGATCGCCACCGGCTTGACCGGCGCGCCGGCGAACTTGTCGCGGAAGAATGCCGTCCAGCCCGCCACCTCGAAGCCGCAGTTGCTCGGCTTGAGCGGCGCCACCGCGACGCCGCGCTGCTCCAGCAGCGGCACCCAGGCGCCGTCCGAGCCCAGGCGCGCCCAGCTGCCGCCGCCGAGGGCCAGCACCACGGCACCGGCTTCGACGCTGCGCGCGCCCTCGGGCGTGGCGATGCGCAGCGCGCCGGATGCGTCCCAGCCCAGCCAGCGCGCACGGGTGTGCAGTGCGACGCCCTGCTCGCGCAGGCGGCGCAGCCAGGCGCGCAGCAGCGGCGCGGCCTTCATGTCGCTGGGAAACACCCGCCCGGAACTGCCGACGAAGGTGTCGATGCCGAGAGCGTGGATCCAGGCGCGCAGGGCGTCGGCGTCGAACTCCTCCAGCAGGCGGCCGATCTCGGCGGCGCGCGCGCCGTAGCGCTGCACGAAGGCCGCCTTCGGCTCGGCGTGGGTGATGTTCATGCCGCCGACGCCGGCGAGCAGGAACTTGCGGCCCAGCGAGGGCATGGCGTCGAACAGCTCCACCTGCGCGCCGCCGGCGGCGAGCACTTCGGCGGCCATCAGGCCGGCGGGGCCACCGCCGATCACGGCGACGCGGGGGGAGGCGGGAAGCGGGGAGCTGGACATGGCGGGCGGCGGACAGGGAAACGGGGGCGGCATTCTAGCAGCCGGCCGTGGGCTTGCCCCTGTGGGAGCTTATTCATCTGCGACCGGCTGCGCCGAGGTCGCGAATGAACTCGCTGCTACACCGAGGCGATCCAGCCGCCGCGCCGCTCGATGCGCCAGGCGCAGGCGCCGAGGATCAGGCTGCGCAGCGCCATGAAGGCGAGGAAGGCCAGCCACAGTCCGGCGTTGCCGAGGCCCTGCAGCCACCAGGCCAGCGGCAGGGCGAGGGCCAGTGCCAGCAGCATGGCGTCGCGCATTTCCCGCGCGCGGGTGGCGCCGATGAACAGGCCGTCGAGCAGGTAGCTCCACACCGCCAGCAGCGGCAGGACGGCGAGGAACGGCAGGTGGGCGTGGGCGATGGCGCGCACCGCGGCGATGTCGGTCTGCAGGTCGACGAACCAGGTGCCGGCGAACAGGAAGAAGGCGGCGAAGCCGAGGCTGGCGAGCAGCGACCAGCTGCCGGCCAGCCACAGGCTGCGGCGCAGCGCCAGGCGGTCGCGCGCTCCCAGGGCGTGGCCGCACAGCGCCTCCAGCGCATGGGCCAGGCCGTCGAGGGCGTGGGCGGTGAGCAGCAGGCCGTTGAGCAGCAGGGCGTTGGCCGCCACCGTGGCGTCGCCCAGGCGGGTGCCCTGCACGGTGATCAGCAGGAACACCCCCTGCAGCGCCAGGGTGCGCAGGAAGATGTCGCGGTTGACCGCCAGCAGCGCCCGCCAGCCGGCCCAGCGGCGCAGCGCCGGCCAGTCGGCGCGCCCGGCGTATTCGCCCAGGCGCCGGCGGGCGAGATACAGGCCGAGCAGCGCGCCGCTCCATTCGGCCAGCACCGAGGCGCGCGCCGCGCCGGCCACACCCCAGTCGAGGCCATGGACGAACCACACCACCAGGGCCACGTTGAGCAGGTTGGTGGTCAGCAGCATGGCCAGCGGTGCGCGGGCGTTCTGGCTACCGAGCAGCCAGCCGATCAGCGCGTAGCTGGCCAGCGCCGCCGGCAGGCCGAACAGGCGGATGTGCAGGTAGTCGCGGGCCAGGGCGTCCAGCTCCGCGCCCGCCTGCATCAGGCCGAGCAGCAGCGGCAGCAGCGGCACCACCAGCAGGCCGGCCAGCAGGGCGAACAGGCCGGCGAGCAGCAGGCCCTGGGCGAGCAGGGCGCGCAGGGCGCCGCCGTCGCCGCGCCCGCTGGCCTGGGCGGCGAAGCCGGTGGTGCCCATGCGCAGGAAGCCGAAGGTCCACACCAGCAGGCTGTACAGGCTGCCGCCGACCGCGGCGGCGCCGAGCTGGTGGGCGTGCGGCAGGTGGCCGACCACCGCGCTGTCGACCAGCGCCACCAGAGGCACCGACAGGTTGGAGAGGATCATCGGGGCGGCTAGCGCCCCCACCCGACGCCGGGTAGGGGCGTGGCGCCAGGCGTCGGCAAGGGCGTTCATCGCGGCTCCATGGCAGGCGCGCCAGTATAAAGGTGTGCACGACTCGACGCTTGCGCGCAGGCTGCCCCTGAGCGACAGGCCCTTCGGCTATAGTCGCAGCTCCCGCGTCCCCGATCTGCGAGCCCGCCATGTTGAACAAAGGATTGCTTCTGGCTCTCGCGCTGAGCCTGCTCAGTGCCTGCGATTCCCGCGATTCCGCCCCGGAGCCGGGCCGCGCCGCCATGCCGGCGGCCGAGCGCCAGGCGGCCGCGCCGCCGGATCGCGCCGCGCTGGCCGCACGGCATGCCGGTCGCGAGCTGAGCGTGGTGGATGTTTCCGAGGTGCAGCTGGACGGCGCCAGCGCGCTGTCGGTGACCTTCTCCGTGCCCCTCGATCCCGACCAGCCGTTCGCCGAGCGCCTGCACCTGGTCGACAGCAAGGACGGCAAGGTGGATGGCGCCTGGGAGCTCACCGACAACCTCAGCGAGCTGCGCCTGCGCCACCTGGAGCCGCAGCGCAAGCTGGTGCTGACCGTGGATGCCGGCCTGCGCGCGGTGAACGGCGCGCAGCTGGCCCGCGAGCACGTCAGCCGCCTGGAGACCCGCGACCTGCAGCCCAGCGTCGGCTTCGCCAGCCGCGGCTCGCTGCTGCCGACCCGCCTGGCCGAGGGCCTGCCGGTGCTCGCGCTGAACGTCGAGCGGGTCAACGTCGAGTTCTTCCGCATCCGTCCGCAGGCGCTGCCGGCCTTCCTGGCGCGCTGGGGGCGCAGCAGCAGCCTCGACGTCTGGGAGGCGGAGGAGCTGCTGCCGATGGCCGAGCTGGTCTACGGCGGCCGCTTCGACCTCAAGCCGGCGCGCAACACCCGCGAGACGCTGCTGCTGCCGATCGCCGGCCTCGAGCCGTTCAAGCAGCCGGGGGTGTACCTGGCGGTGATGCGCGAGGCCGGCCGCTACGCCCATACGCTGCCGGCGACGCTGTTCACCCTCAGCGACATCGGCCTGTCCGCGCACCGCTACCGCGACCGCCTGGACGTATTCACCCAGGCACTGGAGGGCGGCAAGGCCCGGGCCGGGGTGACGCTGGAGCTGCTCGACGGCAACGGCGCGCTGCTCGCCGGCGGCGAGACCGACGCGCGCGGCCACGCCCAGTTGCCGCTGCCGGCCAAGGCCCGCCTGCTGCTGGCCCGCCAGGGCGCGCAGACCAGCCTGCTGCGCCTGGACGGTGCGGCGCTGGACCTGGCCGAATTCACCATCGCCGGGCCCCGCGCGCAGCCGCTGCAGTTCTTCGTGTTCGGCCCGCGCGATCTCTACCGGCCGGGCGAGACCGTGCTGCTCAACGCCCTGCTGCGCGACGCCGACGGCCGCGCGGTCGCGTCCCAGCCGGTGAGCGTCGAGGTGCGCCGCCCGGACGGGCAGACCAGCCGCCGCTTCGTCTGGAACGCCGACGCCGCCGGCCTCTACCAGTACCGCCTCGAGCTGGCCGAGCAGGCGCCCACCGGACGCTGGCAGCTGCGCCTCGACCTCGGCGCCGGCGAGCCGCAGCTCCACGAATTCCTGGTCGAGGATTTCCTCCCCGAGCGTCTGGCCCTGGAGCTGACTGGCAGCGAGCGGCCCCTGGCGCCGGACGCGCAGGTCGAGTTCTCCGTCAGCGGCCGCTACCTGTACGGCGCGCCGGCTGCCGGCAATCGCCTGTCCGGCCAGCTCTACGTGCGCCCGCTGCGCGAGGCGGTGGCGAATCTGCCGGGCTACCAGTTCGGCGACATCACCGAGGCCGATCTCAGCCAGCAGCAGGAGCTGGAGGAGCTGACCCTGGATGGCGAGGGGCGGGCATCGATCCGCGTGGAGAACCGCTGGAGCGAGGCGCGCTCGCCGCTGCGCCTGATCCTCCAGGCCAGCCTGCAGGAGTCTGGCGGCCGCCCGGTCACTCGCCGGCTGGAGCAGCCGGTCTGGCCGGGCGAACGCCTGCCGGGCCTGCGCGCGCTGTTCGACGGCGAGGAGGTGGATGCCGACGGCCAGGCCGAGTTCGAGCTGCTGGTAGCCGACGCGGCCGGCAACAAGCTGGCCGCCGACAATCTCAGCGTGCGCCTGGTGCGCGAGCGGCGCGACTACTTCTGGAGCTTTTCCGAGAGCGACGGCTGGAGCCACGACTTCACCGAGAAATTCCTCACCCTCAGCGAGGAGCCGCTCAGCATCCCGGCCGGCGGCACCGCCAAGGTGAGCTTCCCGGTGGAGTGGGGGCCCTACCGCGTCGAACTGGTGGACAACGCCAGCGGCCTGCGCAGCAGCCTGCGCTTCTGGGCCGGCTACCGCTGGCAGGACAACGCCGAGGGCGGCGCGGTGCGCCCGGACCAGGTCAAGCTGGCACTGGACAGGCCGGCCTACGGCGCGGGCGACACCGCCCGGGTCACGGTCACCCCGCCGGCTGCCGGCAACGGCTACCTGCTGCTGGAGTCCGCCGACGGTCCGCTGTGGTGGCAGGAAATCGAGGTGCCCGCCGAGGGCAGGACCTTCGAGGTGCCCATCGCCAGCGACTGGCTGCGCCACGACCTGTACCTGAGCGCCCAGGTGGTGCGTCCCGGCGAGCGCAAGGCGCAGGTCACCCCCAAGCGGGCGGTCGGCCTGCTGCACCTGCCGCTCGAGCGCGCCTCGCGCAAGCTGGCGCTCAGCCTGCAGGCGCCCGAGCGGATGCGCCCCAGCCAGCCGCTCACGGTCAGGGTGCGCGCGCGCAACGCCGACGGCAGCATTCCCGCCCGGGCGCACGTGCTGGTCGCCGCAGTGGACGTGGGCATCCTCAACATCACCGAGTACGCCACGCCCGATCCCTTCGCCGCCTTCTTCGGCCGCAAGGCCTACGGCGCCGACCAGTTCGACGTCTACGGCCAGTTGATCGAGGCCGGCCGCGGCCGTCTCGCCAGCCTGGCTTACGGCGGCGACGCCGGGCTGGAGGCCGGCGGCAAGCGCCCGGAAACCGGCGTGCTGATCGTCGCCCGGCAGAGCGAGGCGCTGGCTCTGGACGATCAGGGCGAGGGCGAGGTCAGCCTGGACATTCCCGACTTCAACGGCGAGCTGCGCCTGATGGCGCAGGCCTGGAGCGACGAGCGCTACGGCATGGCCGAGGCGAAGACGGTGGTGGCCGCACCGCTGGTCGCCGAGCTGGCCATGCCGCGTTTCCTCGCCGGCGGCGACGAGACCACGCTGGCCCTGGACCTGGACAACCGCTCCGGCAGCGCGCAGACCCTCGCCGTGCGCCTGGACGCCGAGGGGCAGCTGCGCCTGCTGGGGGACGCCGCGGCGGAGCTGCAACTGGCCGCCGGCCAGCGCGCTACCCTGCGCATCCCGGTGCGCGCCGAGGGCGGCCTCGGCCAGGGGCGCATCCGCGTCGAGGTGGCGGGACTGGCGCTGCCCGGCGAGGAGGCGCCGCCCCTGCGCCGCGAGTGGACGCTGGGCGTGCGCCCGGCCTGGCCGGCGCAGCAGCGGCAGTTCCGCACGGTGCTCGGTGCCGAGCCCTGGAGCCTGCCGGCCGGCACCCTGGCGGACTTCGCGCCGGCCGGCCGGGAGGCCGTGCTGGCGCTGTCCAGCCGGCCGCCGCTGAATCTCGGCGAGCAGATCCGCGCACTCAAGGCCTATCCGTACGGCTGTCTGGAGCAGACCACCAGCGGGCTGTTCCCCTCGCTCTACGCCGATGCCGCCAGCCTGCGCCGCCTCGGCCTGGAGGGCGAGCCCGACGAGCAGCGTCGGCGCAGCATCGAGCGGGGCATCGAGCGTCTGCTCGGCATGCAGCGGCACAACGGCAGCTTCGGCCTGTGGAGCGCCGAGAGCGAGGAGGAGCACTGGCTCACCGCCTACGTCGGCGACTTCCTGCTGCGCGCCCGCGAGCAGGGCTTCGCCGTGCCGGAGGCGGCGCTCGAGCGCGCCACCGACCGGCTGCTGGCCTACCTGCAGCAGCCCGGCCTGATCGACGCCCACTACACGGAGGATTTCGCCCATACCCGCTTCGCCGTGCAGGCCTATGCCGGCTACGTGCTGGCGCGCAGCCGCCAGGCGCCGCTGGGCGCCCTGCGCAGCCTGTTCGAGCGTCGCGGCGAGGCACGCTCCGGCCTGCCGCTGGTGCAACTGGCGGCGGCGCTCAAGCTGATGGGCGATGCCCCGCGCGCCGCGCAGGCGCTGGCCCAGGGGCTGGTCCTGGCGCGCGACGGCGAGCAGTGGCTGGCCGACTACGGCAGCCCGCTGCGCGACCAGGCGCTGATCCTCGCCCTGCTCGAGGAGCACGACCTGGCGGCCGGCCAGCGCGAGCAGCGCCTGTTCGGCCTGGCCGAGGAGCTGGCCGGCCGGTCGTGGCTGTCGACCCAGGAGCGCAACGCCCTGTTCCTCGCCGGCCGCGGCCTGCTCGGCCGGCCCGAGGGGACCTGGACGGCGCAACTGGCCAGCGGCGAGCGGCGCATCGAACTGAGCGACGTCCGGCCGAACCTGCATCTGGCGGACGGCGAGCTGGCCGAGCCGCTGACCCTGCACGGTGCGGCCGGCATGCCGCTGTACCAGCAGCTCACCCTGTCCGGCTACCCGGCGCGGGCGCCGGCGGCCGGTGGCGAGAACCTGAGCATCGAGCGCGAGTACCTGCAGCCGGATGGCCAGCCGCTGGACGTCACCCGGCTGCGCAGCGGCGAGCTGGTGCTGGTGCACCTGGCGGTACGCGCCCGCCAGCGGGTGCCGGATGCGCTGGTGGTCGACCTGCTCCCCGCCGGTCTCGAGCTGGAGAACCAGAACCTGGCGCAGAGCGCCGCCAGCCTGGCGGACGCCGGCAGCCAGGTCGGCGACTGGCTGCGCGCCATGCAGGCCGGGCGGGTCCGTCACCAGGAGTACCGCGGCGACCGCTACGTGGCGGCGGTGGATGTCGATGCCTACGACACCACCCACCTGCTCTACCTGGCGCGCGCGGTCACCCCGGGTCACTACCGGGTGCCGCTGCCGCAGGTGGAGTCCATGTACCGGCCGAGCTGGCAGGCGCTGGGCAACGCGCCGGAGCGCATGGTGGTGAGGGCTCCTTGAGCGGCGGAACCCGGCGGGCGTTCCGCTCGCGGCCCGCTGCACAGGCCGCAAGCGGGCGCCCGGCGAGCCGGTGGCGCCCGTGGCTCGCGATGCTTGCGCTGCTGCTGGGCGGCCTCTGGCTGGCCGACCGGCTGTTCCCGCTGCCGCTGCCCGCGGACGACCGGGCCCGGGTGGTGCTGGCCGAGGATGGCTCGCCGCTGTGGCGCTTCGCCGACCGCGATGGCGTCTGGCGCTATCCGGTGCGTCCCGAGCAGGTTTCGCCCTACTACCTGGAGGCGCTGCTGACCTACGAGGACCGCTGGTTCCGCCAGCATCCGGGCATCAATCCGGTGGCCCTGGCCCGCGCCGCCTGGCAGAACCTCGCCGGCGGACGGGTGGTGTCCGGCGGCAGCACCCTGTCGATGCAGGTGGCGCGCCTGCTCGAGCCGCACGGCCGTGATCTGCCGGGCAAGGCCCGCCAGCTGTGGCGAACCCTGCAGCTGGAGTGGCATCTGTCGAAGGACGAGATCCTCACCCTCTATCTCGATCGCGCGCCCTTCGGCGGTACCCTGCAGGGGGTGGCGGCGGCCAGCTGGAGCTACCTGGGCAAGCCGCCGAGCCAGCTGACCCGCGCCGAGGCGGCGCTGCTCGCGGTGCTGCCGCAGGCGCCCAGCCGGCTGCGGCCGGACCGTCATCCCGAGCGCGCCCGGGCCGCGCGCGACAAGGTGCTGCGCCGGCTGGGCGCGTTCGCGGTATGGCCGGCGCAACAGGTCGGCGAGGCCCTCGAGGAGCCGATCTTCCTCGCCCCGCGCCGCGAGCCGAGCCTGGCGCCGCTGCTGGCGCGGCGCCTGAACCGTCCGGGCAGCCCGCCGCTGATCCGCACCACCCTCGACGCCGGCCTGCAGCTGCGCCTGGAGGACCTGCTGCTGGGCTGGCGGGCGCGTCTGCCGGAGCGCACCTCGGCGGCCATCCTGGTGGTCGAGCATCCGGGCATGGCGGTGCGCGCCTATCTCGGTTCAGTGGATGTCGGCGACGATGCGCGCTTCGGCCATGTCGACATGGTGCGGGCGCTGCGCTCGCCCGGCTCGACCCTCAAGCCGTTCCTCTACGGCCTGGCCCTGGATGCCGGGCTGATCCACTCCGAGTCGCTGCTGCAGGACGTGCCGCGCCACTACGGCGACTATCGGCCGGGCAACTTCGCCGCCGGTTTCAGCGGTGCGGTCGCCGCCAGCGAGGCGCTGGCCACCTCGCTCAACCTGCCGGCGGTGCAGTTGCTGGAGGCCTACGGTCCCCGGCGCTTCGCCGGCGAGCTGCGCGCGGCCGGCCTGCCGATCCACCTGCCGGCGCTGGCCGAGCCCAGTCTGGCGCTGATCCTCGGTGGCGGCGGCACCCGCCTGGAGTCGCTGGTCGCCGGTTACAGCGCCTTCGCCCGCGGCGGTCTGGCGGCGCGCCCGCGCCTGCGCCCGGAGGAGGCGCTGCGCGAGCGGCGCCTGCTGTCGCCCGGTGCGGCCTGGATCGTGCGGCGCATCCTCGCCGGCCAGGCGCGCCCGGAGGGCGAGTCGCAGGGAGGCACGGATCCGCGGAGCAGCCTGGCCTGGAAGACCGGTACCAGCTACGGCTTCCGCGATGCCTGGGCGCTGGGCGTCGGCCCGCGCCACCTGATCGGCGTGTGGATCGGCCGGCCCGACGGCACTCCGGTGCCCGGCCAGTTCGGCCTGGCCTCGGCAGCGCCGCTGCTGCACCAGGTGCACGCGCTGCTGGTCGAACGCGACCGCCAGCGCGGCATCGCGGCACCGGCGCAGGTGCGCCCGCCGGAAGTCGGCGTGGCCGCGGTCTGCTGGCCGCTCGGCCAGCCCATGGCCCGCGACGATGCCAACTGTCGGCGCCAGCGTTTCGCCTGGACCCTCGACGGCACCGTGCCGCCGACCCTGCCGGCGGCGGACCAGCCGCTGGGCAGCGGGCTGCTGGAAACCTTCTGGGTGAATGCCCGCGGCCGCCGCGTGGCGCCCGGCTGCCCGGGCGCCGAGGCCCGCCAGCTGGCGCTCTGGCCGGCGCCGCTGGAGCCCTGGCTGCCGCGCCGCGAGCGGCGCGCCGCGCGCCTGCCGGCGGCGGATGCCGACTGCCCGCCTCCGGCCGATCTGCCGGCGGCGCCGCTGAGCATCGTTGGCGTGCGCGAAGGGGAGCGGCTGCGCCGCCCGCCGGGCAGCGGCGAGCCGCTGCGCCTGAGCCTGTCGACGCTGGGCGGCAGCGGGCAGCGCTGGTGGTTCGTCGACGGCCGCCCGGTGGGCGAGGCCGGCGCCGACGCCTCCTTCAGCCACGCCTTCGCGCCTGGTCGGCACCAGCTCGGCGTGCTGGACGAGAGCGGGCGGACCGCGCGGCTGGAGTTCGTCGTGGAGCCCTGAGGCGGCAGACCGGCTCAGCCGCGGCGGATCAGCCACACCCCGGCGACGATCAGCAGCAGTCCGGCGACCTTGCCGAGGGTCATCGAGGACTGCGGGAAGCCGGCCCAGCCGAAGTGGTCGAGCAGCAGCGCGGCGCTGAGCTGGCCGGCGAGGATCAGCGACATGAACAGCAGGGCGCCGATGCGCGGCGCGGCGAAGGCGGCGCTGACCACGAACAGCACGCCGAGCAGGCCGCCGGTCCAGTGCCACCAGCTCAGCCCGCGGAACGGCGCGATGCCGCTGGGCAGCTCGCGCTGGGCGGCGGTGATGAACAGCAGCGCCAGGCTGCCGACCACGAAGGAGATCAGCGAGGCGGTCAGCACGCTGTCGATGCGTTGCGCCAACTGGCCGTTGACGCCGGCCTGCACGGGCATCATGGCGCCGGAGAGCAGGGGCAGGGCGAGCAGGAACCAGCTGGGCAACGACATGGGGGACTCCGGTGAGCGGGAACGGGGCATAGTATGCCGCAACTGGCGGTGCCCGCCGGCTGGACTATGGTTAAGGCGAAGCGGTCGCCCGGCTCGCCGGACGACCTTTCCCTGCCTGACGAGGAGCGCACGATGGACATGAACCGTCGGCAATTCTTCAAGGTCTGCGGTGTCGGCCTCGGCGCCTCGAGCCTGGCGGCTCTGGGCATGGCGCCACCTGCGGCCTACGCCGAGACGATCCGCCACTTCAAGCTGACCAGCACCCGCGAGACGCGCAACACCTGCCCGTACTGCTCGGTGGGCTGCGGCCTGATCATGTACAGCCGCGGCGACGGCGGCAAGAACGTCGTCCAGGAGATCATCCACATCGAGGGCGACGCCGACCACCCGGTCAACCGCGGCACCCTGTGCCCGAAGGGCGCGGGGCTGCTCGACTTCGTGCACAGCCCCAACCGCCTCAGGTACCCCGAGGTGCGCGAGGCCGGCAGCAACGAGTGGCGGCGGATCGGCTGGGACGAGGCGCTGGAGCGCATCGCCCGGCTGATGAAGGATGACCGCGACGCCAACTTCGTCGCGAAGAACGCCGCCGGGCAGACGGTCAACCGCTGGCTGAGCACCGGCTTCCTGGCCGCCTCGGCGTCCTCCAACGAGGCGGGCTACATCACCCACAAGGTGGTGCGTTCGCTGGGCATGCTGGCGTTCGACAACCAGGCGCGTGTCTGACACGGCCCGACGGTGGCAGGTCTTGCCCCGACGTTTGGCCGTGGCGCCATGACCAACCACTGGTCCGACATCAAGAATGCGGACCTGGTGCTGATCATGGGCGGCAACGCCGCCGAAGCCCACCCCTGCGGCTTCAAGTGGGTGACCGAGGCGAAGGCGCACAACAAGGCGCGCCTGATCGTGGTCGACCCGCGCTTCAACCGCTCCGCCTCGGTGGCCGACCTGTACGCGCCGATCCGCACCGGCACGGACATCGCCTTCCTCGGCGGGCTGATCAACTACCTGATCAGCAACGACAAGATCCAGCACGAGTACGTGCGCAACTACACCGACGTGTCCTTCGTGGTGAAGGAAGGCTTCGGCTTCGCGGACGGCCTGTTCAACGGCTACGACGCGGACAGGCGCAGCTATCCGGACAAGTCCGCCTGGGGCTACGAGATCGGCGAGGACGGCTACGCGGTGGTCGACCCGACGCTGAGCCATCCGCGCTGCGTCTACAACCTGCTCAGGCAGCACTACAGCCGCTACACCCCGGAACTGGTCAGCCGCATCTGCGGCACGCCGCAGGACACCATGCTCAAGGTCTGGGAGGCCATCGCCGAGACCTCGGCGCCCGGCAAGGCGATGACCATCATGTATGCGCTGGGCTGGACCCAGCACACGGTGGGCTCGCAGATGATCCGCACCGGCGCCATGGTGCAGCTGCTGCTCGGCAACATCGGCATGCCCGGCGGCGGGATGAACGCCCTGCGCGGTCACTCCAACATCCAGGGCCTGACCGACCTGGGCCTGCTGTCCAACCTGCTGCCCGGCTACCTGACCCTGGCCGGCGACGCCGAGCAGGACTATCCCGCCTACATCGCCAAACGCACGCAGAAGCCACTGCGTCCGGGGCAGCTGTCCTACTGGCAGAACTACGAGAAGTTCCACGTCAGCCTGATGAAGGCCTGGTTCGGCAAGAGCGCCACCGCTGAGAACGACTGGGCCTACGACTGGCTGCCCAAGCTGGACGTGCCCGGCTACGACGTGCTCAAGGTGTTCGACATGATGTTCCAGGGGCAGGTCAACGGCTACTTCTGCCAGGGCTTCAACCCGATCGCCGCCTTCCCCAACAAGGCCAAGGTCGGCGCGGCGCTGGCCAGGCTCAAGTACCTGGTGATCATGGACCCGCTGGTCACCGACACCTCGGAGTTCTGGCGCAACGCCGGCGAGTTCAACGACGTCGACACGGCGAGCATCCAGACCACGGTGTTCCGCCTGCCGACCACCTGCTTCGCCGAGGAGGACGGATCCTTGGTCAACAGCGGGCGCTGGCTGCAGTGGCACTGGAAGGCCGCCGAGCCGCCGGGTGAGGCGCGCACCGACATCGCCATCATGGCCGGGCTGTTCCATCGCCTGCGCGCGCTGTACACGACGGAGGGCGGCGCCTTCCCCGAGCCGATCCTCGGCCTCGACTGGCCCTACCTGCGCCCGGACGAGCCGGGGCCGGACGAGCTGGCCCGCGAGTTCAGCGGCAAGGCGCTGGCCGACGTCGTCGATCCCGCCTCCGGCGCCGTGCTGGCCAGGGCCGGCGAACAGCTGGCGGGTTTTGCCCAACTGCGCGCCGACGGCTCGACCGCCAGCGGCTGCTGGATCTTCAGCGGCAGCTGGACCCAGGCCGGCAACCAGATGGCGCGGCGCGACAACGCCGACCCCTACGGCATGGGCCAGACCCTCGGCTGGGCCTGGGCGTGGCCGGCCAACCGGCGCATCC
>JAEAMF010001109.1_pt1 | contig 22411 bp, 22 predicted proteins | sample 8958721 | NCBI WGS metagenome assembly JAEAMF01 (sample SAMN16933255, study PRJNA681124) | bioreactor sludge metagenome | isolation source: anaerobic bioreactor treating anionic surfactant - SDBS | place: India: Bengaluru | collected 2019-02-28
CCCCTGAATGATGTAATCCTGTTTCTCCTCATCGAGTTTCTTGGCGATTGCCCGCGCATCTTCGGGGCTCAAATCGCTGTAGAGCTCCTCATACTCCACCCGGTTGACAAAATACACGACCGAACCGATCAGAGCGAGGCCGAGAAAAGCGAAAAAGACAATCGTAAAACGCTGCGGCCACAAAAGGCGCGACCACATTTCAAGAAGCTGTTTTAAGAAATTGGGTCGATTACCTGGCATTTTGGCAACTCCACTGCAGCGCGGATTGGGCGCCGTAGCCTGTTAAGAATCGATTACATCTGCATACGCATGATTTCCTGATACGCCTGCACGATCTTGTTGCGTACCTGCATCATCATCTGAAAGGAAAGATCCGCCTTCTGCATCGCAATCACCGTAGTGTGCAAATCCTGCGATTCACCGGCCATGAACTTCTGGATTTGCTGATCCGACTGCTTCTGAAGCTCGTTGGCGGCTGAGATCGCATCTTTCAAAATCTCCCCGAATCCTGAATTGCTTTTATCTTCCCCCTGAATCCTGGGACTTCGGACCTCGGGAACCTGAAGTTTGGGACTTATGGGGCCAATGCTTATTTGTTCCATTAGGCGTCCTTTATCGCAAGATCTCGAGCGTTTTCTGTTGCATCTCCTTGGCCATATTCACTGCCTGGAGATTGGCTTCATAGGTTCGAGTGGCGGAGAGCACGTTCACCATCTCTTCCATGGCATTTATGTTGGGATAGTAGACATTTCCTTCTTTGTCCGCGTGAACGTGGTCGGGTTCATGACGTTTGATCGGCTCTCTGGTGTCCGTTACAACTTTTGAAATCTCAACACCCTGGACCGCGTCCCCCAAAGCGGCATCAAAGGACATTTCCGGACTGGTTGCCGTGAAAAGAACGTCTTTGCGGCGATGGGGTTCCGCTCCGGCCGGCTTGGTCGTATTGGCGTTCACGAGGTTGCTGATCAGGACCTCCAGTCTCCTGCGCTGCGCTGTGAGTCCGGAAGCGCCGACTTCAATTGCGGTCATTAGGCTCATTAGACTTTCCCCTCGTTGATGCTGGTGGCGATCATGCCGAATTTGCCTCGAATCATCTGTGTAATAAGTGAGTAAGCGAAAGAGGTTTGACTGAGTTTCAGCATTTCTTTATCAAGATCCACGTTGTTCTGATCTTCCCCGGAGGTCAAGCCCTGTACCTCGAAGACCTGGGCCTGTGGGAATACCTGGATTGTGCCCGTATTATGCTCTGGGCGTGTGGATTGCAGATTGACGGCGTCCTGCGACAGCAATTCGTGCATCGTGGCATGAAAAGAGACATCCTTAGTTTTAAATCCCGGAGTGTCGATGTTGGCGAGGTTGGAAGCGACAATTTGCTGACGCTGCGAAAGCCTTGTCATATAGGCTTCCATAGCGCTAATAGTTTGATTTTGAAAGAGATCCAGTTTCATACCTTTTTCTCCAAGCCATTCCGGCTTAAGGAGTTCCAAATGAAAAAGCAAATCGCATGCCAGTCCCGTGCCCAATTGAACCGATTGATAAAACAACGAGCCCAAAAACCTGCATGCACTTGATTTTAATGGCTTTATATATTGAAATGCTTTTGGCGTTCTCCATATCCTGACCCTCTTTGCCGGTCACCGCGTCATAGAGAAGCCTGGGAGTGGGCAGATTTTGCCTGCCTGTCCTGAAGCCCGAATTCATTCAGTTTATTCCGCAGAGTGCGCAGACTGATCCCCAGGCACTTGGCAGCCCGCGTTCTGTTTCCGCCTGTGTCTTTAAGTGTTCGACAGATGAGCCGTCGCTCCATTTCGCGCATGGTAACTCCGGCGGAAAGGCCGAATTCTGCAGGTGCGGGCTCTGGATACGCCATAGGGAGAGGCGAGGATGTTTCCAAAATCATCAGATCTCCCGGATGAATGGCTGAATCCCGGCAAAGAGTCACGGCGCGCTGAATCACATTCTCGAGCTCGCGCGCGTTTCCGGGCCAATCATGGCGCATAAGCTTTTCCAGAGCTTCATCGCTCAAACGGATCTCCGTTCGTCCCAGATCCTTTCCATAGCGCCGGCAAAAGAAATCCACGAGCAGCGGAATATCCGCGGGTCTTTCTCGAAGCGGCGGAATAACAAGGCGTACCACATTCAACCTGTAGTACAGATCCTCCCTGAAACTGTCGCCGCGAACCAGTGATTGCAGGTCTTTATTGGTCGTCGCGATGATTCGAACGTCGATTTCAACCGGATCCCTGCCTCCAATTCGATCGACCTCCCTTTCCTGAAGCACCCGCAGAAGCTTTGCCTGAAGTATTGGAGCCATTTCGCCTATTTCGTCCAGCAGCAGCGTTCCGTTGTTTGCGAGTTCAAACTTTCCGGGTTTTGAGGCGCTTGCTCCAGTAAAAGCTCCTTTCTCAAAACCAAACAGCTCGCTTTCCAGCAAATTCTCCGGCAGGGCCGCGCAATTGACTGCCACGAAGGGGCTCAAATATCTCGGGCTTTTCATATGGATCATGCGCGCTAAAAGCTCCTTGCCTGTCCCGCTTTCGGCTTCAATCAGGACAGTGGCGTTGCTGCCCGCGGCTTGAGCAGCCATTTCGAGCGTCCGGGAAAATCCGCGATCTTGTGTGACGATTTCGTGGGAAGCCTTTTCGTTTTTTCTTGGCGTTGAATCCAAGGCTCGCCGGACAACGTTTTCCAGCGATTCCGAGGAGAATGGCTTCAACAGATAGTCGTATGCCCCATCCTTCATGGCTTCAACCGCATTTTGCACGGTACCGTAAGCGGTGAGCAGGATTACGGGGGTTTGCGGAGCCAGGTTTTTAACTTTGCGGAGCAATTCAAGCCCGCTTACCTCCGGCATTCGCAGGTCCGTAATTACTAGCTGATAATACTTATCTCTCAGTCTTCGCAGGGCTTCCATGCCGCTTCCTGCTGTCGAAACGGAGTAGCCGCGCCGCCGGAGAGTCTCGTTGATCGCGATAAGCATCTGCGGTTCATCATCCACAACCAGAATCTCTTCCTGCATGGTCTATCCCTTTCCCGGTGCGTTTTTAAAGGCTATGGTGAAGGTGGTGCCCCGGTTCACCTCGCTTTTCACGCTGATGCATCCGGAGTGTCTCTCGACTATCTGGTGAACGACCGAGAGGCCCAGTCCGGTTCCTCTTCCGTTAGTCGTAAAAAACGGATCAAATATGCGCTCCAGGTTTTCCGGCGGTATGCCGATTCCCGTATCGCGGATCTGCAATTCCAGGCCGCGAGACGGATGATCTCCGCCCCGTATATCCACCGGATACGTGTCAATCATGAGAGATCCCCTGGACGGCATGGCTTTCATTGCGTTGAAAATCAGGTTCAGAAGCATTTGCTTGATCAATTCAGGATCCGCAACGATCAACGGATTGTCCGCCGTAAGAGACGGTATTACCTCAACATCCCGCTGGCGCATGATGGGATCCGCAAAACCAAGAATCTCCCTGATAATGTGGTGCAGGTTTACAGTGCAAAAAGCGGGGGAGAGTGGATTGGCGAAATGAAGCATATTCGAAACGATCGTATTCAACGACCGAATCCCGATTCTGATGTTCTCAGCCCAGCGTTTCGAATCGCCGGACAATTCCTGGACCAGAAGTGAGGCGAACAGCTCTATGCTTCCCAATGGATTTCTGATCTCATGCGCCAGTTCTATCGCCATTTCTCCCATTGCCGACAGCCGTTCCGTGCGCTTGTTTTGTTCCTGCAAAGCTTTGACTTCCGTGACATCCCGTATGATATGCAATGTGCCGAGTGGTCTGCCGCATGCGTCGGCCAGAGGAGCGCCTGAAGTGGCAAGTATCCTTTTTTCATAGTTGTTTTGAATGGATATCTCAACTTCTTGTTTACCCCCGCTGTCCGCAACCGAAGCGCTAAGATGGTTTCTCATCTCAGAGTTGAGAAAAGCCTTCGGGCCGCTATCTGACAGTTCAGTATGCGACTGTTCAAAAACCGTCGAGGCCATCGGATTGCAAAGCGTCAGGCTCCCCTCTCCATCGAGGACAAAAACGCCACACGGGAGCCTTTCCAGGATAGTTTTTAGATAGCTCTGGGCGTCCTCCTTTTCCCTGAGACTGCATTCCAGCTCGATGTTTTTGGCTTCCAACTCCCGTGTCAGCCGGTCAACACGAGCCTGAAGTTGGCTGAATGCAGATTCAAGAGAAGAGGAGGCCTGAGTAAACATTTCGAAAGCCTGCAAAAGCAGGCTTTCGCCATTACCCCCGGCGCCATCCTCCAGGCATGGATGGCATAGCATCGCCCCGCTTTGACTCCCGATGATACCGGTTTCCTGCCCCATGGTTCTTCCTCTTTTATATGGTCATTCAGACCGCCACCAGCCGAGGATTCCAGACGGAATCCTGTCCATAGGAATTGCAATCCCTATGCCACGCGGTTAAAGGATCAGGCAGTTTTAATTTAAGTCATTATTATTCAGTGGTTTACTAAAAAGTTGCCGCATCATAAAAAGTGAGGCAAATGGATTTGAGCGCGTCAGAAGTCAAATTGTTGACAGAAAATCCATCATAGCCTTGACTTGCTAGACACAAGCCGTGAAACCAAAAACTGCCGGAGGCAGGCTGTCAATTGTCGGCTGCCAAATTTTTGACAAAACTCTGTTGACAAATATGAATAATATGAGATATATAAATTCCAGTAGCTCGCTGTATTTCTATTGTTGTCTATGCTGTCATTTAAACACTTTCCTTTGAGAGAAAAATGGAACAAAAACAGGACGTGAAGATCCTTGTCGTTGATGATGAGGATTATATGCGGGAAGTCGTGCGGAGTGCGCTGGAAGGCGCTAACTTCGCGGTTGACGAGGCAGCGGACGGGAGGACGGCTCTTTCGATGCTGCGCCAGTCCCCTTACAACGTTATCATAACGGATCTCCGGATGCCCGGTATAACCGGAGACGCCATTCTCGAAGAGGCACTTACTCTTTTTCCTGAAACCATTGTCATCATCATGACCGGAGATGGAAGCATTCGGTCCGCTGTGGAAGCGACACGCAGAGGCGCCTATGATTACCTCGAAAAGCCCTTTCAGCTGGAAGAGTTGGTAATGCGCGTGGAAAAGGGGATCGAGAATCAGCAGATTAAATCCGAAAATCAGCTGCTGCGCGGCGAACTGCAGACCAGGTATCATTTTTCAAATTTGAAAGGCAGCAGCGCACCGATGCAGAACATATATCGACTCATCGGAGCGGTTGCAAACAAGACCAGCACTGTCCTGATCCAGGGCGAAACCGGAACCGGCAAGGAATTGATTGCGCGGGCGATTCATTACAGCGGACCGCGCAAGGACCACCCCATGGTGTCGGTGAACTGCGGAGCGATCCCATCCAACCTTCTCGAGGATGAGCTTTTCGGCCACGTAAAGGGAGCATTCACAAACGCACTCCAGCACCGGATCGGGAGGTTCGAGCAGGCAAACCATGGAACGCTGTTCCTGGACGAGATATCGAACATGCCCATGGACCTGCAGGTGAAACTGCTTCGTGTGCTCCAGGAGCGCGAATTCGAAAAGGTCGGTAGCACGGCAACCATCAGGGTGGACGTAAGGATTCTTGCGGCAACAAACGCCGACCTGCTTGAATCCGTCTCCAACGGCAGTTTCCGGGAGGACCTCTATTACAGGCTTAATGTTATCCCCATCAGGGTTCCGCCGTTGAGAGAGAGGTGCGAAGACATCCCGGAACTGGTGATTCACTTTACCAGGAAATATTGCTCGGACCAGCGGCTTCCGCTAAAGCGGATCGCCAGTGATGCGATGAAGTTTTTGATGGCGTATGATTGGCCGGGCAATATCCGTCAGCTTCAGAATTCCGTGGAAATGGCGGTCGCTCTTTCCGGCGACCGCCCGGTCCTGGATGTTGCGGACTTCCCCGTTGTCTCCGGGATTGCGGTTGAAAGCGCTCCTTATCCAAATATAGAGATTCCGGAAGATGGCATCCATTTCAATACGATGATTTCCGACCTGGAAAGACGCCTCATCCTTCAGAGCCTCCAGGCGTCGGGCGGCAACAAGAAAAAGGCCGCTTCCCTTCTGCATCTCAAAAGGACGACCTTTGTGGAAAAGCTCCGGCGCATGGGAATGGATTCTCCGGACGAGTCGGATATGACGGAGCAGTAGCTTTCTTAACTGAATAGGATTGTTCCGCTACCGATAATCTGCGAGAATTCGACAGTTCAAGGAGGTGCGCGTGGCCAGAAAAAAGCTGTGGGGAGGCCGTTTCAGCTCCGGCGAAGATCCCTTCTTCGCGCAGTTCAACGACTCGCTCGCCTTTGACCGCCGATTGCTGGAAACGGACATCGACGGCAGCATTGCCTATGCTCGGGCTCTTGAACGCGCGGGGGTGTTTACGCGCCAAGAGCGGCGAAAGGTCGAAAGAGGGCTTTTTTCGGTGCTCGAAGACAGCCGGAAGGATCCTGAAGCCATTGCGCGAAGTCAGGCCGAGGACGTTCACACCTACGTCGAGGAGACGCTCAAGGATAAGATCGGAGTGCTGGCGCTCAAACTCCATACGGGCAGGAGCAGAAACGATCAGGTCTCGACAGACCTGCGCCTTTACGTCATCCGGAAGGAAAGGTCTATAGAAAAGGGGATCAACGGACTGCTCGAACTCCTGGTGAGTCTCGCCGAAAAGCATCTGCAGACAATCGTTCCGGGCTATACGCACATGCAGCGCGCGCAGCCCGTGCTTTTTTCGCACTACCTCCTTGCATACGGCGAAATGCTGATGCGGGACCGGCAGCGGCTAAGAGAAGCCATGGCGCGGGCGGGCGTCTGTCCTCTGGGTTCCGGAGCCCTGTCGGGAACGGTGTATGCCGTCGACCGGGATGCCATTGCGCGTGATCTCGGATTTTCTTCGGCATCCCATAACAGCATGGATGCCGTCGCGGACCGCGATTTCGTGCTCGACTTCCTGTACTTTGCCAGCGTCCTGATGATGCATCTCAGCAGGATGTCGGAAGACCTCATTTACTACAATACATCGGAATTCGCATTCGTGCAGATGGATGACAGCGTCTCGTCGGGAAGCAGCCTGATGCCTCAGAAAAAAAATCCGGATGCGCTGGAACTGCTCCGCGGCAAGTGCGGCCGCGTGTATGGGCACTTGATTTCTCTCCTGACCGTGTTGAAGGGTCTGCCGATGACCTATAATAAAGATCTCCAGGAGGACAAGGAAGGGCTTTTCGATGCGGCTTCCACCGTCGAGAACTGCTTGCGAATGGCGCATACGGTCCTCCAAAAGATCACGGTGAACCCGGACCGGATGCGCGAAGCCGCAACCGGCGGATTTCTGAATGCGACGGAGTTGGCGGATTATCTCGTTTCGAAAAAGATGCCGTTCCGGGAAGCGCACGGGGTGGCGGGCAGGATTGTAATGCGGGCATCGGAGCTTGATGTAGCGCTCGAGCGATTGCCGTTGAGAGAATACCAGGCTTTTTCCCCGCTGTTTCAGGACGACCTCTTCGAGCGGCTAAACCTTGAAAGGGCGATAGCGCGCCGCAGCGAGCGGGGGGGCACGGCGCCAACGGCCGTCCGGCTATCCCTGCGTTCTTTCCGCCGCAGGATCCGGAAGTAAGCGTTCGCCTGCAGAGCCGTAGGCTTTACGATGGAAGGGCTCTCAAAGGGGCCGGATCGCGATCCATGTATGCGCAATCATGCATGAGCAGCTTTCTGAACCGCAGAATGTCGAATAACGAATGATGTATTTCGAACTGCGGCTCGATATTCGTTATTCGATATTTCGCGGCACTATCCTCTTGGCCCGCTGTCAGGGAAAGGGGAAAGGTACAATCCGGCGTTTGTCAAACTGCGGTAGAAACTTCACGAATAATGCGGGCCATGCGCTTGGGGAACGGCCAGGAGGCTCAGTCCTCCAAATAGGTGTAGCTGTCCAGCGCAGACCGGTAGGATTCGCATAACGCCTCACGTTCCTCGGCGGTGATTTTCAGCTGCGTTTCGGCGCTTTGAGCCATTGCGCTCAGGTTTTCCATAAGGTCCTGCGGAGCATATCCGGCCGAGGTCAGGACCTGGCCGAGGGATTCGCCCCGGATCACCTTGTCGATATGCGGGCGGCCGGCATCGTCCACCAGGAAATGGGCTTCGTTCACAGTCCCAAGAAGATTGTGATTCATGCCGAGCGACTCCTGGTAGGCGCCGATCAGGAAAATCGCCAGGAAGTAGGGATCCGAATTGACGCCGTGCAGTTCCAGAGCCTGCTTGACGTCCCGCAGGTCGATAAACTTGTCGATCTGCCCGTCCGAGTCACACGTGATATCGCACAGCGTTGCGCGTTCCGTCGGCTCTTCCGTCAGGCGGGTGATCGGTACGATCGGGAACAACTGGTCCAGCGCCCAACTGTCCGGAGTCGACTGGAAGACGGAAAAATTGCAGATGTACTTGCTGGCAAGTATGTTCTCGAGATCGATGAATTCTTCAGGTCTTTCCTTCATCGATCTTGAGTACTTTATCGACTTCCTGCAGATTTCCCAGAAAAGCCATTCCCCCTGCGCACGGTTTTGAAGGTTCAGATAGCCGAGATTGAAAAGCGACTGGAGTTCCTCTCTGTGCTGCAGCGCGTCGTGGTAATATTCGCGAAAGTTTTTCGGGTTGACGTCCTTATAAAGATCCATCATCTCCCGGACGACCTCGGAGTCCACCTTGGATGGATTGATCTCGGTGCCGCCGAGCCCTGGATTCAGCGTTCGTATCACGTTCATGATGAAAACGGCGTGATGAGCCGCGACGGCGCGGCCGCTTTCCGTCACGATCGTTGGAGGAGGAACGTTCTCGGACTGGCATATTTCATTGATGGTGTACACGATATCGTTGGCAAACTCCTGCACCGTGTAATTCACGCTGCAGTCCGACGCCGTCCGGCTGCCGTCGTAGTCGACGCCGAGCCCTCCGCCGACATTGAGATACTCAATCGGGAATCCCATTTTGTGAACTTTCGCATACACGCGTGCGGCTTCCTTGATGGCGTTCTTGATCCGTCGGATATCGGTGATCTGGGAGCCGATGTGGAAGTGCAGCATCTTGATGTGGCGCGCGAAATCCTGATCGGCCGCGAGCTTCAGGCAATCCAGCAGCTGGATCGTGTTGATCCCGAATTTCGAGGTTTCTCCGCCGGACTCTTCCCATTTGCCCGCTCCGCGCGAGAATACCCGGACGCGAATGCCCAGGTTGGCATGGACTCCCAGCGCCGTGCTGACCTCGCCGATCTTCTTTAGATCCGACACCTCTTCCAGAACGAGGATGGGATTTTTCCCCAGCTTCGAGGACTGCAGTGCCCACTCGAGGTATCTGCGGTCCTTGACCCCGTTGCAGATCAGCAGCGCATTCGGATGCATCGGGATCGTAAGCGCAGCCGCCAGCTCCGCTTTTGTCCCCACCTCAAGACCGTATTCATATCGGTGTCCCGCAGCCAGGAGCCGTTCCACAACACTGCGGTTCTGATTCACCTTCATCGGGAACACGCCGCGGTGGCGCGCCTCGTAGTTGTATTCCGCGATGGATCTGCGAAATGCTTCATGCATCTCTTTTACCTGAGTGTCCAGTATCTGAGGGAAGCGCAGCAGGAACGGCGGGGTGACTTTTCTCTGAAGCAGCGTTTGAACCAGAGATACGACTTCGACGCCCATCAAGGGATTTCGCGTGGGATGCACCGTAAGGCATCCCTGTTCGCTGACACCGAAGTACCCGCCGGACCAGTTTTCGACGCCGTAGATGCGGTTTGGTATTTCGCTGGGAGAGAGGCGGAGGCTTTGCGTTAGTTCCTTCATCTGTTCGGATCACCTCCACAATAAAAAAGGAAGATCAAGGTAGCAGACGCCGGCAGCGAAAGCAATATAGGAGTGGGGGCTCTCGCAGGGAAAATGAAGGCGCGGAGCGCGCCTCCATTTTCTTCACGCTTTCACTCGCTCCAGATATTTGCCCTCGCTGGTGTCCACTCGGATGAGCTCGCCTTCGTTGATGAAGGGAGGCACCTGAATCACCAGTCCCGTCTCCAGTGTGGCCGGCTTGTTCACGTTGCTCACCGTAGCGCCGCGCAAAGCCGGTTCCGTCGAAACCACGCGCAGCTCAACGGATGGAGGTATATCGACGCCGATAGGCTTTGCTTCATAAAACTCAATTTGCAGCTTGATGTTGGGAGTCATGAAAGGGATTGCATCTTCCAGCAGGTCGGCGGGCAGATGAAACTGCTCAAATGTCTCGGTGTTCATAAAATAGTAGTCGGAGCCATCCGAGTAAAGAAACTCCACTTCGTGCGTTTCAAGGTAAGCCTGCTCAACTCTGTCCTCGGATCTGAACCGGTGCTCAATGATAGATCCCGATTTTATGGATTTCAGCTTCGTCTGAACCATTCCCCGCCAATTGCCCGGCGTTATATGCTGAAAGGAGAAAACACGATATAGTTCTCCATTGAGCTTGATGGTCATTCCCCTCTTGATTTGCGTTGCAGCGATCATTCCCATAACTCCATATTAGATGCGTCGTTCGACCCGAAGCATGTCCGGTCCCGGCATAAATCAGATCTCCAGGATCTCGGCCTCTTTCTTCTTCTGAAGCTCGTCGACTTTCTCGATATAGCTGTTTGTCATATCCTGGACTTTTTTGAGCGCATCCTTCTCTTCATCTTCCGAAATCTTTTTATCCTTGAGAGCGGCTTTGATCTGGTCGTTAGCTTCATGACGGACCTGCCGTACAGCCACACGATGCTGCTCGCCGATGTGTCCCACCGACTTTGCCAGCTGCTTGCGCCTTTCTTGAGTAAGCGGCGGAATCGGGAGCCGGATCACTTTCCCGTCGTTTGTGGGATTCAATCCCAGGTCCGATCCCAGAATAGCCTTTTCGATCGCGGCGATAGTCGACGGGTCCCACGGTTGAATAACGATCAGCGTCGGATCCGGAGTTGAGAGGGACGCCATCTGATTCAAAGGCGTGGGGGTGCCGTAGTAATTGGCTTGAACATGATCGAGAATGCCGACAGACGCGCGTCCCGTTCGAATGGTAGCCAGGTTCTGCCGCATGTCGTCAACGCATTTTTCCATGCTCTTTTTGGTGGCATCAAGTATGGGTCGGATCATCGGTGTTTGTCCTCCATTTGTGAATGAACGCCCGGCCACAGCCTCGGGAACGTTATGCGTGAATGACGGAACCAACTTTTGAGCCGAGCACTGCTTCCTTTATGTTTCCGCGGCGAAGAAGGTTAAAAACCACAATGGGAAGCTTGTTTTCCATGCATAGAGAAACCGCCGTAGTGTCCATTACACGAAGGCCCTTTTCGAGGACCTCGCGATATGTGAGCTCCGGAAAAAGCTTGGCTCCCGGATTCTGCATGGGATCGGAATCGTATATCCCATCCACTTTGGTCGCCTTTAAAATGGCTTCCGCGCCTATCTCCATCGCGCGAAGCGCGGCCGCGGTGTCCGTCGAAAAATACGGATTTCCCGTTCCAGCTGCAAAAATGACGACTCTGCCCTTTTCGAGATGACGGATTGCGCGTCTTCGGATGAACGGCTCGGCTACTTCCCTCATTTCGATGGCCGACTGAACACGGGTAAAGACGCCGATTTTTTCCAGGGCATTTTGCAGGGCCAGCGCATTGATTACGGTTGCCAGCATGCCCATGTAGTCGCCGCTTACACGGTCCATTCCGGCGGCACTCACGGCGATGCCGCGGACGATATTGCCCCCGCCTACCGTTGCCGCAACTTCCACACCGATCGAATGAAGCTCCGCTATCTCTTCGGCGATCCGGGACGCCATTGCTGGATCCACGCCGAAACCTTGACTGCCCATTAGAGCTTCGCCGCTCAGTTTGAGCAGCACGCGGCGATACCGCGGCCGGGATTCCGGACAATCTTCCTTCATGACGCCTCCTGTATTGCCGGCCGTATAAAACCTGCGGTCGGGATCCCCCGCCGTTCGTCCGCCTCAAACCGCGGGTCCTTCACGGGCCCAAGCCCAGAACTCACGGCTCCGCTGCCGGATGGCGTCCGTCTTTGCATCATCTGCAGCATGAGCGGACATTGAGCGCAAAGCGCTTGGATCTATTCTCCAAGCTTGTAGCGAATAAAGCGCCGAACCTGGATGTTCTCGCCGGTCTTCTGGATGTGCGCTGCGATATGATCGCGTACGGTGATCGCCGGATCCTTCACAAAAGGCTGTTCCAGCAGACAGGCCTCGGCGTAGTACTTGGACATTCTTCCCTCGACTATCTTTGCCAACACGTTCTCGGGCTTTCCGGTCGAACGCGCCTGCTCCAAATAGATTTCCCGCTCTTTGGCCAGAACATCCTCCGTAACGTCCTCCTTGCGCAGGAAACGCGGGTCGCTGGCCGCTATATGCATGGCAAGGTCCTTCACCAGCGCCTGAAAATCCGTATTTCTGGCCACGAAATCGGTCTCACAATTAACCTCCAACATGACGCCGATCTTGCCGTTATGGATATAAGCGCCTATCAGGCCGTCTTTTGTTTCCCTCCCGGATTTTTTGGCCAGAGAAGCGAGGCCCCGTTTGCGCAGGATGGTAATCGCCTCCTCTATGTCGCCCTTGGACTCCTGGAGTGCACTCTTGCATTCCATGAAACCGACGCCGGTTTTTTCCCTGAGTTCCTTGACCAATTCTGCGGAAATGCTCATTTCATGCCTCCTGGACTTCTCCTGCTTCGCATCGCCTGAACGATGCACGATCTAACCGCACACATCGCCTGGAAAACCCGTTTGCCCCGCGGCCGTCCGAGTCCCCGGAATATTTTGGGGTGGAATAAATAATGTTGCGAAATGCCTGCTAACTGCCGGAGAGATTCTGATCGTCCGGCTGTTCCGCCTCCGCCGCGGGGAGATTCGCCGGCTCGCTTGCAGCATCTGAAGAAGCAGCGGCTTCGGCTGGGACCGTGTGCTCGGTTCTCCTGGGCTTGGCCTTCCGCTGGAGCGCCTTGCGGACCGTTGTCTTCGGTTTCAAGGCGGATTCTCCTGCAGGACCCGATTCCCCGGCCGATGCGCCCGATTCTCCGGGCTCCTTGGCCTCAGCGCTCCTGCGCGCGGCGGCCTCAGCCGCAGCCGCGGCTGCCTGTTGCGCCTGAAGCTGCCGTTGCCTTTCCATCTGCGCAGCCAGTTCCTTCTGCTGCGCCTCGAAAACCGCCCTGCCGTCCAGATAGGCCTGAGCGATTGTATCCGTAATCAGGCGGATGGCGCGGAGCGCATCGTCATTTCCCGGGATGATGTAGTTGATCTCATCGGGATCGCAATTCGTGTCGGCGACACCGATGATGGGAATGCCGAGTTTGGCGGCTTCCTTGATGGCGATCGTTTCAAGCTTCGTGTCTATGACAAAGAGGGCGTCAGGCAGATTCGCCATCTCTTTAATGCCCGACAGGTTTTTCTCAAGCTTCTTATACTCGCGCTCATAGCGGGCGACCTCTTTCTTGGAAAAGAGATCGTATTGCCCGTTGGTTCGCATGGCTTCGATTTCGCGGAACCGTTTTATGCTTTTTTGAATAGTGGCAAAGTTGGTCAGGAGCCCCCCCAACCACCTTTTATTCACGTAATAGTTGGACGTTCGCTGAGCCGCTTCCTGGATTGCTTCCTGCGCCTGACGCTTCGTGCCCAGGAAAAGAATCGTTTTGCCCTGTGCGCCCAGCTCGTACACAAACTGAATCGCGTTCTTGAACAGCTTGAGGCTTTTCTGCAAATCGATTATGTATATGCCGTTCCGCTGGCCGAAGATATATTCCTTCATCTTCGGATTCCAGCGCTTCGTCTGGTGGCCGAAATGGACACCGGCTTCCAGCAACTGCTTCATGGTTATCGAAACCAAATAGAACCTCCTCCGACTATCGCTTTGAGAATTGGAACCTCTTGCGAGCACCCTTCTGTCCGTATTTCTTCCGCTCTTTGATGCGGGAATCCCGGCTGAGCAGCCCTGCCCGCTTCAGGCGGGGGCGCAATTCCGCATTAAACTGCAGCAGCGCATTCGCAATTCCAAGCCGGATTGCGCCTGCCTGACCGGAAGTGCCTCCTCCGCTAACGATGGCCCGGATATCAAACTTACCCAGATTGTCTGTCACCGACAGCGGGTAGCGAATCACCGTGCGCTGCGTTTCATTCTTGAAATATTCGCTCAGGTCCCGCTTGTTGACAATAACCTGTCCTGCTCCAGGCAGGAGATGCACTCGAGCCGTAGAGCTCTTTCTTTTTCCTGTTCCGAAATATTCGACTATCGCCATTAAATCCCTCAGCTTAAAGCAAAATGTACAGATCATCCAGTAGATAAGAACGAGCTATAATGCCAGCGGCGTAGGCTGTTGAGCCTGGTGCGGATGCTGCGGCCCTGCGTACACTTTAAGCTTCTTTCTCATAGCTCTTCCAAGCTTTGTCTTCGGAAGCATCCCGATAACGGCTTCCCAGACCAGTCTTCCCGGCTCCTTGGACAACAACACGCCTGCCGTCGCCTCTTTTAAGCCCCCGGGGTAGCCGGTATGGTGCCGGTACATTTTTTCTGTGAGCTTCTTGCCGGTAAGCTTTACTTTTTCCGCATTAATTATAATGACATGGTCTCCGGTATCTAGAAAAGGGGTGTAAATCGGCTTTTCCTTGCCGGTAAGAAGTCGTGCGGCTTTGGAGGCCAGTCGTCCAAGGATCTGCCCTTCCGCGTCAATCACATGCCAGTGCTTCTGAATATCCCTTTCACGGGGGATGAAACTCTTCATCACGGTCTCCCTCACTTAACTACTTAGCAGAACAATCCTTTAGGCTATCCAAGAGAAGCGAATGTGTCAAGAGGAATTGCCTCTTTCGGGCCGCCTTTTTCGCACTTTTCCCGGGAATTGCCGATTTTTTGGCAATTCAGGATTTTTCCTGAATGACGCAGAGATGGCGGGAAACCGGAATCGAGAGTATTGGTGATTTTGATCACCAATAAATTCAGAAAAAACGCAATAGGTTTGCCAAACAGAACGATAAGGGTAAACAGGATGCCTGCTATGGCCAGGCATTTTTAAAGGAAAATCGATGAATCGCTTGCATCCAAGAATCTGTTTTTCCCTGAAGCCTTTCGAAGAAACAGGAATAGCGCGGCACACACTATGCTAAGTCTACTTAATCGCAATAAGCAGGCAGTAGGTCTCGACATCGGTTCAAGTGCGCTGAAAGCCGTAGAGCTTCGCGCATCGCGCAGAGGCGGCTATGAACTGGCCAGCCTGGGCATTGAAGAGCTTTCGCCCGACTGCATCGTGGACGGGGTGATTATTTCGAAAATTCCCGTCGCCGATGGAATCAACAAAATCTTTTCAAGCCAGTCCATAAAGAACGCGCGCATCAACACTTCAATCTCGGGCCATTCCGTTATCGTTAAAAAGATATCTCTGCCGGTTCAAAGCGATGCCGATTTGGCCGAATCCATCCGGTGGGAAGCCGAACAATACATCCCCTTTGATATCGCGGACGTTAATCTGGACTACCAGGTGCTGGGTGAAAATGCAGCAACCGGAAACCTTGACATCCTGCTGGTGGCCGTGAAAAAAGATAAAATTACGGACTATACCGGCGTCATCAAGATGGCGGGAAAAATTCCCTCCATAATTGATGTGGACGCCTTTGCCCTGCAGAACGCCTACGAAATCAACTACGAGCCGACCGGCAGCGACACCGTGGCCCTTCTGGATATCGGTGCGAGCACCATGACCATTAACATACTGTCCGGCGCCGATTTTCTGTTTACGCGCGACGTCGGCGTCGGAGGGTATCAGTACACCGAATTCATGCAAAAGGAATTCAATCTCAGCTACAGCCAGGCGCAGGCGTTGAAACACGGCGAACCGATCGACGGCATCGATCCCAAAGATGTGAGCCAGGTCATCGAGTCCGTAACTGAAATCATCTGCCTCGAAATACAGAAGACCTATGATTTCTTCAAGACCACCACGACCGTGGACCGCATCGATCGTATGATCGTGAGCGGCGGTGCCTCGCATACGCCCGGTCTCATCGACACCCTTAATAGAAAATTTGAGATCCCGACCGAAAAATTCGACAGTTTTAAAAAAATAACCTACGATCCAAGGCGATTCTCATCCTCCATGATCGCCGATCGTGCTCCGGATCTCGCGATTGCGATCGGATTGGCGCTCCGGAACTCCGAGGAATAAAGCGGCTATGATCAAAGTGAATTTGCTTAAAGATCAAACTGCCCAGACGCGCAAGACATCCGCGAAACCCGCCGTGTCCCGCATGGGGCTGATATTCGGCGCTATTTTCGTTTTGGCGGCCACCGGCATGGGAGCATGGGCACTCTCCGTCCAGCACCAGATTGAAACAGGCACAGAGAAACGCCGCGTGCTCCGGGCTGAAGAAGCCCGCCTTCAGACTCTCAAAAAGGAAATCGAGAAATATGAGAAGCTGAAGCAGATCCTTCAAAGCATAATCGACATCATCGAGAACCTTAAGGAAAACCAAAAAGGGCCGGTTCTTCTCCTGAACAGCGTGATCCAGAGCGTACCGAGAGATGGCGCCCTCTGGCTGACCTCTGTCGTCCAGAAATCCGATCAGATCAAGATTCTCGGATTCACGCAGCACCAGGAGGTTATTCCGGACTTTATGAGCAATCTCTTCGCGAGCGGGATTTTCCAGAGCGTCGACCTCGAGCTGATTGAAAGGCAAAAAGAGGCCACAAAATTCTCGCTTGTCTGCATCAGCATAACGAAAACACCGGCGGAGTGAAGAAATGGCTATTCGTGACTATCGCTTCGAAAACCTGCCTCGCCCGGCTCAAATCGCCGTCTTCGCAGTCATTGTCGTCTGCCTGGCACTCGTGTTTTATATGTACTACCTGAAAGACCTAATCGCCAAACGCGACGTCATAGATACGGAGATAGCCCAGCTGGAACGGTCTGTAGCCAAGGGAACTGCAATTGAAAATCAGCTCAAGCGTTTCAAGCAGGAACTGGCGCAACTGGAAGAAAGGCTGGCAGTTCTCCAAAGCATCCTGCCCTCCGAAAAAGAAACTCCCGCGGTTCTGCGAAGCGTCCAGAAGATGGCGGCAGCCAGCAACCTGAAGATCAACAAATTTGCGCCGAAGCCGATCGTCTCCCGCGCCTTTTATTCCGACTGGCCGATCCAGGTCGAGGTGGAGGGAAACTACGACGGTTTGGGGATGTTCTTTGAAAAGGTCAGCAGGGCGACAAGGATTATTGATGTAGGCGACATCTCCATCAACGGGATGGAAAAGCCTCCGGAAAGTTCAAACACTACACTGACGGCCAACTGCACGGCCACAACCTTCGTTTTCAGGGAAGACGATGCGCCTGCACCCGAAGAAAAACCGCAAAAAAAGGGGAGGAACCGGTGACAGCCTGCATATTCTCAAGAGCATTTACGCGACTCCAAAATCCGGATATGCCTGACATAAACGGCAACCGGTCCAAAGGCCGCAGCGTGGAGCGGCTCTTCTGGATGCTGCTTCCAATGCTTCTGTGTTGCCCGCCGATGTCCATCGCGGCTAATCCCAGCATCTCCGCAGCTTCCGCCAATCAGATAAAGAAGCCCGTGGAATTCCCGATCAAGTACGCCAGCGTGCTTTATAGTTCGGGGAATCACCGGGATCCTTTCATCAATCCTCTGCTCGGCAAGAAAAAAACCAGAAAGCCGGATGACGAAGAGGTTTCCCGGGGCACACCTCCTCCGGGAATAGCCGGCACATATATCGCCCAGGCGACGCTGCACGGCATCGCCTCCCGAAACAGCGGGAAGGTCGCGGTTTTTCGGGCCGCGGATTCCCGTGCTTACTTTCTTAGAAAAGGGGACAGGCTCTTTGACGGATATGTGAAAGAAATAAATGACGATTCTGTGACTCTGGTCCGGGAAACAAGAATGAGATCCGGAAAAACGTTGACCCAGGATGTGACCAAGCGATTAAGGACACCATAGGATGGCTGGTATGAAAATTCGATGCACCAAATTAGGAAATCTTACACCAAATGAAGCGAAGGGCGCGATTTGCGGCATCCTTCTCTTGCTGCTGGCGTTCGCCGTCCCGCGGCTGGATTTTGCCGAAGACAAATCCGCTTCCGCAAAAGCATTGCAGCAGCAATCCAGCACCGTAAAGCCCACGACGGACATCGTATCCGCGAGTCTCTCCAAAGAATCGACCGGAGGCAGTTCTGTCGCGGCACCTTCGACCGGATCCATTACGGATGTCAAGATAGCACCCGAAGAGGACCAGTTGACCGTTGCCGTGGCAACCAACGGGGCTATAACCCCAAAAGAGATCATTTTGGATAATCCGCCCCGTCTCGTCCTGGATTTTCCCAATACGGTAAACAAGGTGCGATTCTCGAAACTGCCTGTGCATTCCGCCGCGGTCAAACAGATCCGCGTCCAGCAGTTTCAAAACTCCCCTGTACCAATCGCCCGCGTCGTCTGTGATCTGGAAAAGAGCTACGGGAGCCATGAAATCAACCTGGAAAAGTCGCAAGTCCGCCTCATATTTCGAGAGAGCGCACACAAGTCGTCGCCTGACTCCAGTTTGCCGAAAGCAGCCTCTGTATCGGGAGCAGCCGAAATCCGGCAGGACGCAGTTTCGGCCAGACAAGGAAACAATGAGTTGAATCCGGATTCCCCGGAAACGGCTCAAAAAGTCACCGCTGCAGCGCCGGTTTCTACATCTCCCGGCCCCGCGCGATCAGGTCCGCAATTCTCGTCCAGGTCAACGGAGCCCAAAGTAGATTTCAAACCTCGGAATCCGCAGCCCGCGGCGAAGGAAACAGTGGAGACGGCGCCGCTCGTAGCGGCGCTCAGCCCCGCCGCCATAGCCATCCCGCCCAGACCGATTCCAAGCCCGAATACCAGGTACACTGGCCAGCCGCTGACGCTGGATCTGATCGATATGCCACTGGTTGACTTTTTCAGACTCATGGCGGAGGAAGGCGGAATCAATATCGTAGTGGATCCGGATGTCAAGGGGACCATATCTATTAAGGGAGAAAAGATCCCCTGGGACCAGGTGTTCGACATAGCCCTGGCCACCAGATCTCTCGATAAGCAGGTGGAAGGCAATCTGGTCCGGATCACACGGAAAGCGACTCTTCAAGACGAGGCCAAACAACGAGAAGCTCTTAAAAAAGCGAATCTCCTTGCGGCCGATCTGGAGACGCGCATCAAGAGGTTGAATTATGCCAAAGCTGGGGGCCTTGTAACCGCTCTCGCAGATCAAAAGACCGTACGGGGCGCCGTTGTGATCGACGAACGAACAAATTCATTGATCCTCACGGATCTGCCCTCTTCCATCGACAAAATGGTGCAGCTGATCGATGTTTTGGACACTCCCCAGCCGCAGGTCGAAATCGAGGCTCGAATCGTGTCCGCCACACGGGATTTCGCCCGTGACATCGGCATCCAATTCGGCTTTGTTGCCGGGAACCTGCAGCGGGTTACGGTCGGAGGTCCGAACACCTTCGGGACTATTGGCGGCACACGTCCGAGCGCTACTCCAAAAACAACCTATTCGGCAGGGAATGAAGCCACCGGCAGGGGAGCGTCGGAATCCTCCGCAACCGAAAGCGCCGGAGTCAGTACCGGGACCTCTACCCAGAACAAAGGAAACTGGAACGTAAATCTTCCGGCTACAAAAGCTTTCGGTGGATTGGGAATTTCTGTCGGAAACATATTCGACACATTCCTTCTGGATGCAGCCATCTCGGCGGGCGAAAGCAAAGGGTGGGCGAAACTGATTTCCCAGCCGAAGGTCACAGCGCAGAACAACAGTTCCGCGGTAATCACCCAGGGCGTTCGATTCCCGGTTCAGATCGTTGCCAACAACACCGTTACCGTTCAGTTCCAAAACGCCGCTCTGACGCTCACGGTTACGCCGCAAATTACCTATGAAGGCAATATCGTATTGGATCTAAAGGTCGAGAACAATACGCCCGACTGGGCGAACAATGTAAACAACATCCCGTCGATCCGGACAAGCGAATCCTCGACCCGCGTGCTTGTCAGTGACGGCGGCACGACGGTTATCGGCGGAATTCTCGTGGATACGGAATCCAATTCGGAAGACAAGGTCCCGGGACTGGGTTCGCTGCCCGTGGTCGGCAACCTTTTCCGGCGAACCGCCGTAACAAGAAGCACTCAGGAAGTCCTGTTCTTTGTAACGCCGCGAATTATCAAGTAGCGCAGATTCTGCAAGACGGAAGCAGAAAGGAATCCTTTCTGCTTCCGTCGCCCTTCAATTTTTCTTGCCCGCCTTTCCCTGAACCGGCCGCGACGAACCAACCGAGATGGCAGGAAAAGCTCCGCCATACACGATCGGGATATGCCCGCCTGTTTTTGACAAGCGGAAATGATGGTGCTATCATCCCTGCCTTTATGCAGTCCACCGCAGCCGAGGAAGCTCGCATGGATATCAAGGAAGTAAAGGACCTGATACGGGATGTGCTTCAAAGTGACATCAGCGAGTTTGAGTTGGAGCACATGGGAACCCGGATTCGGCTGAAAAGAAGTTTTGAGCGCGACGATGCGCCCGGCTCGCGGAATCTGCCGCAGGCCATAACCGCTATCCGCGACCAGCCGAAGCCTGTTGCCGCTAAAGTACCTGCGCCGGATTTGGGGAACGCCGGCGAGGAAGAAGAAATCGGCCTTCATCACATCACTTCTCCAATCGTGGGCACTTTTTATCGAGCCCGCACTCCGGAATCCGAACCGTATGTGCGCCTGGGCGACCACATTCATGAAGGCTCGATTTTGTGCCTCGTGGAGGCGATGAAACTCATGAATGAAATACCGTCGGATATGGACGGAGAAATCGTGCACATCTACGTTGAAAACGGCCATGCCGTTGAATACGGCCAGAAGCTCTTTGGAATTCGTCCACAGAATCAGGCTTAAGACTTGCGATGTTTCGAAAATTGCTGATTGCCAATCGGGGCGAGATCGCGCTCCGAATCATCTGTGCATGCAAAGAACTCGGCATCCCGACCGTTGCGGTATATTCCCAGGCGGATCAGCACTCTCTCCACGTTAGATTTGCGGACGAAGCCGTGTGCATCGGTCCGCCGCCGGCCAGTGAAAGCTACCTCAACATACCCGCCGTCATCAGTGCCGCCGAGATCACAAATGCGGAGGCGATTCATCCCGGCTACGGATTCCTTGCGGAAAGCGCGTATTTTGCCGAAGTGTGCGAAGCCTGCGGCATCGTCTTCATCGGTCCGTCACCCGACGTCATTCGGATGATGGGGGACAAGGACGCTGCGAGAGAGGCGATGCGGGAGGCCGGTTTGCCGGTGGTCCCCGGAACGGGAAAAATCAAGGGCTCGTTTTCCTCAACGGCGGCCCGGGCGGAAGAAATCGGATTCCCGGTCATCGTCAAGGCCGCGGCCGGAGGCGGAGGCAAGGGCATGCGCATCGTTGCCACGCCCGAGGAGCTTCAGGGCGCGCTGGAAATCGCCCAGAATGAATCTCTGGCCGCCTTCGGGTCCGGAGACGTTTATATCGAGAAGTATCTCCCCGCTGCAAGGCACATCGAATTTCAAATTCTTGCAGACCATCACGGCAATGTGGTTCACCTGGGGGAGAGAGAATGTTCGATCCAGCGGCGCCATCAGAAACTCATCGAGGAATCGCCGTCCCCCCAAATTACCCCGGCGCTTCGCGCCGAAGTGGGCCGCCTCGCAGTTCAAGCGGCATCCACCGTCAATTACGCAAATGCCGGCACCATGGAATTCGTTTTCGACGGTAAGGGCAACTATTATTTTATCGAAATGAATACCCGTATTCAGGTCGAGCATCCTGTAACGGAAATGGTCACGGGACTCGATCTTGTGAAGGAGCAAATTCGCATAGCCTGCCGCGAGCCATTGGGATATGGGCAGCAAGACATCGTTTTCAAGGGTCACGCCATTGAATGCCGCATCAACGCGGAAAGTTCGGATACATTCTTCCCTTCTCCGGGCACGCTGAAGACGTTTCATCCTCCTTTTGGAATCGGGGTGCGGGTCGATACGGCCGCCTATAACGAATGCGTGATAACTCCCCACTACGACTCTCTCATCGCGAAGGTTGTCACTTTCGGCAGAGACCGGCCGGAGGCGATCGACCGGATGAAACGCGCCCTTGATATGACAGTTGTCGAGGGGGTGCAGACAACCATCCCGTTGCATCGGAGCGTTCTGGACAGCGCGGACTTCCAGGCCGGACGCATTCACACGCATTTTCTGGATACCCTTAAAATCAACGGCACATAGGCGTGTGCCCGCTTTCAGGAAACAGCCTTACGCATGAGCTTTGCGCTTCCGCCGATATACCCGATAACAGATAAGGGGCTTGCGCGCCGAGAGGACCATCTGAGTATCCTGAAGGACCTGGTACGCGGAGGAGCA
>JAEAMF010001112.1_pt1 | contig 22367 bp, 22 predicted proteins | sample 8958721 | NCBI WGS metagenome assembly JAEAMF01 (sample SAMN16933255, study PRJNA681124) | bioreactor sludge metagenome | isolation source: anaerobic bioreactor treating anionic surfactant - SDBS | place: India: Bengaluru | collected 2019-02-28
CGCGGCTACCATAAAGGGCCAAAATTTCATTGTCAAGCAAAAAGACAGCAGAATAAAAGCGGATCATGATGGGGGCACCGATGGTTTCAGATCAATGATTGAATATTTGAATAATTGTCCTTGACACGGTCCGGACAGCATCATAGAAATGGTTTGCGTTTGACCGATCTGGGCGAAAGAGAGATCACGTAAGAGTAATCCTGATAAATTTTCCGCGCGTGGCGTATCGGAAGTTTCCGGATTCGCGGCCAAACGCACGACAGGATATTCCCACCCGGCCCCTATTCATTTGGTTGATGCAGGGGATCGCACTCGCGGATCAAGGAGCGGCTTGTGTTTGAAAGCGCAAAGAATCAGAAAATTTCCCAGAACATCGTTGATCAAATACGAAAAGCCATCTTTGTTGGCACCCTCAAACCGGGTGATAAGCTCCCGTCAGACAACGAATTGATGGATAGTTTCGGTGTGAGCAAAGGCTCCCTGAGGGAAGCTCTTCGCTCCCTCGAGGTCCTGGGCTTGCTGGAAATCCGTAAAGGGTCTCTGGGCGGGGCATTCGTAACTTCGGTGAAAACCGAGAAGGCAAAAGAGGGCTTCAGCAATTTTTTTGTTTTCCAGAATCTTACCCTGAACAATCTCTTCGATACACGGTTGATTTTGGAGTCCCATATCGCCGAAAATGCGGCCTCTCTCATTACCCGCAATGATTTGCAGCGGCTGAAACAGATCCTCGAGGAAACCCGAAATGCCCTTGCAAATGACCTGCCGCTGAACTTTCGGGAAAAAGAAATTGCATTCCATCTGATCATCGCCAACGCAACCCGGAATCCGCTTTTGATCTTCCTGCTGGATTTTGTGGAAAACCTCCTCATGGACGTAAAGGTTATCCTGGATCCCGGTCGTGATTTCTCCAGAAAAGTGCTCATGGCTCACGAGCGCATCTACAAAGCTCTTGCGGCAAGAGATGGGGCCAAGGCAAAAAAAACAGTGATTCAGGATCTTCGGGAAGTTCAGGAGGCCCTGTTGCGGATCCAAAAAGAAAACAAAATGCCCGAACTGAAGGTCAAGATGCCATGCTGATTTCCATTACGGATCCTATGGTGTCGATCAACAAACCAAACAGCAAATAAGGGGGGGGGATTATGGCGGTCAAGAGATTGAAGTACTGCATCAACAACGAGTGGAAGGAGTCGAAGACAAAGAAGTACATGCCGGTGACGAACTCGAGCACGGGAGAGGTGATGGCGGAGGCGCCCTGCTGCACGGTGGAGGAGGTGAACAGCGCCGTGGCGGCGGCGAAGGATGCCTTCCCGGGGTGGTCGGGCAGGCCGATCCAGAGCCGGACGGAGGTGATGTTCAACTTCCGAAAGCTGCTATTCGACCACCTGGATGAACTGACCCTGTCCGTCTCGATGGAGCTGGGGAAGAACTGGGATGAGGCCAAGGGGGATATCCTGAAGGTCATCGAGGTGGTGGAGCTGGCCTGCGCCGGACCCGTGCTGATGCAGGGGGATGCGCTGATGAATGTCTCCACCGGCCACGACACGGTCATGTACCGGGAGCCGGTGGGTGTTTTCGCCGGGATCGTTCCGTTCAACTTCCCCGCGATGATCCCGTTCGGCTGGATGATCCCGCTGTGCATCACGATGGGGAACACGTTTGTGCTGAAGGCGGCGAGCCTGACCCCTCAGACCGCATGTCGCGTGCTGGAACTGCTCATCGATGCCGGGATGCCGCCGGGAGTGGTGAACCTGGTGACCTGCAGCCGGACGGAGGCGGAATTGCTCCTAAAGCATCCGGATGTCAAGGGGATTTCGTATGTCGGCTCCACCTCTGTCGGCCTCCATATCTATTCCACCGCGGCGGCGCATGGCAAGAGGGTCCAGTGCCTCTGCGAGGCGAAGAACCACGCGCTGGTCATGAGCGATGCGGCGCTGGAGCGCTCCGCGATCGGGATCATCAACTCCACCTTCGGCTGCGCGGGGATGCGCTGCATGGCGCTGCCGGTGCTTGTTGTGGAGGAGGCCTGTGCGGACGAGTTCGTCGGCTACCTGGTCAAGTACGCCAAGCTGCGGAAGGTGGGCTGCTCCTACGACAAGACGACGGAACTGGGGCCGGTGGTTTCCGCCGAGCACAAGCAGTCGGTGATCAACTGGATCAACAAGGGCGTTGAGGAAGGCGCCAAGCTGATCCTGGACGGCCGTGACATCGTGGTCCCCGGATTCGAGAACGGCCATTTTATCGGTCCCACGATTTTTGACCATGTGAAGCCTGGGATGAGCGTGGGCGATTGCGAGATCTTCGGGCCGGTGACCACGGTTAAGCGGGTGAACGATTTTGAGGAAGGCCTGGCGCTGATGAATGCCAATCAGTTTGCCAACGGTTCCGCCATCTTCACGCAGAACGGCTATTACGCCCGGGAATTCACCCGGAGGACCCATGCGGGCATGGTGGGCGTGAACGTGGGCATCCCCGTTCCCGTTTCCTTTTTCCCGTTCGCCGGCCACAAAAACTCGTTCTTCGGCGATCTGCACGTCATGGGACGGGACGGTGTTGCGTTCTATACCGAGGCCAAGTGCGTGACAAGCCGCTGGTTCGATGAAGAGGAAAAGAAGGAAAAAAAGATCAGCACCTGGGAAGGAACCATCACCCGGAAGTAGTCCTTCGATGACCGAGAGATAAGTAAAGATGCGTAGCCGTCGGGAAACAGGCTTTTGGCGCTTCACCTGACGGGGCAAAAGGACAGCTTTCCGGAGAGACAGCCGACGTTTCCGCAGGGTAGCCGGCTCCGATCATGTCGATAGAGCCGGCTGCTCACCCCTTTTCGTCTTTCCTGTTTTTGTTGGCCCTCTCCCGGGGAGGGATGCGTTTTTTATCCCTCAGGACACGGGAGAGGCCCTTCTGCCGTCGGGTGATCTGTCCCTTGGCCATACTTCTCTCCTCTGAATGCAGAACAATTGAAACATACTACATTCGGAGTCGGAGTTCTTCTTTTTTTTCGCGATGAAGTTTACGAAGGTGAAGGAGATGTTTCGAAGACGGAATGTCCCTTGATGAGATCCTGAAGAACTGAGAGAGTCCTGATTGTCTGAAACGATCCCGCAGAATTCCTTCCTCAAACTGCACCTGAAACTTTTTTCACATCTCTGTCCGCGGTACATACTGCATCTACCGGTAAACATGCGAAGCCGCATAGAATATGTGCTACAGGACCGGATATTTCCCTGGCCGTCACTTGCCATGGGGTTTATCTTGAGATTTCTCTTGACAAGAATGGGGGAGTTCGATAGTTGTACAGTATAGAATAGTATTCCGCAGAATGAAACATCAATGGGCAGGCTTTCTTTGTGGTACCCAGCAAATGTAAAGTATGCTAAAAAAATATCTGACTGTAGCTGGATTGCCCAGGCATTGTAACGGGAAGACACAAGTGGGCAATCATTTAGCTTAAAATCTATCCGAAAGGAGATCAACATGGGAAAATGGAAGCTGCCCCCTGGGGGCGGGCACATGGAAAGCCCGAACGGATTGTATCTGCAGACGATGAACATGACGCAGGTCAACGAGCGGCTCAAGAAAAACGACCTGATCATCATTCCCGTGGGCAGCACGGAGTGTCACGGTGCGGCACAGCCACTGGGCGAGGACACGTTCCTCGTGACGCGCATGGCCGAGCAGGTGGCGATGAAGACGGGCTGCACGATCGCCATGCCGATCTGGTACGGTTCCCATCCCTATCACCACATGGGAATGCCGGGGACCGTGGTCGTTCCGGAGGAGACCCTGCTGGCAAACATGCGTGCCATCATCACGGGGCTCTGGAACATGGGGTTCCGGAAGCAGATCTTTGTCAACGGACATGGCCAGGAGGAGGTTTTGCCGCTGGCAATCCACCAGTGGGGCAAGAAATACCAGGTGCCCGCGATCCTGATTACGCTGCACACCTGGAACTTGATACCCAATTACATGAAGGACAAGGCGCACGGCGGTCCCTTCGACACGCCCTTCTCTCACGCGGACGAGGCCGAATGCTCTTACTCGTTGGCCCTCTTCCCTGAATTCTGCGACATGAAGCTGGCCGTGGACAACAAGCCGGAAGGTTTCCTTCCCCCGGGCCACGTGGACAAGGGTGGCGAGGTCTATCACGCTCCAATCCGAGGGCACGAGCATATCGGACTGGGCGGCATCGAGCTCAAGGTCTATCCGGAAGGCGTCATCGGCCACCCCACGAAGGCCTCGGCCGACAAGGCCAAGGCAGGCTTGGAAGCCATGATGGATTACCTGTGCAAGCTGATCGGTGACATCATGACCAAGTTTCCGGCGGGTGTGCTGCCTCCGGCGAATAAGGTCACCGAGCGCAGCCAAGAGGAGGTCGATGCCCTGCTGAAGGGTCCGCTGAACGGCGGCAAGTCCATCTATACGATCGCCTATCCACCTTAAAACCGGTCTATTGGAATCGATTCATTCGGGTCACCGGGATTCCGGCCGTTTTCCCGGCTTGAATGGGGTGTGCAAAAAATAGAAGGTTAAATTTCAATCCGAAACCGTAGGGGGACCAATATGCCATCGATTTTAAAAGTCAACATGAACAGGAAGGAAATTATGACTGTTGAGAATCCGGATTATAAGCTGCTGGGCGGGCGGGCCCTGTCGGCCAGGATTCTTCTGGACGAAATTCCGCCGAACTGCGAACCGCTGGGAGAGAAGAACAAACTGGTCATTGCCCTCGGCCTGCTGGCAGGAACCCCCATCACGTGTGGGAGTCGGATTTCGATTGGCGCCAAGAGTCCGCTGACAAACGGCATCAAGGAGGCCAACTGCGGCGGCAATGCCGGGCTTTTCCTTGGCCGCTTCGGGATCAAGGCGTTGGTCATCGAGGGGCTGCCGGCGGACAGCCATGCCCATGTGCTGAAGATCGGCAAGGACGGGGCCTCGCTGCTGGAAATGGACGAACTCAAACTCCTGGGGACCTACGAGACCGATCGCAAGCTCCGGGAAAAATTCGGCAAGGATATCGGGGTCCTGTGTATTGGCCCTGCCGGAGAAAACCAGTTGCGGATGGCCTGCATCGCCTCCTCGGACCCGCACGGGGAGCTGAAATTCGCCGCCAGGGGCGGCCTGGGCGCGGTCATGGGCAGCAAGGGGATCAAGGCGGTGGTGGTAGACAGGACCGTACAGCAACCGGTGTACCACGACCGGAAGGCTTACATGGACATGGTCCGCGAGATTCATGCCGAGTTCATCAACGATCCCAAAATCAAGAATGTCAACCAGAAGACAGGCACGGCCAGCATTGTCAAGGCCGTCAATGCGATGGGCGCGTTGCCGACCCGTAATTTCAGACAGGGTTCCATCGACGGTGTCGAGGGCCTCAGCGGCGAGAAAATGTATGAAACCATCACCAACCGGGGCGGCGAAGGGAAGACCGGCATCGCCTGCATGGACGGCTGTTTGATCAAGTGCAGCAATATCTACCCTGACGCCTCGGGCAAGAAGATCTGCTCGACGCTTCAATATGAGAACATCGCCTTGCTGGGATCGAACCTCGGCTTCACGGATCTCGATGCCGTGGCGAAGCTGAATTATGAATGCGACGATATCGGACTCGATGCGATCGAGGCGGGGGCGACGCTCGGAGTGGCGCTCGACATGGGTCTGGGTAAATGGGGAGACCTGGGCCGTTGTATGGAGCTGTTGCAGGAGATCCGGAACAATACGCTGCTCGGCAAAGTCCTGGGCCACGGGGCGCAGGTGACCGGCGATGTCCTGGGTTGCAGGCGGATTCCCGCGTCCAAGGGGCAGGCGTTTGCGGGGTATGATCCCCGCGGCCTCAAGGGCAACGGCGTGACCTATGCGATGTGCACGATGGGCGGCGACCACACCGCCGGCAACTGCTTCGGTTCACGGGGCGAGGTGAATCCGCTGGGGAGGGAGAAGCAGGGAGATCTGTCCCGCACCCTGCAGTATAAGATCTGCGCGCTGGACAGCCTGGGTTTCTGCATGTTTGCCCGTCCGCCGCTCTTCAAGGAGCCCAGGCGCCTCTCGACGCTGGTGAACGCCCTATTGGGAACGGATCTCAATCCCGATCAGCTGTGGGATGTCGCGGGGATCCATGCGGTCAGGACCGAACGGGAGTTCAACATCCGCGCGGGAGTGTCCCCATCCGGCGACAGGCTGCCCGAGTTTGTCTATGCGGAGCCGCTGCCGCCGACCAACGAGGTGTTCGACATCCCGCAGGAGGAGATGCTCAAGGCGATCGTTTGATTATGGCCGTTGTGCGATTGAATCTGACACTGATCGATATGGCGCACGGGATGAAGGAGCTTGTCCTTACCGAGCAGACGCCGGTTTCGTTGAAAACGATTCTGGGACGCCTGGGTGTGCCCGAGGAAGAGGTGGGCATCATCGTCAGAAACCGGAAAACGGATGACATCGATTGCATGATCGGCAAAGAGGATGTCGTCGAGCTTTTTCCGATCCTCTCCGGGGGCTGAGGATGGGCCCTGGGGATGCCGGGGGAAGCTCGGATGGATGCGAACAAGGGCAGACGGATTTGTGAACGCATGTTAAAAAGATCCGTTTGATTTACATTCATTTCAAGAAAAGGAGAAATATCCATGGGCACTGTCGTTTACGAAAAAGACGTTGAGGGCACCCTGAAGACCGAACCCTGGGTGCGTCTTTCCAAGATCCTCATTTCCGAGCACACGGTCGGCGCAAAGCAGATCTCGATGGGCATCAACATCTCCCAGCCGGGCAGCGGTATCCCCTGTCACAAGCATGGCAACTCCGAGGAGGCCCTTTACTGTGTCGAAGGTCACGGCCGTCTGACGATGGCGACCGGCGAGGTTTACGACATCGTACCCGGCACTGCTTTCTGGAACCCGATCGGTTGCGACCACACGCTGGAGAACATCGGCGACACACCACTGAAGGTGGTCTGGGCTTATGCCCCCCCTCTGCCCGACCACTTGAAGAAATAGGTTATCGCATACGAAGAGAGGCCGCGCCCGTCCGGACGCGGCCTCTCTTTCTGATTCGACCGGCCGAGCGCATGGATACGGAACCGCTGGTCCGGTGGGGGAAGACGAAGGGAGTGATCCCGCCTGTGATCCGATCGGAAATGGACAATGGCAAACGAAAGAAAAAGGGGTGCTGGTACACTGAGGTGTATCCGAAAGCGTGAGTGCAGAGCTAAGAGGAAGAGTCGACCCTCCCATCATAACTTTATCGACATTTTTTCTGTAATTTTTTCTTGACAAAAAAAATCCTTTCGGTTATTCCATACTATAAAATGTAATTTCACTGAATGAAGATCCTTATGGGGAAGCCATCCATGCCCAACATTGCGGAAAGGGAAAGAAGTCCGATGAGGTCTCTGGAGCGTGCCCTCTCTCTTCTGACCGTTCTGCAGGAAGCGGGTTCCGCGCCGGGATTGGCGGAGTTGGGACGGAGAAGCCAACTTTCCAATCCGACGGTCTTGCGGATATTGTCGATTCTGGAAAAATACGGTTTTGCCGAGAAGAGACAGGGGCGCTACCGCCTCGGGGTCGCCGTGCTTCCGCTGGCCCATGCGTACGTTCTCGGAAACGAGCTCACCCGGGTTGCTCTGCCGGTTCTCCAGGAACTGGCCCAGCGAACGGGCGAAACAACGTCGATGTTTGTCAGGCTGGGTTTCAAGCGGGTGCTCGTCCAGCGAGTCGAGGGTCAGAATCCGATGCGGTTTGTTCTGCCTCTCGGAGAAAGACTGCCGCTCCATGTAGGCGCTGGAAAGGTGCTGGCCGCGGCAATGTCGGAGGAGGACCTCCGGCAGATGCTCGATGAACTGGGCGAGATCCGTCTGGCCAACGGACAGCCGATGTCGCGCGAGGCGCTGATTGCCGAGCTCCGGCGGGTCCGGCAGCAGGGTTACGCGGTTTCGCTGGGGGAAAGGATGCTGGGCATTGTTGCGGTGGCCGCCCCGGTGATGGACGCCAAGGGCATCACCATCGCCGCGCTTTCCGTTGCCGGTGCCGCCGACAGGCTGACGTCAAAAAAGGTCGATTGGCTTTCCGTCGAGGTGAGGGACGCGGCGAAGATGATCGCGGAAAGATATGACGGCGGTTCCTGGACCAACGGGAGGGCATAAAAAGGCGGACCGATCTGCGGGGCGTCCGCAGGCTCTGCGACCGAGCGATGATGGACAACAGGATCGCGGTAAAGCGGTCATAAACAAAATGGATGAATTGATGAAGGAAGAAAGGAAGCCATGAAAAAAGGTCGTATCAAGGTAATGCTGGGAAACGAGGCATGCGCGGAAGCGGCCATCCTGGCGGGTTGCCGCTTTTACGGCGGCTATCCGATCACACCGGCCACGGAGATCCTGGAGAACCTTTCCCGGAAGCTCCCGCTGGTCGATGGCCTTTGCCTGCAGTTCGAGGACGAGATTGCAGCGCTGGTCGCCGTGGTCGGCGCCTCCTGGGGGGGGACCAAGGCGATGACCGCCACGAGTGGTCCGGGTTTTTGTCTCATGCAGGAAGCGATCGGTTTGGCGGTGGCCGAGGAGGCGCCGTGCGTTGTCGTGAACGTCATGAGGGGCGGCCCCTGCTCGGGCCAGTCCACTTCCACCGCCCAGGGCGATCTGTACCAGGCGCGGTACGGCTCCAATGGGGACTACTCCTTGATCTGCCTAGCCCCGTCCGACGCACAGGAGATGTTCGATTACACGATCAAGGCCTTCAATCTGGCGGAGCGTTTCCGGATTCCCGTCATCATCCTCTCCGATGAGGTGGTCGGACATATCCGGGAGAAGGTGTGCATTCCGGATGCAAAGGACATCAAGCTGGTCGAACGGAAGGCGCCGACATGCCCCAAGGACAAGCTCGTCGTGTTCAAGCCCGAGGCGAACGATGTCCCGCTCATGCCCGATTTCAATGTGGGATACAAGGTTCCGGTCATCTCCCAGGCCAAAAGCCTCAACGGCAACCGCGGAAACGCGAAGGACGCCGATGAAAACATCCGCCGCATCGTCCGGAAGGTCGAGGATCACATGGACGAATTCGCCGAGGTCAAGGTCTACGGCGATGAAAAAGCAGAAACCGCCTTCGTGACCTTCGGCTCCGTCTGCCGCGCCGCGCGGAGCGCGGTGGATCTGGCCCGGGAGAAGGGGATCGCCCTGCGGTCCGTGGAAGTGAAGACCGTTTGGCCCTTCCCCGACAAGTGGGTTCGCGAGGCGCTGGCGGGCGCCAAGCGAATCGTCGTGGCGGAGATGAACCTGGGCCAGCTGCAGCGCGAAGTGGAGCGCGTCATCCGGCAGCCGGAGATCCGGATTGAGCTGTTCTCGAAAATCGGCGGCATTTACCCGCAGCCTGAGGAATTCCTGCGGTTTCTGGAGGAGAAACGATGAACCCCATTGGTGAAAAATACCTCAGGAAGGACTTCCTTCCGATGATTTTCTGTCCCGGTTGCGGCGACGGCATGATCGTCCAGGCGCTGGCGCACGCCGCCGAGGAACTGAAGCTTGGAGACGATCTGACACTGACCGCCGGGATCGGCTGCAGCGCCTGGATTCCGATGTACCTGCATGCCGATGTGCTGAAGGTGTTGCACGGGCGAGCCATTCCGGCAGCCGTCGGTCTCAAGGCCACCCGGCCTTCCCGCAAAGTCGTCACCGTCACCGGCGACGGGGACTGTCTGGCCATCGGCGGGAATCATCTGCTGCACGCCTGCCGGCGCAATATCGACATCACCGTCGTGATGGTCAACAACCAGATCTACGCCATGACGGGCGGCCAGGTGGCCCCCAGCACCCCCTTCAGCGGTAAAACCCAGACCACTCCCTATGGAAATGTCGAAAAGAAGCTCGACGGCTGCAGGGTCGCCATAGCCAGCGGGGCCACGTTCGTCAGCCGCTGGACCACGGCCCATCCCAAACAGCTCACCCGGGCGCTCAAGAAGGCGATCAGCCATAAGGGTTTTTCCTATGTGGAGATCGTCTCCCAGTGCCCGGTCCAGACGGGGCGGTATCTGCTGGGTTCCGGTTCCCCCCAGTTCAACCTCCAGTGGATCAAAGACCACTGCGTGAAGCAGGAGGATCCCGCCAAGTGGGCTGAGGTTGAGGCGGAAGGGAAAATCCCCATCGGGGATTTCCTGGAGGTGCAGCAGCCCGAGTTTATGGAGGAAGTCGCGAAGATGAACCAGAGAGTGAAAGAGGCGCAAGCCAAAGGAGGCGATCGTTGAAAGCCGCAGAAAAGATAGAAATCGACCGCAGGTACTGTAAGGGCTGTCTGCTCTGCAAGTATATCTGCCCACGCGATGTGTATGAGGTGGGAACGGTGAGGAGCGATCTCGACTACCTCATGCCGAAGGTCGCGCGGATGGAGAACTGTATCGCATGCGGGATCTGTGAACAGCACTGCCCGGACATGGTCATCACGGTTACGGCCAAGGAAAAAGGGAAGGAGAAGGCATGAGGAAGGAGATCATCTTCACAGGATTTGGCGGGCAGGGGATCATCCTCATGGGCGTGATCATCGCCCGGATGATGGAACATTTCCCCGAGCTCGAGGTGACCCAGGCCCAGTCGTACGGACCGGCATCCCGGGGCGGCGCGTGCCGCACCGATGTGGTCATTTCCGACCAGAAGATCAACTATCCGAAGAGCTCGCGGCCGGATATCATGATCTTCATGTCCGAAGAGGCCAGGAAAAGGCTCCTCGGGGAGGCGGACCCGGAAAGAACCCTGGTCGTCTACGACAACACGCTGATCAAGGGGATTCCCGAAACTTATAAAAAAACGTTTGCGGTTCCGGCAACGGGAGAGGCCGAAAAGGTGTTTCAAAACCGGATGGTGGCCAACATCTACATGCTGGGGGCCACGATCGAACTGATCAACCCCGGGAGCTTCGAGGTCCTCAAGAAGATCGTTTCGGCCAGCGTTCCAAAGAAGTTCGAGGAGCTCAACATCAAGGCGCTGGAGGCCGGTCATCAATATTACCGGGATCACGGACCGGACAAAAAGCCCGGCGCCTCCCGATAACCGCGGGTGGTTGGATAAATCCTTTTTGAAGAGATTGCAGCATGGCTCCCGGAAGGAGGGATCGGCAAGAGATGACGACAACGGCAAAGGTGTTCCCCGTCCAAAAAGTGAAAGCGTTTTGTGCGGACGTTTTGAGAAAGACAGGCCTCTCGGCGGACGAATCGGCGATCGTGACGGAATCCCTGCTGTGCGCCGAATTGCGCGGAATCTATTCGCACGGAGTCGTGAGGCTCGAAACCTACATCCAGCGGGTCGAGACCGGCGTGATGAAAATGTCGGCACCGGTCACGACCGAGATGGATCATGGCGCCGTGGCCCTGCTGAACGCCAACAATACCTTCGGCCAGGTCGCGGGACATCGGGCGATGAAGCTCGCCATCGACAAGGCCAGGCAGTACGGCGCCGGCGTGGTGGGCGTCAGAAACTCCAACCATTTCGGGGTGGCGGCCTTCTACGCGGGGATGGCCCAGCAGGAGGATATGGTCGGCTGCGTCTTTACCCACTCCTCGCCGGCGATGGCGGTGTTCGGAACCAAAACTCCCCTGATCGGCACGAATCCGATTGCCGTCGCGATCCCCGCCGGCGACCATCTCCCCATCGTGCTGGACATGTCGACCTCCGTCGTTGCCCGCGGAAAGATCCGGTATGCCGCCCTGACCGGTCAGGGCATCCCGCTGGGATGGGCGAGGGATCCCGATGGGAAGCCCACGCAGGACGCCAAGCTGGCCCTGAAGGGAAGCCTGGAGCCCGTCGGCGGCGCCAAGGGATCGGGCCTCTCGCTGATCATCGACCTGCTCTGCGGCATCCTGACGAACACCATTTTGACCGGCGGCGTAAAGAACGTGACCGATATGAGCGGGCCCTCCATGACCGGTCATTTCTTCTCCGCCCTGGATGTGTCGAAATTCATCGACATCAAGCTCTTCAAGGCCAATGTGGATCAGGTCATCACGAACATCAAGGGATTTCCTCCCGTGACCGACGGGGGCAAGATCTTCATGCCCGGCGAGATAGAGCTCCTCGCGGAAGAGAAGCGGATAAAAGAGGGGATCCCGCTGGATCAGGAGGTGCTGGATTTGCTCAACAAGGTGGCAATCCGTTACGGGGCCTCCCCGTTGACGAACGGAGCATCCGGACGGTGAGGAACCTGCGGATCTCCATCCGGAGAGAAAAAGGAACGCAGAATTATTGCAGATAGCGATCATCCGGTCATCATATCAATCATATGAAGGAGGTGTGAGATGGAATTTGGGTTATCGGAAGAGTTGACGATGTTGCGGGACATGGTACGCGGGTTTGCATCGGGCAAGATCGCGCCGTATGCGGATGAATGGGATGCGAAGCATTATTTCCCGTATGAGGAAGCGGTCAAGCCGATGGCGGAGCTGGGGCTGTTCGGGACCGTCATTCCGGAGGAGTACGGCGGGAACATGATGGGCTGGCTGGCGGCGATGATCATCACGGAGGAGATCGCACGGGCCTCCAGCTCCCTCCGCGTTCAGATCAACATGCAGGAGCTGGGCTGCGCCTACACGATCCTGCGGTACGGATCGGATGAACTGAAGAAGAAATACATCCCCAAACTCGTCAGCGCCGAGCTGCTCGGGGCATTCGCGATCACGGAGCCGCAGGCGGGCTCGGACGTGATGGCGATCAAGTCGACCGCGGAAGACAAGGGAGACCATTGGCTGCTCAACGGGACGAAGACCTGGATTTCGAATGCGACGGTTGGGGGGATCAACATCTATTATGCCTACACGGACCGCAGCAAAGGTCCGAGGGGGCTGTCGGCTTTTGTCCTGGAGTTGGACGATAAGTCCAACGGGATCACGGTGACGGATCTGGACAAGATGGGTTCGCGATCGTCGCCCACGGGGGAGATCATTCTGGAGAACACGAAGGTCCCGAAGGGGAACATCCTGGGGAAGCCGGGCGACGGCGCGAAGATTGTCTTCGGATCGCTGGCGCAGTCCCGGCTGTCGGCGGCGGCGGGCGGCATCGGACTGGCGCAGGCATGCCTGGACGCGGTGACGAAGTACGCGATGGAACGGGAGCAGTTCGGTCAGGCGATCGGGATGTTCCAGATGAACCAGGACTTGATTGCGCAGATGGTGACGGATATCGAGGCGGCGCGGCTGATGGTGTACAAGGCGGCCTGGCAGAAGGACCAGGGAAATCTGAACAACAACCTGGAAGTGGCGCAGGCGAAGTATCTGGCCGGTGAGCTGGCCTACAAATGTTCGCAGTACGCGATGAGGATTCTCGGGGCGTACGGGTATTCGACGGAGTATCCGGTGGCGCGCTACTTCCGGGATGCGCCGACCTACGCGATGGTGGAGGGGTCGGCGAACGTTTGCAAGTTCATTATTGCGCAGGATCAATTGGGGATCCGCAAGGCGAACCGGTAGCGATGCGCTGAAGCCCCGCGAGACGGGTCCGGGGTCCGATCAAATACGACAAAGGAGGAAGGATTGCTGAGATGAGACCATATTTTGCGAAGATGGACGATATAGGGAAGCCGCTGCGCCCGGCGCAGATTCAGAGGATGAAGGCAAACGTCGAGCAGGCCGAGGCGATCATGAAGGAGATCGATGCCGAGGTCGATCGCATCAAGAATTTCGGGATCCCGGCCGATGTGGTCCACAAACGGGGCGAGATGACCGTGTGGGAGCGGATTGAGTATGTGATCGATCCCGGGACGTTCTGCCCGCTGCACACGATTTACGACCCGGAGAACGAGGAGTCGGGGAGCACCGGGGTTGTGGACGGCTTGGCGCGGATCAGCGGGAAATGGTGCGTACTGATCGGCTTCAACAACAAGTGGATCGCCGGAGCGTGGATTGCCGGCCAGGCGGACAACAACCTGCGGGTGACGGATCTGGCAAAGATCATGAACCTGCCGCTGGTGTGGCTGGTGAACTGTTCGGGCGTGAAGCTGCCGGAGCAGGAGAAGGTCTATGCGAACCGCCGCGGCCAGGGAACCTGCTTCTTCCGGCACGCAGAGCTGGAGCAGATGGGAATCCCGGTGCTGGCGGGGATCTACGGGACCAATCCGGCGGGCGGCGGCTACCAGGGGATCAGCCCGACGATCCTTCTCGCACACAAGAAAGCGAACATCGCCGTGGGCGGGGGTGGAATCGTCAGCGGAATGAGCCCGAAGGGGTACTTTGACGAGGAGGGCGCCGAGGAGCTGATTGCGGCGACACGCCACTTCAAGGCGGTGCCGCCCGGAAGCGTGAAGATCCATTACGACGAGACGGGATTTTTTACCGCCGTCTTCGAGCAGGAGACGGAGGTGCTGGATGCGCTGAAAGGGTACATGGCGGAGATGCCGGCATACCATCCGCGTTTCTTCCGTGTGGCGCCGCCGGCGGAGCCGAAGTACTCCCCGGAGGAGATCGTGTCGATCGTTCCGGTGAATGCGAAGGCAGGCTATGATTTCGACAACGTCCTGGCTCGTCTTGCGGACAACTCGGAGCACATGGAATTCCGTCCGGCGTACGGCCCCGAGGTATACACGGGCCTGGTGAAGGTGGACGGCTTCCTGCTGGGGGTGATCGGGAACCGGCAGGGTCTGCTGCCGAACTACCCGGAGTACACCAACGAATACGGCGCCGTGGGCGGCAAGCTGTATCGGCAGGGCCTGATCAAGATGAACGAGTTCGTGACGCAGTGCGGCCGGGACCGCGTCCCGATCGTCTGGCTTCAGGACACGTCGGGGATCGACGTCGGGGACATCGCGGAGAAGGCGGAGCTGCTCGGGCTGGGGCAGTCGCTGATCTATTCGATCGAGCAGACGAAGGTGCCGATGATGCTGGTGGTCCTGCGGAAGGGGACGGCGGCGGCGCACTACGTGATGGGAGGGCCGACGGCGAACAACCACTGCGCGTTCACACTCGGAACCGCCGCCACGGAGATCAATGTGATGCACGGGGAGACGGCGGCCGCGGCCAGTTATGCCCGGCGGCTGGTGAAGGAGAAGGATGCGGGCAGGCCGCTGAAGCCGGTGATCGACAAGATGAACGAGATGGTGAAGCACTATGAGGATACGTCGAAGCCGATCTACTGTGCGAAGAAGGGGTTCGTGGACGAGGTAATCCGCTTCGGGGAAATCCGGAAGTACATGGTGGCCTTCGCAAACGGCGTCTACCAGAACCCGAGGTCGATCTGCCCGCGCCATCACATGATGCTGCCGAGGATGATCCAGTCTCAGATCGTTACGGGCCTCAAAAGGCCGGAGTGAGTCGTTTTGGCAAGGTTTGGAGCCGTCGGGGCGGGGGCGGCGCAACGGCACCCCCCGCCCGGCTTTTTCAAACAAAACGGGAAAGGGGATCGAAACATTGCGGGAAAAGAACGAAGAGTTGAAGGCCAGGGCGGCCCATGCGAGATTGGGGGGCGGCCGGAAACAGATCGACAAGCAGCACGAGAGAGGCAAGCTCAGCGCCCGGGAGCGGATCGACATGATGCTGGACCCGGGAAGCTTCACCGAACTCGAGATGTTCGTCACCCATCAATCGACGAAGTTCGGAATGGACAAAGAGAAGTTTTACGGGGACGGGGTGGTCACCGGTTCGGGAACGATCGACGGCCGCCTGGTCTACGTCTATTCGCAGGATTTCACGGTCATGGGCGGATCTCTCGGCAAGGCGCACGCGAGCAAGATCTGCCATGTGATGGATCTGGCGATCAAGGTCGGGGCCCCCGTCATCGGGATCATCGATTCGGGGGGCGCCCGCATCCAGGAAGGGTTGGGGCAATACGGGTCGATTTTTTTCCGGAACACCCTGGCCTCCGGCATCATCCCGCAGTTCTGCCTCATCCTGGGGCCCTGCGCGGGGGGCGCCGTGTACTCCCCGGCCCTGTGCGACTTTATCTTCATGGTGGACGGGATCAGCAAGATGCACATCACGGGACCCAACGTGATCAAGGCCGTGACCGGCGAGGAGATTACCGCCGAAGATCTCGGCGGCGCCAAGGTTCACTCCCAGAAGAGCGGCGTCGCCCACCTGGTGGCCGCGACCGAGAAGGAATGCTTTGAGCAGGTCCGGAAACTTTTGGGCTTTCTGCCGTCGAGCTGCCGCGAAATATCGCCGTCGGGCCCCGATTCCGACGACCCGAAGCGCCTGACGGAGGAGGTCGAGAAGGTGATCCCCGACAATCCGCAGCGCGCCTACGACATGAAAAAGATCATCCGCGCCGTTGCCGACGGCAGGGATTTCTTCGAGATCCAGCAGGATTTCGCCAGGAACATGATCATCGGATTCATCCGCCTCAACGGGAAGAGCATCGGAGTGATCGCCAACCAGCCGATGGTGAGCGCGGGGAGTCTGGACATCGACGCTTCGGACAAATCGGCGCGGTTCATCCGCTTCTGCGACGCCTTCAATATTCCCATCCTGAACCTCGTGGACTGCCCGGGCTATCTGCCGGGAAAGCACCAGGAGTTCGGAGGGATCATCCGCCACGGGGCCAAGACGCTCTACGCATACTGCGAGGCAACCGTTCCGCGCGTCTCGGTGATTGTGCGAAAGATCTACGGCGGCGCCATGTCCGGGATGGCGGTGTCGAAACTGGTGGGCACGGACTTTACCGTGGCGCTGACGACGGCGGAAATCGCGATCATGGGACCTGAAGGGGCGGCGAACATCATCTTCAAGGATGAGATCGCCAAGGCGGAGGATCCCAAGGCGATGCGGGCCCGGAAGGTCAACGAGTACCGCGAGAAATTCGCCAATCCTTACGTGGCCGCCGAGGAGGGATGGATCGATTCGATCATCGAACCGAAAGAGATGCGGTCCTGCCTGATCGGTTTGTTCGGGCAACTCCAGGGGAAGACCGAACACAGGCCCGGCAAGAAGCACGGATCGATCCCCCTGTAGAGAGGGCATTCCCCCAAAAGAACATTGAAACCAAAGGAGAAGGACCATGATTAGAAAAGTCGAGCATATCGGCGTGGCGGTGAGGGATGCGGAGAAATCCGCTCACATCTTCAGGGATCTGTTGGGAATCCCGATGGATCGGATGTATGCATCTGATGCGATCAAAACGAAGATCGCCTTCTTCCCCCTCGAGGGTTCCACGATCGAGCTGGTGCAGCCGATGGATCCCGCGAGCCCGGCCGCGAAGTTCATCGAAAAGCGGGGCGAGGGGATCCACCACATCTGCCTGGGGGTGGATGATATCGAGGCATCGCTGCGCGAATTCGAGGCGAAGGGGATCGAGCTGCTCGACAAGAAGGCGCGCAAGACCCAGGATGGGCGCCTGATTGCTTTCCTGAATCCGAAGAGCACGAACGGCGTCCTGATCGAACTGGAGCAATTGCACAAGGAATAACCCGCTAAAGGGGAGGAGAAAGACCATGGCGAAAAAAGAAATCGTGGTGCGGCCCGTCACGTCCATTTTGGGCACGCCTGTCAAGGTATTTTACGGGCCCGACGATCTGCCGGGCTTCGACTACAAGGAGCAGTTGAACGATCCGGGAGAATTTCCCTTCACCCGCGGCGTCTTTCCGACCATGTACCGCAGCGAGCTCTGGACGATGCGCCAGTATTCGGGCCAATCGACCTCGGAGAGCACCAACGAACGGTTCAAGTATCTGCTGAAGAACGGCCAGACAGGACTTAGCCTGGCCTTCGATTTGCCGACTCAGATCGGCCTCGATTCCGACATGCCGCAGGCCGAAGACGATGTGGGGAAGCTCGGCGTTGCCGTGGATACGCTCGATGATTTCGAGCGGATCTATGAGGGCATCTCCCTGGACGGGATCTCCACCTCCTTCACCATCAACGCGATCGCCCCGATCATCCTGGCCATGTATGCCCTGGTCTCCCGGAAGCAGGGGGTCGAGACCAAGAAGCTCCGAGGCACGATCCAGAACGATATCCTCAAGGAGTTCATCGCCCGCGGGACCTGGATCTTTCCCCCCGCGCCGTCGATCAAGCTGGTCGGTGATTGTGTCGAGTTCTGCAACAGGGAGATGCCCCGGTTCAATGCGATTTCCGTTTCCGGGACGCACATCCTCGAGTACGGGGCGAACACCATCCAGGCCGTGGCCCTCGCCATCGCCATCGCCGAGGTCTACATCCGGGAGGTCATGAAGCGGGGTTCGAACATCGATCAGATCGCGCCCCTCTTTTCCTTCCATCTGCCCATCGGCGGGCGCAATTTCAATTTCTTCGAAGACATCGCCCGTCTGCGCGGCGCGCGCCGCTACTGGGCCAAACTGCTCAAGAACAAATACGGCGCCAAGGACAAGCGGTCGATGCAGTTCCGCTTCTCCACGGGCGGGATGGGGGGGGGACTGACGGCCGAGCAGCCCCTGAACAATATTGCCCGGGCCGCCTACTACGCCATGGCGGCGGTCTTCGCCGGAACGCGGTCGTTGAACCTGGCCTGCTTCGACGAGGTCTACGCCATCCCCTCGGATCTGGCGATCCGGACGTCGCTGCGGGTGCAGCAGATCCTGGCCAACGAGACGGGCGTGGCCGACGTGGTGGATCCGCTGGGCGGCTCTTACTATGTCGAGGCCCTGACCAATCAGATGGAGGCGAAGATCGGCGAAATCATCGGCGAGATCGACGGCGAGGGCGGAATCGTCAAGCAGATCGAGAACGGGGCGATCCAGCGGCAGCTTGCCCGTCAGAGCTACGAACTGCAGAAAAAGATCAGCTCCGGCGAGAAGGTCCTCGTGGGCGTGAATAAATTCAGGATCAAGGAAGAGGAGAAGGATCTCGAGGTGTACAAGACCGATCCGGAAACCATCCATCGGCAGGTGACGAGGCTCAAGGCCGTCAAAAGCGGGCGCGACAACGCCAAGGTGGCGTCCGCCCTGAAGCAGCTGGAGGAGGCGGCCCGCCGCAACGAAAACATCGTTCCCCATCTCTTCGAGCCGCTGAAGGCCATGGCGACCGTCGGGGAGATCATCGACACCCTGAAAAAGGTGTACGGGACCTATAAAGAACCGACCACGGTTTAGATGCTGAGGAGAATTTCATGGAAAAGAAGAAGATTCGTGTGCTCATTGCCAAGATCGGCCTGGACGGCCATGACGTAGGGGCCAAGGTGCTGATCTACTGGCTGCGGGATCAGGGGATGGAGGTGATCTATACCGGGCTGCGCCAAAGCGCGGAGCAGGTGGTGGAGGTCGCCCTTCAGGAGGCGGTGGACGTGATCGGCGTAAGCATTCTCTCCGGTTCCCATGTGGAGAGCGCCCGCAAGCTGATGAGGCGAGTCAAGGAACGGGGTCTCAACGATGTGCTGATCCTGTTCGGCGGGACCATCCCCAAGGACGACATCGCCGTCCTGAAAAACGGGGGGATCCACGGGGTCTTCCCCTCTCACGCCAAACTGGAGGACATCTCCACCTTCATCAAGGACAACGTGAAAGCGGGGGCGTAAGATGGGCGACCTCAACGAGCGTATCCGGCACCCCGAGTCCCGGGCCAAGGTCATGACCGCCGCGGAGGCGGCCGGGTTGTTCCGGGACGGGATGCTGGTGGCCACCTCCGGGAGCATGATGGGCTTCCCGAAGGCCACCTTTGGAGCGTTGGCGGAGCAGGTCAGGACACAGGGCGTTCTCAGGATCGACCTGATGTGCGCCGGTCCCCTGAGCTCCGAGTTCGAAGACGTCCTTTTCGAGGCCGGGGCCATCCGGCGAAGGATCGGCGCCATTGGCGGCGAGAAGCTCCGGGGAGGCATCAACCGCGGCGAAGTGACCTTCTTCGAAGGCAAGGGGTCGCAACTGCCCCTGCAGGTCAAAAGGGGCTGGTTCGGCACCCTGGACATGGCGGTGATCGAGGCGGTGGGCCTGACCGAAGCGGGTCAGATCATTCCCTCGACGGCCGTATATGACGCCCCGGAATGGATCGAAACCGCATCGCAGGTCATCGTGGAGATCAACCTGAAGCGTCCGCTGTCTCTCGAGGGGATCCACGACATTTATCTGCGGGGAGCCGACCCCATTCCCGTTTTGGGCAGTGCCAGTCCGCTGAAAAGGATCGGCGTGCCTTACTTTCCCGTCGACCCGAAGAAGATCAAGGCGATCGTGATCTCCGATCTGGACGACAAGCCCTCCAGGGATGCAAAGCCCAGCGAGCAGGGGGCGGCCATCGGCGGGCACCTCGTGGAGTTCTTCCGCAAGGAGATCGCCGCGGGCCGGCTGACCGCCACGCTCCCCCCCTTTGAATTGGGATTCGGGGCGCTTTTCACCGGCATGATGCAAAAGCTCGGTGAAGGCGGGTTCAACAACTTCCGTTTTCACCTCCCCATGGTGACCGATCCGGTTTTCGATCTGCTCGAGGCGGGGAAGGTCGACTGGGTGGAAGGGATCGCCTTTCGGCTCTCCACCGACGCCTGGAAGCGTTTCGAGCAGGATCCGGAACGGTTCAAGAAATTCATCGTTCTGCGCCCCTTTACGGTCATCAATTCGGCGGAACTCATCCAGCGGCTGGGGGTGACGGCCATCAACGGCTGTCTGGAAATGGATCTTTTGGGCCAGGTGAACTCAAGCCATGTGATGGGCTCGAAGATCCAGGCCGGTATCGGGGGCACCTACGACTATGCCCGGAACAGCCCTTGCTCGATTTTCATCGCCGGTTCCACCACCAAGGGCGGCGCCATTTCCACGATCGTCCCGATGGTCTCCCATGTGGACCACACGATGCACGATGTGGACGTCCTGATCACCGAGCAGGGCCTGGCCGATCTGCGCGGCCTGGACCCCAAGGCCCGGGCCGAGGAGATCATTGCCCGGTGCGCCCATCCCGATTACCGGGGGCTGTTGACCGATTACCTCAGCCGCGCTGCCGCAGGGAAGGCCCATATCCCTTACTTGATCGAGGAGGCCAACTCCTTCCATCTGCGTTTCAAACGAACCGGCAGCATGAAAATTTCCGAATGATCCGGAATATTTCGCAGTTGACAAAACGGGGATGACTGATAGATTGAAAGATAAGCCGTTGGAATCAAAACCATTGTACTCGATAACGGTTGTGGGATCGGAGGGGTTCCCGAAATCAAGATCAATGCAACAAGGAGGATAGAGGATGTCGGAAACATACAGTTTGGTTGAGGCGACCATGAAGGTCATCCAGGATCGCAGGAGCATCCGGGAGTGGACGGATGAGCCGGTGTCCGAAGAGGACCTTGCGATGATCCTGGAGGCCGGCCGGCAGGCGCCGTCGGGCGAGAACGCGCAGCCATGGCGGTTCATCGTCGTGAAGGACCCGGCAACCCGAAAAAAACTGGCGGCCTTGGCGGGCGGGGGGAGCGGACGCCGCTTCACGGCGGAGTTCGTCACCAAACAGATGCATGAAAGATTTGTCGGCTTGAAGGATGAGGCCAAGAAAAAGGCCGCGTTCGAGAAACTGACCTCGGGGCAGGTGTCCCAATTTTCCGAAAATGCGCCGGTCACGATCATCGTCTGCGGCAAGAAGGATGTCTGGGATACGCCGTACGACACCTCGGCCGCCATCGAGAACATGCTTCTGATGATCACGGCGCTGGGCCTGGGGGCCTGCTGGGTCATTGCGGTCTGTTTCGATGTCCGCGAGGAGGAAAGAACCAAGGAACTGCTGGGCATCCCCGAGGGGTTCAAGACCATCAGCCTGATTTCTGTCGGCCACCCGACACGGCCCCATCGTCAGCGCCCGCGTCTCCCTATCCACCAGCTCGTTTTCAAAGAGAGCTGGGGAGAACCTTACTATAAGGAGAAAGTATGAACAGCGAGACCATTTCCAGAGATTATGCCAACGATATGATCTTCGAGTTGGAGAAGGCCTTCTGGGACGAGCGGGGCAAGGGGGCCCGTTTCCGTTTGACCACCCTTGGGCGCGGTTTCTTCCGGGCCAAATGCCTTCCGAGGATCAAGTCGACCGAAATTTCCGACATGGTGAAGGTCATTGAAGAGGTTCTCAAGGAGAACGGAATCATCCAGGCTATGTCCGTTGAGGTCGACGGGCGGCTGCTCCGGGTGCGAATCGAGGGGTGCACGCATCGGCCGGTCGAAGAGCGGATGATTGCCCATGAAACGCAGCCCTTCGCCTGTCTGCCCGCCAACATGATCGTTCTGGCCGTGGATGAGGTGCTGAACCGTCCCGCGGAACTGGCCGAAATCAAGCTGACGGACGGCGCCTGTGAGGCCCTGATCGTTCTTTTTGAAAAGAAGCCTTTTTAAGGAGGGAAAAGGTCAGATGCCTTATGTCGTAAGCAGCGATTGCATCCTTTGCGGGGCCTGCGTATCCGGTTGTGAAGTCGGCGCCATCGCGGAGGGGGAGGAGAAGTGCCGGATCGATCCGGATGTCTGCATCGAGTGCGGCACGTGCGAGGCCAACTGTCCTTCCCAGGCGATCCACTT